>JGI2924J29684_1076807_pt1 | contig 11487 bp, 7 predicted proteins | sample BenlonsequencITS_FD_29684 | JGI IMG/M metagenome (IMG submission 29684)
GGCCCTGGTATTCGAGCCAGTAATCGCTCTGCTCACGTAACTGGCTGACGCTGTGGCGGGCGAAGAACGCGGCGTCCACGCGACGCCGAGTCGCTTCCCAGTTCACTGCCTTGGCGCCGTTCTCGCAGAACTTCACCGCGCCGGGCTCGGGCGAATCACCCCAGGCGCAGCCGGGACAGTCGAAGCCGCCATTCTGGTTGGTACGCAGCATGGCGCGGATGTTCTTCAGCGCGTTGCCACTGCCGAGCCAGGCGCTGGCGACGCTGCGCAGGGCGCCCCAGCCGCCAGCTGGGCCGGCGTAGGGTTGGAAGCGGGTGGCGGGATGGAAGCGGGACGTGCGACTCATGGGTGGCATCCGTTCTGTTCGTGCGTCGCAGGCGCCGGGCTGTAGACCCGAGGCGCGCTGTGGTGGGGCAGGTGAATGAGGTTGAGGTGGTGCCGACGCGCCCACTCGACGGTCAGGTGGGTCGGCGCGGACAGACTGACCAATGTGCCGATGCCGGCGCGCACGGCCTTGTGGATCAGTTCCAGGCAACGGCTGGTGACCACGACGAAGCCTTCGCCCGGTGTGCGGCGTTGCAGCGTCAGCGCGCCGATCAGCTTGTCCAGCGCGTTGTGCCGGCCGATGTCCTCGCGACAGAGGGCGATCTCTCCATTGCCGTCGACATACAGCGCCGCGTGCAGCGCACCGCTGTCGCGGGCCAGCAGCTGGGCACTGGCGATGCGCTGGCGCAGCTCATGGAAATGCCCTTCGGGTGGCAGTGCTGCCGGCTGCAGCGGCACCAGCAGCGGCAGTGCCTGCTCCAGCGCATCCACCCCGCAGAGTCCGCAGCCGCTGGTGCCGGCGAGCTGGCGACGCTTCTGCTTGAGTGTCCAGAACGCCCGCGGGCTGATCTGCAGCTCGGCGCGGCGGGCGCTGCCGTCGCCGAGCAGGCGCAGGCCACGCAGGTCATCGATTCGCTCGATCAGTCCGCCAGCGAGGCTGAAGCCGACGACGAACTCTTCCAGATCCTGAGGGGTCACCATCATCACGGCGTGGTTCAGACCGTTGTAGCTGATGGCCAGCGCGCATTCCTCGGCCAGCAGCGCAGCGCGCGCATCGTGCGGTTCAGCGAGATCAGTGGATTTCAGAGTGGCGTAGAGCATGGCGGCTGCCTGCGACAGGTCGACGCAGGCAGCCTAGGAGTGCCGGCGGCGGCCGTCCAATCGCTATGTCTGATGGCGTGATCGATGGCGTCGATCACGAGCACCTTTCATCGCCGTTGCAACAGCTCGCGGGCCTCGTTGAAACAGGCCTCACCCAGTGCGGAGCGTGGAGAGTCGCGCCGCAGGATCAGCCCCAGTGGCGCGAGGGTGCTGGCGTTGTCGATGGGCGTCAGCGTCAGTCCGCTGTCCAGCGCCTCGAGTCCGCTATCGAGCGGCATGATTGCGCAACACAGACCGGCGCCCACCGCCTGCAGCAGATGATGTACGGCATCCGTCTGCAGCCGCGGTGCCAGACTCAAGCCACGGCTACGCAGCGCATGGTCGATGGACTGGCGAAAGTGCATGCCGCCGGTCAAAAGACCTAGCGGAAGATCGGCGAGGGCTTCCCAGCGCAGCGATGGCGCGTCGAAGCGAAAATGGCGCTCGTTATGCAACAGCCCCATGCGGGTTTCGCCGAGCGGCAGGCTGGTGAAATGCGCCTCGTCGAGGCGCTCCAGATACGACAGGCCGAGATCCAGCAGATTACGGCTGAGTCGCTCGAGAATCTGCTCGCTGCTGAGTGCGAACAGCTCGAAGCGCAGGCTGGGGTGACGTTCGCCGAAGGCCTGCACCAATTGCATCGGGTCGAAGCCAGCCAGGGGTACCACGCCCAGACGCAGCGTGCCGACCAGCTGACCGCGGAAGGACGCTGCCTCGGCCAGCAGACCGTCCTGCGCCGCCAGCAGGCTACGCGCCCACGCCAGGATGCGTTCGCCTTCGGGAGTGAAGCCTTCGAAGCGCTGGCCGCGGATCACCAGCTGCAGACCGAGCTCGTCTTCCAGGCTGCGCAGGCGCATCGACAGGGTCGGCTGGGTGACATGGCAGCGTGCCGCGGCCTGGCCGAAATGACGCGTTTCATCCAGCGCCACGAGAAACTTCAGCTGTTTGATATCCATGCCCGCTCGCCTCGAAGGTAGTGCGGGCGGCACCTTAGCACGCCGTCAGGGAGCGTCGAACAGCGGTTGCAGGCCGCTGGGCACCACGCCGGTCCAGCGTTTGAAGGCGCGACGGAAGTTGGTGGTGTCGTTGAAGCCGAGGTGCCTGGCCACGGCCTCGTTACCCAGGCCCTGGCTTTGATAGAGGTAGAGCGCAACGTGCGTGCGCACCAGATCGAGTTGCTCCTGAAAATGCGTGCCGTGCTTGGCCAGCTTGCGCTTGAGCGTCGCCGGGCTCATGGCGAACGCGACGGCGACGCGCTCCAGGTTCAGCGGCTCGCGGATGTGGTCATGCAGGTATTGGTAGAACGCATCGAGAAAGGCGCAGGGACCTTCCAGCGCGTCGATCTGCTGCTGGCTCGCCTGTTGTGCGACCTGGCCAACGGTCGCTGAGGCATCCGGCCAAGGCTGATGCAGATATTCGCGGGGCAGGCTGAGCAGGGTCAGGTGGCGGTCGAACTGCAGCGCGTCACCCAGGTGCACCCAGTACTGCTCGACATGGCGCGGTTGCGAGTAGGCGAACTGGAAGCGCCACGGCAGGCGCAGGCCGCTGCCGCGCTTGCACAGCGCGACGATGGCGGTCAGGTGCGCTTCGATGAGAAACCGTTGGTGGCGGCCGGCGCTGCCATTGTCCAGCCAATAGATGTGCAGCTGCTGCTCGTCCAACAGCAGCCTTGGCGCCAGCAGCGGGCAGAGCAGGGCGCGGAACTGGCAAAGACGCTCCAACGCCTGCTCGAGGTTGCAGGCATTTGCCAGCGCCAGGCTGACATCGCCGTAGTGCCCGGGCAGCAGACGTTGGCCGAACAGAAAGCTGCTGTCCGCAGCACCCAGCAGACGCTCGGTATTGCCGATGAGCGTCAGCAGCTGCTCCGGGCTGACGCGGGCGCGGCCACTGGCGACGTCCTCGTAGAACAGCCCACTGCCGCGCAGCAGTGCATGGCTGTCGATGCCACGTGACAGTGCCAGGTCCAGCAACACCGCTGGCTGGTGGTGTGCGGCGATGAAGCGGGTGTCCCAGTCGTACCAGCGTAACGGGCTTTCCATGGTCGCCTCAGGCGCAGCGTGGCAGGGACTGCTTGGCCTTGGCCAAGCCGAGGTTGAGGCGTTTGAGCAACTGCTCGGCATCGTCGTCGAAGGCCATCACCACCGCGGTGCTGGCGCGCAGATGCAGGCGCTCGCCGTGCTGGCGGGTCTTGTGTGCGAGGCTGGCGACGGCGGTCTGCAACTCCTCGGCGAGCTGCCGCGCCTGTTGTTCGGCGGTATCGGGCAGCAGCACGACGAAACGATCACCCGCCAGGCGGCAAAGCAGATCCTGATGGCGCAGGTTGAGTACCAGCAACTGCGCCACGGCCTGCAGCACGAGGTCGCCTTCGTCCTGGCCGTAGCGCTGGTTGACCCGGCTGAATTCGTCGAGGTCGACCGCCAGCAGCGACAGCGGCCGCTGCTCATCAGTGGCCTGACGCAGGGCGAGGTCGAGTTGACGACGCAGGTACTCGGCGGTGCCCAGCGGGGTCAGGTTGTCGAACAGCCGGTGCTCACGAAAAAGGCGCTCGCGCTTGTGCATCTGCGCGTTGATGGCGCGCTGTTCCTGGTTCAGGTGGTAGATGCCGAACGTCAGCAGGATCAGGCCGACCGGCATGGGCGCGGTTTCCAGCCAGTTGTCCCAGGCGATGTTGGCGGGGATCTGGATGAACTCGTCGAGCAGGTCCATCCACCAGGAAAAGCAGATGCAGGCCAGCCCCAGCGCCAGCAACCGCGTCACCCGGCCGGCCGGGCGGCTGTGCAGCAGCATGATCAGCCAGGCGAGGGCGAGGGCGGCGCAACCGCCTTCACCGACCACGTCCATCCAGTCGATCTCGCCCCAGGATTTGACCGTGCCGACGGCGAGCAGCAGCTGCAGGCCGACGTTGGCGGCCAGGGCGAGGCCGAGGAGGGTGAGAGTGTGGAGTTTGAGGAGGGATTTCATGAGGTCTCCGTGGCGAGGATTCGCGCCAATGCGTGAGGGCACGGAAACAGATGGATGTGACGGTTGGATGAATGGGGTGGGGGTTGAATTGGCTCAGGGTTTTTTTGGTTGATTGGACAGTTTGGTGGGGGCTCGGGAATGTGGTTTGTCCTGATGGATCGGATCAGTTCTGGACGAGGTGCTTGCTGCATCGAGTCGATGCCGATTGCCGAGTTGCCTGGCGATTTAGGTTTCGCCCTGCTGGGCGAGTCCCTTTTGGCAGTCGCCCGGATGGCCGGCCCCCCAAAAGGAACCAAAAGGTCTTGCCCCACCATCCGGGTCTCGCTGCGCTCGACTCCCCTCGTTCCATCGCTGCTCCGAGGGCCGGCGTACAAGGGCCATCCATGGCCCTTTACGCCTTTCGCGGCATCCATGCCGCTCACTCCCCTACGCAACGATTGCACTCGGCCTCCTGAAAGGGGCGATTGGCGTTGCTCGTTAGTCCGTGCAATGTCCCGAAGCGGCGCGGTATCAACTGGTTTGTTGGATCCCACGCTCCGGTGCTGGAGGTCAAGCTTCGGCTTTCCAGCGCCATGATTGGAGCAGGCTCTCCTCGCAGGAGCTTGGACCGGATTGCACGGAACGTCTCCCCCCGGCTTTTACTTGCAGTGATCATCAGGCGACACCTGTCGCCCCTTCAGGAGGGTGAGTGGAATCGCTGTGCAAGGGGGTGAGCCGCATGGATGCGGCGAAAGGCTTAAAGGGCCATGGATGGCCCTTGTAAGCCGACCCCTGGAGCAGCGATGTAGCGAACGGACCCCGCGCGTAGCGCGGGGCCGTATGCAGGGGCAAAGCGTTTTTGGTTACTTTTTCCGCGTCTGGAAAAAGTGACTCGCCCAGCAGGGCGAAACAGAAACTGTCGACCCCTTCGAAAAACGGCTCTGGCGCGCAGTCCGCCCTGAAAACAGGTCATATCAGCTCAATCCCGCTAGCAAAATCCCCGAAAACCTCCTGTTCCAAGCCCTCGCCGAACCTCCTGTCACAGAACCGCCATATCCCCCGCCTACCGTCCGCTGCAGTTCCGGGATGGACCCGGTAAACACCGTTCGGGGGATTGTTCATGAGCACATACCGCAGCGGCATCCGCCATGCAGGATTCCGCATCAGCCTGCTGGCCCTGGCTGTCAGCGCCGGTTCGGCGTGGGCCGAGGAGCCGCTGGTCATGGAGCACGTCGAGGTCATCGGCCAGGCCGTCAGCATCGACGAAGCACTGAAGGACCAGCGCAGTTCCGACAGCGTCAAGAGCGTGGTTCACGCCGACGGCATCGGCCAGTTGCCGGACGACAACGCCGCCGAAGCGCTGCAGCGCATTCCGGGCATCTCGGTCGAGCGCGACCAGGGTGAAGGGCGTTTCGTCAGCGTGCGCGGCATCGCGCCGGACCTGAACAGCGTCACCATCAACGGCACTCTGGTGCCCTCACCGGAAAGCAAGCGCCGTGCGGTGGCCCTCGACGTCCTGCCCTCGGAGCTGGTGCAGTCGTTGTCGGTAGTGAAGACCCTCACCCCGGACATGGACGCCAACTCCCTCGGCGGCACCATCGAGGTGGAGAGCTTGTCCGCCTTCGACCACGACGGCCTGTTCTACAGCATCAGCGGAGAAGGCAGTTACGACGAGAACGTCGAGAAAACCAGCCCGAAATTCTCCGGTGCGATCAGCAACCGCTTCAGCCTAGGCGATGGCGTTGACAACTTCGGCGTGGCCGCGGCCATCAGCTGGCAGGAGCGTGACTTCGGCTCCGATAACGTCGAAACCGGCGGCAAGTGGGATTTCGCCGACGATGGCGCGCGGCTGGAGGAGTTCGAGCAGCGCGACTACGAGATCAACCGTGAGCGCACCGGTTTCGGCTTGAACTTCGACTACAAGCCGGACGACGTCAGCAGCTATTACCTGCGCACCCTCTACAGCCGCTTCAAGGACACCGAGACGCGCAACGCTGCCGGCGTGGAATTCGAAGACGCGCAGCTGCCCGGCGAGACCGGAGAAGCCGAGGGCTGGCGCGAGCTGAAGTCCCGCGAGGAAACCCAGACCGTCCAGTCCTATGTGTTCGGCGGCGAGCGCATGATGGGCCTCTGGACGCTGAGCGGTCAGGTCGGCTACAGCCAGTCCCGCGAGCGCAATCCGGGTGGCATCGCCGGTGCGACCTTCGAAGGCGACTTCGCCGACGCCGGTTTCTCCAGCAGCCGCAAGCCGCGCCTGACAGTGGATTCGTCCTTTTACGATCCGGCTTCCTTCGAACTGGACGAAGTGGAATGGGCAAAGAGCGACACCCGCGACCGCGAGAAGAACATTCGCCTGGATCTGGCGCGCGACTACGACATCCAGGGCTACGCGGCGCAGGCCAAGTTCGGCGGCAAACTCAGCCGCCGGCACAAGGACAACGACAGCGAGGTCTGGGTCTACGACGATTTCGATGATCTGACCCTGGCCGATTTTCAGGGCGGCAACGTGGACTACGCGCTCGGCCGCTTCGGCCGCGGCATCAGCGCCTCGGCGATCAAGGGCGCGATCGCCGGGCTGGACGCCAGCGAGTTCTACGACGAGGAGGAGTCGCGCATCAATGACTTCGACATGCACGAGGACATCAACGCCGCCTACCTGATGAACACGGTGGACGTTGACCGCTGGCGTGTCATCGCCGGCCTGCGCTACGAGGGCACGCGCTTTCGCGCCAAGGGCACCGGCATGCGCGACGATCAGTTCGAGTCCATTTCCAGCAGCAACGACTACCACCACTGGCTGCCCGGCCTGCACGTGCGCTACCAGCTGACCGACGACACGCTGATCCGCGCCGCCTGGACCAACAGCGTCGTACGCCCGACCTTCGGCCAGCTGGCGCCCGGTTTCGTCATCGATGGCGACGACGCCGAGTTCGGCAACCCCGACCTGAAGCCGCTGGAGTCGGTCAACTACGACCTCGGCATCGAGCACTACATGGGCCGCGCCGGCGTGGTGTCCGCCTACCTGTTCTACAAGGACATCGACAACTTCATCTACAACACCGACCTGGCCGGCACCGGCCAGTGGGCCGCGTTCGACGAAGCGCTCAGCTTCCAGAACGGCAGCAGCGCCAAGCTCTATGGGCTGGAGCTGGCCTACTCGCAGAAGCTCGACTGGTTGCCGGCGCCATGGAATGGGCTGCTGTTAGGAGCCAACGCCACCTTCAGCAAGTCCGATGCGGACATCGAGGGGCAGGGCATGCGCCGCAGTATCGACCTGCCGAACCACTCCGATACGGTCGGCAACCTGATGCTTGGCTGGGAAAACGACCGGCTCAACCTGCGCCTGGCCGCCAACTACAAGTCCGACTACCTGTACGAGGTGGCTGGCATCGACGACAAGGCCCACGACCTGTACGTCGACGATCAGCTGTTCGTCGACTTCAAGGCCGGCTACTTCATTACGCCGAGCCTGCAGCTGACCTTCGAGGCGCTGAACCTGACGGACGAGTCCTACTACGTCTACGCCGGACACCGCTCCTACAACGCCCAGTACGAAGAGTACGGCCCGACCTACAAGCTCGGCCTGACCCTGACTCACTTCTGACCCCTTGCCGCTCCGGTGCCCGCCGTTCCCCTTTACGGCCGGGCACCGGCTTGCGGCACCTGAATGGATATCGCATGAACGCATTACCCAAACCCCTGCTGCTCGGCCTGTGCATCACCCTGGCCGCCTGCCAGTCCGCCGGTCAGGACGAGGCGCCACAGAGCACGCGGCTGAGCATCACCACGCCGGCGCAGGCGGGCCTCGAATACGCGCAGCTGCTGGCCGGCAATGGCCCCTGGGCGGATGCCGAGCGCGTCCAGCTGGACCAGCAGGGCCTGCGCCTGCTGGACCAGACCGGCAACACCCTGGCCCAGCACAGCGGGCGTTTCGAGGGCCTTGACCATCGCCTCGAGCGTCAGGGCCTGTTGCTGGCCACCGTGGAGCGCAAGCGCCAGCAGGCGATGCTGATCGGCCTGGATGACAACCGGACCTGGAGCCAGCCGCTGTATCTGCCGCGTACCGCGTTTGCCATCGAGGGGCTGTGCCTGTACCGCGACAGCGCGCGCAACGACTTCGTGTTCCTGCTCGGCGAGGAAGGTGTCGGCGAGCAATGGCTGGTGGGCAGCCAGGGCCGCCTGCTCGGTGAAGCACGGCGCGTGCGCGGGCTCAGCCTGCCGCCGCAGAGCACCTTCTGCCAGACCGATGACATGGCCGGGCAGCTCTACGTCAACGAGGAGAACGTCGGCTTCTGGCGCTACCCGGCGGATGCCGAGGCGCCGCTGCAGCGTGAGCCGGTCGATCTGGTCAAGCCGTTCGGCGCGCTGACAAAGGTGGCGGCTGGCATGGCGTTGGTACCGGGTGGTCTGTTGGCCCTGGATGCCGAGGCGCCGGCGCTGCACCTCTATCGCCAGAGCGAATCGGGTTGGCAGGCGGACGGCGTGCTGCCGCTGGACGGCCTCGATGAGCCGGAGCGCATCAGCGCGCGTCGCACGTCCGAAGGAGTCGAACTGCTGCTGGCGGACGAGCAGGGCCTGCATCGCGCCCAGTTGACGTGGCAGCCACAGGCACTGCCGCATCCCGAACCCATCGTCAGTCTCGCGGCAGCGGTGGAGACCGGCCCGGTGCCCAGTCTGGGTGACGCCGCCGATGACCCGGCGATCTGGGTCCATCCGCGCGATCCTGCGCAGAGTCGCGTGCTCGGTACCGACAAGAAGGGCGGGCTGGTGGTGTACGACCTGGAAGGCCGCCAGCTGCAAAGCCTGACCGTCGGCCGGCTGAATAACGTCGATGTGCGTAGCGGCTTCCGCCTCGGCAGCATGCGCGTGGACCTGGCCGTGGCCAGCAACCGCGATCACAACAGCCTGCACCTGTTCGCCATCGACCGCGCGAGCGGGGTGCTCCGCGATATCGGCCAGATCGCCACGCCGCTGAGCGATATCTACGGCCTGTGCATGTTCCAGAACCGCCAAGGTGTCACCTACGCGATCGCCAACGACAAGGACGGCACCTTCGTCCAGTACCGCCTCGATGGCCAGTCCGGCCAGCCGCAGGGTGAACTGGTGCGGCGCTTCAAGCTGGACAGCCAGCCCGAGGGCTGCGTCGCCGATGACCGTGGCGGGCGGCTGTTCGTCGGTGAAGAGGACGTTGCGGTCTGGGTGGTCGATGCCCGTGCCGAGGTGCCGGCAGCGCCCGAGAAGGTGATCGGCGTCGGCGGCCCGGTGTACGACGACATCGAAGGCCTGGCGCTCTACCACGGCGAGGGTAGCGATTACTTGGTGATCTCCAGCCAGGGCAACGACAGCTACGTCGTGCTCGACGCCCAGGCGCCGTATGCCGTGCGCGGTGCGTTCCGCATCGGCCTGAATGCCGAGCGCGGTATCGACGGCGCTTCGGAAACCGACGGGCTGGAGGTCACCTCGGCGAATCTCGGCGGCATCTGGAGCCGCGGCATGCTGGTGGTGCAGGACGGCCGCAAGCGCATGCCCGAAGGCACGCAGAACTACAAATACCTGCCCTGGTCGGCCATCGCCGATGCGCTGGGTCTGGATTGATGTCATCGCCCGGTAACCGACCCGCCATCCAATAGCAGCTGCCCATGCGGGCAGGAGGAAACGACTCATGCAAACGACTCTCGAGCACATGTCCGTCTGGGGCCTGATCAGCGAGGCCAGCCTGGTGGTGCAGGCGGTGATGGCGATCCTGGTGCTGGCTTCGGTCTCCAGCTGGTACCTGATCATCCGCCGCAGTGCCGCGCTGCACCGCAGCGAACGCCTGCTGCGCAGCTTCCAACAGCGCTTTCGCCGGGGCGGCGATCTCGCCCAGCTCTACCGCGAAGGGCAGCAGCAACCGTTGCCGGAGGAGGCCGCGTTGCAGCGGATCTTCCTCGCCGGTTACGGTGAGTTCGCCCAACTGCAGCGTGAAGCGGGCATCGCCCCGGATGCGATCGCCGAGGGCGTGGAGCGCAGCCTGTACGTCGCCATCGCCGAGCAGGAGGAACGCCTGGAGAACGGCCTGCAGTTCCTCGCCACGGTGGGGTCGGTGAGCCCCTATATCGGCCTGTTCGGCACCGTGTGGGGCATCATGAACTCCTTCCTCGGCCTGTCGCAGGTGCAGCAGGCCACGCTGTCCACCGTCGCGCCGGGCATCGCCGAAGCGCTGATCGCCACGGCCATCGGCCTGTTCGCGGCGATTCCCGCGGTGATGGCCTACAACCGCTTCGCCGCCCGCGGGCAGACGCTGGTCGGCCGTTACTACGCCTTCGGCAACGAGCTGCAGGCGCGCCTGCATCGGCGCCTGCACGCTGCTTCGCCCAGCGTCGCCGCAGCCGCCTGAGGAGGTTCGTCATGCTAGTCAGGCCACAGCACAAACACGGGCCCAAGGCGGAAATGAACGTAGTGCCCTATATCGACGTCATGCTGGTGCTGCTGGTGATCTTCATGGTCACCGCGCCGATGCTGGTGCAGGGCGTCAAGATCGAGCTGCCCAAGGTGGCGGCAGAGGCACTGCCGGTTGAGAACGAGCGGCAGATCCTCACGCTTTCGGTGAAGGCCGACGGCGGCTTCTACTGGAACCTCGGCAGCGAGCTGGACGTCGAGCACCAGACCGACAGCGCCGTCGACCTGGCCGAGCTGCAGACCAAGGTCGGCGCGGTCATTGCCGCGCGAGGCGACACCCAGGTCTACATCCGTGCCGACGAGGCGGCGGACTACGGTCGTGTGGTCGCCGGTATCGCCGAGCTGCAGCGCGGCGGGGTGGTCAACCTGGGGCTGATCACCGAGGCGCCGGCGGCTGCGGGGCAGGAGCGATGATGGCGCTCGGCTTATCGGCGCCGCCCGCGCCCGCGGTTACACAGCGCCAATGGAGCGGCGCCGCCGGTGCGGCGCTAACCACGCTGGGCTTGCATGCCGGGCTGTTCGCCCTGCTGCTGACCAGCTGGACGCCGACGATGGACGCACCGGTTGCCACCCAGGTGATGCAGACCCAGCTGATCAGCTTGCCGCCGCCGGTGCCAGTACTGCCCGAACCGCCGGTTGCGGAACCGGTCGAAGCGCCGCCACCCCCCGTTCAGGTCGAAGCACCACCACAGGTGGAGCAGGCCGACCTGGCCTTCAAGCGCGCCGAACGGGAGCGCGAAGCCGAGCAGCAGCGCAAGCAGCAGCTGGAACGTCGCCGTGAGGAGCAACGCCGCCGTGACGAACAGCAACGTCGGGAGCAAGAGCGTCTGGCCGAGCAGGCACGGCTGGACGCGCAGCGCCGCCAGGCCGAGGCAACGGCCCGGGCCGAAGCGGCCGAGCGTGCCCGGCAGGCGGCTGCCGCCG
>JGI2924J29684_1076806_pt1 | contig 11461 bp, 11 predicted proteins | sample BenlonsequencITS_FD_29684 | JGI IMG/M metagenome (IMG submission 29684)
CCATCCGATAGCCGAATAACCGGCCGGGCGGAGATCCGGCATGCAAATGTGGAAGGAGAGATGCCGTGCATGATTCCAGGGGAATACCGGACGGCGGAAGGCGGGATCGAACTGAACGCGGGAAGGCCGCGCAAGGAGCTGATTGTCGTCAATACGGGCGACCGTCCCGTGCAGGTCGGTTCGCATTTTCATTTCTTCGAAGTCAACCGCGCCCTCGTCTTCGACCGCGAGGCGGCGTTCGGCATGCGGCTGGACATTCCGGCCGGAACGGCGGTCCGGTTCGAGCCGGGCGAAGAGAAGCCGGTCGTCCTGACCACAATCGGCGGATCACGCATCGTCTACGGCCTGAACGGGCTGACGCGGGGCGTGGCTGCTCCCGTCGCTGTTCCCGAAGAGGTGCGGGAGCGGCTGGAAGCATGGAAGGAGGGACCGCGGTGAGCCGGATGGATCGCAAAAGCTACGACGGCATGTTCGGCCCGACGACGGGCGATGCGATCCGGCTGGCGGACACGGAGCTGTGGGCCGAAATCGAGCGGGACTATACCGTCTACGGCGACGAATGCAAGTTCGGCGGCGGAAAAGTCATCCGCGACGGCATGGGGCAGTCGAGCCGGGCGCGGCGCGATGACGGCGTGCTCGACACGATCATTACGAACGCGGTCATCATCGACCATTGGGGCATCGTGAAAGCCGACATCGGCATCAAGGACGGCCTGATCGTCGGCATCGGCAAGGGGGGCAACCCCGACCTGATGGACGGCGTCGATCCGAACCTGATCGTCGGCGTCTCCACGGAGGTGATCGCGGGCGAGGGCCGGATCGTCACCGCCGGCGGCATCGATTCGCACGTGCATTTCATCAGCCCGCAGCAGATCGAGACGGCGCTCGCGTCCGGCATCACGACGATGATCGGCGGCGGCACCGGGCCGGCCGCCGGCACGAACGCGACGACGTGCACGCCGGGCGCCTGGCATATCGCCCGCATGCTGGAGGCGGCCGAGGCATTCCCGATGAACCTCGGCTTCACCGGCAAGGGGAACGCCTCGTTCATCGAGCCGCTCATCGAGCAGATCGAAGCGGGCGCGATCGGGCTGAAGCTGCACGAGGACTGGGGGACGACGCCGGCGGCGATCGACGCGTGCCTGCGCGCGGCGGATCTGCACGACGTGCAGGTCGCCATCCACACCGACACGCTGAACGAGTCGGGGTTCGTGGAGGATACGCTGGCCGCGATCGCCGGCCGGACGATGGCAGACCGCGGACAAAATGAAACGCCAGCGCGGACAGCTTCAACCGGACACGGCGAGCGACAACTTCCGCATCCGGCGCTACATCGCGAAATATACGATCAATCCGGCGATCACGCACGGTATCGCGCATCTGGTCGGTTCCGTCGAGCCGGGCAAGTTCGCCGATCTCGTCATCTGGAATCCGATGGTCTTCGGCGTGAAGCCGGATCTCGTGCTGAAGGGCGGGGCCATCGCCTGGGCGCAGATGGGCGATCCGAACGCGTCGATTCCGACGCCGCAGCCGGTATTCGGCCGGCCGATGTTCGCCGCGTTCGGCAAGGCGCGCGCCGCGACCTCGATCACGTTCGTGTCGCAGGCGGCCTATACCCAAGGCATCGCGGAGAAGCTGGGCCTGACGAAGCGGGTGGAGCCGGTGAAGGGCAGCCGGAACATCGGCAAGAAGGATATGGTGCTGAACGACGCGACGCCGCGGATCGAAGTCGATCCCGAGACGTACAAGGTGACCGTCGACGGCGAGCCGTGCACCTGCGAGCCGGCGGCCGTGCTGCCGATGGCGCAGCGGTATTTCCTGTTCTGAGGCGGCAAGGAGGTTGTGGCTGTGGCGGATGCTCTGGATAGTCCGGCAGGCGGCGGAGCGGTGCCGGTGTCCGTTCCGACGCGGACTCGAGCAGATGTGTCGTGGCTGATGCTGCAGCAGCTGCTCGAGTCCGCGCTGCCGATCGGCGGGTTCTCGCATTCGTTCGGCCTGGAGACGATGGTGCAGGAAGGGCGGATCCGGACGTCGGCTGATCTTGAGCGCTATGCGGAGACGATGCTGCTGCTGCAGAGCTGGGCGACGCTCGACGCGATGATCGTGAAGGCGGTGTACGAATGCCCGACGGATGACTGGGAGCGGGCTTGGCGCATCGAGCGGCTCGTCCATCTCCAGCGCGCGGCGGCGGAGTCGCGGGCGGCCGCCGGGAAGATGGGGCGCCGGCTGCTCCGCCTCGCGGCCAGTGTCCATCCGGGACTTGATCTGTCGCCGCTGGAAGAGGCCTTCCGAAGCGGCCGCTCCCTGGCTACGCATCCGCTCGTCTTCGGGTTTCTGTGCCGGCGCCTCGGCTTTCCGCTCCATCAGGCGGTGCAGGGGCTGCTTTACGGCAACATCGTCACTTGCGTGAACAGCGCGCTGCGTCTTATGGCGATCGGCCAGACGGAGGGGCAGGCGATCATCGCCCGGCTCATCCCGCTCATCGCCGAAGGGTGGGAGTTGGCGAACCGGCTCGAACCGGAGGACGCGCACGGCAACACGCCGCTTGCGGAACTGATGGCGATGCGCCATGAGACGCTGTATTCCCGGCTGTTCATGTCGTAGCGATGACGCCGGATAACCATTTTTTGATAGGAAGGGATTTCCATGTGCCAAGGACAGGGACATCATCACCATCATGATTGGGAGACGCCGACCGTACCGGCGGACCGTCCGATGCGGATCGGCATCGGCGGGCCGGTCGGTTCGGGCAAGACGGCGCTCGTCGAGCGCATTGCGAAGGCAATGCGGGACCGCTACAGCATCGCCGTCATCACGAACGATATCTATACGGCGGAAGACGCGCGCATTCTCGTGAAAACCGGCTGCCTGCCGGAGGAGCGGATCATCGGCATCGAGACGGGCGGCTGCCCGCACACGGCGATCCGGGAGGACGCCTCGATGAACTTCGAGGCGATCGAGGATCTGAAAACCCGGTTCCCGGATCTGGATTTCATTCTGATCGAGAGCGGCGGCGACAATCTGGCGGCGGCGTTCAGCCCGGAACTGGCGGACCGGTTCATCTACATCATCGACGTGGCGCAAGGGGAGAAAATCCCTCGCAAAGGCGGTCCGGGCATCATGCGCTCCGACCTGCTCCTCATCAACAAGATCGACCTTGCGGAGCATGTCGGCGCGAGCCTCAAGGTGATGGAGGAAGATACGCAGCGGATGCGGGGCGGACGGCCCTATGTGTTCACCAATCTGCTGCACGGCGGCGAAGGGCTCCGCATGATCGTCGACTGGCTGGAACATGAGCTTCAGCATGCCCGCGGCATCCGGCATACGCATTGACGGCGCGGCGGCAGCCGCAGGACTAGGGACGCGGGCCATCGTGCAGCCGCATGCGGTGCCTGGGCCCCGACCGCACGCAGCGCAGGCCGGAAGGCTGGATGCAGCATCGGCAGACGGACTGCCGCAAGTGCCGCCGGCCCACGGGCAGGCTCGCCTCGAAGCCGCCTTCGCCGTCCGCGGCGGGCGCACCGCCCTCGTCTCGAAGATGCACACCGCACCGCTCAAAATCGCGAAGGCGTTCGACCGCCAGCACGAGCTGGCCGTCATCGTCATGGATGCGTCGCCCGGCATGCTCACCGGCGACCGCTACGAGATGGCGTGGACGGCGGAGGCGGACGCGCGCGTCTGCCTGACGAATCAGGGGCACACGCGCATCCATCCGTCGCCGCCAGGCCGCGGCGCGGTGCTGACGCAGCGGTTCGCGCTGCATGAAGGCGCGTGCGTCCAGTCGATGATGGAGCCGCTCATGCTGTACCGGGACGCCGAGTTTGCCGCGTGCACCGAGGTCGACCTCGCGCCGGGCGCCGTCTGGCTGTCTTCCGAGATCATCTGCCCGGGCCGCGCCGGGCGCGGGGAAAAATTCGCGTTCCGCCGTTACGATGCGACGCTGTCCGTCCGGTACGGCGGGGAGCTGATCTTCCGCAGCCGTCAGCTCGTCGACCCTGCGAAACAGCGGATCGCCGCGCCGGGTGCCTGGGAAGACTGCACGCACGTCGGGATGCTGTATTGCTTCTCCGACCGTCTGGACGGCATCCATCTGGATGCGGTGCGCGAGGCGATCGAACGCGCGTCCGAGGCCATGCCCGGCGGGTGCATCGCCGGCGCCTCCCGCACCTGGCGCAATGGCATCGTCGTCATGGCCGCCGGGGGCGCGGCGTGGCGGCTGCAGCGGGTGCTGGAGGCGGCGTGGCGCGCGCTGCGGCGCACGCTCCTCGGTCTGCCGGAGGCGGTGTGAGGGGATAGTTGAAACGGGCTTCCGCTTGAGGCGCAATCTTCAAGCGGAAGCCCGTTTGTGCGATGGCACTGCGCTGGTACCGCATCCGGAGGAGTCGGCGCGGAGTGCCTCCATCTGGTGCAGAAATGCACCAGATGCGGGGAGGTAGGCGCGGAGTGCCTCCATCTGGTGCAGAAATGCACCAGATGCGGGGAGGTAGGCGCGGAGAACCTCCATCTGGTGCAGATATGCACCAGATCCGGAGGTGTGGCACGGTGAAACTCCCTCCGGCGCACCCATGCGCCGCAAGAGGCCACCCCGGTTACAAGGTGCGGATGTGTGAACAGGCTTCAGGTCTGCGCGTATTTTTCTCTGTACTCGTAGGGGCTCATGTTCTCGTGGTTTTTGAACACCCGGCTGAAATGCGCGGAATCGGCGTAGCCGACCCGGCTGCCGACCTCGTAAATTTTCAGCTTCGTCGTGCGGAGCAGCTCCTTCGCCTTTTCCATCCGGATGCGGAGCAGCGCCTGCGTGAACGTGGTGCCCGTCTCGTTCTTGAACAGGGTGCTGAGGTAGTTCGGATTGAGATACAATCGCTCGGCGAGTCCGGACAGCGTAATGTCCTGGTCGTATTCCGTCTCCAGAATGTGAATCGTCTGGCGGATCAGATGGTGCATCTCGCCGCGCGGCTCAAGCAGGCCGTCCGTTCCTTGTTCCGTCCCGTCGCCCGCGACCGGCACGGCCGGACGGTCAATGCCGAGCTGTTTCAGGCTGCGCCAGTAGAGGCCGCTCACTTCCGAAAGCTGCTTCGCCACGCCGCCGATCCCGGCCCGGATCGTCCGCCGCAGGGTGGCGCGGACCGCGTCCGCGCAGCGCGAGGCGATCTCCTCCGGCGACGCGTGGCCGTCCTTCAGGAACAGGACGCAGGTCAGATGGCTGCCTTCAACGAAGACGAGGGGAACGCCGAAACCGCTCAGCACATCGCCCAGCACGTTCTTGACGGCGAAGCGGATCGTGCCGCCTTCCTCCGCGTCCTCGATGACGAAGCTGAGCACGCCGACGGCGTCGTATTCCGGGAACATCCACTCGTCGTAGTAGGGGAGGGGCAGTTCGTAGAGCAGATCCTGCACCCTTTTCTCCAGCAGGGCCATTTCCCGCAGCCGGCTGATCCGCTCCGCTTCCTTGCGTCCCCGTACCGTATCGGCGGCCTTGGCGATCGCTTCGCGAAGCGCCTGCACGGATACCGGTTTGAGCAAATATTCGGAGACGTTGGCGCGGATCGCCGCCCGGGCGTACTCGAATTCCGCGTAGCCGGTCAGCATGAAAATGATGATGTCGGGAAAACGTTCGCGGATGCGGGACGCCAGTTCCACCCCGTCCATGCCGGGCATCCGGATGTCGGTGATGACCAGGTCGAACGAATCGTCCAGCATGCGCAGCGCCTCTTCGCCTTCCTCAGCTTCTTCCACTTCGTAGCTGTCGTCGAATCGGCGCACGGTGTCCGCCATCATCTGACGGACGCCGGATTCGTCATCCACGATCAGAATCCGCATCGGTCAATCCTCCTTCTGTCGTCGTGCCGGCGGGTTATCGCGCCGCGAGTTCCGTGCGGATCTGCCGCATGGCGTCTTCCCACGCCCGGTCGCCGCTCAGCAGTCCGTTCTCGACTTTCTGCAGCGCCGATTCCATGATCTCCTCGACCAGCGGCTGATAGGCGCCCGCATAGACCGGCCGGACCGCAAGCGCAGCCTCGCTCAGCAGTTGGCCGACCGGCGCGCCCATGAAGAAACCATCCCGTTTATTCGTAATATCGGTATTGTCGTACAAAGTTGTGAGCGACGGAAAAATATTTTGCTCACGGAAAAGTTCGAGCTGCCGTTCTTCATCGGTCAGCCATCGAATCAGCTCCCAGGCCTCATCCGGATGGCGGCTCTCCCGCGGAATGGCGAAGAACCATCCGCCCCAGTTCGCCGCTCCGCCGGGCAGCCGCGTCATGTTCCATTGGCGGACCGCGCCGGGAGAGTTCTCCGTCACGTAGCTGAGCATCCAGGCGGGTGCGAGCAGCGTCGCGAAATGTCCCTGCTCCATGCCGACGGCCCACTCGGTCGAGCCCGTCTGCAGGCCGGCGGACAGGCCGTTCACCTTCGCGGCGACGGCGTAGTCCCAGGCTTCGCGCACCGCCGGGTTGGTGTCGCCGATGAAGGCGCCGGTCTCGGGATCGAAGTACTGCACCTCGGCCTGGCCGAGGATGGCGCGGTAGAGCGTGCCGATGTTGTCGATCATCGGTTTGCCCGTCCGGGTGCGGAGCACGATGCCGCTGCGGAGGAACGAATCCCAGTCCGGCAGCGATTCGGCCAGCTCGCCCCGGTCCAGCGGCAATCCGGCCTGCCCGTACAGGCTGACGCGGAACAGCATCGTCATCGGCCCGATGGACGCGGGCAGGGCGTAGATGAACGAGCCGTCCGGGCTGGCCGCCTGCTGCCAGTTCCACGCCAGATACCGCCCGGCGAGCGGCTCGGATGCGAGTTCCCGCAGATTGTAGAAGTAGGACGGGAACCGTTTGAAGCGTTCCATGTAGCTGAGGTCGATCATGACGACATCCGGCGCGCCGTAGCCGGCCGCAAACGCGGTCTGGAGATTGGCGTGCAGATCCTGGGAGTCGAACCGGACGATCTCGACCTGCACGTCGTCATGCTCCTCGTTATACTGTGAAATGAACGGCTCGTAGCCGGAACCGGGCCACAGCCAGATGACGAGCGGGTCCGGCCCCTGGTCCGCGCCGCGGGCGCCGTGGCTGACGATCATGCCGCCCTCCGCGCATGAGGCGAGGACGAGCAGCGCGGCCAGCGCGAGGAGCGGCCATGTCCGGCGCGGTCCGCCGCGTCTGGGTTGTCCATGCGGTGTCATCTCACGGCACCTCCTTGCCGCTGCCGGCGTCCGGATCGATCGGAATGCGGATCGTCACGCGCAGGCCGCCCCATTCGTTGCCGGACAAGGTGATCCCGTAGCTGCGGCCATAGATGTATTGGATTCTCTCCTGCAGATTCGGCAGACCGATGCCGGTGTGCAGCGGCTTGTTCCGCTGCGGCGCGTCTTCGGACAGAATCTCCTTCATCTCGCGTTCGCTCATGCCGATGCCGTTGTCGTCCACGGTCAGCACCATGTCCCGCCCGTCGCGCTGAATGCGGATGCGGATTTTCCATTGATCCCGCTTGACGCCTTCCAGCCCGTGGGTCATCGCGTTCTCGACGATCGGCTGCAGGAGCAGCTTCATGCACCGGCAATCGAGCAGTTCCTCGTCGATGTCCAGCTCGACATCGAGCCGCTCGCCGTAGCGGTATTTCTGCAGGGTGATGTACCGTCTGAGCTGGGCGACGTCCTCGCGGACCGTCGTCATCTCCGAGCCCGGCTGGATGCTGTAGCGCAAGAGCTCGCTGAGCAGCTGCACCATCTCGGCGGCCGCCGCGGCGTCGCGCTTGCCTTCCAGCGTCCAGTAGATCGTGTTCAGCGTATTGTACAGGAAGTGCGGGCGGAACTGGGCGCGCAGCGCGACGAACTGCGCCTGCCGCTCGCTGACCTGCTTGTCCGTCAGATCGCGGATCGTCTGCTGCAGCCGCGCGAGCATGCGGTTGAAGCTGTCATACAGCCCCGACACTTCCGCATTCCAGAGCTGGCGCTTCACCGGCAGCAGATGGCCTTCGTCGATCCGCTCGATCCGTTTCGCCAGGAAGCGAATCGGTCTGACGAGCGTCCAGGAATAGAAGGTGATGAACAGAATGCCGACGGACAGACCGACGATGCTGATCCAGAGGATGGTGCGCTGCAGGCGCGACACGCCCTCGTACACTTCGCTGCGGTCGATGTAGGCCAGCACCGTCCAGCCGCTGTATTCGGAATACGCATAGGAGATGTAGGCGGGCCCGTCTTCCGTGTTCAGCGTAATCATGTCGCTCGGCACTTTGCGCACCTGCTCCAGCAGCACGCTCGGCGCAGGCGTGCCCACGTCGTCCCATACGGTCGAATAGACGACGCGGCCGAATGAGTCGACAACCTGGACTTTGCCGCTCTTGCCGAGGTTCATCTGTCCGATCGTCTTCTGCAGCGTGATCGCGGGGTAGGCGAAGACGATCGTGCCGATGTTCTCGAGCGTCTCGATGTTGTTGAGGCTCCGCGCGCCGATCACGGCCGGCTGGGCGCCGCCCACCCAGACGAGTCCGGAGAACCAGAGCATGCGTCCCTTGTACTGTTCCATTTCGTCGTACCAGGGCTGTTTCTGCACGGCTTCAAGCGACCGCCAGAGGAAGTCCATGGAAGAGTTGGCCAGGTAGCTGGATCCGTACCGGTCAAGGATCATGATATTCGATTCGTGTCCGCTCGTCCGGTTGCTCGCGTTCATGACGCGGATCAGCTCTTCGTTGTAGCTCCCCGGATTCGTGCGGGCGGACAAATGTTTCTGCACGACCTCGTTGAACGCCAGCACCTGCGTCATTTTGTCATATTCGATCAGATTGGCGTCCAGCTTGCCGCTCAGATGGGTGATGGAGTCCAGCAGCAGCCTGGCGGTCTGATTCAGCGACGAGCGCGACGTCTGCACGTAGGTCACCGTTGCCGTCGCCGACATGACGAAGAGCAGAATCGCCGTGAAACCGATCGTGAGCTGCGCCAGAATGGACGGTTTGCGTTTCAATGCCATTCTCCCTTTCGGCTGCGGAAAGCCTGATGACAGGCGGGCCGGAGAATGCTTGCGGCTGTTGCATCACTTCCATTATAGTGAACCTGTATAAGGTTGCCAGACCATGGCGATTCGAAATCTTGGAGATTTTTCAGTTTTTTTGACGACATTTAAGGTTTTCAGCACCATCGTTGCCCGAATCTGCCCGGGATATTCGAGCGGCCCACGGAAGGAATGAACACCATGCGACAGGATTCCTGGATTTCGGTTGATGTCAAACAAGTCGAACACCTGGAGCTCCCCGAAGGCTTCCTGCCGCTGCTTGTCGGCACGGTGCTCCGATTCTACGGCGAACGTCTCTGCTTCGGGGGCTATCCGGCCGACCGGCCGTTCTTCCTGGCGGCCTATTTCCTGCCGACGGCGACGATCTATACGTCCGTGCTGGTCGATCCGGAGCAGCTTCTCGAGGATATGCACGATGACGCGATCGAATACGGCCGGGATGAGCCGATGGTGGCGGACAGCGGCTTTGTGCTCAGCGCGACGGTGACGAACGAGATCGTCGCGGAGCCGGGAATGATCGGCTGCCGGACGATGGTCGTGCTGGACTCCCATTTCGAGGGCGCACAGGTGCTGCGGGGCGTCAGGCCCTAAGACCGGTGCGCCCGTCCGGGAAGCCGCCGGAGCGGGATCACGCCGGAGCGGCGACCGGATTCGTCAGCTCGCCGATGCCGTCGACCGCGCACGTGACGACATCGCCGTCGCCGACCCAGTCGGCGCCCGCCGGCGTGCCGGTCAGGATGACATCGCCGGGCTGCAGGGTCATGAAGCGGCTGATGTAAGCGATCTGCCGGTCGACCGGCATGATGATTTCGTCCATCGCGCCGTCCTGCTTCGGCACGCCGTTCACCGAGGCGCGGATGCGCGCCGTGCGCCAGTCGAACGCCGTGTCGATGACCGGCCCGAGCGGGCAGAACGAATCGAACGCCTTGCCGATCGTCCAATGGCCTTCGGGGTGGAAAAAGTCCAGCGCGCTGACATCGTTCGCGACGGTGCAGCCGAAGATGACGCCGTCCGCATCCTCCGGACGAATCCGGCGTGCGGTCCGCCCGATGACGACCGCCACCTCGGACTCGAACTTCACCCGATTCGCCCCGTCCGGCAGCATGATCGGATCGCCGGGACCGATCACGGTGCCGAGCGGTTTGAAGAACAGGATCGGCATGTCGGGTTCGGGCGGTTTCGGCTCGCCCGCAGCGGCGAAGTTTTTGCCGATGCCGATGATATGGCGCGGCATGACCGGCGCGAGCAGGCGGACGTCCGCAAGCCCGAACCGCCGGCCGGTGAACGCGGGCGGGTCGAACAGTCCGCCGGACAGTTCCCGCAGCCAGCCGTCTTCCAGAATGCCGCGGCGGGCGGGGGATTCCGGTTCCGCCAGCGGGATGAAGCGCGCGATTTTCATGATCAGTCCCTCTCCTTGTGCCTCAATTTTTCCGTCCGGATCAAAAATGCCTCCAAAATGCCGCCGTTTCGACAACTGTGAGTGATTCCGCCGCATCCGGCTCTCCTGTGAGCGCTTTCGCCCATGTCTCTACTCTACCAGCATGCGCGGCCGCAACCAAATCCGGACTTCCCGGCGGGAGGCCTTGATCCTGAAGGTTCGGGAACTGAGCGGCGCGGACAGAGATGGCGAGAGCGGTGCCGACGGCGGGACACGAGAGGCCCTCCGGATGTCTGCGCAATGGAACTCCGGAGGGCCGCTGAGCAGCCTATACGATTGCAAAAACCGCAGCCAATGCCAGACTTGCGGCTGCGGCCAACACCGTGCCGACAACAAAACCTCTGAAATGAAAACGATAGTTCCTGTATTCGGCCATGCCTTCCGTTCCTTCAATGACCAGAAACTTCGGCGTGACGGTGCAGAACAGCAGCCAGTCGAGGACGAGCCAGTCGACCGCGTTGAACACGGTCATGATGCCGAACGCGTTGAGGAAGGCGGTCGGAAACGCGATGTCCCCGCCGAGCGACCGCTCGAGCAGCCAGGTGGAGACCGCCGGAACGCCGATGAGCACGAGCAGAAAGCAAGCGCCGATGATGCGGGTTGTCCGCTGTTCCGAAGCGGTCTTCGCGCCGGCCGCCCGCTGAATGCCCTCGGGGTACGACTGCAGCAGCAGCCGGGGATTGGCGTACAGCGTTCCCACGATCATCGCCGACAGCACGATCGACAACGCCAGCCCGTACAGGAGGATGGACATTCCCAGCGTCAAGGCAAGTCATCCCTTCCTTCGCGTACACAGCGCCCATGCTTAAACCGGTTTCCATATTCTTTCATCTTGTTTCAGTCGATTTCCTGCAAAGGCGTTCCATATCAACCCTGAAGCTCGGCCCGGACCTCGGCCGCGGCTTGCACCATATGGCGCAGGCTGGCCCACGTTTCGGCTTCGCCGCGCGTCTTCAGCCCGCAGTCCGGATTGATCCACAGGCGGGCGGGGCCGATGGCGCGGACCATCTTGCGGATGGCC
>JGI2924J29684_1076804_pt1 | contig 11454 bp, 7 predicted proteins | sample BenlonsequencITS_FD_29684 | JGI IMG/M metagenome (IMG submission 29684)
TGAGAAAGACCGTAGAATGCCCTTGGAAATGGAAAAGATTGCTGACAACTTTAACCTCATGGTCAGAAAAATAAATGAATTAATCGAAGATGTCCATGCTGCTTCAATAAAACAAAAAAATGCAGAAATCAGGGCTCTTGAAGCACAGGTAAATCCCCATTTTTTATACAATACTCTGGATACTATAAACTGGATGGCCATCGACAAAAACGAATTTGAAATTAGTAATGCAATAAATGCTCTCGCCAGGATATTACGTTATAGTATTGATAATAGTAATGGTGTTGTAAAAATCAGACGGGAGGTCGAATGGCTCAAGCAATACATTTTCTTGCAACAGACAAGGCTTAAAAACAGTTTTGAGTCTTGCCTGAAAATAGCGCCAGCTGTTCTTGATTGCCATATCCATAAATTACTGCTTCAGCCTTTTGTTGAGAATGCCATAATCCACGGATTTGAGAACTCAGAACAGAAACAAATTTTATTGATAGAAATCAGCAAACCGGAAGACGTAATTTCTATTCTTATAAAAGATAATGGCAGCGGTATTGAACAGGAACTACTGGAACAGATCAATGCAGGTAACTATGAGTTTTTAAACAAAAAGGGCCAACTTGGAATTTTTAATGCAATGGAACGTTTTCGGATGTATTACGGTGAGAGAGTGCATATCGACATTGAAAGTACTGAAGGAAGAGGGACCGCTGTTCACATAGAGTATACTGAAATCGAAGGATAGATTAATCATGAAGTTTGTTGTCGTAGAAAATGAGATCAGGATCCGAGAAGGTCTCATAAAATTAGTGCAAAAAATTAATCCGGACTATCAGATGCTTGGAGAAGCAAAAGATGGAATAGAGGGAGCCCGTATGATAACGGAAAAAAGACCTGATTTGGTTATCACCGATATCAGGATGCCGAAACTTGACGGGCTTGGAATGTTGAATAGGCTGAAAGAAAATCATATTCCTGTGCGAGCAATAGTATTAAGTGCCTATTCCGAATTTGCATATGCCCGCAAGGCTCTTCAGTTGGGAGTCAGCGAGTATCTTCTTAAACCGATTTCTGTCGGCGAGTTATCACGATCCCTTAAAAATATAGAAAGCCAGCTTGTATCTGATCAGGAACAGCTAGCTTTATTCTCAATGGAGAAAATATTACATTCTGTTATCTCGGGAGAAATGGAAGTTGATCAGAAGGCAAGAAGATTTCTTGCGGAAAATTACCAGGTTGATACAGAAGGTTATTTTGCTCTTGTCGATGTATATACTGGAAAAAGATCAGAAACTGACTACCAAAAGTTTGTTCGGATAATAAAGATGATTTTGCAAAATAAGATTGGTTTGTGTTATAAGCTCATTATGGAGCAGAAAAGATACAATATACTAATAGTTATTTACAACGTAAAAGATTGCAGACCCCTTTATGATTGGTTCAATACATTTTTTTCATCGGAAATGAGGAGGAATGGATTGAAAGATTTCGGAACAGTATGGTCTTCGTTTCAAGATTTAGATCAAATAAGGGAGGCTGCAAAAGAAAGCAGCGGGCTGCTTGAGTGGAGTCTTGTTCTTGGAGATAACAGAATGATTTCAAAGACGGAAATACATCGACTGCAGCTCAATCCTGTTTCCTATCCTGTTTTTATCGAGGGTAGGGTTCGCACCGCTCTCTGTACACTGGATAAAAATACGTTTGAATCTGGAATTAAGAATTTTATCGATTACTATAACGAAAGAAGATTCTTTTCTCCAAGAGAAATTAAAGAGTCATTTATCCGATTTATCTGGGCCGTGTTGAGTATTGCCCGCGAGGTTGTTTATGAAGATTATGCCGCTATTAACCAGCAGCAGCTACTGGAACAGATCTCTTTGGCAATTACATGGCGAGAACTTGAGCATGCAACACATATTCTATTGCACCTTTTACCGGGATCACTGGGAGAAAATCAGAACGAAAGTCTGCTTGTGATACGGGTGAAAAACATGATACATGAATTTTATTCTCAGGGAATTACCCTGGAAGAGATTGCGGCAAAAAGTAATGTTACCCCCGAATACCTCAGTACCCAGTTTCATCTTGAGACGGGAAGCAACTTTAGCACGTATCTGAAAGAATACAGGATACAGAAAGCAAAAGAGTTGCTCATAGGTACTAATTTAAAATTGTATTCTGTTAGTAAAAAAATTGGGTACAGAGATCCGAAATATTTTTGTCGGGTTTTTAAAGATACGACGGGATTGAATCCGTCGGAATACCGAAAGACAAACAGGTAAGAAAGACTTCACCTTAGGAATACCCACCTTATATTAAGAATTTATACGTTGTGTGCTGTTATTTATGCCCATACAATATCTAAATGTTTCTGAACTTTATTTATAATTTTCGGAGGAATTTATGAAAAAAGGAATTGCTGCTATTTTGATTCTTTTCGTTTCTGGTCTCCTCTTTGCAGGAGGTGCACAGGAAAAACAAGGAACACCGGAATCCGATTCTGCACCTGGAGAGAAAAAAACGGTTGTCATTTGGAATTACTGGGAAACGGTAAAACATCAGGAAACGCTGGCCAGAATATGTAAGGATTATAATAACTCTCAGGACCAGGTTGAGGTTGTTACCAAATACATCCCATTTGCCGATTTCAAAAAGCAGTTATCTATCGGGGTTGTTGCTTCGGAACTGCCCGACATGGTTATTATTGATAATCCTGATCATGCTTCCTATGCCGCAATGGGGATATTTGCCGATATCACCGATGAGTTGGCTTCATGGCCCGGTTTAAAAGAGTATTATGAAGGACCGCTTAATTCCTGCAAACTGGACGGACGCCTTTACGGTCTCCCCTTCGGCAGCAACTGTCTCTCGCTATTCTACAACGAGGATATGCTGAACGAAGCAGGCGTAGAACCCCCTACTACCTGGGAGGAACTGAAGGACGTTGCTTTGAAGACTACCAAGGGCACTGTGCATGGTTTTGGAATCAGCTCTCTCCAGAACGAGGAGGGGACATTCGGTTTTCTGTGCTGGCTATGGGGGACCGGGAATTCATCATTTGAGATAAACGATGCAAACGGAATTAAGGCGCTGAGCCTTGTTCGCGATCTCGCAAAAAGCGGGGCCATGCCCAAAGATGTAATAAACTGGACACAGGGCGACACCATGAACCAGTTCATTTCCGGCAATCTTGCCATGATGGTAAACGGCCCCTGGCAGGTACCCACCATGCGAGAACAAGCCCCTGATCTCAACTGGAATGTCGTTATGATGCCCGTAGGAGATGAACCGGCATCGGATTTGGGGGGTGAAAACTTTGCAATCATCAACGGCGATAGGGTGCCTGAAGCCATCGAATTTCTGAAATTCGTTGCTTCCCCTGAAGAGATGAAAACGTATATCAATGATTTCGGTTATATTGCTTCCAGAAAGGATGTTGCGGATACCCAGTTCTCCGACGATCCGATTATGAAGGTTTTCGTAAAGCAGATGGCGTATGCCTATCCAAGAGGACCACATCCACGGTGGCCGGAAATTTCTGATGCACTTTCTCTGGCCATGAATGAATGCATTACAGGAGTTTCGACCCCTGAGGCTGCAGCGGCGAAAGCTCAGCAGACGATCGACAGCATAGTAAAATAAATCTTAACACTTTTACAGACTTCTCATACGAGCTTCGGCTGTATGAGAAGTTTTATTCCCAGGACGGTTTACGTGATTCAGAAGATACGACGCTTTTTTAGATTCGGAAACACCGGATATCTGTTTGTTCTGCCTGCCTTGCTGTATATGCTTGCATTTGTAGGATATCCGATTATCAGTAACTTTATTCTGAGTGTTCAGGATGTTACCGTCACAACGATTAATGCTCCTACAAAGGACTTTGTAGGTTTTGAAAATTACAGGACACTTTTGGAAGACGAGGTGCTAATAACTTCCATTCGCAATACTTTCATATTCACCATTGCTTGTCTTATCTTCCAGTTTCTCATAGGTTTTGCTCTTGCTCTGTTTTTTAACAAGGACTTTCCATTTGCAAAACCTCTGAGGGGTCTGTTGATGATCCCATGGATGATTCCTATGACAGTTTCTGGATTGATGTTTAAATTCATGTTTTCTACGAATGTCGGGATCATCAACCAGCTATTACAGATGTCCAGAGTCATCGAGGAACCGATAGAATGGTTGATGCATCCCGGGTCAGCCATGTTCTCTTTAATCGCAACCAATACTTGGATAGGCATCCCCTTCAATATGATTCTTCTTTCAACCGGACTGACAACGATTCCTCCGGAACTGTATGAAGCTGCGGCAATCGACGGAGCAAACAAACGACAATCGTTTTTCAAAATAACCGTTCCCTTGCTGAAATCGGCCATAGAAGCGGTTCTGATTCTCGGTTTTATTTATACCTTCAAGGTTTTCGATCTTGTGTTTGTTATGACCAACGGAGGCCCTGTAAATTCGACTCATTTACTTTCAACGTATTCCTATAAGCTTTCATTCGGCTTATTCAAATACAGTCAGGGAGCGGCAACGGCAAATATTCTGTTCATAATACTTTTTTGTGTCAGCATTATCTATCTGAAATTTGTATACAACGATAAGGGAACCGCAGCATGAATGTAAAAGAAAAGAAAAATCTCACAATGTGCATAGCGGCCTTGCTGATAACCGTTGTTCTTCTGTTTCCTCTTTACTGGATGCTGGTCACCTCATTGAAGGGGGAGATAGAAATCTTTAAGGTACCACCTACTTTCTTTCCGAAAGTCCTGAACCTTGACTCGTATGCTGCCCAGCTGGAACATGGGGATTTTAACATGTTCGCTTCCTTTAAGAACAGTTTTATTATCTCTTTTTGTGCAATGTGTATATCATTGATTCTTGCCATTCCCGCTGCATACGGAATAGCAAGATTTCATTTTAAAGGTAAAAAGCTTGCCATTCTAACCTTTCTCATAACACAGATGCTCCCTGTTTCTGTCATACTTACCCCGATGTTTATTATCTTCCGGGACATGAACCTGTTGAATCATCAGCTCTCGGCAATCCTTGCGGACGCCACGATAGGAATCCCGTTTTCGGTTTTGATATTGAACGGATATTTCGCATCCATTCCCAAAGAGTTGGAAGATGCCGGACGCATAGATGGATGCAATCGGTTTAGCTCTTTTCTTCTTATCTTTGTGCCAATAGCAAAACCCGGAGTCATAGTATGCGCGGTTTTTTCATTTCTTTATGCATGGGGAGATCTTGCTTACGGAATGACATTTATTCAGGACCAGAGGTTGAGACCCATAACAGCCGGAATGTTCAATTTTCTGGGACAATACGGAACAAAATGGAGTTACCTTACCGCTTTTGCTGTTGTCACCATTATCCCTGTCACGTTAATTTTTATTTTCATGCAGAAATATATCATCAGCGGACTGACCAGCGGAGCAGTAAAGGAATAATTATTTTCATTACCAGGAGGAACCCCTTGATAAAACAGGAAAAAAACAGGCTGATACGAAGACAGGATAAGGAGCTGCTTTGCATTGAGCCATGGGGAAAAAACAGCCTTCGAGTAAGGGCCACCCAGTCATATGAAATATTGCCCGATGATGATTTTGCACTCCAGGATTCGCCTGAAGAAACGCTTCCGGTACGGATAGAGATATCCGGTAAAAGGGCAAGCATTCAAAACGGAAAGATTTCTTGTGATATCTACCCCTCGGGGAAGATGTGTTTTCTGAATCAGAAGGGAGAAATAATTCTTGAAGAATATGATCGAAACAGGTTCAAGGAAGAGGATGAAGGCTTTAACAGCGCCCTTGAGCTGGACCCTCGGGCCTTCGATGCACATACAGGCACGGATTATTATAAGCTGACGGTACGTTTCGAGGCTGTTGAAGGAGAGAAGATCTATGGGATGGGGCAGTACCAACAGCCGTTTCTCAACCATAAAGGCTGCCTCCTTGAACTATCTCACAGGAATTCCCAGGCCAGCATACCTTTTGCCCTGTCAAGTCGGGGGTACGGATTCCTCTGGAACAATCCGGCTATCGGACGTGTGACATTCGGCAGAAACATAACCGAATGGATTGCCGAATCCACAAGGCAAATGGATTACTGGATTACCGCAGGAGACAGTCCTGCGGAGATTCATGAGCAATATATGAATGTAACAGGCAAACCGCCTGTCATGCCCGAATACGGAACGGGTTTCTGGCAATGTAAGATGCGATATCAGACCCAGGAAGAACTTCTGAATGTCGCCAGGGAATACAAAAAACGAGGTTTGCCCATTTCCGTTATTGTTGCCGATTTTTTTCACTGGCCTCATCAAGGAGATTGGTGTTTTGATCCTGAGTACTGGCCGGATCCCGAAGGCATGGTCAAGGAACTCAAATCAATGGGAATCGAACTTATGGTTTCGATATGGCCTACGGTAGACAAAGAGAGCAGGAACTATAAAAGGATGGAGGAGGAAGGACTCCTAACCCGTTCGGAAAAGGGCAGCCGCATGACCCAGTTGTGGGATGCCTGTTTTGCCGATATGACAAACCCTGCAACAAGGTCCTTTGTGTGGTCCGAATTAAAGAAAAACTACTACGACAAAGGCATTCGTATTTTCTGGCTTGATGAAGCAGAGCCGGAATTTACGAAATACGAGTACAGCAACTACCGGTACTGGAGAGGCTCTGACCTCGAAATCGGTAATCTTTTTCCCAAAGAATATGCAAAGATGGCTTATGAAGGGATGAAGCTCGAAGGGCAAAAGAATATTATCAATCTGATACGCTGCGCATGGGCTGGCAGCCAGAAATTCGGCGCCCTCCTCTGGTCGGGGGATATTGATTCCAGCTTCAGAGCTCTTCGTGATCAGCTCGCGGCGGGACTCAATACGGGTCTGGCCGGCATTCCATGGTGGACAACGGATATCGGAGGCTTTCACGGAGGAAACATTGCCTCCGAGGAATTCAGGGAATGCTTTGTACGCTGGTTCCAATTCGGAACGTTTTGTCCGGTAATGCGGCTGCACGGGGATAGGGAACCGCATAAAGAGCCGTTGGGGACTTCAGGGGGAGGCCTGATGCCCAGCGGGGCGGATAATGAGGTATGGAGCTATGGTGAGGATGTGTATCAAATCTGTAAAAAGTATCTCCGTATACGGGAACATTTGCGCCCTTACCTGATGAGGCTTATGGAAAAGGCCCATGAAAAAGGTACGCCGGTCATGCGTCCCCTGTTCTATGATTTTCCTCAGGATGATAAAGCCTGGAATGTGGATGACGAATATATGCTGGGAGAGTCGTTGATAGTTTGCCCGGTACTTTATGAAGGCCGAAAAAGCAGAGCGGTATATCTTCCAGGTAAAAGCTCCTGGCGAGATCTTCATACGGGAGCGTTGTATGAAGGCGGAACCTCATTTTCATACGATACACCGCTGGATGTAATTCCCGTCTTTGCAAAAAAAGGAGAACTTCCGGAAATAATATAGGAAACTATTAACTTAGCTATACAGTAGGCCCTATGGCTACAACGGTGCCTACTCTACCTTAGCTGTTAAGAAACTTCTATCCTAATTTATCTGTGAATCGGACTTTCTCATGATGATCCTTATGTTCGCCCCTTTGATGAAGGGGCGAACCTTTTTATCAGAAGGGGCCGAGATTGATCCATTGGGCGATGCACAGCATCACGACGCTGAGCGTTGTCCAAAGACAGCACAGCGGAAACTGGAAGACCACCCAATCGGTCCAGTCGACACCCGCGACCGCCAGCGTCGCCATGTATGATGCATTCGTGGGATAGATGGTGTTCGACCAGCCGTCGCCAAACTGGAACGCCAGTATGGTGGCTTGCTTGCTGACACCCAAGATATCAGCCAAAGGCGAGAGCAGCGGAACCAGAACGGTTGCCTCACCGGAGCCGGAGGGAATCGGGAAATTGACAAGCATCGCCACGAAGAAAATTCCCAGGATGGCGAGGACCTCCGGAAATGCGGAGGCAAGTTTTGACAGTACGTAAACCAACATGTCCATTGTGTTGCTGTCCGCCATCAGAATGGTAATGGTGCGTGCACAGCACATTACCAGCGCACCCTGTAGAATTTCCCGTGCACCGTTCATAAACATTTCACACGTTTGTGTAAGTGTACGTCCGGAAATGGCGCCGGCTCCAACGCCCATCACTAAAAACAGGCCGGTCATTTCGGCAAGGTCCCAGCCCAGCCGGATTACGCCGACAATATTGAAGATAAAGCACAGCAGGGTAAAAAAACCGGCAAGCTTGACACGGTGCGGCAACCGTATGCCCGTCTCCACCTTCATGTCAGAGCGACGCCTTTCGTCATTGTGAAAGGTTCGGCTCATCGATGGATTGCGCTCTACCTTGCGGGCGTAGCGCATAATATACAAGGCGGCAACGGCATAGAAAACCGCAAAACAAATGGCGCGGTACCACATTCCTGAATAAAGTGGAAGCTCACAAATTTTTTGCGCAATAATGGTCGTGAAGGGATTGCCCATACCGGTGCTGTAGCCGACACAGTTGCCACAGATCACGATCGCACAGGCTGTCATGGTGTCCCACCCAAGGTTCAGCACCAGGGGCAGGATCATAGGCAAAAATACGATGCACAGTTCCGGCGCCCCCATGAAGGAGTCGAAAAGCGCTAAAACCAACACTAAAAGGGGAATGACAAGAAATTTTTGATTTTCAAATTTCTTCATCACAGCAGAGAGCACTGCGGGAATAATACCCAGCGCGTTGATGATGCCGAAGGCACCACCCACCACCAGTGTCATGAAAATCATGGACGCTGCGTTTTTGAACGCGCGGGTAAAGGCGGTGATAAACTGCATAGGTGTGATGGGGGTTTTGTCAAGATAATGGAAGCTGTTTGCGTCAACTAAGGTGCGGCCCGAAACCTCATCCACCACTCGTTCGTAAGTACCTGCCGGCACAAAGTACGTCAACAGTGCGACAATAAGCGCCACAATGGTAAGCAATACAAATACATGCGGCAACCGAAAGTTTTTCTTTTCGCCGATGTGCGGCCGGGAAATTTGAGTACTCACGAACATTCTCCTCCCATGGGTCTAATCAGTCTATGACGTCTCCGCCTTCAATATCAAAAACAACTTTCTTGTTATTCGCTGCATCGCGTTTGTTCATTCCGTGGAGAACGATACACAGGATGCAGGCAATCAGAAACTGTACGGCCATGGTGCCGAACACCATAAGGTATCCCTGTTTGCCGGGATAGGCGTCGAGGAACCAGCCGTACAACGCGGAAATATACAAATCCGGTGCGTTTCCCAGCTGAGATATCAGCCCCAAGGCAGCGCCGGAAAGCACAATGGGAATGCCGATTTCAGCGGTGGTGGAATAGTACGTGCCGCGCATTGCCAGAATAATGGCGGCGACTACCAGCATGATGAAGATGAACACACCGATGCCGCAGTCCAGCACGGAAAGGACGATCGTGGCGGCGCACATAATCGTACCAAGAGCAAACACATATTTTAGAAAATTGATACGGGAACCCATTTTATCGGCAATCATGCCGGCAATGGGTGCGCAGATAATGGCGAACAGATACGTACGCACGATCGAAATAGCCGATGTTGCAGTTTGAGACACTCCCAGTACCTTGACAAGATAGGGGCTGAAATAGCTCAGGCCGTTGTAGGAAGCATAGCCCATCCACACGATGCAACCGGCGATCCACACCTTTGGCAATGTACATACCTTCCCAAGACCCTTTAATGCTTTGATTGCATCCACGCGTCCTTCCACTTCGTTTTTTTCCATCATGAATAGTGCAATCAAACCAAAAATAATCAATGCAATCGCATAAACAAACATTGCACCGCGCATACCTAGCTTATCAGAACCCAGCTTGGCATAAACGGCCAGGGAAATAAAGGAAATAACGGTTCCTGTGATACCTCGGCCACCCTCAAGAATACCAAACAAACGCCCTTGTTCATTCTTGTTGCCCAGCAGACGAACACCTTTGAACATAGATTCCCAGAACAACAGCGTGGTAGATATGCCATAGATACCCTGAATAACCAAAATAACCTTCATTGGGGGGAGTGTGGCCTCTACAAGGCCAGCTATACCGGTGATAATAAGACCGGCGGAAACCAGATATTTTGCAGGGAAAAGGTCTACAAGCCATCCACCGGGTAAAAAACAGAAAACACATGTAGCGGCAAAGGCGGTCATCATCAGACCCATCTGCACGTTAGTGGCACCTGTGGCCGCCATCATCTGGGTATAATAGACATCACGAATATAAGCCAGTTTATAAATGGTGCCGCCGCCCATGAAAATGGCCATCAGTGTAAGCCACTGCTTGTAGGTTTTGTCCAGTCCAAGCAATTTTATGTTTTTCACAATGCAATCCTCCTCATGTGCATGTGGGTTTATGGTTCTGACACGGTCACGTGGACCAATGCTTCTGCAATTGCGGCCTCCGAAAGCTCCTGGCCAAGGCCCGGACGATCGGAAACAGAGAAATTACCGTTTTGAGGCTGATAATCATATTTGCCAAGCCGGGCGATGGACGACTGCGTGCTGCGAAAATGGTGTTCATAAATGGCGAAGTTGGTGGTGGCCGCCGTCAGCTGCAACGCCGCCGCTGTGGAGATGGGACCGCCTGCGCAGTGAATTTGCGCCTTCACATCAAAAGCTTCTGCCATGGTACATATCTTCTTGCACTCCGAAATGCCGCCGCAGTTGCAGGCATCGGGCTGCACCAGCTGGATGGAGTTATCCTCGAAATAATTCAGAAACTGCCATCGGCTGTACAGTCGCTCTCCCGCCGCCAAAGGTGTTTTCACACGCTCGCGCACCAGCTTCTGGAATTCGGGGCGCAGAGGGGTAGTAGGTTCTTCATAGGCATAGAAATTGTACTTGTCACACAGTTCGCCCAGCTTGATGGCGGAAGTGACATCCGTGCGCCCATGGTTCTCCATGATGATATCTACGTCGCCGCACGCCTCCCGAATGGCCGCGATGCGCTCCTCTACCATTTTGTAAAAATCGTTGGACAGGAAACCCTCGCACTGAGCGTTCGGAATGTCCTTTTTATCACGGTCATACATGGTAAAGTCCAGCTTCACTGCGTCGTAGCCATCATCCATGGCATACCTGCATATAGCTGCATACTCCTCGGCCGTGCCCCGGGGGCCTACGTCTTCGTTCCAGCCGAACTGCAACTGGCTGGCATAACAGCGGATGCTGTCGTTCACCTTGCCTCCGATCAGCTCATAAACCGGCACATGTAGGGCCTTGCCCTTGATGTCCATCAGGGCGATATCGATGGCGCTGATAGCGGCGAACACCACCGGTCCTCCTCCCTGACCCCAAAAGCTGATTTTAAACATACGCTGCCACACCTCGTCCACGCGCATGGGGTCCATGCCGATCACCAGGCGGGAGATGTCCTGCAGCATGCCC
>JGI2924J29684_1076803_pt1 | contig 11452 bp, 8 predicted proteins | sample BenlonsequencITS_FD_29684 | JGI IMG/M metagenome (IMG submission 29684)
CCTCGTTTCTTATTTTATACTATCACAGGATAGGTAAACTTCCAAATTTCATGGCGAAATTCTTAGGTCAAAAGACCTTGCTGCCATAAATTCAGAGCCGCTAAAATATTCCCCATTTGGATATAGGTATGAGAGATACCACCCTGCTGATAAGCAATATAGGGCTCCCGCAAAGGACCATCGGCAGAAAATTCACTGGTTGAACCTTGGATAAAGGTTCCTCCCGCCATAATAATTTCATCTTCATACCCAGGCATCCCGGAGGGAACAGGTCTAATATGGGAATCAAGGGGTGACCCTTTCTGAAGTCCTTGACAGAAGGCAATCATTTTTTCCCTCGACCCGAGTTTTACGGCCTGAATGAGATCTGTTCTTGGTAATTCCGGCTCGGGATTCACTTCAAAACCTAATGCTCGCCAAAAAGCAGCTGAGAAGACAGCTCCTTTAAGAGCTTCGGCTACTGTTAAAGGACTAAAAAATAAGCCTTGATAAAATAAGCGTTGCCATTCAAGAGTCGCACCCATGTGCCCCCCTACTCCAGGTGCTGTTAAACGTTGTGAGGCCAAATCGACTAAATCAGATCGTCCTGCAACATAGCCTCCGGTAGGAGCTATACTCCCGCCCAAATTTTTAATAAGCGATCCTGCCATCAAATCTGCCCCTATATCCCCTGGTTCCAAAGACTCGACTAATTCACCATAACAATTATCGACAAAAATAACGAGTTTTGGAAAGTGTGTTTTGACAAAGTCTACCAGCTCTTTTAGTTGAGCAATAGTAAGAGAATTTCTCCACGCATATCCCCGCGAACGCTGAACCGTCAGCAATTTAGTTTTGTCCGTTATAACCTCTTTTAATAACTCAAATTGAATATTTCCTTGAAAATCTAAAGAAATCTCTTGATAGCCAACTCCAAAATCCCTCAAACTTCCTTGTCCTTCTCCCCGAAGCCCTATCACTTCCTCAAGCGTGTCATAAGGAGTACCGCTGACGGAAATCATTTCATCACCGGGACGCAGAACACCAAATAAGGCAGCAGCAATGGCATGAGTACCGGAAACAAACTGGCCGCGAACAAGTGCCGCCTCTGTCCCAAGGATACGTGAAGCCACGCGGTCAAGAGTTTCCCGACCGCTGTCACCAAGGCCGTAACCCGTGGTTCCCTGAAGATGATAGGCGGATACTCGCTCTTCTTGAAAAGCCCTGAGGACTTTTTCATGATTTCGTGCAGATACTTCCATCAGATGAGGCAATTGTTGCTGGAGAATATTCTCTGCCTCAAATACAGCTTTATTGATAAACTCTGGCCAATTAGAATTCGGATACACGATGCTCCTCCTTATTATTTCAAAAGTAATTTTTACCAACGAAAGACTTCCCCATCTATGCCTCTCACTTCACTGCCCCGAACACTTTAGAACCCAAAGGCTGGAAGCTTCGACCACAAGAGTAAACTCGTTGCATGGAGGCGCTACTCCAACAACGATTCCAGGACATTCCATATGGGAGCTAATGAATCCCCACGTTTAAGTGATAGTGGAATAGAATAGGGCAGCAATTGTGCTATCCTAGAGATTTCCTCATCATCGTGGACTTTATCAACCTTGTTAAGCAGGGTGATGACCGGCTTATCATGACACTCCAATTGTCCTAAAATTTCATGGACCGTCTCAGCTTGCTGCAACGCTTGAGGATGGCTGACATCTAAGACATGAATAAGTATATCTGCCTGCTGGACTTCTTCCAGAGTGGCTAAGAAGGCCTTGAGCAGTTGTGTGGGGAGCTTGCGAATAAATCCTACGGTATCACTCAGCAGAATCTCTAAAGAGGGCGTAAGTTTTATCCGGCGAACGATGGGATCCAGGGTGGCAAATAGTTTATTTTCTCCGCTTGGGATATCAGAGCGAAAGCCGGCTTGCTCCATGGCATTCTTCATAAAGGTTGTCTTTCCGGCATTCGTATAACCAACCAGGGCTATCATAGGCAAGCCGCTTTTAGCCCTTTGCCGCCTCTGAATCTCCCGGTGCTGGAGAACAAGTTTCAACTCTTTATCCAGGAGATTAATACGCTGCCGCATCCTCCTGCGATCGAGTTCTAGCTTCGTTTCTCCGGGGCCGCGCGAGCCAATGCCTCCCCCCAACCTGGATAGGGTTTGACCTTGTCCTGTTAAATAGGGCAGCAAGTGCTTAAGCTGAGCGAGTTCAACTTGGAGTTTACCTTCACGAGAATGAGCTCTCTGAGCAAAAATATCTAAAATTAATCCCGTCCGGTCTAATATCTTTAATCCCGTTTCCATTTCTAAGGTTCGCAATTGTGAGGGAGATAATTCATCATCACTAATGAGGACATCGGCTCGGGTTTCCTGAATCCGGTGAACCAATTCTTCCAGTTTGCCGCTCCCTATGAAGCTCCGAGACTGGCTGGAGCGACGCGGTTGGACAAGCTGTCCAACCACTTCGACACCCGCAGTGTCCGCTAATTCCGCCAACTCTTCCAGGTTTTCGCTAACTTCCTGCTCCCCATCTTGGAGCGCAAGCAGAAAAGCCCGCTCTTTGTCAGGCTTTGATTCCAGTTTTATTTGACTGTTATGATTATGATAATGCTCTTGCTGAGACTCAAAATAGTTAAATTTGTTCCAGTTATCTGGTTTAAGGTCAACAACATAAGGACTACCGTCACTTGTTAAATAAGCCAATTGAAAACCGGTAAGTTCTCCACGAAGCACTCCGATTGCAGTCATGCTTTCAAGCTTTAAAGATGTTAAAGCACTGAAATCCAGAGAACTGAGTCTTGGAACCCCATTGGGATGGGTATGAAGACAGCGCAAATGTTTGCTCTGAGATCTACCCTTGAGGGGAAGCAGAGTCACTGTCGCATGTTTTCCCACGGCAGACGCGATTAAGAGCCCTGACCGCGAGAGATAAATACAAATTTCCCGATTCCAAAGCTGTGTCAAGCGTATTAGGCCTGAGAGAATTTCGGGATGAATTAAATCATCCCGCCCCGTTTGATATTCTGAGAGTTTTTTTAGGTCCCGCAATTGACTAGCTTTTATCCCAGACAAATCGCCCGAGATTTCCATGGCTCAAAACCTCTACTTTATCCGTAATTGCTAACTGATCATAGACCTAATTCAAGGTCAAATTGTTTCCATATTAATATCTTCTGGTAAAATTTGAATAAGTTCTTCCCGGCTGGAGCTTGCTTTTTGAAATAAGCGTACCGCCTGTTTGCGCACTGTTTTCTCAACGAGATTGCGCACCAAACGAGCATTTCCGGCATAAGGATGGGAATGCAGAAGAGTTTGCAAATAATTACGCAGAGCTGCATTGGCTTCTTTGGTTAACTCATATTGCCGGGTCTTAAACATGAGGTTTCCGATAGCTAACAGTTCATCTAAAGTATAATCCGGAAAATCAATATGAATAGGGAATCGGGAACGAAGTCCCGGATTCGTCTGAAGAAACCAATCCATTTCTTGACGATAACCTGCTAAAATTAAGACAAGATTGTCTTTGTTATCCTCCATAGCTTTAACCAAAGCATCGATAGCTTCCTTGCCAAAATCCTTCTCTCCGCCGCGTGCCAAAGAGTAGGCTTCGTCGATAAAAAGAACTCCTCCCAGGGCCTTTTTTAATTGTTCCCTGGTTTTTTGAGCCGTATGCCCGATATATTCACCGACAAGATCTGCTCGTTCACACTCGATGACATGACCTTTTTGCAGAACTCCCATCTCTTTATACAATCGTCCAATTAAGCGGGCAACCGTGGTTTTTCCGGTTCCCGGGTTTCCACGGAAAATCATATGCAGAACCAAAGGCTCTGAAACAAGTTTCTCTTGAACTCTGCGTTTTTGTATTTCGACAAAAGCCTGTAAGTCTAAGATAAAACGTTTCACCGTTTCAAGTCCGATATATGATTGCAGCTCAGCAAGGATTTCCGCAATTTTATCTTTATCTTTCTCGACGGAAGAAAGACTATTTTTGCGAATGCGTAACCCTATCCCCTCCGTGGAATGAGCAGTCACCTCGGGTTTTGGAGGGATAGGCGTTTGAATCACCGGTGATTGCTGATTCTCCGGACGAAACGTAACTCGGATTGTCATATGTACAGGCACACCTCCCATCCTTACTACTATACGCAGGAAGGAATAAAAGGTGTCCTAATTTTAATTGTTATTATTTTCCTGTCAAGCTTTTAGCATATTTTACTCGAGAGTCACGATCCAGGAATTTCTTCCTCAAGCGTACGCTTTTAGGGGTGATTTCCACGAACTCGTCATCATTGATGAATTCTAACGATTGTTCTAAGGACATTTCCCTAGGTTTTTCCAAGCGCAGAGCATCATCGGCAGCACTTGTCCGCATATTTGTAAGATGCTTTTTCTTACAGACGTTAACTTCAATATCTTGTTCGCGGTTGTTCTCTCCCACAATCAGTCCCGCATATACATGAAGTCCGGGATCAACGAACAAAGTCCCTCTCTCTTGAGCGGAATACAACCCATAGGTTGTCGTTTCACCTTCCTCAAAAGCGATCAAGGCTCCCCGTGTTCTGCCGGGAATTTCTCCTTTATAAGGTTCATACCCAAGGAAGACGTGGCTCATCATGCCTTCGCCCCGTGTTTCTGAAAGGAACTCACCACGGAAACCAATAAGACCGCGGGCAGGGATTTTAAACTCAACTCTCAGCTGAGTCTCCGACAGGCTCGTCATATTGGCCATTTCCGCTTTCCTCTTCCCTAAAAGCTCCATAACCGCTCCCAGGGATTTTTCATGGACGTCACAAATGAGAAATTCCATAGGTTCACATTTTACCCCATCAATCATCTTATAGATAACTTCAGGTTTAGAGACTTGCAGTTCATACCCCTCGCGGCGCATGTTTTCAATTAGTATTGAAAGGTGCAGTTCTCCTCGACCGGATACTTTAAAGCAATCTGCCGAATCCGTTTCTTCAACTCTTAAACTAACATTGGTTTCAATTTCTTTCCAAAGCCGTTCCCTCAGCTTCCGGGAAGTAACAAACTGCCCTTCGCGTCCGGCAAAGGGACTTGTGTTAACCATGAAATTCATAGACAACGTCGGTTCGTCTACTTCAATCGTAGGCAAAGCTTCGGGATTAAGAGCACAAGCCACAGTTTCCCCAATATTGGCGCTGGTTAATCCGGTGAGAGCAACAATTTCTCCCGCTGACGCTTCAGCCACATCTTGGCGTTTCAGCCCTTCAAAAACCATAACCTTGCCAACTTTGGCGCGTTCAAAACTCTCGTCCCTTTTGATAAGGGTGATATTTTCATTCTGATGAACTGTTCCTCTTACAATTCTGCCAACAACGATTTTTCCAACATAATCATCGTAATCAAGAGTCGTAACGAGCATTTGAAAGGGAGCTTCAAGGTCCACCTCCGGTGCCGGAATGTGATCAAGAATAACCGAGAACAAAGGCTCCAGGGTATCCTCAAGAGCATCGTGGGAAAGTCCTGCAATCCCAGCCCGAGCTGAAGCAAAGACCACGGGAAAATCCAATTGATCATCATCTGCTCCAAGTTCAATAAACAAATCTAAAACTTCATCCACAACTTCCGTGGGACGGGCATCCGGACGATCAATTTTATTAATGACAACAATAGGAATCAATTTCAATTCCAAGGCTTTACGCAAAACAAACCGAGTTTGAGGCATAGGTCCCTCAAAGGAATCTACAATGAGAAGAACTCCATTAACCATTTGCAAGACCCGCTCGACTTCTCCTCCGAAATCGGCATGTCCTGGTGTATCAATAATGTTAATTTTTGTGCCTAGCCAATGAACCGAGGTATTTTTGGATAAAATAGTAATACCACGCTCACGTTCTAAATCATTGGAGTCCATGACTCGTTCCACAACCTGTTGATTGGAACGAAAGGTTCCGCTTTGTTTTAACATCGCATCAACAAGTGTTGTTTTCCCATGATCAACGTGAGCAATAATTGCAATATTTCTTAAATTTCGAGTTTCCATAGTGGATTGAATTCCTTTCTTTTACCTTTATAAATGCACACAAAGCTAACATATCACAGTTATGTGGTGAATTCAAGTAAAAAGAACTAAGCTCGGCATTTTTCCGAACTTAGTTCTTTAGTTCAAGTTTAAATTTCGTCAGGATTTTTATGTTTGTCCTTAAAATTAAGAATTATTTATAAAATTTCTATTCTACCGCAGCTGCAGTTGTGAAATTAATTGGACGTATGGGCATAACCGTAGAGATGGCATGTTTATAAACCATTTGTTGTCTACCTTCGAATTCAATCACAACCGTGAAATTATCAAAGCCTTTGATAAGTCCTTTAAGTTGAAATCCGTTAACCAAATAAATGGTCACGGGAAGGTTTTCCTTGCGTACTTGATTTAAAAAGGTGTCTTGCAAATTGATGGGTGATTTATTCATATATTTCCCTCCACCACCTTATATTTCTACGCCTCTATTCTACACGAGTTTGATAGGCTCTGCAAGTCTGGATTAGTTCTTTGAGAATCCGGTCTATTCCCCCTTCCGTATCGTACCAGTGAATTCTGGGGTCACGCCGAAACCAGGTCAATTGCCGCTTGGCAAAATGCCGGGTATCCCTTTGCAGAATCCGCAGCATCTCCGCCTGGGTCACCAGGCCTTTCAAACACCAAATTGCATGTCGATACCCAATACTTTGCAGTGGTTTTAAGGCTGATGAATACCCTGCCTTAAGAAGATTCAGAGTTTCTGCGAGCAATCCATCGTCGATCATCATTTCACAGCGGCGATTAATCCGATCATAGATGATTTCTCGGGGAGCAGTCAACCCGATGTAAAGAACCCCCGGATCCAAAGGTCGGTATTCATCATCCTTAAACTGACGTTGGTCAGACAAAGGTTTACCTGTCAATTCGTGAACTTCCAGAGCTCGAATCACCCGCAAGACATTATTGGGATGCAATTGCCGGGCAGTTTCCGGGTCCCGTTCCTCTAAAATGTGATGAAGGGCTGTGTTTCCATGAATTTGGGCAAATTCTTGCCATTTTAGCCGAATTTCTTCTGAGCCATGCTGCAAAAAATCATAAGGATCGAGCAGGGAACGAATGTACAGACCTGTTCCGCCAACCACGATGGGAACGTGGTTTCGTTTTCTAATTTCCTGCATGAGCGACGTTGCCGATGTTTTAAATTGAGCTGCTGTAAATGGCTCCGCAGGATCTAAACAATCGATTAAATGATGAGGAACAAGTTGAAGTTCTTCTCTGGTTGGTTTAGCAGACCCGATGTCAAGTTGTTTATACACTTGTACGGAATCCCCGGAAATAATTTCCCCCCCGATTTCTTGAGCCAGAGCCAGACCCAAGGAGGATTTGCCAATACCGGTAGGACCGATGATAATAACCAGTGGTAACACGTCAACTCCCCCATTAAACTAAAATCACACCATAATCAACAGAACTATATCGTCCTCCAGGCAAAACGTCAAAACCTAGGCGCTTAAACTCCGCGCTGTCCTTACGTTCCTTAAGTACAACTCTTTTACGGGCGACCCGGCAGGCTTCCCTCACGGTCTGCAGATCAAGAGGGCTATGCTCAGACCACTGGTGCAGGGGTTGAATGGAAGCAGATTCGTGGAATGTTTTGCGGAACATAGGATCAAAGTAAATTACGTCAAATGACTCTGACGGGCAATGACTCAGAAACTCCCCATGGTCCGCCCACTGAACTTCAATTCTGCGGGCAGCCTGAACCAGTGACAGCCAAGCTTGTTTTTTGGGCTCAGTTTTGACGTTAAAGCTATGTTCTCCAAAATGCTTTAAACCGTCTTGCATAACCACTGCTAAAATCGGGGATTTTTCAAGTCCCAAAACCCGACCGTGATCTCCAACTGCCAGGGCAGCGATGAGAGAGTCCGAAGCCAGTCCTAAAGTAGCATCGAGAAAGAAATCACCGAGGCCCAATTGGGCAGCTGCAAGAAACCGGTCCGAGCTGCCTCCCAAAATATTCATGGCACGAATAAGGGCCATACTTGGATGAAACGTGATACGCTCTTGATTAAATAGCAGCTCCACGCCACGACGGGAAACTTTAAGCTCAGGAAGAGAATCTAAATCATTCTCGTTCGCGGCCCATTGGCAGCCCGGCTGCTGACGAAACCATTGAACTCTCTCCTGGAGTTCTAAATCAGACTGGGTTGCTCTTATGCGAATGGGTATGTCCTTAATTATGAATCATCTCCTAGAATCATCTATACAGCGTCCAATATCATTCCATTACTTTCCATGCAGCATTACCATTAGTATTCTCTTCCTGCCAAGTACACAAACTTCTAAAAAACACGATAGAAACGTTTTTCCAATTCTGCGCGGGTAATTTTGATCGTAGTAGGTCGCCCGTGCGGACAGGTATAAGGGTTCTCTGTTTGATTTAAACGAGCCATTAATTGTTCCATTTCTAATAGAGCCAGGGAATCTTTGGCCTTGATAGATTCCTTGCAGGCCAAAAGATAAATCCATTCTTTCAAGAGATGATCATAGCTTGGGGTGGCATTTTTCTGCAAGACCTCTTCAAGAAATTGACGCAGCAACTCGTCTGCCGGAAAATTTCCTGTTTGAACCGGAACACCACGCAATAAATAGGTTTGGCTGCCAAACTGTTCCAGGACAAACCCCATTTCGTTAAGCATCCACATATGCTCAAGTAAGACTTGTTCTTCTTGTAGGGTAAATTCCATAGGAATTGGTATTAGAAGCGTTTGACTTGCTTGCTGCTTTTGTTTAAACTCGGCAAGGATTCGTTCATAGTTTATCCGTTCGTGGGCTGCATGTTGATCAATCATAAGTAAAACTTCGCCATCTGTGGCCAAAATGTAAGTATTGAACAGTTGTCCTATCGGCCAAAAATTGCTGAGTAATTGACCTGCCTGATTTTCCTTATTTTCCTTGACTTCCTTATCTTCATTGTCTGTTGCCTTTGAAACATTCGTTTCCGGCTCACTGCTTTTGGGATTTTTTTTGGTATCCCAAGGAATTACTTGATTCAAAGAGGTATTGGGAAATAAATTCGTTTGCTGTAATAGTTCTTTGGTGATCTCAGAGACCTGAGCGACCTCAGTAACCTCAGGGGTTGACTCAGCTTTCATCGACAAAGGCATCGTCGTAGAGACTATTTTCCTAGAGTCCTTGATTTTATCTTCCTCTCTCTGAAAGAAAGCTTTGGAAGCTGAAGGCTCTACGGTATCCTTATTTTCTCGAACCTGCTCGGCCGTTTTAAGCAAACTGTTTCGCACAGCATAAGAGGAATCTGTGATAGTCATGGACTTACTCTCAATTGGAGAATTCAGAGTTGGTTTAAAAGCCGACTCCCTCTCCCCTCGAAAAGATGGCAGAGGTCGACTTTTGAGCAATGTCTGATAAACAGTTTTAGTAATAAAGGACGCGAGTTCTTGTTCGTTCTTAAATTTTACGTCCATTTTTGTGGGATGGACATTGACATCATAATCTGAAGGGGAGCCATGTAAATGAAGGGCAACGATAGGATGGAACTTTACGGGAATCAGGGTATGATACCCCTCTTCTAACGCATTACTTAAGAAGGAGGAGCGAACAACCCGTCCGTTAATCATAAAGGTCTGGGCTTGCTTTGTCTTGCGTACCAGATCCGGCGGGCTGATTAAGCCTTCCAGTCTCCAGTCTTGCCCCTGGACATCTACTGCAATGAGCTGACGAGCCAGCGATTGCCCAAAAATGGCGCCCATGGTTTCCTTTAAATCTCCCCGCCCTGACGTCTGTAAAACAGTTTGGGTGGGATGGGCTAAGGAAAAGGCAATGTTCGGATGGGCAAGAGCAAGCCGCCCCACGGTATCACTAATCAGACCAAATTCTGTGGCTTTGGATTTGAGAAATTTCAAGCGTGCCGGAGTATTAAAGAATAGGTTACGAATAGTAACAGACGTTCCGGCCGGACACCCCACTTCTTGGAGAACTCCGGTTTCACCTCCGGTGATCGTATAAGATAAGCCAGAGATCTCTGCCCCGGGGCGGGAAATAATTTCCAAGGTTGAAACAGAAGCAATGCTTGCTAAGGCTTCTCCGCGAAAACCCAGGGTTTGTAAGCGATCCAAGTCTTGAATGTTGGTGATTTTACTGGTGGCGTGACGAAGCACAGCTAAAGGCAAATCCTCTTTGCTCATACCCTTGCCGTCATCTCTCACCCGGATCATCGGAACACCGTTTTCTTCGATAGAAATATCAATATGTTTTGCTCCCGCATCTAAGGCGTTCTCAATCAGTTCCTTGACCACGGAAACCGGACGTTCCACCACTTCACCCGCTGCGATTTGATTTGCAGAATGGGAATCAAGGATATGAATTGCTGATGTCAAGCCTTAATCCTTCTTTCTCTGCCATACATCATGTTGATTATGGAGTTGATTTTGGAACACACCGCTTTTAATCTCCTGATGCTGATGTTGAACGTAGTCCCAGAGATCATAACCCGCCTGTTCACACTGAGGGCACGCTGCAAAAGGAATCCGCACTAAAACTGACTTTTGGGAAGATGTTCGTTGACTTTCAATGTAGACCGTCCCGGCGCAATGATTACATTTGCGCACGAAATCATGCCTGGTTTCTTGAAATCCCTCCGTATCATAATAGACAGAATGAGGAATGTAAACCCAATCCCCCTGCGGGAAGAACTTAACATTATGAATTAAAAAATCTGGTTTAACCATTAGAGATTGCTTTTTAAGGGTTTCGAGATAGGATTTAAGGCTGGCAAAAGGCAAGCTTGAGCGCCCAATTTTTTGAGGTTCCCGCACATGATGATAGTCTTCCCCTGCCAAAGCCAGTAAAATCGCCAAATTCACGAAAGGAAGCGCTCCCTCAATAGAATACCCGCCTTCCAAGACAGCCAGGTCAGGCCGGAGCAGTTCGGTAATCCGTCCATACCCTGAAGCCGTGAGATTCATCGAAGCTAAAGGATCTGTAAAATGATTGTCCTGTCCTGCGGAATTAATAATCAGTTCCGGTCCAAACGCTTGGAGGCGGGGTAAGACCCAAGTCTCCAACGTATAATGATAGCCTTCATCCCCCGTACCGGGAGGAAGAGGAATATTAAGGGTCTGTCCCCAGGCGTTGGGGCCGCCTTGTTCATCAATGAAACCACTGCCAGGATAGAGAGTGCGCCCATCCTGATGAAGTGAAATAAATAGAACATCAGGATCATGGTAAAAGATATCTTGAGTTCCGTCGCCATGATGAACATCAGTATCAACAACAGCAATTTTCTTGATGCCATAGCGCGCCCTTAACTGATTGATGAGAATTGCCTCATTATTTAAGGTGCAAAATCCACGGTTTCCCCACACCGTTGCTCCTGAATGATGTCCGGGGGGGCGGACAAGAACAAAACCATTGGTAATCTCACCTTTAACCCGTGCCTCTCCAAGTAAAATGGC
>JGI2924J29684_1076802_pt1 | contig 11449 bp, 10 predicted proteins | sample BenlonsequencITS_FD_29684 | JGI IMG/M metagenome (IMG submission 29684)
GATTCGGTGCATACATCATTACTATGGACCCTTGCGAATAGCATTCCGGGAATCCTTGTAAAGGTTAGAAAATCATTATATTATGCAGTGATATTATCATATCCACTACCAATGGCCTCTTTTACAAGGAAGGAGGCCTTTTGCTGTTTACAAAGAGGGGGACAGGATGGCTTCATCTCAAATAAAGAAAGACCTCCAGTTTTGGAAATTTTCTTTGTATGGATTCCTGAAAAATCTTCAGTTTTTCGACCCTTTTCTTGTTCTCTTTTTCCGAGAAATGGGAATTAGTTTTTTTCAAATAGGAGTCCTTTATTCTGTTCGTGAGCTTGCAACAAATATTACGGAAATTCCAACCGGTATTGTTGCCGATACCCTCGGCCGCAGAACTGCAATGATTTGTGCTTTCCTTAGTTATATTATCAGCTTTATAATTTTCTATCTTTTCCCCGGCTTTTCATTCTACGCTATCGCTATGATCGCCTTTGCCCTTGGTGAGAGTTTCCGTTCTGGAACCCATAAGGCGATGATCATGGAGTACCTAAAGCGCAACGGGATGGCCGAGCAAAAGGTAGAGTATTATGGTCATACGCGAGGCTGGTCGCAGAAGGGTTCTGCACTTTCCGCTTTGATTGCCGCATTGCTGGTTTTCTTTTCCGGCAGCTACCGGGTGGTGTTTCTCTGGAGTATTGTTCCCTACGTAGCGGCAATGGGTTTGATTTTGACCTACCCGAAAGAGCTGGATTTCTCCTGTGATAATGATGAAGAGTGCGCCGATCGCAGGTCCCGGGGAAGAGTTGAAATGATGAAACAAACCGTGACGGACTTTTTCTCCATGTTTCGAGATCCCATGGTCAGACAAGCCCTTCTGAATTCGAGTCTTTTTGATGCTTCCTTTAAAACCGTAAAGGACTACGTCCAGCCGATTTTAAAGGGCCTTGCTTTGACCCTTCCTCTCTTTGCTTCTTTGAAGGGAAATCAGCGGGTTGCATTGATTTCGGGAATTGTCTATATGGTTTTGTATCTCCTCACGAGTATGGCCAGCAGCCGATCAGGAAGGTTTCATAATCGCTTTTCTCAGAAATATGGTGGCCTGAACGCCACCTTCCTCTGTTCGGTAGGTGCCATGCTGATGGTCGGCATATTTCTTTTGTTTGGCCTGAAAGTCGCCGCAATCATCGTGTTTATCTTCTATTATCTGCTTGAAAACGTACGGCGCCCGGCAAGTCTGGGACTGCTTAGCGATCGAATAAAGAATTCGGTGATGGCTACCGGGCTTTCGGGGGAGAGTCAGTTGAAAACGATTCTGGTGGCGATTTTTTCACCGCTCTTTGGCCTTACGGCCGACAGATTGGGAATCGGATATGCAATGCTGTTTCTCGGACTCATATCCGGGCTTGCCTATCCCGCATTACGCTTCGGTAAAGTCGACCGGCGATCAGCTTGAAGCTTCTGCTTTAGAAGGATAGGATAATACTTATGACCGGTTTTTTTATCAAGAAAGCGTTTTTTGACGGGTGGGACAATCTTCTTTCGCTCATTGTCCTTAATCTGGGGCTGATTATCATTATTGCCGCTGCCGCATATCTGCCGATGCTTTTGGGAGAAGGGTGGCAAGTTACCATGCTTGTCTCTTTGTTGGCTGTCATTCTTTTAACCCTTTACAACGGGGGCGTTGCCTATCTCGCCGGCGAGATGGCCGCTTACAAACGGCCCGATTTGCGAGGGCTTTTCAAGGCAATAGCGAGGGCACTTCCCAAGTCGTTTTTCTTTGGACTTATCAATGCTGTCCATATATTCCTGCTTACCATAATCGTACCCTTTTATTATCAGCTTGGAGGAGTGGTCGGCCTTGTTGCCCTGAGCCTCATCTTTTGGATTTCTATCGCGTGGTGGCTTGCCGGACAGTGGTTTTTTCCTCTCCTTGTGCAACTTCCCGGCGACATGAAAACCATCCTGAAAAAGTGTTTTATTCTTTTTTTTGATAATACGGGTTTTACCATTTTTATGGCATTTCATGCGCTTTTTACCATGCTTTTTAGTTGTCTGACGGCTCTTCTCATGCCGGGGCTCTCTTCTGTTCTCCTAGCAAGGCAGGGCGCCTTGAGAATCCTGATGAAAAAGTACGATTATCTTGAGGAGGAACCCGAAGCCAATCGTCGAAAGATTCCCTGGGATGCTTTGCTTGTCGAAGAACGAGAACTGGTCGGGCATCGTAGTCTTAAGGGGATGATCTTCCCTTGGAAGGAGTAGGGCTTGTCCTTCGAGGTTGAGGCAAAGGCTTGGGTTCGAAGTGAAGAAGAACGACATAGAATAGAGGACTTCCTTCGACGAGAGGCTCGTTTTGACGCTGCGTTTCATAAGCTGGACTACTACTATGCTCCCTCCAAGGGGATGCGTGACAGTGACCAACTGATTCGTATACGTTATCTCGATCCGAAATCCTTGGAAAATTCTCCAGCCGTGGTCACCCGAAAAGAGAAATCTTTCCGTGGAAAGGTTGAGATAAACCGCGAGGTCGAATTCAACGTCGATCCTGCGTCTTCTTTTGAGGATATGCTTTTCTTCTTTGGATATTCTCACTATATTACTAAAGAAAAAAAAGGATATAGCTACTATCTTGATTCCGCGCATATCGAATTGTGTGAAGTAAGTGGCCTCGGTTACTTTATCGAGATCGAAGTTGTTCTTCCCGAAACTACGGATTCCTTACCTCCGCAAAAGGCGGCGGACAACATTCGATCCCTCTTTGACCGCTTGGGGATTGCGGAAACGGAATTTGAAAAGCGCTATTATATTGAGCTTCTGCTCGAGGGGAGATAAGTGATGGAGGATAAAGAGCCGGATACGGTGATTCGGCTGGAGAATGTAACGCTCATCTTGGATGGGCATAAGATACTGGATTCGGTGAGCATGAGTTTCTGGGAGGGGCATATCCACGCGGTGGTTGGCCCGAACGGAGCCGGGAAAAGTACGCTTGCCCATACCATTATGGGTTTACCTGATTATCTTGGGCACACCGGAGCCATTTTTCACCGGGGTGAACGTATCGAAAAGCTGCCGATTGATAAGCGCGCTCGTCGTGGCATCACCCTTGCCTGGCAGGAGCCTGCCCGTTTTCAAGGCATCGGAGTGGACAGTTTCATTCGCAGTGCCGCCGAGGCAAAAGGCAGTTCCGTTGATTCTGGAGAGATGCTGAAGCTTGTCGGTCTCGACCCCGACCGTTATCTTGTCAGAAATGTAGACAAAACCCTCAGTGGTGGTGAGCGCAAGCGCATCGAACTGGCTTCCATCGTGGCGATGCGTCCCGATGTGGTTCTTATGGATGAACCCGATTCCGGTGTCGATATCGAGGCTATCAACTATATTTTTGATGTTTTGGAAAAGCTCCGCAACTGGGGGTCAACGGTCATTTTGATTACTCACTCTCCCGAGGTTCTGAAAAGGGCGGACCACTCGTTTTTGCTGTGTAATGGTCAGGTAGTGGACAAGGGGCGTGTAGAAAGAATGAGTGGCTATTTTACGGGGCATTGTGTCCCTTGTGTGCACAAGAACAATCCCTTTTGTGACGAGGTTACGCCGTGAAAATGGACGATGATACAGGCAGCCGTAACGAGGCGTTGGAGAGACTTCTTGCCTCAATAAATATGCATAAGCATCAATTCGGTGAAGATACGGCCCATGTGGAGATCCATGGAAACAAGGTCCTTGGAACTCATACCCTACCTGGGCTTTCCGTTGAATCCCAGGAGCGGACAGATGGCGTTTCGGTTGTCATACGCCTTGCTGCCGGGGTCGAACTCGAAAAGCCCGTTTATTTTTGCTTCGGGATCCTTCCTGAACAGGGTATGCAGCGAATTGAGATGGATGTCCGGATTGAGGAGGGGGCAAAAGCGGAATTTGTTGCTCACTGCACCTTTCCTAACGCACGTGAGGTGACTCATCTGATGGATGCGAAGATCGTTCTTGAAAAGGATGCAAGCTATCGTTATTTTGAGCGACACATCCACAGCCCCGAAGGAGGGCTTACGGTTGTTCCGAAGGCTCAGGTTGAGTTGAAAGAGGGGGCCTCTTTCTCGTCGGAATTCGAACTCATCAAGGGGCGGGTCGGTTCTATCGATATCGATTACGAGGTGGAGTGTGGTCCCCGGGCCACAATGGAACTCATCTCTCGGATTAGCGGCAAGGGCAACGATAAAATCAGGATACGTGAGGCAGGGCATCTTGCAGGAGCCTATTCAAAGGGCTTGCTTGCTTCTCATATCGCTTTGAGAGGGGACGCCGTTGCCGAAATTTTCAACGACCTGCGCGCCTCTGCTCCTTATGCGACAGGCCATGTGGATTGCAATGAAATTGTGCAGGACCGAGCCAGGGCAAAGGCCGTTCCCGTGGTTCAGGTGGAAGATCCAAAGGCCCATGTGACTCATGAAGCGGCCATCGGTTCGGTCGATTCGAAGCAGCTACAGACCCTTATGAGCCGCGGCCTTTCCGAAGAGCAGGCCGTTGAAATGATTATCGAAGGAATGCTGAGTTAGATTTTCTTTTCCGGGAAATCGTAAAAAATCCACTGACGGGTAAGCCCTGCAAAGCCGAACTTCCTTACCCGCGTGGTTTGCTTTTCCCAGTTGTCTCCATAGTGGACAAGGAGCATTTTCTTTTTTATCGCCGGGGGCAGGGTTGCCAGTTCATCGATCCCCGCATGGACGCCACCGGTAAAAAATTGGCAGTCATGGAATATAACTTCCGGCCCAAAGGTCGTTTCGACCTCTTCTACCAGCTTCGGGTCGAAGCGGGTATCGCCGCTGAAAAAGATGCGATCGTCGATCACCACAGCCGTACTCCAGAAACTATCCTTCCAACTTTCGGCATTATCGGGAATGTGCATGGTACGGAGGAGCTTGAGGTCAATAGAACCAAAGCGATAGTGGTAGGCTTGTCTGCCTAACATATCCATCGGTTTGGGAGTCAAAAGCCTTGCAACATCCGAAAAACGAAGCTCTTTGCCGTCATGGCGTTCGTTGAAAGCCACGCCACCCTTTAGGCTATAGTTCCATAAGGTTCGGCGGTAGGGAACCGGAAGAATAAGGCTGAGTTTTCGCCTCCGCTCATATCGTGCCATTAAAAGCGCCTCTTCCAAGCCTCCTATGTGATCGGCATGGGAATGGGTGATAAGCATAGTATCGATATCGGCAAGGCTTGATCCCAATTCCGTGAAAGCGTAACCGCATCGCGTTCCGCAATCGATAAGGAGATGCTCCCTTCCTTTGATGATCAGTACATTGGTTTGGTAGTTGCGTTTACTAAAGGCACTGCCGACACCCACAAAGAAGAGTGATAGAACCCCATCGTTGAAAAGACCCAGCGGCGCTTGGAAGGGACGAGTATTCATAATTTCCTTTTCGGTCCTTTATCTTCACTATATAAGCTTTTTCTATTCTACCGAGAACAGATACATGGTTTTTCGTTCGTAGCGCTCGCCGGGGCGTAAGATAGCCATGGGAAAATTGTCGTGATTCATGGCGTCCGGAAACTCCTGGGTTTCAAGGCAGAAGGCGGAATGGGGGGCTGCGATCCCGTCCCGAGTGCGCTGACCGGAAAGCATGTTACCGGTATAAAACTGGACTCCCGGATTGATGGTCAACACAGTCATACTTCTGCCGCTTTTTTCATCTTTTACCTCTGCAGCGGGAATAGAAAGGGCGTGTTCATGACTAAGAATGAAACAGTGATCGTAGCCGCCTGCCGCCTCTATATCCCGACCGATGGCTTTGGGGCTACGAAAGTCAAAGGGGGTGTTCGCCACATTGATTTTCCGACCCGTTGGTATCAGCTTTTCATCCGGCTCGAGAAAGGCATCGCTGTGCAGGGTGAGAATATGATCATAGATAGGCCCGCTACATGAGCCGGCAAGGTTCCAGTAGCTGTGATTGGTAAGGTTGATCGGAGTCGGTTTATCGCTGACGGCGGTATAGGAAAAAATCAGTTCATTTCCTTCGGTGAGCAGCACGGTCAGCGAGACATCGACAGTCCCGGGAAATCCTGCATCGCCATCCTCACTGGTGAGGGTAAAGGTAGCGCCGGCCTCTTTTTCGCGCCTGATCGGAAACATCTCCCATATCTTCCTGCTGAACCCCTCTTTCCCGCCGTGGAGATGGTTTGGAGGTTCGTTGATATCTATCTTGTAACCGATCCCATCAATGGAAAAGTTCCCCTTTGCGATGCGGTTGGCAAAACGTCCTACCGTCGCACCGTAGTAGGGATGATTACCCTCGTAGGATGCAAGATCATCAAAACCAAGGGTAAGTTCGTCGATATGTCCGGATCTGTCCGGCATGCGAAAGCTGGTAAGGGATGCACCGTAGGTGATAAAGGTACATCGAATACCGTTAGCGTTTTCCATGGTGATGGAATCTACAGCCTTACCGTCTGAGGTAATGCCGAATGGATTTCGTTCAAGCTTCATGTGCTTTCTCCTCGTTTTCTTATCATTCCCTCTCTCCAAGAAGTTCTTTGAGATCCCGAATCTGGTTTACCAATTTCGTTCGATCCAAATTCTGAAAGCGCTTTGGTACCATCTCTCTGCTTGTACATTCCAAAACGGCAACCAAATTCTGAAGCTCAATCTCGTGGGGATAGGCTGGTGGAATAAAATCCTCAAAGGCCTGTTCCATATCTTCCCTGGTGACAATGACATGCCCTTCCATAGCGGCGTTGAATTTTGCTCGGATCAGGATCGATTCAAGATCGGCTCCGGAGGATTCGAATCTATGGCGCTTGAGTAAATCGCTGATGGGAAACTCCTTTACCTTCATTTTCAGCTTTCTGATCAGGGTGGAAAAGAGTTCCTCTTTTTCTATCGCGGTTTCCGGATAAAAAAGGGCAAGGTGTTCTTCCGCCCGGCCCTGACGTTTCAGGTCGATGGGGAGGAGATCGGGCCGGCAGGTGATCAAAAACCAGATGATTTTGCCGCGATATTCGGTATTTCCCATAAAGCTTGCAATCTGAGCAAAGATACGGTTACTGGTGCCACTGTCCCCCTCTTGATTACGATCCCCGAGAAAGGCGTCCGCTTCGTCGATCATCACCCCTACAGGACTCATCGCTTTTAGAATGTTGAGGGCCTTTTCAAGGTTCGATTCGGTTACACCCTGCCATTTTGAACGAAAATTCTGAAATCGAACGATGGGAATACCGATCTCCCCGGCAAAGGCTGTGACCATGAATGATTTTCCGGTTCCTACCGGTCCGGCGATGAGGTACCCCATGGGCAGAACATCGAATCGTCCCTGCTTAATGGCCCTGGCAGCGCTCTTAAATCGCTTTTTTACAAAGTCGTGGCCGGAAACCATGGAAAGGTCGTGTTCCGATTCGATAAACTCTAAAAGCCCGGCTCCCTCGTTTTCGATAATCTCCTTTTTCTTCACCCTCAGATATTCAAGGGTTATGGGCTTATCTTCCTGATAGCTTTCGGCAGCCAGTTGGTTGAGGTTCATCAAATTGAGGCCGCTGGTGATCTTTGCCACTCGTTCGGGATTTAGTCGATGTTCGAGCATCAGCTCGTCCTTGCGGTCCAGAAATTCAAGAAACTTTCTCCTGACTGTTTCATCGGGAATGGGAATGTTTACCTTTACCGTTGTGGGGGTCCCGACAAGGCGCGGGCTAAGGTCCGCCAGATTTTCGGTAAGCAGGATGACCGAGACATCCCCTTGGGTAAAGATCGGATCGTGGCTCCATCGATTTAAGGTAACAAGGCAGTAGCGGTCTTCATCATCCATTCTGGAAAGGTCGGTAAAAGGAACGATTGTTTCGGCGTAATCTATGATGAGAACGATGCGCTTTTTATTTGGGATATTGAGCAAGAAATATTTCTCAAGGAGATCAAAGGCTTTGATAGGATCCCTGCTGATCAAGGCTTCTGGTTCCAGATCTGGATATTGACGACGCATCACCTTGATGTACTGATCCCTCATCTCAGGGGTACAGAAATTGATACCGGAGGAACGATCGTAATAGGCGATGATATCTTTGTTGCCGAAAAGGACCTCGGATACGAATTCCTGAATCCTGACGAAAATAAACTCACCCTCGATCATTTTATTGGGGAGAAAGTCCCTGATGTTACCGTGTACGATATAAAGGTTGGTTGTTTTGGAGAGATATTTATAGGAAAGTTCCTGGGCCCAGGAGGGAAGAACCTTGATGAACTCCAGGTTTTTTACGATTAGTTGTTCGGCCATCGGGATGTAGTATACGGAATGGACAAGGGGGGAGTCAATCAACTTTCCCAAACGCTTGCTGTGATACACGTATCTGGGTAGAGTGGTGCGATGAGCGAAGAAGAAAAAGCTGTAATTGTCTATACGGACGGTGGCTGCCATGGGAACCCCGGGCCGGGAGGCTGGGCGTGTATTATTCTCTCCTCCGATAATCGGATTGAGAAGCGGGGTTTTGAAGCGGCCACCACCAATAATCGCATGGAATTAACGGCGGTCATTACCGCCCTGGAAACCATTCTTTCCAGCACGTCCTTACAAAAATCTTCCGTGGAAGTGCATACCGATAGCCAATATGTACGTAACGGGATCACCAGCTGGATCAGCGGGTGGATTAAGAAGGGCTGGAAAACCGCATCGGGCTCGGCGGTAAAGAATCGTGAATTGTGGGAACGGCTCAAGCAGCTGGATGATGGGCTTACGGTTACCTGGCGTTGGGTACGAGGTCATGACGGTAACGAGCTGAACGAGGCGTGTGATGCCTTGGTTCAGCAGGCGATCAGAGAAGGAAAGTGAAAAAGCGGTAGAACAAACCGTGTCGTTTCTTCCGTATGTATAGGTGCGGAGGTTATGATGGATATTTTTGCGTACGCCGGGCACGGCTATGAGGGAAGTTTGGTTCATGTCGAGGTAGATCTGCGGAGGGGGATACCTGGCATCGAGGTTGTCGGTCTTCCCGATAATGCGGTGAGGGAGGCGCGGCAGCGGGTTCGGGCAGGGATACGCAACAGCGGTTTTACCTTCCCGTTGGATCGTATCCTGATCAATCTTGCGCCTGCGGGGGTAAAGAAGGGGGGTGCATCCTTCGATCTTCCCATTGCCATTTCTCTGTTACTTGCTTCCGGACAGGTGCGGCCCGGAACGGTTCTTGCTTCCGGACGAATGTTGATTCTTGGTGAACTGGAACTTTCGGGCAGAGTACGATCGGTTCGGGGAACATTGGCCGCCATGGCAGCGGCAAAGTCGGCAGGCATCACGCATATCCTGGTTCCTTCATCCAATGTACGAGAGGCCGCCTCTTCGGCGCTCAAGGTCGCCGGTATCGAATATCTGTCGGAACTTTCCGACCTTCTTTCCGATACGAAACGTTTTCTCTTCCAACCCGAGGAACATGGGGAATATCCTACCGAAGAGGCGTGCATCGGAGATTTTTCAGATATTAAGGGTTCTTCACTCCTTCGCCGTGCCTTGGAGATAGCAGCTGCAGGGAGACATCATCTCCTGCTTTTCGGCCCTCCGGGTAGCGGTAAAACCATGTCGATCGACCGCTATCCTTCTATTCTCCCTGATCTCGATCTGGAGCGATCCCTTGAGGTAACCCGTATTCATTCCCTCGATCCCTTTTCCAATGTATCAGGTACGCTGATGGTCCGTCCGCCTGTCAGGCGTCCTCATCACAGCGCTACACGGGAAGGGCTCATCGGAGGAGAAAAGGAAAACCGGCCCGGAGAGGTGGCCTTGGCACATGAAGGGGTGCTTTTCCTCGACGAGGCCTTGGAATTTCGTGAAAGCCTTCTGCAAAGTCTACGTGAGCCCATAGAGCGTGGACGGGTCGACATATCACGAAGCGGAAGCAGTTATTGGTTTCCTACACGGTTTCAGCTCATTCTTGCCACCAACGTTTGTCCCTGTGGAAGGCTCGGCAGACCGGACGGCGGCTGCGGCTGTACCGAAAAAGAGGTTGCACGCTACTGGAGGAAGGTGGGCGCTGCTCTGATGGATCGAATCGATATCAGAGTGCCATGTTCACCCCTCGCCCCCGAACTATTTCTCGGTCCACCCGGAGAAGGTTCACGTGTCGTTCGGGAACGAGTTCGGCTCGCCCGCGACAGGGAAGAAAGACGCAACCGTGAGGAAGGTGTACTAAACGGCTTTCTGCCGGATGCAAAGCTGCACCGTTATTGCGTGCTGGACAGGGAAGCCGGGCTCCTATTTTCTCGTGCCGTGGAGCGCTTTGCCTTCAGCAGCAGGGCTTCGGCTTCGCTCCTGCGGGTCGGAAGAACCATTGCGGACCTTGACGGCAAGGAGAACATAGACGCCGAGGCCCTGTGTGAGGCTGTGGCTTTCCGACGTTTCGGCGACCGCGATCTTTTCTGGTGCAGGCTTTGAACTATTGGCAGAAAGGGCTTCGGCTGTTTATAGTAGAGAGAAGATACTCGTAAGGAGCGCTTCATGAAACTCTACAGCAGAGGCCAGTTACTCTTTTTTACCATTAGCGGCATGTTGCTGTTGATATGTATTTTGATCGGATTTGGCTTGGTTAAGCTGCCGAAGGGGGACGACGAGGTTCAGGCGACCGATGTGAAGAGTGATCCCCTCCCTTTTGTTCTTGAGACCAGCTCGACACCGCAGACTCAGGGGCTTATGGAGACCTCGACCGGTAACACCTCCTATAGTGAGGATGAGCGGATAAATATCCAGGTCTATGAATCGATGAATAAGGCGGTCGTGAATATTACCACCGAGACGCTTAGTTTAAATTGGTTTCTCGAGCCCGTTCCTCAGGATGGGGGTACCGGTTCCGGGTCCATCATCGATAGCCGAGGTTATATCCTCACGAATTATCATGTCGTTGAGAATGCGTATAAGGTTTTTGTAAATCTCTATGATGGTTCGCAGTACGAAGGCGAGGTTATAGGTAAGGACCAGGAGAACGATCTCGCCGTACTAAAGTTTGACCCGGGCGATAAACGGCTGGTAACCATTGCCTTCGGCGATTCTTCCCAGCTGAAGGTAGGGCAAAAAGTCTTGGCCATCGGGAACCCGTTCGGTTACGATCGTACCCTCACTACAGGAATTATTTCGGGCCTTGGGAGGCCCGTCCGGACCCGGCAGAACCTTGTTATCCGTGACATGATTCAGACCGACGCCTCTATCAACCCCGGAAATTCGGGTGGGCCCCTTCTCGATTCCTCCGGAAGAATGGTCGGTATCAATACCATGATCTATTCGCCTTCGGGCGGCTCGGTGGGGATTGGTTTTGCCGTGCCCGTGGATACCGCCCGCCGTGTGGTTCCCGAGCTGATTGCAAGCGGAAAGGTGAATCGTGGCTGGATTGATATCGTGCCTGTACAGCTCGATCCCAGTATCGTTCGTTATGCAAACCTGCCTATCTCCAAGGGCTTATTGGTTTCCCGTGTGCTTCAGGGGGGAAATGCAGAGAAGGCGGGGATCAGGGG
>JGI2924J29684_1076801_pt1 | contig 11448 bp, 10 predicted proteins | sample BenlonsequencITS_FD_29684 | JGI IMG/M metagenome (IMG submission 29684)
CATAATGCGTAGCGCGCAGGTATACCGCTGGCAGATCCCCATGGACGCGGGGGTGGTTCTGCGCGACAGGCGGTTAAAAACTCGCGACGGGCTGTACGTCTGTCTGCGTGACGGCGAGCGTGAGGGGTGGGGCGAAATTTCCCCGCTTCCGGGATTCAGTTCGGAAACCTGGGAAGAGGCGCAGACAGCGCTGTTAACGTGGGTGAATGACTGGCTTCAGAGAAGCGACGCGTTACCGGAGATGCCTTCGGTCGCGTTTGGCGCAAGCTGCGCGCTGGCGGAACTGACCGGCGTGTTGCCGGCGGCGGCGGACTATCGCGCTGCGCCGCTGTGTACTGGCGATCCTGACGATCTGGTACTGCGGCTTGCCGATATGCCCGGCGAGAAAATCGCCAAGGTCAAAGTCGGTCTCTATGAAGCGGTACGTGACGGCATGGTGGTTAATTTGCTGCTGGAGGCGATCCCGGATTTACATCTGCGTCTGGATGCTAACCGCGCCTGGACGCCACTGAAAGCCCAACAGTTCGCAAAGTATGTTAACCCGGACTACCGTCCCCGCATCGCTTTTCTGGAAGAGCCGTGTAAGACGCGTGATGATTCATGCGCCTTTGCCCGTGAAACCGGCATCGCGATTGCCTGGGATGAAAGCCTGCGTGAGCCGGACTTTGTTTTCGAGGCACAGGAGGGCGTCAGCGCCGTGGTGATTAAACCGATGCTGACCGGAGCGCTTGATAAAGTGCGTGCGCAAGTCGCAGCCGCCCATGCGCTGGGGCTAACGGCGGTCATCAGCTCTTCGATTGAGTCGAGCCTCGGCCTGACGCAACTGGCGCGAATTGCCGCCTGGTTGACGCCGGGAACGCTGCCTGGACTGGATACCTTGCATTTGATGCAGACGCAACAGGTTCGCCCCTGGCCCGGTAGCGCGTTGCCCTGCCTGAATCGTGATGAGCTGGAACGGCTGTTATGACATTGACTGACTGGCCGTGGCGCCACTGGCGACAGCTTCGCGGATCTGCGCCCGCGCTGCGTCTGAATGATGAGGTGTTAAGCTGGCGCGCGCTCTGTGAGCGTATTGATGTGCTGGCGGGCGGGTTTGCCGCGCAAGGGGTACGGGAGAGTGACGGCGTCCTGCTGCGCGCCTGGAATCATCCGCACACTCTATTGGCATGGCTTGCGCTGATGCAGTGCGGCGCGCGGGTTCTGCCCGTCAACCCGCAGTTGCCCCAGACATTGCTGGAGGCGCTGGTGCCGGAGTTAACGCTGCGTTTTGCACTGACACTGGAAGGCGAAAACGCCTTTTCCGGGTTAACCGCGTTGCAGATGCGAAAAAGTACAGAAGCGTATGCCGTGGCCTGGCAACCGCAGCGTCTGGTTTCCATGACGCTGACATCGGGTTCCACAGGATTGCCAAAAGCCGCCATACACACATACCGGGCACATCTCGCCAGCGCGCAAGGAGTGCTTTCGCTAATGCCGTTTGGCCCCCAGGATGACTGGCTGCTATCGCTGCCGCTGTTCCACGTTTCCGGGCAGGGCATTATGTGGCGTTGGCTCTTCGCTGGGGCGCGAATGACGGTACGTGATAAGCAACCGCTGGAGCAGATGCTGGCGGGATGTACTCATGCTTCTCTGGTGCCGACGCAACTGTGGCGGCTACTGGCGAATCAGGCGGCGGTGACGCTGAAAGCCGTTTTGCTCGGCGGCGCGGTGATCCCGGTTGAGCTAACCAACCAGGCCAGCAGGCAGGGGATTCGTTGCTGGTGCGGGTACGGACTCACGGAGTTCGCTTCTACGGTATGCGCCAAAGAGGCCGATGGTTCGGATGATGTCGGCGCGCCGCTTCCCGGCAGAGAGGTCAGAATCGTCGATAATGAAGTCTGGCTGCGCGCCGCCAGCATGGCGGAAGGCTATTGGCGTGATGGCAAACTGATCCCGTTGGTTAATGACGAGGGCTGGTTTGCTACGCGCGATCGCGGCGCGCTGAATCACGGCAGACTCACCATTGCCGGACGGTTGGATAACCTGTTCTTTAGCGGCGGCGAGGGTATTCAGCCGGAGGAAGTCGAACGCATTATTAACGCGCACCCGCTGGTGCAGCAAGCCTTCGTCGTGCCGGTGGAGGATAAAGAGTTTGGTCATCGCCCCGTTGCGGTAGTGGAGTATGTATCGCAGGCTGGAGAGGTGAACCTCGCTGAATGGGTTAGCGACAAGCTGGCGCGTTTTCAGCAGCCGGTGCGCTGGTTGACGTTGCCGCCAGAACTGAAAAACGGAGGGATTAAAATATCTCGCCGTGCGCTCCAGCAGTGGGTGTGTAAGAGCGGTAAAAATTAATGTCAGGTTAATATACAACCATTCCATCGCTATTGCCGTTTTGTTTACCCGTTGATGTGTAACGTGTTGTGATCAATAAACTTGAAACGGGGGCGCTATGGAATGGTTGGTTAAGAAATCGCATTACGTCAAAAAAATGGCGCGCCATGTTCTGGTGCTTTGCGATAGCGGCGGATCGCTAAAGATGATAGCCGAGGCGAACTCCATGATCTTACTGAGTCCCGGCGATATCCTGTCGCCTTTAAAAGATGCGCAGTATTGTATCAATCGGGAAAAACACCAGATCCTAAAAATTATTAATGCTCGATGTTATTCCTGCGACGAATGGCAGCGGTTGACGCGCAAGCCATCATGAGCTGGCGGGCAGGAAAATCAGCATTATCCCCGCCACAATGCACAATACGCCGAGCATCGCTTTTAGACAGAAAGCGCCTTACAGAGCGGGTAACAACCCTGACAAGCACGTAGCTGAGACTAAGCAGCGCATAGGTTTTGCTTAACGCGAGCGAGTGTAATGTTTTCTGCCAGCAGGAGACGGGAATCAGATATCCCGCCAAACCGGCAAATAGCGCCAGGGTCGCGGTAGTGAAGGCGCCCAGCCCGGCAATAAACGCCAGTGGATGCGCTATTGATGGCAGTCGCATCATGGAGAACCCCAGACTCAACTGGGCGAGGGAGGCAATCGCAACGCTTATCAGTCCCCACATTACGCCCATTACGCTGCGCTTCCCAGGATGATAATACCGCAGATAATCAATCCGACGCCAAGTCAGCACCAGCAGCTACAGCACTATCGCCGCGCCCATGCATATCAGCACTAACCCCAGCCACAGCATCAGGTGGCGGCGTCCGCTCGCCGTCAATGGCCGTGTCGCGTGCTTCTGACAGAGCTGACTGCCGACGCTGAACAGCCTGGCGAGCACCAGAGCTACGCCGATCAGTTAGGCTGATACTGAATTAACACCAGACGCCCTTGATAATCAATATTGCTCGCAGGAGGAATGGCAAGAGCGCTAATGTCTTCATCTTTGGCTATTGAGAGTACCAATGTAATAATGCCCCTCTGACGATGCTGATTGAGCCAGGCGTTGAAATCGTTGGCTTTAACGAATTTATCATGGACATCGGGGTAGCTAAGACCATACCTGAGTTCGCCTGTGTAACCATAGAGCATAATATCGTCCCGTTTCAGGCTCCAGGCCAGCCCGGCGGCGACGCCGACGCTGTCGGTAAGAATATAGCGGCTTGATGCCAACGGCACCCGGGTCATGTCGACAAAAAACTGCGGCTGTTTGGATTCCATGACTCTGTCGGGGACGGAAAAGCCGAATAACAGCGCCAGCCCCAGAGGACAAAACGCTGGCAACATGTACTTTTGGCTATTACAGAGGCTATACCAGCCCACAAACGCCCAAACAGTAAAGACGCCCCAGACGCAAAAAACTTTATAGGTTTCGATATGCGTCCACACCGGCGATGTCAGCGGCCCCCATGAGGAGACGACAAACGCCGCGACGATCCCGATTAACCCGAACGCCAGGTTGATCCCACCGTTGACACGTAGCGCGAAGACGCCTTCTTTCACGTTATGCAGGACGAAGCGCGCCATTAATATTGCTATCGGTGCGAAACAGGACAGGATATAGGTGGGCAGTTTCCCTTTCGCAATGCTGAAAAAGAGAAGCGGCATGATCGTCCATCCGAGCAAATAAAATGCGCCGTTTCGCTCGCGCCAGCCCAGTTTAAGCGCGCCAGGCAGTAACCCCAGCCACGGTAAACTTCCCACGAGCAGCACTGGCAGATAGTACCAGAAGGGGGCTTTATGCCGGGCATCGCTCATGGCGAATCGCTGAATATGCTCCACCCAGAAAAAGTAATGCCAGAAATCGGCTTCGCGTCGGGCAATGGCGATTGCCCAGGGAACGACAACCATCAGGCAGCTCAGTACCGCCAGCCAGCCGTAAAGCAAAAATTCTTTCCAGCGTTTCTGGACAATGACCCATGGCAGCACGCTTATCACTGGTACGGCCAAGGCGAGGAAGCCTTTGGTTAGCACCCCCAGTCCACAAATGGCGCCCAGTAGCAAAAACATCCCAATCCTGCCCATTCGGGTCGTGGCCTGCATTCCCTGCCAGAAACAGCACATACCGGCCGTAAGCCAAAGCGCGATCATTGGAGCAAGCGCCGCATACGTCCCGATGCTGTAAACGGCAAAGAGTGATAGAAAGATAACGGAGGCGAGCAACGCGGTACGTTTATCCCGCCATAAGCGGAGCGTCAGCCATGCCACCAGCGCAGCGGCCAGCAATGTCGTCAAAATAGCGCCAGCTCGCACGCCAAAATTGGTGGCGCCAAAAAGCCACTGACCCAGACTGTTTAGCCAGTAACCCGCTATCGGTTTTTCAAAATAACGTAATCCCAGAAAATGCGGTACGATCCAGTCGCCAGATGCCAGCATCTCCCGACTTATTTCGGCATAGCGTGTTTCATCCGGCTGCCAGAGTAGGCGGAAGTTGACAGGAATAATATAGTAAAGAGCGATAAACGCGGCGAAAGCCAGATAATAACGCATCGGTTTCATCATGAGGCGCTCACTGTCTGCTGGCCCTCCAGCCAACCGTCACGACCTGGGATGTGTCTACGTACAATTTGCCCCAACGGCAGAATTCCTGGCGATGTCGGCAGCAGTTCGCCCAGAGGACAAAAGGTGATCCCCGTGTCGCGTGCGCGAGCGAGCAAATTTTCAAACAGCGGCTGATGGACAATGTCTTCGACTTCCGCATGGATGGTGTATACCGGCGTGCCTTTGTCCTGCAACATGTGGGAGATAATCCAGGCATTGAACGCCTGCGCCTGAACGGCGGGGCCGATAATCTTATCCCACGTTGGTAAGGTTACGGGGATTTGCGGCGTCCCTGCCTGGCCCGGAATCAATCCCGGACGGAATAAGGCGCTTCTACGGCAATCGCTGTTATACCGCAAGTTGAACGGTTCTTTCGCACGAACAATGCGCCTATCCCCTCGCCACTTGGCTGAGGCTGAGCAGGTGACAGGTTTTCCGATAATAGCCTGAAGCGCCGTTATGCCGCGCGCGATATCTTCTTCAAGCTGGCGAATGCTCCGGTGGCCGCAATGAGTCTGCCACACATGATGATACCAGGCATCAACGCCAAGTCCGTGAAACTTGATACTGTGCAGTTTATCCGCAAATTGTGGGTTAACCGTGACAACGATGCCGCCTTCTGCGCAGGTAATGTTTTTAATGGCGTGGAAGGAGAAAATCGCGGTGCCCCGGGCGCCAATGTGGTGACCTTTGTACCCGGTTCCTGTCGTGTGCGCCGCGTCTTCAATCACAGTAATGCTATAATCGCCAAGAGCGTGAATAGCGTCCAGATCGGCAGGCGCGCCAGCGTAATGTAAGGGGATGATTGCTTTTGTTCGCGGCGTAATGACGGCTTCGATGTGTTCAGGTGTGACCATCAGCGTATCGCGATCGACGTCGACCATTACGGCGTTCGCGCTGAGTAAAACGATCATATTTAGCGTAGAAACCCATGTCATCGACGGCGTAATGATTTCGTCGCCTTCACCAATGTTCAGCGGCATCAAAGCGATATGCATACCGGAGGTGGCAGAACTTACGGCAACGGCATATTGGTTGCCTGTTAGCCGACAAAATTCCGCTTCCAGTCCCTGATTTTCAGGGCCGGTTGTTATCCAACCTGGGTCCAGTTCGGTCTTAACGGCTGCGAGCTCTTCCGTGCCCATCGCCGGGCGGGAGAACGGCAAAAAGTCCGACATTATTTTTCCTTAAGCCATTACAAGCCGTTTTTCAAATATTCGGAGAGTAGAAAAGGACTTATTTTTAACGCATTTAGCTGAACATTACTGTATGAAGATTAAATTAACATTAAGAAATTAAGGTAAGATAAAAATATAATTTTTAACGGAGTTATGCTTTGCTTTTGCCTAAAGCTTAAGGCATTTTATGCACGCCATAAATCTGTTTTATGTTTTTGGTCTGCGTCTTCCCTCGCGGAATTTTATTTTAATCGTACTGCTATTAAGTTAGCGGCATTGTCTGCCTGAGAGGTTAATGTGCTGGCATTTATCCTGCGTTTTATTAAAAACAAAAGCTATTTTGCGCTCCTTGCGGGGGCATGGGTTATTATCGCCGGGTTGACCTCGCAACATGCCTGGAGCGGTAACGGCTTGCCGCAGATTAACGGTAACACGCTGGCGGCGCTGGCGAAGCAGTATCCGGTTGTGGTGTTATTTCGCCATGCCGAGCGGTGCGATCGTTCCGATAACACCTGCCTGTCAGACAGTTCGGGAATTACGGTTAACGGCGCGCAGAATGCCAGATCGCTGGGTAAAGATTTTAATGCCGATATACAAAATTACAATCTTTATTCCAGTAATACAGTGCGTACCATCCAGTCGGCAACCTGGTTTTCGGCGGGCAGATCGCTTACAGTGGATAAAAAAATGATGGATTGCGGCAGCGGTATTTATGCTTCCATCAATACCTTACTGAAAAAGTCACAGAATAAAAACGTAGTCATTTTTACACATAATCATTGTTTGACATATATTGCAAAAAATAAGCGCGGCGTAAAGTTTGAACCGGACTATCTTGATGCGCTCGTTATGCATGCGGCAAACGGAAAACTCTTTTTAGATGGTGAGTTTGTTCCCGGCTGACAGGAATGATAAAAGTGTAAAGACAGCCTGAGGCGGCTGTCGTTATTATAATAGCCCTTTCAACCTTAACGTGTGGCGTGTCGCTACATTCAAGTCATACAGAGCAAATTCTTCCGGCCTGACCCAGGCGTAGTCCTGAAACTCGTCGTTGATGCATATATCGCGATTGGCGGAAACACAGTCGAAGATGAGATAAATCATATAAATCTCTTCTTGTCTGCCATCAGCATATGTTTTAACACGGATATCGTCGCGGAAGGTCCACGGCGTAATATCGCTCAGAATCAGTTGCTCGCCGAGTTCCTCCCGAATCTCCCGACGCAGCGCCTCTTCAATACGTTCGCCTGGTTCGACCCCGCCGCCCGACAGCGCCCACTGACCGGGAAAGACGCCGCGGTTGTCGGCCATTTTGCACAGCAGATAACAGCCATCATTTTGAATTAATGGGCAAACTATAGTTCGTTGACGCATAAGTCGCTTCCTTAAACCACCATGCCATCAGCTTAACAAATCATTCTGCGAAATTCTTTGTGAAAAATGGAAGCGATAACGCAGACTGCGTTTTTTGTTAATCCTGTTGATGCAGGCGTCGTCATGTGATGGCGCAATGATGCGTCATGGTGAAAGTAGTATTTCGTTACAATATGTTTTTGGAATGGTTTTTTAGTGCATTGATTCCTCAGCGTCTGGCAGTACAATTCTGCCGTTTTGGGGAGTTTTTCTTTATGTGCTTGCTGGAAAGGGTAAAAATGAAAAAAAGCATATTATTAGGTTTTGCCGGAATGCTGTTCGTTTCTGCATCGGCGCAGGCCATAAGTATTAGCGGCCAGGCGGGCAAAGATTACACCAACATTGGAGTGGGTTTTGGTACGGAATCGACGGGACTGGCGCTAAGCGGTAACTGGATGCACAACGATGATGATGGCGATGCCGCGGGCGTTGGTCTGGGGCTGAACATTCCGGTGGGACCGCTGCTGGCGACGGTTGGCGGTAAAGGTATTTATACCAATCCGAAAGACAGTGATGAAGGCTATGCGGCGGCTGTCGGCGGTGGGTTACAATGGAAAATCGGCGACAGCTTCCGTCTGTTCGGCGAGTATTATTATTCACCAGATTCGCTGTCCAGCGGTATCGAAAGTTATGAAGAAGCGAACGCCGGCGCGCGTTTCACCCTTATGCGCCCGCTGAGCATTGAAGCCGGTTATCGTTACCTGAACCTGGCGGGTAAAGATGGCAACCGTGATAACGCGATTGCGGACGGCCCTTATATTGGCGTCAACGCCAGCTTCTGATGCTAACGGCGCGGCCATCGTCGCGCCATATTCCTCCTTCTCCCGTTATTCTTCTATCCACGGTATATCCGGCTTTGCGTTATAGTGTTTTCATCATAAGAGCAGGAGAACACGATGCTAAATGTGGAAATGCTATCCACCGGGGATGAAGTGTTACATGGACAAATCGTTGACACTAATGCCGCCTGGCTGGCTGATTTTTTCTTTAATCAGGGTGTTCCGTTGTCGCGGCGAAATACGGTAGGCGATAATCTGGACAGTCTGGTCGCCATCTTGCGTGAACGCAGCCAACATACTGATGTTTTGATTGTTAATGGCGGGTTAGGGCCGACCAGCGATGATTTAAGCGCGCTCGCTGCGGCAACGGCAAAAGGCGAAGGATTGGTACTCCACGAGGAGTGGCTGGCTGAAATGGAACGCTACTTTCAGCAACGTGGTCGCGTGATGGCGCCGAGCAACCGTAAACAGGCGGAGCTGCCTGCCAGTGCGGAGTTTATTCCTAATCCGGTCGGTACTGCCTGTGGATTTGCGCTACAGCTCAATCGCTGCCTGATGTTTTTCACCCCCGGCGTACCGTCGGAATTTAAGGTTATGGTGGAGCAGGAAATCTTGCCGCGGTTACGCGCGCGTTTTTCGCTGCCGGAGCCGCCGCTTTGCCTGCGGTTAACGACCTTTGGTCGTTCAGAAAGCGACCTGGCGCAGAGCCTCGATTCGCTGTCGTTGCCGCCCGGCGTGACGATGGGGTATCGCTCATCAATGCCGATCATTGAACTGAAGTTGACCGGCCCGGCTACGCAGCGGGAGGCAATGCTGGCGTTGTGGTCAGAGGTCAGGCGGGTTGCCGGGCAGAATCTAATTTTTGAAGGTACGGAAGACCTGCCGGCGCAAATAGCCCGTTGCCTGCAGGAAAGGCAACTTAGCCTGACGTTGAGCGAGCAATACACCAGCGGCTTACTGGCGCTACAGCTTTCCCGCGCCGGAGCGCCTGTTCTTGCCAGCGAAGTCGTCCCCTCTCAGGAAGAAACGCTGGCGCAAACGGCGCACTGGACGACAGAACGACGCAGCAACCATTATGCCGGTCTGGCGCTGGCCGTGTCGGGGCTGGAAAACGAACATCTTAATTTCGCGCTGGCGACGCCGGATGGCACGTATGCCTTACGCGTGCGTTTTAGCGCCAACTGTTACAGTCTGGCAATACGTCAGGAAGTCTGTGCGATGATGGCGCTAATTATGCTGCGCCGCTGGCTTAATGGCGAGGATATGACCAGCGAGCATGGCTGGATAAACGTGGTTGAATCATTGACAGCATAGAATTTTCAGTGGGAAGGCCTGACCTTCCCATTCTTAAACTGGTTTATATTACTTATAATTTTTTGCAGAGAATCAGTATCATTTTAGGATAAGTACTCACTATGACGTGAGACTGTATTCATGTATTTTTCGCCGAGTTTCGGTATTAAATAATGTTTGTTCCTCTACTGAAAGCCTTAAGAAATTTTCGGAATATTCTCGCAGTACAGCAACGGGATCGTTTTGTCCGGTAGCCGATAAGAGTTGCAATGCTTGGAAACAAAATAGACCACAGCCGTTTGGTACATTATTCTGTAAATCGATTTCAATAAAGTTAACGTCACCTTCTTCTGATGCGCCTGCAATTTTTGCTGCTGCTCTAATCTCTTGCTTAGTATTTTGGTTTAAATCATGATGAGTGTTAAATATAAGACATTTTATTTTTTCTGCAATTTTATAAAAAAGACAAAAAATCCAGTGACTTTCTGTATTTATCAGGAAAACTTCATTGTCGGATAAACCTGATTGAGCAACCTTTTCATGTAGTTGAGCGCTTAACACATTTTCTCCAGTGGTAGGATGAATAAGCCCAATAGGATAATTCACCGATAAAGACAATCCCTGAGTCATACCTTGCGTTGCACGTGATAGCTCATCTGACGATACCATGCGCGCAGGACACCATAGATTTTCAACGCCTACCTGTTCTTCCTCTGTCTGAGCGATCTGGTCGCCAAGAATTTTATGCGCTATTTCTAGTTTTTTAGAAAAGTCGGGTGTTGCGGAACCGGCCATATAAAGTAATCTGGAGGGAATATGTAGTTTTTTGAAATCAGTATTATTTTTTGCAATGTCGTTATTGGCGGTTTGATATAACATAAGGCAAGCCTGATTGATTTTTTTGTCTATATCTGGTGATCCATGTTTTTTTCCGCTAAAGAGATCAAAAAGAATTTTCTCAACTTTGTGTCCCAGGTCATCATTGCGTAGAGCAAGATTGCATAACAGATCAATACAATTCTGATCACCGTTCTCTACTTCGCGAATCAACAACGCAAGTCCCTCATCGCTCACCTCTTCTGAATATAAATTTTGAAATTGCGGTGTGCTCAATCGGTAAAGTGAGTTTACACATATATTCATTTTGAACTGTTTCCTGGTTGGCAAGAGGAGAATATTATGTAATTGTAGTTATTTATAAAAGTATTATTGTTAGTGGAGATAATTATTACATCGGGCATAGACCTGATTTTCTTATTATTCATATAACGCTCAATTATTGTTGGGGATATTCAGTGCCCCCCCCTAAGGGGGCTGGTAACGCGTAGATACAAGTGATATGACTGTATAATCAGTCACTTCGCTACCTGTCATGCTACTGCGCGTTAGCGGTCATGGTTGGCCAGATAGGACAGGTTATTGCAGAGAGGAGTGCCGCGTTTATGCTTGATGGATAAGCGGTTTCAGTTATTAGGGCGATGGCGCCGGAGGGGGCCCGGCGCTTTTTACTTAGCCGAGCGCTTGGGCAAGTAGCGTAATGGGATGTTCGCAGCGTTTGCTTGTCGACATCTCAATTTGCCACTTACAGGTTTCACAATCGGTGACGACCAGGTCGGCGCCGCTCTCTTCAATCTGGCGGAACAGCGGCGCGCCGATGGACTGCGATGTCGGATAGTTTTCCTTTTTAAATCCGTACGTGCCGGCAATACCGCAGCACTGTGAATCAAGTACCGTCAATTCAAGCCCCGGAATTTGACGCAACAGTTCAAGCGTGTAAAGCGTCCAGCCCATTTTTTCCATATGACACGGCGTATGGTAAACCACTTTCAGC
>JGI2924J29684_1076800_pt1 | contig 11447 bp, 10 predicted proteins | sample BenlonsequencITS_FD_29684 | JGI IMG/M metagenome (IMG submission 29684)
CGTCCCAACCGTCGACTGACGGGTCGAATCGGGCCACACCGCCAGATTCGACCCATCAGTTCAGGCTTGGCCCGCCACTAGCCGCACCCGTCGTTCTGTACGACGCCGATAACAAAGCCTACCCGCCGTTCCGTCCCTTGTAGATGCTTTCACTACCGTTCAGCCGGCGGACCGACTCGAGTGCGCTGACGCTCGGCGTACTCGGCGTCGGGAATATCGGCATGGTTCATCTGAAGTCGGCACGCGCGATGGCAGACGTGGAGGTCGTCGCTGCTGCCGACCCGGTTCTGGAAAACCGTCGACGCGCCGAGCGTGCCGGTGTCGCGCGTACGTACGACGATTACGCGACGTTGCTCGACGCCGAGACTCTCGACGCGGCGGTCGTCGCTCTCCCACCCATACTCCACCTCGAGGCGGTCGAACGGGCCGCCGCGGCCGGCGTCGACGTCTTCGTCGAGAAACCGCTCGCACGATCGACCGACGAGGCCGAGCAGCTTCTCGAGACGGCAGAGAGCGCCGGAATCGCAGTCGGCGTCGATCATACGCTCCGATACCAGCCCGACGTCGCCGGCGTTAGAGAAGAGTACGAGGACGGCGCGGCCGGCCACGTTCCGTACGCCTCGCTGGTTCGGCTCAACGATAGCCCGCTCGGTCGCCCGCCGGTCGAGGACGCACCGCCGTCCTGGCCGCTCGATCCCGACGCGGCCGGCGGCGGTTCCCTGCTCGAACTCGGCATTCACTGTTTCGACGTGCTGTACTGTCTGTTCGGCGATCTGGAAGTTCGGAGTGCTGCCGTCGGCAACACCCTCGAGTTACCGGTCGAGGACGCGGCGACAGTGTTGATGTACGCCCCCGAGACGGAGACGACGATCACGCTTCACTGTGGCTCCTACCAGTGGGAGGAGTTACCCGAAGTGAACACCCGACTACGACTCGAGGGCGTGACGGGGACGATCAGCAACGCAGACCACTTGCCGGACAACTTCTATGCGGACGCGGCGAAGGAGGCGCTGACGAACGTCACGAGCCGCGTCACCGATGCCGAGCCGACGGTGTTCGGCCCGACGTTCTACCTGCGGGCCCACTACCGGGCGCTCGAGGACTTCTGTGAGGCGGTTCGCGCTGACGAGCGACCGCCGGTCGACGGTGAACTCGGTCTGCAAACGCTCGAACTCGCCGAATCGGCGTACGAACTGGCTGCCGAGACCGACGACGAACGCGGGACACCGACACTCGAGGTGACTCGATGAGCGACGGACCGACCGTTCGCACGGCGACAGCCGACGACGGACGAGGCCGATGGCTTCCGGACCTCGACCGACGAGTGGCGATGCTCGAGCGGCCAGTCGCCACGTTGCTCGAGGACGGACTGGCGGCGTTCGCCGACGCCGAACGGCTCACGATCGTTCCCGACGCTCACTACCCGTTTCACCCGTCGACGGGGATGGTGACCGATCCGGCGGTCGTCGGCGCGATCCTCGAGGTGATCGAATCCACCGGGACGGACGTCGCGGTCGCCGGCGCGAGCGACGAGTACCTCCCGTTCGAGCGGACGGCGGCGTACCTCGGCTACGGAGAGTTGCTCGAGCGGTTCGACGCCGACCTGGTCGATCTCGCCGAGGAGTCGGCCGTGACAGAGACCGTCTCGGTCGGCGAGCGTTCGGTCGAGAAACGGATTCCCGACCGGCTCCGTGACGGAATCGTCGTTCTCGTGCCGACGCTGCGGCCGGACGAGACAGGACGTGTCGCTGGCGGCATCCGGACGCTCGCCAGCGTCGTCGACACCGAGAACGCGACCGGGGACGACACAGCGTCCGTCGTCGCCCCGATGCGAGCGATCTCGCCCGATCTCTCGGTTCTCGACGCGACGAGAGTCTACGCCGGTCGACCGTACGCGGCCGACACGCTGCTCGTGGGGCCGGCGGCTGCAGTCGACGCGATCGCGACGGTCCTGCTCGAGCGCGACCTCGGTGACGACGAGGCACTCGAAGCGCTTGTGGGCGAGCCGTCGGTCCACATCGCCCGGGTCGGCGACGCGCCTCACATCGAGACGCTCCGGGAGGAACTCCCTGCCGGCGAGTTGCCACCGGCGGACGCGACGCATCCGGTCGTCTCGGCCGCCTACCGGCTTTACGCGGCCGTCGGTAGCGACGCCGTCCCGCCACAGCTCGAGGTGAGACGATGACGAAGACAGCTGCCGTCACCGGCGCGACGGGCTTTCTCGGAACGCATCTCTGCGAGCGACTGCTCGAGGACGGCTGGGACGTACGCGGATTGAGCCGCCCTAATTCGGATCGGGGGCGGCTCGCGCCGAGAGACGTCGAGTGGCACGTCGGTGATCTCTTCGACGAGCCGACGCTTCGCTCGCTCGTCGACGGCGCGGACGCGGTCTTTCACCTCGCGGGCATCGGTCTCTGGAACGCCGACCCCGACGCGGTCGAGCGAGTCAACCGCGACGGGACGGCAAACGTCGTCTCAGCCTGCCGTGGCGCTACCGTCGGTCGCCTCGTGTTCACTAGTACGGCGGGGACCAGACGCCCGCCAGAGGAGGGTGTGGTCGCGGACGAAACCGACGTCGCGGAACCGATCGGTGCCTACCAGAAGGGAAAAGCCGCCGCAGAAGAACTGGTCGATCGCTACGCGGCCGACGGTGGTGACGCCGTGACTGTCCACCCGACGTCCGTCTTCGGTCCCGGTGACGACTCCTTTACGGCGCAGTTGCTGACGATGGGACTCGAGCGGACGATGCCGGCCCACCTCCCGGGCGGACTCAGCATCGTCGGCGTCGACGACGTGGTCGACGGGCTGGTGCTCGCCTACGAGGAGGGCGAGCCTGGCGAACACTACATTCTGGGCGGAGAGAATCTCACCTACGAGCAGGCGGTTTCGCGGATCGCGTCCCACGCCGACGGCTCTCCCGCCCGAATCCAGGTGCCGGCCACGGCGATCCACGCGGCGGGTCCCGTCGCCGAGACCGTCGGCGCGGTGACGAACCGCCACGTCTTCCCGTTCAGTCGCGGGATGGCCCGGCTGGCGACCAGTCGGCTCTTCTACTCCTCGCGGAAAGCCCACGAAGAACTCGGCTACGAGTACGAACCCCTAGAAGCGCACCTGCCGGAGACCCTCGAGTGGTACCGGACGACCGTCCGGGGGTAGGAGTTTCGCTCGGCCGACTACCGGGTCCGGGCTGTACGGTTCCGATTACAAAGCCCGCGTCGCTCGTTTAGTCGCCCGATGCGGATTCTCGTCTTCGCGAACACACCTGCACACGTCCACCTGTATCGTCACGCCGTCGACCGACTCGAGGAGGCAGGTCACGACGTGCTCGTCCTGACCCGCGAGTACGCCTGTACGACGGACCTACTCGAGTTCTTCGGCCTTCCATACCGGCGGTACGGCGAACACGACGTGACCTCGTCCTCGAAACTCACGCTCGCCCGCCAGCTCGGCGGACAGATCGGGAGCATCGTCGGCAAAGCAGTTCGATTCCGGCCGGACGTCGTCTTCGGGCGCGGGCCGTACGCCGCCGTCGCCGGGACGGTCGCTCGCGCACCGGTTGTCCTCGTCCTCGACGACGAACCCGGCGACTTCAACCACAGCGTCTCCCGGCCGTTCGCGGACTGTATTCTTTCCCCCCGGGTGACGCGCCGGAACCTCGGCGGCGACCACTACACCTTCGACGGCTTCAAGGAGTGTGCCTACCTCCACCCCGAAGTCTTCGCGGCCGACGATGCCGTCCGCGAGTACCTCGGCGTCGGCCCGGACGAATCGTACGCGCTCGCTCGGTTCAACGCCCTCGACGCGCTCCACGACGCCGGGATCGAGGGATTCACCCGGGAACAGCGCCGGGACCTGCTCCAACGGTTGAGCGGGCACGCGACCGTCTTCGTCTCCGACGAAGGCGGCGAGATGGACCTCCACGAACTGCCGGCAGAACCGTACGACCTCCACCCCGCGTTGATCCACGACGCGATGGCCGAGGCCGACCTGCTGGTGGCCGACACCGGGACGATGGTCACCGAAGCCGGCCTGCTCGGGACGCCGGCGCTGCGGTACCGGGGAACCGACGACCACGAGTACGGCGAGTTCCGGGAACTCGAGCGCGTCGGCCTCGTCGAACAGTTCGACGGCTACGACGCCGTCCGGAGTCGAGCACTCGAGTTGCTGGCCGACGACGAGTCGACCGACCGCTGGGCACAACGACGGCAGAGCTACGTCGGCGACCTCGCGAACCTCACCGACCTGCTGGTCGACGTCGCGGAGACGCGAGGAACTATCGACGACCTCGATCGCTCGTCGCAAAAAGCGATCCAGCAGGATACCCCCCAGTGAAAGCGCCGCCGTCAGTCGAGCGAGTGGCGCTGCTCTGACTGCCGTTCGATCTCCGCCGCTGCCGTCGTCGCCTCGGTGTCGTCGTACTCGTAGCGGGTTATCTCGAGGTCTGCGCTCTCTTCGGCATCCATCCAGATTGCAGCGCCGAGCGAGACGACCCCGAGCAACAGCGTGGCAAACGAGGCGGCGGTCCCGGCGAACGCGTCCTCGCCGTGGACGCGTCGGCGGAGTGAGCCTGCCAGTCCCGTCGAACCGCTCGCTATCCCGGCTGTGCCAGCGCCGTAGAAAACCACCGCCGGGTGGAACCCTTCGACGACGTATCGGCGCTTGAGCCGCCACAGAAAGCTCCGCAACAAGAGAAGGGAGACGAACCGGACGAACGGAACGTACCGAATGCTGCTCTCCTCCTCGCCGTAGACCGCCGACATGGCAACGTCTGCGACGCGAAAGCCCGCGACGTTCAGATGCGTGAGAACGTGATTGAGGAAGCCGTACTGGTCCGTGATCGCCTCGAGATCGAGTTCCTCGATGGCCTCCCTCGAGATGGCGGTGTAGCCGTTCTGCGGGTCGCCGATCGTCCAGTAGCCCGAGGCGAACTTCGAGAGCCCGGTGAGCATGGCGTTGCCGACGAAGCGAAACGTCGACATCCCCTCGCGGTCCTCGGGAGACAGCAGGCGGTTCCCCTTCGCGTAGTCGGCCTCGCCGGAGACGACGGGGTCGACGATCCGATCTAAGATCTCGGGGTCCATCTGGCCGTCGCCGTTCATCACTGCGACGACGTCGATGCCGTCAGCCCCAGCGCGGCGGTAGCCGGTCTTGACGGCCGCACCGTAACCGCGGTTCTCGTCGTGACGGATGGGGACGACACGTCGCGCGTCGCCACCGTCGGCAATCGCCATGTCGGGCTCGGTCGATTCGTTGATCCGGTCGGCGACGCGGGTGATCACCTCCCAGCTGTCGTCGGGGGAGGCGTCGTCGACCGCGTAAATCCGATCGACGAACTCCGGCACCGTCTCGATCACCCGTCCGACGAACGACGCTTCCTCGTAGGCCGTGACCACGACCGCGATGGAGTTACCCTTGTACATCGTTTCCTCCGTCGGTTCTGCTGGCTTCGACTTCGGTCGGCTCGGCGCTCGGGGCCCGTCTCTCGCGTCGATCGTCGCCATCGGTTCCCGTTCCGGAGCCCGGCCGCGGGGGACGACCCGACGCCGATCCCGCGAGTGTGTACTCGCGGTGTGAGGTCTCGGAGAGGTCGAGGGCGTCCCTGCCGTCGACGACCACCATCGGCTCGAGGTCCGTCCACTCGATACGGTCGAACGCCTCGTGAGGGGTGACGACGACCGCGGCGTCGAACGATTCCGACTCGAGGTCGTCGATCCCGACCGGGCGGGCACAGTAGTCGGCCGGATCGACCAGGGGGTCGACGCCTGCCACGTCCGCGCGTCTGTCGTGCAGTTCGTCGATCACGTCGAGCGCGGGCGACGCACGGGTTTCCTCGACACCCGGCCGATAGGTGAGCCCGAGGACGACGACGGAGGCGTCCGCCAGGTCGATCCCCTCGGCCGCGAGTTCGCGCTCGAGGCGATCGACGACGACCGTCGGCATCGCGTCGTTGCGCTCTCGGGCGGTCCGAACAACGTCCATCGGCTCTTGCGATTGCGACAGCAGGAAGTGCGGATAGTACGGAATGCAGTGACCGCCGACGCCCGGGCCGGGGTCGTGAAGGTGACACATCGGCAGATCGTTTGCCGTCCCGATCGCCTCGCGGACCGAAATCTCGAGGCCGTCCGCGAGGCGACCGAGTTCGTTCGCCAGCGCGATGTTGACGTCGCGGTAGACGCCCTCGAAAACCTTGACGGCCTCCGCGGTGGTCGCGTCGGAGACGGGGTGGACCTCGTTGTCCGTGATCTCGTCGTAGAGCAGGCCCGCGGCCCGGGTGCTCTCGTCGTCGATCCCGCCGACGACCTTCGGATACTCGCCGCGGATGTCCCGCAGCGCCGTCCCAGACGAAGTGCGTTCGGGACAGAACGCGAGCCCGAACTCGTCGGATGCGAGCCCGCTCTCGGCAACCAGGTGAGGCTCGAGGACATCGCGGCAGGTGCCCGGCGGCAGCGTCGACTCGGCGATCACCAGGTCGCCCGACGAGAGCCCTGCAGCGATGTCGTCGGCGACGGATTCGACGGTCGCGAGGTTCGGCTCGTTCTCGTCGTCGAGCAGCGTCGGAACGATGATCACGTGAACCCGGGCTCGTTCGGCCGCCGCCGGGCCGTCCGTGGTCGCCTCGAGGCGTCCCCGCTCGACCTGATCGGCGACGAGGTCGTCCAGGCCGATCTCACCGACGACGTGGCTCTCGCCGGCGTTGACGGTCTCGACCACGTCGGGATCGACGTCGACGCCGGTCGCGTTGCCCGTCGTCTCGGCGTAGACGGCCGCGAGCGGCAGCCCCATCTTGCCGAGGCCGTAGATTGCGACCGGCACGTCGCCCGCGAGCAGGCGGTCGCGCTGTCGGTCAGCGGAGTGCGACGAGTCATAGATCGAGATGGGGTCTGACGCACCGCTCATCGGATTTCCACCTCCGGTTCCTGCTCCTGCGTTCGGTCGCCGTCGACCAGCGAGTCGATCGTCAACACCGTCTCGAGCGCGCCGATTCCATCCTCGGGCGTCACGTCGGGTTCGGTACCCGTCCGAACGGACTCGACGAACGACTCGAGTTCGTGGCGCAACGGTTCTCCGTTGTCGATCCGCGGACGTTCGACGACGCTCTCGTGTCGATACCGGTTCTGCCCTTCGTCGTTGACGTACTCGGGGTAGGAGTCGCGGTGGATCAGCACGGATTGCTCGAGGAAGTCCACCTCGACGAAACACTCCCGTGCAGTGACCGAGAGCTTCCGGACTTTCTTCTGGGTGACGCGACTCGCCGTCAGCGTGGCGACGACGTCGTCGTAGGCCATCGTCGCAGTCGCGTACCGGCCGTCGCCCGTCCCCATCGCCGCGACCGAGTCCGGCGACGCACCCAGTAGCGAGCCGACGATATCGACGTCGTGGACCATCAGGTCGAAGACGACGTTACCGGGCGCAGTGCGATCGATCGGCGGCCCCAGCCGTTCGGCCTCGACGCTGATCACCTCAAGGTCGTCGAGCAACTCGGCCATCGTCCGCACGGCCGGGTTGAACCGCTCGATGTGGCCGACCTGGAAAACGAGGTCGCGTTCGCGGGCCAGCCGGGCTAACTCCCGCCCCTGCTCGACCGTCTCTGCGATCGGTTTCTCGACCAGGACGTGGACGTCCGCCTCGAGACACTGCGAGACGACCTCGTGGTGGGCTGGCGTCGGCACCGCGACCGTGACGACGTCACAGCGATCGAGCAGCGCCTCGAGTCCGAACGACTCGGTGCCGTACTCGGCTGTGATCCGCTCCGCGACTTCGGCGTCGCGGTCGGTGACGCCGGCAAGTACGACCCCAGGAAGTTCGCTGTAGACGCGTGCGTGGTTCTCGCCCATCGCACCGACGCCGACGACGCCGGCACGAATCGATCGTGACCTCGTGAAAGCGCGTTCCGTCATGTGTAGTGATCGTGGATCGCTTCGGCGACAGTTCGCCTGTCACCCGCCGAGAGTGCTGGATGGACCGGCACCGAGAGTACCGTCTCGGCCGCCCGCTCGGCTTCCGGAAATCGCGGCGCAGCCGTGCTGACACTCTCGTAGGCCGGCTGGCGATGGATCGGCGTCTCGTAATAGACGGCAGTGCCGACACCTCGATCCGCAAGCGTCGACGCGAGCGCGTCCCGGTCGTCCGCCCTGATCGTGTACTGGTGGTAGACGTGTCGATAGCCGGACGGCTCTGTCGGCGTCTCGACCGGCAGTGCAGACAGACGTTCGTCGTAGTAGGCCGCGTTCTCCCGTCTAGCCTCGTTGAACGCCGGCAGCCGCTCGAGCTGGCGGCGGCCGATCGCCGCGGCGGGGCTTGGCAGCCGGTAGTTGTGGCCGAGCGAGACGTGGTCGTAGCCGCCGGTTCCCGTCTCGGCTCTCCCGTGGTTAACGTACTGTTCGACCCGGTCCGCGATGTCGTCTCGATCTGTCGTGATCGCACCGCCCTCGCCGGTCGTCATGTTCTTCGTCGGATAGAAAGAGAAGCAGGCAGCGTCGCCGAAACTCCCGACGCGCTCGCCTTCGACCTCGGCCCCGTGGGCCTGACAGGCGTCCTCGAGGACGAACAGGTCGTGGTCGTCGGCGAGATCACACAACGTCGGCATCTCGGCGGGAAGCCCGTAGAGGTGGACAGGGAGGAGTCCGACCACGTCCTCGCGTTCCTGCAGCACCGCCTCGACGGCCTCGGGATCGAGTGCGTACGTCTCGGGATCGACATCCGCGAAGACGGGCTTGCCGCCCGCGAGCCTGATCGCGTTCGCGCTCGCAACGAACGAGAACGGCGAGGTGATAACGGCGTCGCCATCCTCGACGCCGAGCGCCTCGAGTGCGGCGTGTAGCGCCGTCGTCCCGTTCGACGTTGCGACGGCACGATCGGCCCCGCAGTAGGCAGCGAACTCTTCCTCGAAGGTTCTAACAACGGGCCCATCCGCAAGCGTTCCCTGCTCGAGTAACTCACCCACGCGATCGATGGTCGCGTCGTCGATCGACGGGTTCGCGACCGAGACACCACCTTGCTCCGGTTCTGCATCCGACTCGAACTCCGTCTCGGTGTTGTAACTCGTGTCAGTCATGCAATCTGATTCGGTCCCTCGAGGTTGTCGGGAAGCTTCTGGACGGTCGCCGGCGCGCCGACGGCGAGGCTGTCGCCCGGCACATCGTCCGTGACGACGGCACCAGCGGCGACAAACGCGTTCTCACCGATCGTCACACCCGGCAACAGCGTCGCGTTCGCTCCGATCGATGCACCCGACTCGATCGTCGGTCCCTCGAGGTCGGCGTCGGTCCGGATCGGATACTCGTCGTTCGTCAGGACCGCACCGGGACCGACGAAGACGTTGCTCTCGATCGTCGTCTGGGTCGGAACGTAGACGTTCGTCTGGAGGCTGACGTGAGAGCCGATCGACGTCTGGCCGTCGATGACGGTCTTGGTACCGACGAGGACATCGTCACCGATCGTCGTCCCTTCTCGCACCAGAACGTCGTGGCCGGTCGTGAACCCGTCGCCAATCGTCACGTCTCCGTAGACGATCGACCCCGACCTGATCGTGGCTCCATCCCCGATTCGCGTCGGCTCGTCGAACTCGCCGTGGCCGACCGTCGCATCGTCGGCGATCGTACACGCTTGTCCACGAACGACCGGACGCTGGCTACTCATCGGCCACCTCCGTTCGGTCACAACTCGGTCGCTGCAAGCGATACGGCGGCGAGGCTGCCGTCGTCCGCCCCTGAACTCGTAATCGTCGTCGTAGTTGAAGCTGTGTCATCGGTTACTCGATACCCGCGTGGGAATCGTCCTGATACAGCCGGTAACGAGGTTTTGTTATCCTCGACCTGACGGCTTTGTAGCCCAGAACTACAGTCGCTCGTAGTCATCGCCGTCAATCCACCCCCACCAGTCGGTATCTACGGGAGCGAACAGCCACTCGAACGCCTCTCTGCTAAATCGTTGCTTGAGGCGTCATTCACCGGCGCTAACGGGTATAACTGGATTTCGGTGAGGTAGCCGAGTGATAGTAAAGGGAGATGGTATGCCAGTCGGTGGTGTGAGGTATCCGAACACCCCCGATCGACGTTCGACTCGGGACCGCGAGGGCATCCATGTCTGAACACGAACTCACCCAGGCCGAACTGTTCGACGTGTTCAGTAACGCCCGCAGGCGACGAACGGTCCAGTACCTGAAACGACAGGGCGGTGACTGCGATCTCGCACCACTCGTCGAGCAGGTCGCCGCCTGGGAGAACGATACCGAGCCGGACGACGTCACGCGGACGCAACGACGGCGAGTCTACATCTCCCTGTACCAGACCCACCTGCCGATGCTCGAGGAACACGGAATTGTCGACTGGGATCCCGACGGTCACTACATCAAACTCCTCCCAAGCGAGGAGGTCTTCGAGCCATACCTCGACCGGCAACTCGGCGCGGACAGGGCCTGGCACCTGGCGTACCTGACAGCTACGACACTCGGCGCAGTCGCACTCACCACAGCCTGGCTCTCGCTGCGCTCGACGGCAGCCGCCGCCTCACTCGTCGTCGCTGTTTGCATCGTCGTCTTTGCAATCGCAGTGGCACAGCACGTCTCGCGGCGGCCCAGCCTGGCGCTACCGTTTGGAATCACGAGCAAGTAACAGTTCAGTCACCTGCCCTCCAACAGTAGTTGAAAGCGGGTCAAATCCGGAAGTTGGTTCGGTTGCATTCGTGTCATCTTGAACCATTTTGTTACGTTTTGATTATCGGCTTAGAAGACTCTCCTGACAGATTTAATACCGTTCTATCATCCTGGGTGCGTGGCCGTAGAGTTGTTCTCCTTGTCTTGGACGTTCATCTCGGTACCGCCTTCTTCAGGGACGGTGATGTTTCAGGGCCAGACGATCTCCCCGTCGGCACTCGTTACGACTACCTTCACCGTCATGCCGCCCTTCTGACCGCCGATTCGGTTCTGAATCTCTTCCACCTCAGACAGCGTGAGGAACGCGTAGATGGGGGTCCGCCCCCTTGACGAGTGTGACGTCGCCGCTTTCAGAGTTCACGAACGCCGTGTAGATGACGCCCGTCCCGCTCTTGGGGACGACCCTCACGTGCCAGTAGAGAGTATCGTCCTTCACGCCTGGCACCAGAGCGATAGCCTCTGCGTTCGATAGGCGGTTGACTTGCGGTCACTGCTCAACGAGTCCACGGCCTTCTGCGGGCCAATCTGCGACTCGCTGTACTTTTGAACACCTATCTCTCTGGTCTGCCCGTTGATCGTCCAGACCTCGTAGACACCGTTATTACTCCCGGTCGGCTCGACGGCAATGAAGTAGGTCAACTCGGGGTCGTTCGCCTCTATCGAGACGGAAACCGGCTAACTGTTCCCCTCTCGGGGCTGTCTGCGATAGCCAGCACGCCCTCCTTCCAGAACGACTTGTTCAGGGCACCGTGGACATACTGCATCGATTCTACCTTAGACACGAGGGTAAGGG
>JGI2924J29684_1076799_pt1 | contig 11439 bp, 8 predicted proteins | sample BenlonsequencITS_FD_29684 | JGI IMG/M metagenome (IMG submission 29684)
ACAGCTTCAGCTGTGCCAAGGACCTCCCCAACAAGACGGGCTTTAGCCCCTGAGGTTTAGCTTTCTTTCCAACAAACAACCGAAAGCCTCTACACGCAACGCTCTTACGTCACGCTCTACAGGCGTGCCCGCAGCCACCCACAGCATGTCAGACGTCCCAATGCGCGCGTGGTTCGCGCAAGGCGCGAACAGGAGGAGCCGTGGCCTTCAGGCCACGGCCAAATAGGAGCTTCAGCCCCGGCCCCTCAAAACAGCAAGGGCGCCGCGAACGCGGCGCCCTTCCCCAAACCAACAACCATCTAGGCGTTATACGAAGAAGAAGCCACACGCCCGCCCGTACCAGTCCAGTTCACATGGAAGTACTTCCCACGCGGCTGATCGACCCGCTCAAACGTATGCGCACCAAAGAAGTCCCTCTGAGCCTGCAACAGATTCGCAGGCAAAGTCGCCGTCCGATAGCCGTCGAAGAAGGAAAGCGCAGTCGTAAACGCCGGCATCGGAATCCCCGCAGCTACACCGTGGCCGATCGCCCTTCGCCACTTCGAAACGTACTTCGTCAAAGCATCCTTGAAGAAGTCATCCAGCAACAGGTTCGCCAAGTCAGGATTCTTGTCATAAGCCTTCTTGATGTCGGACAAAAACGCCGAACGGATGATGCATCCACCGCGCCACATCAACGCAATGCCGCCAAGGTTCAGCTTCCAGCCGTACTCCCGCTCAGCCGCCCGCAGCAGCATGTAACCCTGCGCATAGCTGATGATCTTCGAGCAGTAAAGAGCACACCGAACATCCTCGATGAACGCTGCCTTGTCCGTAATCGCGGGAGTGTCCGTCGGTCCACGGAAGACCTTCGAAGCAGCCACGCGCTCATCCTTCAACGAAGACAGGCACCGCGCAAAGACGCTCTCGCCAATCAGCGTGACAGGCTGCCCCAGGTCCAGCGCATTGATCGCCGTCCACTTGCCCGTGCCCTTCTGTCCGGCCGTATCCAGGATCTTGTCGACCATGGGCGAGCCGTCCTCGTCCTTCTTGGCAAAGATCTTCTCGGTGATCTCAATCAGGAAGCTGTCGAGCTCGCCCTTGTTCCACTCGGCAAAGACATCGTGCAGCTCGTCGGGGCTCAAGCCTAGACCGTCCTTCAGCATCTGGTAGGCTTCGCCGATCAACTGCATGTCGCCGTACTCGATGCCGTTATGAACCATCTTCACGTAGTGCCCGGCGCCATCCGGACCGACCCAGTCACAGCAGGGAGTGCCATCGTCCACTTTGGCAGCGATCGACTGGAAGATCTCCTTCAGGTGCGGCCAGCTCTCCGGGTTCCCACCCGGCATGATCGAAGGACCGAAGCGAGCGCCCTCTTCACCACCGGAAACGCCGGTGCCCAGGAAGAGGATTCCCTTGTCCGCAAGCTCCTTCGTGCGGCGGGTGCTGTCCGTGTACAGCGAGTTACCGCCGTCGATGATGATGTCGCCCTTGTCCAGAAACGGAACGATCGACTGAATCGTCTCATCCACGACACTTCCGGCCTTAACCATGATCATAATGCGGCGTGGAAGACGCAGTTTCTGGCACAATTCCTCGATCGAGTGCGTGCCAACAACCTTCGTTCCCTTCGCCTCATCAGCCAGGAAATCATCCACCTTCGAAGTGGTGCGATTGAACACGGCCACGGAGTAACCGTGGTCGTTCATGTTCAAAACAAGGTTCTGGCCCATCACCGCCAGGCCGATCAGACCGATGTCACACGTTGCTTCAGGCATCTGTGCAGTTCCCTTTCGTACCGGCTGCAAGAGTAACCCTGTCCAGCCAGCATGTGAACCATACAGTCTGCCGAGCTTACTTTTCTTCCTTTTTCTTGTTGCGCGCACGCACCTTAAACCAGATGGGCGAGCCAATAAACTTGAAGCTGGCGCGGATCTGGTTTTCAAGAAAGCGTTCATACGAGAAGTGAAGCTTCACATCGCGGTCTGTAAACAACACGAACGTGGGCGGCGCCACAGCGGCCTGCGTCATGTAGTAGATCCGCAGACGCTTGTTGTACGGCACGCCCGCCTTCTCGAATTCAACCGTATCCAGGAAGCGATTCATCTGTCCGGTGGTGACGCGCTTGCGGCGCTCACGCGCGACGAGCTGCACCTTCTTGAAAACTTCTTCGACGTTGATGCCGTCCTTCGCACTGATGAAGAGCAGCGGTGCATAGTCGAGATACTTCAGAGCGTCGCGCACCTGCTCGGTGTACGCCTTGATATCTGCAGGCGCCTTGCCGTCTTCGTAGTCGTCCTTGCCATCCGGACGCATGCGACCAGTAGTTACTTCGTCCCACTTATTGACGACGATGATGACGCTGCGGCCGCTCTCATGCGCGTACCCGCCGATGTTTGCGTCCAGCCCCGTCACACCCTCAGTCGCATCGATGATGAGCAGCGCAACGTCCGCTGCCTCAAGGTGCTTGCGCGCCATGATGACCGACAGCTTCTCCGCCATCAACGTGGTCTTACCCTTGCGGCGGATGCCGGCAGTATCCACAAAGCGGAAGCTATGGTCGTTACGCATGACGACTTCATCGACAGCATCGCGCGTGGTGCCTGCGATGGGCGAGACGATCGCGCGACCGGTACCGGTGAGTGCGTTCAGCAGCGTCGACTTACCAACGTTTGGCCGCCCAATGATGGCGACCCGCGTCTCCTTGCTAATGTGTTCGCCATGGCTGCGCAGCTTACGCTCGCGCTTCGTCTCATCGGTCTCTTCTACCTCTTCGACGTAGATATCGCCCAGGTCTTCGACTTCTTCTTCTTCCACCATCGGCAGCGCAGCGGAGACAGCCTCCAACAGATCGCCCATGCCAAGGCCGTGTTCACCACTTACTGGAAACACTTGCTTGAAGCCGAGCTGGCGGAAGTTCTCCGCATCGGTCGAGATCTTCTCCGTGTCCATCTTGTTGACGGCCAGGAAGATGGGCTTGCCACTCTTGAGCAGGATGCGTGCGAGTTCAATATCGGGCTGCGTCAGTTCGGCGCGGCCATCGACGACCTGCACGATAGCCTCAGCTTCCTCGAGCGCGATGCGCGCCTGCCGGAAGATCTCGGATGGGATGAGTGCTTCGTCGTCCGGAACGACGCCGCCAGTATCGACGATGCGCAGCAGGCGACCGTCGAATTCGACTTCGCCATAGATGCGGTCGCGCGTGATGCCAGGTTCGTCGCCCACAATGGAGCGGCGGGTACCGGTCAGGCGGTTGAAGATGGTACTCTTACCGACGTTCGGGCGGCCACAGATTGCGAAGAGCGGCGCGGCGATGGAGTCGCTGGGGCGCTGTACATCTTCGATCAGCGGCAGCATGGCCGCGAATGCGTTTTCAGTCTCCGGGTCGCTCAGCGATGCGATATTGACGCGCGAACGCACGCCCTCATCACCACCCATGCCGCGCGATCCACGCACCGGACGGTTCGTCGGTGCCTTTTCAGCGGGCTGTGCGCCGCCGGCCATCTGCGCGCCGGTAACAGCTTTGCCCTTCACACGCGTCGGTGACTGCGTGCGAACCTTGCTCTTGGTAAACGCCGCCTCCTTCTTCGCGGAGACGGTCTTGCGGCCCTTCGGCGAAGCTCCGCCAACCGACGTCGCCGACGCCTTCGCGCCCTTCGGCGTTACGCCTTTGTGCGGACGCGTCTGCGCCAACCTGTGCTTCTTACCGAGCCGTTTTTTCTCCTGTGCCATTGCGCCTGCCTGCTTCCCACCTTCAAGGGTAGCAGCGTAGGAGCGATTATCGGCACCCGATCGTCAGTTCTGGTCCGGTGCGTCGGTGGCGTTGATGCGGACCGGAGGCTGCACGTTCGCGGATTTGCGCCGCAGCACCGCGGCAGGCAGGGATGACTTCATCGCCGTCAGCAGGCCCAGGGCAACAATGAGCCAGACTGCGGAACCGGCGACCAGCCTGACGATATTCGCTCCATGGCTTTCGCCAAGAGGCAGCACGCGCAGGACGAAGGACGTAGCAAACCCGCTCGCCATCGCCGCCAGCAAAGCCTTGCCCAGCTCAAGCCACTGTAGATCCGCCAGGCTGACCATGCGTTTGCGATGCAGCAGCACGGCGAGCGAGATCATGTGTGCCGCGATGCCGATGTCGGATGCTATGACCAGGCCGCGCATACCATCTGCGTGAAAGAGGAACCAGTACACCGGCAGCGAAACCACCGTGACGATGGTGCCAGAGATCATGGGCGTCAGCGTATTCCCTGCACCATAGAAGGCGCGTGCATACAGGTTCTGCGAGGTCCAGAAGACCAGCGACAGGCAGAAGAGCACGAAGAGTTCAGCGGCGGCGGAGGCATCGCTGGTGTGAAAGCGCCCACGGCGCAATGCCACGTCAACGATCGGATAGGCAAGAGCAATCATCAGCGCCGAGAGCAGTAGGCTGACGGACAACAGACGTGAAACCGAACGGTTCACGGCAGCACTGAAGGCCGCAACGTCCGCCTTGGCCCAGAGCGATGCGAAGAACGGCAGCGACGCCGCACCGGCTGCCGGGCCAATCATCATCATGGGCGAGTTGAACAACTGCCGCGAGTAGTTCATGGTGGCCACCGCACCCTTCACCTCGCTAGCGAAGTAGCTACGGATCTGCGGGTCGAGCGTGGTCAGCGACTGGCCCAGCATCAACGGCAGGCTGAGACGTATCCACTCGCGCAACGCCGGATGCTTCCAGTCGTATTCCGGCGACCATTGCATGCCGATCGACCGCGCACCCGCCAAGTTCAGCGCAAACATCCCGAAGATCGCACCAACTACAGCGCCGATTGCCACCGAATAGATGCCAAACCGCATGTGCAACAACACCGCGCCCAGGATGATGCCGCCGTTGTAGACCAGCGGCTGAAGTGCCTGGTAGAAGAAGATCTTCTTTGCCATCAGCCGCGATCCAAAGACGCCGCCCGCAAGCAGCAACAGCGGGTTGAAGAGCAACACGCGCGTCATCCAAACGCACTGCTGAGCCGTCTCCGGCGAATCAAAGTTATGGAACTTGTACTTAACGTAGATCGGGGCGATCACCATCCCCAGCAGCGCAGCCGCGGCCAGAACGGTCAACATCACGTTCAGAATGTTTGAGAGTGCCCTGTCACCCTCTTCCAGCCGGCCTTCCGCCTCGTACTGCGTAAGCAGCTTGATGAAAGTGGTGGATGCGACTCCGCCAATGAGCAGGTAGTTGATCGTGTCGGGCAGCTCAAACGCACCGGTGTACGCGTCAACGGCGGGCGACGCTCCGAAGAAATACGCGATGAGGCTGCTGCGAACCAGGCCCAACACGCCGCTGAGCAGCGCAGACACCATCAATAGCAACGACGCGGAGTATGCGGACGACGATCCGCCCGGGCGCAATAGCGCCGCGATTCTGCCTCTGGATGGTGTCGTTTCGTTCAAAGCTTGCTTGATTCTAGCCACCACGGTGCGCGGCGGCGACCCCTAAGCGAGATCGCTCTCTGCCTTCGGCGCATTCAGGTTGCGTGCACGCGGCCCCTGCGCGGTCGATAGTGGACGTGCAACAGGCTGGCTGGGCATCGATGGATCGGTCCAGTTCTTCCAAGTGTCTTGCCTTTCGGCTCTGTGTCCGCCGACCGGTCGTGGCGGAAACGACATCATGGCCACGTTGAAATCTGTGTACTGGCGCTGACCGCAACGGGTGCAGCGCACGGGGTAGCGCATCATCAGGATTTCTGCGAAGTCTGTGAAGCGCAAGCGCGACCGGCGAAAGCGCGGGTTGCCGCAGAGCGGACAGGCGACGACGCCCTCCGCCAGCTCTACGACGGGACGATCTTCGTAGGGGCGGACCAGATGACGGCGGTGGTTGGCCTCAACCGTGGTGACGCCGATGCTGCTCTCTTCCAGTTGCTTTGTGTCGGCCATGTGATGTCAGGCTACGGTCTGACCATGACTGCCGCAAGACAAACAGGTGGATCGCGACCAAATATCCCAAATCAGGAAAAGGGGCGTCGGATAGCCGACATTACTGATCAGTTGGCTGTTTCTGCGGATTGAGCAACCGTTCCAGCTCTGCATCCAGCGAGCCGGCGAAGAGCGGCGGCGGAACATCGGCCACGGCGCGGCGCCTTGCGGTGATCTGCAGACCGCGATGCGCCGGGTTGACCTTTGGCCGGGCGCCGGGTGAGGGCCGTTCCAATAGGGTGGCAAGCTCCCTGAGTTCTGCCTTCATCCGGTGCAGGCGGCTTGCCGCGGTCTCCGAGCCAGTTTCGATCGGTCGGATGGGCTGTGGCTCCGGGGCGACCTTCGCAGCCGGCACGGCACGTGGACCGCGTGGTTCCGCCTTCAGCGCCTGGCGGGCGCCGGGAATGGTGTATCCCTCGTCATAAAGCAACTTGCGGATCTCGAGCGCGGTCTCGACATCGCGGCGGCGGTAGAGCCGCTGGCCGGTGCCGCCCTTATTGGGCTTCAACTGCGGGAATTCACTCTCCCAGAAGCGCAGGACGTATGCGGGCAGATCCAGCAGGCGGGCGACTTCGCCGATGCGGAAGTAGAGCTTGTCGGGAATCTCCGGCAGAGGGCCACTCGACTTCTTCCGGTTTGCATCTGCCCCAGCCAAATCAACTCCCTCACGACCGCATGGTGTATGGCGATTGCCGCTCGCAATTCGCCTCAAGTGTAGTCCTGCGGACACTTCGCCGCGTGAGGAATTCGTGCAAAAACACGAGCGACAGCGGTGTTTCCGCCGAAAAAAAGGCCCCGCAAAGGATGCGGGGCCTTGCTCATGGACAGGAACAGCGGGCTTGCAGCATTCCAAGGGACGTTGGGTGCCTCCCAGCGGGTCGTCTCCCTGACGAAAGACCCGAATCTACTACGCCAACGCTACGGATGGGACACAGGTTGCCAGCCACCCTAGATATTGGGGTAGCGTACCAAGATTGTCAAGCGCAGATTTGCACAACTTCTGTTACAGAAGCAAGCGCCGTGGCTCCGCCGGGATGACCGTCTTCGAAATCAGTTCACTCAACGGAACCATCGGCCCCGTTCCGCCGTATGCTGCTTTCAGAAACGCAGAGGAGCCACCCATGTACGTCCCGCTTCGCACGATCGCTGCACTCACCCTTCTGTTGCCGCTGGCCGGCTGCATGGTCGAATCCCGCAAGGGTGACAAGGGCGGCAAAGACGTCGCCATCACCACGCCGCTGGGCGGTATGAGCGTAAAGACGGACAGTGACACGGTGAGTAAGAAGGTTGGTCTACCGCTGTATCCGGGCGCCGTTCTGGAGAAGAAAAATGGCAAAGACGACGGCGGATCTGCCGACGTCGACATGAACTTCGGCGCGTTTCATCTGCGCGTGCTGGCGCTGAGCTTCGATTCGACCGATTCGCCGGAGAAGATCAGCGAGTTCTACAAGAAGGCACTGTCGCAGTACAGCGACGTGATCACTTGCCGGCACAAGCAGCCAGTTGGCACGCCCGTAAAGACGGGCCTGGGCCTCACCTGCAATGACGATAATCACGTCAAGACACATGGCAAGGAACACATGGACGATGACGACTCCACAGAGATGAAGTCCGGCTCGCCGTCGCGGCAGCACATTGTTTCGTTCAAGAGCAGTGGCAGTGGAACCCATTTTGGCCTGGTCGCGCTGGAACTGCCTCGCGATGACAACAAGGGCGAGTAAAAGTCATTTCTTTCCGGCGGATTTGGCAGCGGCGCGTTTTTCGCGGACTAACACCCGGTACTCGCGCTGCTTCAACTCCATCAGCCGCTGAATGCGTGGCGGCAGCTTTGCCTCGACACGGCTGTGCGCAGCCCGCAGATGGTGCTGCCACTCGGCTGCGGTGAAGACGTCCCAACGTTCGACGACGACCCACTGCGCACGCGCCAGATACGGTGCAGGTCGCACGCCTTCGATCTCCAGCAGCGGCTCAAACTGGTCTGCCGGTACCGCGAACCCGGCGACGTGCGGACCGCCGGGTTCCGGTTCCATCATGGCGAACATCTTGCCGCCGACTGCCTTATCCAGCACCCAGTAGACGAGATTGTCCCACTGCAACGTCTCCTCCACGCGCGGCAGCGATAGAAGGAAGTCGCGGGTGCGATCGAGGCTCATGGCATTACTGTACGGCTACATGCGGTGTGCGGCGCAGGTGCAAAGTGTCGGCTATCCGCGCTAACATAGAGCGCATGTGCCGCTCCCTGGACAGGTTGAAGCGCTTTCGTCACGGCAAGCATGATCGCGGCCGCACTGCCGTTTAGCGACGCCCGTCGCACACACTTCACTTCCCTTTGCTACTCTTTCTCACCACGCCGCCTGGGCCACGTTTCGCGCTTTGTGAAGCACAGTGTCTGCGGCCAGCCCACGCGCCTTCACCGGCTCGTTTGAGGATCTGACAACACTATGAGCACCACTTCCCTGAACACCTTCGAATCACGCGCCACACTACAGAGCGGCGGCAAGAGCTACACCTACTACCGCCTGGATTCCCTGGCCCAGCGGGGCATCGAGCTCTCGCGCCTGCCCTTTTCCCTGCGGGTTCTGCTGGAGAACCTGCTTCGCCGGGAAGACGGCGTGACCGTCACTGCCGACGACATCGAGTTCCTGGCGAAGTGGCAGCCCGCCGCCGAACCCAGCCGCGAGATCGCCTACATGCCCGCGCGCGTGCTGATGCAGGACTTCACCGGCGTTCCCGCCATCGTCGATCTGGCCGCCATGCGCGATGCCATGAAGGTGCTCGGCGGCGATCCGCAGAAGATCAATCCGCTGCAGCCGGCAGAGCTGGTCATTGACCACTCGGTGCAGGTGGATGAGTACGGCCTGAAGAACGCGTACGACCTGAACTCGCTGCTGGAGTTCCAGCGCAACCGCGAGCGTTACGCCTTTCTGAAGTGGGGTCAGACGGCCTTCGACAACTTCAGCGCGGTACCGCCAGGCATGGGTATCTGCCACCAGGTGAACCTGGAGTACCTGGCACGCGTGGTCTTCACGACGCAGGACAACGTTGCGTATCCGGACACGCTGGTCGGCACGGACAGCCACACCACCATGGTCAACGGCCTGGGCGTGCTCGGCTGGGGCGTAGGTGGCATTGAGGCCGAGGCAGCCATGCTGGGCCAGCCGGTATCGATGCTCGTTCCGCAGGTTGTGGGCTTCCGCCTGACGGGCAAGCTCCGTCAGGGCACCACCGCGACCGACCTGGTGCTAACCGTGACCGAGATGCTGCGCAAGCATGGTGTCGTGGGCAAGTTTGTCGAGTTCTACGGTTCGGGCATCAGCGAACTGCCGCTGGCCGATCGCGCGACGATTGCAAACATGGCTCCTGAGTACGGCGCGACCTGCGGCTTCTTCCCTGTGGACGCAGAGACGCTGACCTACCTGCGCCTGACCGGCCGCACCGAAGACCAGGTAAATCTGGTGGAGGAGTACCAGAAGGCACAGGGCATGTTCCACACTGCGGACGCTCCCGAGGCCGAGTACAGCTCCACACTTGCACTCGATCTGGCTACCGTGGAACCCTCCGTCGCCGGCCCCAAGCGTCCTCAGGATCGCGTTGCGCTGTCGCAGACGAAGGAGAGCTTCGCCAAGGTGCTGCCGACGCTCTACGGCCCTAACGCGAACGTGAAGGGTGATCGCCAACTCACGCGGTGGCAGGGCGAAGGCGGCCACTCGTCCGCAGACGGTTCGGTTGAATCCACGGTGGGCATGCCGGAACCCGGCAAGGCCGGTCACCTGGAGACGGGCCTGGAAGCCATCGGTTCCGTCAAGGAACGCCTGGGCATCGATGTCGAACCGTACCTGCACCACGGCAGCATTGTGATCGCGGCCATTACGTCCTGCACCAACACCAGCAATCCTTACGTGATGATCGCGGCAGGTCTGCTGGCGAAGAAGGCTGTCGAGAAGGGCTTGATGACCCCGCCGTGGGTCAAGACCTCGCTCGCGCCGGGTTCGCGTGTTGTGACCGATTACTACGACAAGGCTGGCCTGTCGCAGTACCTGGACGCGCTGCGCTTCAACACCGTCGGCTATGGCTGCACCACCTGCATCGGCAACAGCGGACCGCTGCCCACCGATGTGTCGAAGGCCATTGAAGATCACGGTCTGGTCGCCGTGTCGGTGCTCTCCGGCAATCGCAACTTTGAAGGCCGCATCAACTCTGACGTTCGCGCCAACTACCTGATGAGCCCGCCGCTCGTCGTAGCCTACGCACTTGCTGGCACGATCGATTTCGATTTCGACAAGGAGCCCATCGGCTTCTCGCCGGATCACACCGCGGTCTTCCTGAAGGACATCTGGCCGACGCAGGAAGAGGTCAACAAGACCGTCGCCGACTCTATCGACGCCGAGATGTTCCGCAAGCAGTACTCGACCGTCAGCGATGGAGATAAGAACTGGCAGAGCCTGAAGTTCCCGCTGGGCGATGTCTACGGCTGGGAGCCGGACTCCACCTACATCCGCAAGGCACCGTACTTCGACGGCATGCCGGCAACGCCTGCTCCCGTGGTCGATATCCACGATGCACGCGTGCTCGCCGTCCTTGGCGATTCCGTTACGACCGATCACATCTCGCCTGCGGGCAGCATCAAGCTGAACGGCCCGGCCGGCAAGTACCTGACGGACAACGGCGTGAAGCCCGGCGACTTCAACAGCTACGGCTCGCGTCGTGGCAACCATGAGGTCATGGTGCGCGGAACCTTCGCCAACGTCCGCCTGCGCAACAAGCTGGCTCCCGGTACCGAAGGCGGCGTGACACGCCTCCTCCCTGAGGGCACCGGCATGTCCATCTACGACGCGTCAGTCGAGTACGCCAAGCGCGGCACGCCGCTCGCGATCCTTGCGGGCAAGGAGTACGGTTCCGGCTCGTCGCGGGACTGGGCTGCGAAAGGTCCGCGCCTGCTGGGCATCCGCTTCGTCATTGCGGAGAGCTACGAGCGCATTCACCGCAGCAACCTGGTCGGCATGGGCATTCTTCCCCTGCAGTTCCAGCACGGTGAGAATGCAGAGTCGCTCTGCCTGACCGGCGAGGAGACCTACTCGGTTCCCGGCTTGAAGGACATGCTGGACAGCAAGTTCGCCAACGGCAAGCAGATCACCGTGGAAGCCACGCACGCGGACGGCACGGTCACGAGCATCCCCGCAACCGTCCGCATCGACACACCGCAGGAGATCCTCTACTACCAGCACGGCGGCATCCTGCAGTACGTGCTGCGCCAGTTGGCCGGTAAGGCGTAACCCAATCACAGAGCAGCAAGACAAGGGCCCGGAGCAATCCGGGCCCTTGTCTTGCGAAGAAAGTTATACAAACCGACGACGCCGAAAGTTCACCTAGCGACGGGAACGGCATTAGCGTTCGCAGTCCACTCAGTTTCCGAAAACCCGACTTTCGATGGAACGGGCACCTTCCCGTTACGTCAGGGGCGTTGTGCTCTGTAGCCTGCGGCGGGAATTGTGATCCGGAAGG
>JGI2924J29684_1076798_pt1 | contig 11428 bp, 9 predicted proteins | sample BenlonsequencITS_FD_29684 | JGI IMG/M metagenome (IMG submission 29684)
AGGAGAAGTAATAAACAGCTACAGTTACGATGCTTTTGGAAATATATTGGACAGTGTTGAGAAGATAGAGAACAGATTCAAATATTCGGGAGAAATGCTTGATCCTGTTACGGGACAATATTACCTGAGAGCGAGATATTATAACCCAAGCATAGGAAGGTTTATGCAGGAAGATACCTTCAGAGGAGACGGACTCAATTTATATACTTATGTTGCCAACAACCCGGTATTATGTTTTTTACGAGGTACAAACAAAAAACATTGTAAACAGTAACAAATCGGTATAAAAGGCCACGTTCTTATTCTGGAACGTGGCCTTCAGTTAAAAGTAAATTATACCTACAACAGATGAGACTTTTTACCCACCTTAGTAGGAAATATGAACCGAATTTAGGAAATTATGAAACATTTTTCCCTCTTCTCCTGTCTTATATAGCAAAGGAATAAGATTATTCCCTTGTTAGGTAATTGCGAAACTAAAAAACCGAAAAATGTGGATAACTTGAAAAAGTTTTAATGGTACAATGCGGGTTCCGAGACACAGAATTACAAATTTTTGAAACCTAACATAAAAAGCCGAAAGTTATAAACAATTTCCAGTAAAGTTATCCACATGCAAATGGCTTAAAAATATAGGGTTTTGGAGTTTTGCGGAGGAGAATCCTATAATAAAGCAGTAAAAATACAGCATTGGCAAGGACTTCAGAGTTTCGCAATTAACTATATTCCCTTGTAAACGAAAGGAGGTGAACATGCTATGATATATATAAAGTCACCAAATAACATTAAAGGCTCCTTTATATTCCCTCATCTCGAACCTCGGAAGTTTTTAAATAAACGAATATTCAGTGAGCCTCTGTCTCAATATGATATACCATAGTTGCAGTTGATGCAATATCTATTTTTATCATAATTGCAATAACCTGTTAAAATCCTAAAGCATGAAAAACAATCTAAAAACAAAAGTATGAGAGGAGAATTTTTATGGGTTATACTTTTAAATATGCTTCCTTTCCTTCGGATAGAAAAACAGCAATGACAAATGCATACAACAGTATCATACTTCCTAACGAGGGTTATGATGTTCTTTCATTAACAACCTTTCAAGACCTCAGCAATGCCTATACTTCTGTGAAATCAAACCCGAGTTGGTCAGTTGTATCTGACTGGACTTTTACAAATTTCAGGACGTCAACTGAAATTGCCAATGAGGCTGATGTATCTGTCGTTGCACGTTGCCTTTTGGGCGAAAACTCTAATGTAGGAAGTACTGCGGCAGAACGTCAAAAGGCTATCAGGTGCTCAGCAAAAGTTATCATGAACAGAGCTGCAAATGGTGGGTATGGTGGAAGCGACTATCGAAGTGTTGTACTGGCCTCTGGCCAATTCGATGCTATGAGAGGTCAGAATACAGGAGCAACCAATCCTGTATTTTATGTTGGAGCAATTAATTATTGGGCTTATTCAATGTGGGTTGCTCATCATATGTACAGCGACATGGAACCGTTTAACACAGATGAAATCGGCTCAAATTATTACTTCTTCTACGATACTCAGGCTGCCTCAGGTGGCTCCCCCGGTGCATTTTTAAAGGCAAATGGATCCCCGTGCACCAGTGTGTCAGATATTATATCAAATGGTGTATATTATCAAAACACACACCAGCAGCTTACAGTTAAATCAGCGGTTGCTAGTGTCATTTTCTTCAGTTACAAAACTGTATAGAATAAAAAGGTCAATTCATTGAAAAAGGGTAGCTCGCGGGAGCTACCTTTTTTCAATGAATTTCATTTGTTTACTGTCCCACTCAAATATTTTTTGAGAGGTTGTTTTTCTGGAATAAAGTACCTTTTCCAAATCCTCAGAAGGCGTATCTATAACTTCTTTGGCTTCATTTACTATTATCTTCATAACATCTTTTTCATCGTACCCAGGTTTAGTATAATACCATGGGGAATAACTGAAGGAACTGGTTTCAATCACAAATTCAAACAGGTTTTTTCCTTCTACAGGGTGTGAATAGGATTTCAATGTATCATAATCCCAAGCAGTGGTTACGGTATTCCCGGTTATTGCAAAAATCTTTACGTTCTCTCTCTGGTTAGAACTGCTGGCACCATATGATGTTACTTCTACCAGCCGTATACCATTTTCCATCTGATCTCCTACTAGCTTAACCGCCTTTATCGGTGCTATATTCATATAGAGTGGTGTTTTCTTTGAGTTTTCAGCTTTGAAAAAAATTAAAATCTTACCACCATCTATCCAAGACACTATGTACGGGGTATCACCATTAATATAAAGAGAAAGAACAGGGCCTGTTTCGTAGAGCTCTTTTGGGACATTTTCGCTGGAAAATTTCTGTTCTTCGGGCAATTCATTATTAAGAAAAGTAAAAGCATCAACAAATTCATTTTGAGTAATAGGAGCTTCTAATTTTTTAGTTTCAATTGGTTGGATTTCTTTGTTATTTTTATCATTTGCTGTGCAGCCGTTAAATAAAAAAGATAGTCCAGCCAAACATATAGAAATAAAAATCAGCTTTTTAATCACAAAGATTGCCTCCCTATAAATTGGATTTTAGTATCACATTAGACGACAATAGCCCATTTTTAGTTCCGCTGATAAACGAGCTTACCTGTATTATATTTTAGTGTTTATACGAATAAAACATACTTATTACTTACTACTAATGATATAAATCTTAATCCTTCAGCCATGCCTTAAATTTCTCCAACGTTATATCACCATTTACACATAAATCCCGTTTTTTCCTTGCTTCTTCTGACCATTCGTAAAAAGCTTCTTTCGAGATTTTGCCATACTTAATCCATGCAAAGCGCCGTTTGTATTCCTTGCTATACGCCTTTAAAGCCGGAGTGTCGGCTTTCTTTTTCTCCCATAGGCGCAGTGCCCCCATTTCCTTGCAGGTGCGCCCTTCGCTGTCAAAAGGCCTGTCGCAGTATTCCGTGTTGATATGTCCGGTCAGGGCAAAGAATTTCCCGCAGTTTTTACAGACACGGAAGCGTTGTTCCCGTTTGATGCATTCCCGTACGAAGTAGTCAATGATATCGTAAATGTCCTTTGGATACAGAACTTCGGTAAAGGTCTTTTTATCAATTACTTCAAAGCTCATGGGTTGGGGCTGGAACTGAAATGTGTTTAGTTTGTCCCTGCCCTTTTCGTTGTAATAGTCCACCATCTTCTTTTGAATCGGTTTATCCGGGGATAGGATGTCCAGCACATCCCGCCATAAGTCCAAGAGTTGGTCCTGCATAGTGCCAATGTTGGATGGGATATGCGTAAGCTTCTTGTAGGGCAACAAATCTACAATTTCCTGAAATTCTTGTTCCTCCGCCTTTTTCAGTCTGTCCATCCAGTCCAGGCGCAGGAATTCAAAATAGATGTGCTGCCTTGCGAGGATGTCCAAACCTTTTTTTATTTCATCAGACCATTGGCTGTCTCTGCTGGAATACAGACTGCGGACAGACTTCCCCATCTTTTCAAACAAGTCGCCGTAAAACCAAATATCCAGATACAACAAATCCATCAGGCTTTGCGAAAACACAAAGCTCTTTTTTGTTGTTTTCTGCCCGTTATCATATTCAAAATATTCTTTTCCATCGGATATATACACTTTAAAGCTGTACGCCATCTTTACCACCTCAGCATAGATTATCGACTAATATTAAATCTATTATACATAAGTATTGACAAGAAAGCAAGTATGGAATACAATACCCAAGTATGGAATACAATACCAATATAGACTATAGAATATTAAAATTATATTAGTCTATATCTATACTGTTTACAGTATATCAGCAGGTCGGTGCAAGCGCAATCATTGCGACTGCTGCAGCAGGCAAAGGGGGCGTCTGCGCAGGTGTCGGGGGTGCGCGTAACTACCCTTTCAGGGTAGGCCAGCATATTGTTTGTATAGACGGCTGGCTCTCGCCGCCGCCCATACAAACAGCTGGTCGGGGGATACCCCCGAACCCCCAAAAGCCCCCCAGCCCCTAAAGGGGAGCAAAAGAAAGGATGAGCGTATGAGCAAGGAAAAAATGTTTGCCATGCGGATGAGCCAAATGGATTATGACCGCATCCAGCATAAAGCGGGACAGGCGGGCATGAGCATGACAGCCTTTATTACCGCATCGGCTTTAGGCAAAAACATCACAGTGGTGGACGGGCTTGACAAGGTGCTTGCTGAACTAAAAGCCATCGGCAAAAACTTAAACCAGTTGACCACTCTGTGCAATATGGGCAGGATTACCTGCCTTGACCTGACAGAAATCAAATCCTCTTTCGGCAAGGTATTTGATTATCTATATGACCGGATGGACAGAGGCTGACGCTATGGCGATTATCTATGCAGTCCGGGAACGGACACAGAGCAAGACCGCCATGCGCAAGGTAATGGACTATGTGGTCCAGGACAAAAAGACTATGTATGAAAATGAGAACGGTCAAAGGTGCAAGCTGGTGTCAGGGCAGAACTGCTGCGGAGATACCGCTTTCAAAGAATTCATGACCACAAAACGGCAGTATCAAAAGGAAAAAGGCGTGTACTTTTATCAGTATATCCAGTCCTTCAAACCTGGAATACACGCCACACCGCAGGAAATTCATCAGATGGGCGTGGAGCTTGCAAAGTATTTCAAAGGCTATGAAGTGCAAATCGCGACCCACATTGACCGTGATCACTGGCACAACCACCTTATAGTCAATTCAGTAAGCTGTGAAACGGGCTTGAAATTACAGTTTAATGAAAAGAATTTAGAGCAGCTTCGCACCCTGTCGGATGAAATTTGTGCGGTGCACGGGCTGGATACCTTAAAGCCCTATCAGAAGCCAAAGCAAAAGCCCATGGGTGCAGGTGAGTACCGTGCAGCGGTAAGAGGAGGCAGCTATAAATTCAAGCTGATGAACGCCATCGACCAGGCCATGACACAGAGCCGCACCCGGGAAGAATTTATCGTCCGTATGGAGCAAATGGGCTACCAGGTGAAATGGAACCCGCACCATAAATATATCACCTACACCACCCCGGAGGGGCAGCGGTGCAGGGACAATAAGCTCCACGAAACCAAGTATCTAAAAACTGAAATGGAGGGATATTTCAGTGCCAAGCTTAGAAGAATTGAAGCAGCGCAACAAGCCGGATATACCGGAGGGCATCCCACCGGTACAACACCAGCAGACCGTAGCAGTGCCCTATCTGCCGCTGGTCAGCGCAATACCCACCGACCAATGGAACATGATGCTGGAGAGCCAGACCGCAGCCATACAGCGGTTGCAGGAATTGACGGTATACATATCCACCCTGCCAACCGTAGACGACGTAAACAATATGATGAAGAATTACTTCCAGAACGTTTACGACAGGCAGACGGATCACCTGTCGAATACCATACGGAAAGAGCATCAGCGGATTATGGAGAATATGACTTCGAGTATGGAGAAGACGACGGATACGATTGGATGGAAGCTGACGAATACACTGGAGCATTGGGAAGAAAAGCTCCGGCACCGGGACATGTCGCCCATAAAAATGAAAGCCAAATGGGCAGGCATCGGGGCATTGACTTCGACGATATTGTGGCTCTTGCTAAAGCTGTTGACGACCTTGTAAATCCTTACAACCCCGAGGAAGAACGGGAAAAGAAAAAGAAATACGTACCCAAAAGCGACCACAAAAAGCAGAAAAAGAAACAACACCATAACCATGACTATGAGTTAAGCCTGTAAAGGAAGGTTGATGGAATGAGAATGACGATAAACCGTTATAACTTTCAAGCCTTATGGAACCGGATGTGCATGATTCTCACCAGCAAAGGCGGAGAACTTAAATTTGGTGAGATTATACCCGATACCAAACGCAGTGAAATGAAAATTGGAAAAACCCTGTATATCGTAAACAGCCGCTATAACGGCAAAGAGAATATTATTGACAAATTCAAGCGGCTGATTACAAGAAAACTTGAAAGCCAGAGCAAAGGAAACTGATTTTTTAGGCGGGATACGGTGTTGCCGTATCCCGCCTAAAGCCGTAAATGCAGCGCAAATTGGTTGATATGTATAGGAAAAAATTATATAATGAATCCAACCGATTTGTTGCTGGGAAAGGAAGGGTTATGAAAAAACAGCAGCAAACAAGAACGGCAATCTATTGCAGGCTCAGCCGGGACGATGAGCAAAGCGGCGACAGCATGAGCATTGAAAACCAGCGTAGTATGCTTACCCGCTATGCTAAGGAAAATGGACTGGAAATCATAGACTGGTATATTGATGACGGATGGAGCGGTACCAACTTTGACAGGCCGGACTTCCAACGGATGAAAAGCGACATTGAGGACGGGAAAATAGACATTGTACTGGTGAAGGATTTAAGCCGGTTAGGGCGCAACCAGATAGAAACCAGCCTTTGCATCCAGGTGTTTTTCCCGCAGCACGATGTCCGTTTCATTGCAGTAAGCGAAAACATTGACACTGCCAAGGGCGAAGATGACTTCATGGAACTGCGCAACCTGTTCAATGAGTGGTTTGTGCGGGACACAAGCCGAAAAGTAAAAAACGGCTACCGCCAGCGGGCACTCAACGGGGACTATACCGGAGCCTTCGCTCCCTACGGATACAAAAAGGACGAGCAGGACAAGCACAAGCTGGTGCCGGATGAAAATGTGGCGCATGTGGTCAAAAGGATATTCCAGATGGCAGTAGAGGGGTACAGCCCTTACAAAATCAGCATGGCGCTACGAGCGGATAAAATCCTTACACCAAGGGCGTATGTGGCACAGGAATACCAGCGGTATGCAAACGTGTTTAATCCTCAATATCCATATGATTGGGGAGCCACGACCATCAAAATCATCATACAAAACAAGGTATATCTTGGGCACATGGTAAGCCACAAATACACCAAAAAGTCCTTTAAAACGAAAGAAGTCGTAGCTGTGCCGGAAAATGAATGGATTGAGGTCAAAAACACTCATGAGCCGCTAATCGATGAAGAAACCTTTGAACTGGCGCAAAAAATCATCCGGGTAAAAAAGCGTCCTACCAAAGAAGGAGAACATCAGATATTTGCCGGGTTGCTCAGATGCTCCACCTGCGGACAAAGCCTATCTTTTGCAAGGGGCGGCAATAGCAAATACAGCGGCGGTAAAGGAGGACGCGGCAGCTTTGCTTGTAACCAATCCCGGCGCAAGGGTAAGGAATATTGCAGCTTTCATTACATCAGTTACCTTGACATCTATACCGTCATTTTGGAGGACATACGGAAAAATGCAGCTATTGCAAGAGAAAACGAAGCCGCCTTTGTGGAGATGGTGTCAGACATCAGCAAGGCTAAGCTCAAAAAGCAAGTATCGGCGGCAGCTAAAGAAAAGGAAAAGCTAAGGCACAGGGAAAACGAACTGCAAGCTATTTTAAAAAAGCTCTATGAGGACAATGCTCTGGGAAAAATCACTGATGAACAGTTTATTTCCCTGTCAAAGGACTTCACCGACGAGCAGAGACAGATAAAAGAGCGGCTAAAGGCACTGGAAAATATCCTAAGCCAAGTGACAGAAAAGCAAGAAAATACAGCGAAATTCCTTGAACTGGTGCGGGAATACACCGATATTAAGGAATTAACCAAGCCAATACTCAATGAGCTGATCGACAAGGTGGTAGTCTTTGACGCAGAAAAGGCCAGAGGCGACCGGGTACAGAGAATTGACATTTACTATAGGTTTGTAGGGTTAATTGCGTAAATTATTGAGTTACCTCGTTAAAAACATAATACTCCGATAAAGTACATTGACCCAACCGGTCACTGCAAAGAGAATGCAGCTATTGCTTACCAAGTTGAGAATATTTTGCGCAGATTGCGGAGAAACCCCATTATTTCTCTGTCGAAAGTGAGTATTCTTTTGGATTATTTAATAGAGGGTTTAAGTTATAATCCTGTAGACCACACAGCTACATCTGGACCAACTGTAATGGAAGCTGCACTGATTGCTAAACATGTTTATTCAGGGGAAAAAGGAGATGAATTACCCGGTGGATGGAAAATGCTTGAAGATCCATATATGGTTGGAGGTCTTCGAATGGGCGTATATGGGAGAAAAGGTGAGGATGGAGAGATGGAATATGTAATTGCAAATGCAGGAACAGAACCTACTAGTTTGATAGATTGGGAGAATAATTTGAAACAACCTTTTGGGAAATCAGAAGATATGAAAAATTCTTTAGCTTTTGTTGAAGAGTTTATGAAAAACAATCCAAGTATTAATGTAACATTTGTTGGACATTCAAAAGGTGGGGCTGAAGCAGCTGCAAATGCGGTACTTACAAATAGGAATGCAATACTATTTAATCCTGCCACAGTGAACTTAGAATCATATTTAAAGCCATATGGTGTGAACAAGTCAAATTATACTGCTGAGATGACGGCATTTATTGTAGAAGACGAAATTTTGAATAATATCTTTGGATTTATATCAACGCCGATAGACAAGGTAGTTTATTTACCCAGACAGCATTCTTTTTTCATATCGATTCCACTTATAGATATGGTAAATTCGATTCGAAATCATTCGATGGATGCAACGATAAAGGCAATAGAAGAATGGGAGGAAAATAGACAATGAGTAGGAAAAAGATAATGATTGTTATGCTGATTGTTGTAATGACTTTTCCGATTTTATTATCTTCATGTCAATTTGATATATTAGGGAAAGAGGAGGAATATAGGATTACAAACGTAAAAATTTTTAAGGACACACCGGTATGGGAACTGGCATTGGCTGTTAAGAATGAGAAAACCCGTACAATAGAGAAATTGGCAAAAGAGAATCCGGAGTTGCTGAATTATCAGGAACCGAAATATGGAGCGACTTTACTGTTGTGGGCAGTTGGGATGGAAAAGTATAAATCTGCAGAAGCACTATTAAAATGTGGAGCTGACCCCAATATTGCCTCAACAGTTGACGGAATGACTCCGCTTTATTTGGCAGCAGGATTTTCTTGGATAGACAATTACGCGAAAAAAGACCCTAAGTTTGTAAAGCTCCTACTGAAATATAATGCAGACCCAAACATAACTTATGGTGGAAATGCCATTATTGAGCCAGGAACTAGTCCGCTTATGAACTCAATACGATGTGGTATTGAAAAAACGAAAGCATTAGTAGAAGCAGGAGCTTATATCAACTATAAAACTAAAAGTGGGACTACAGCTGCAATTAAAGCATTGCTAGCCGGTCAAAATGCGACATTGGAAGCATTGGAATATGCACATTATTTGATAGTAGAGAAGAAAGCTAAGGTAACAGATCCCTATTATCCATGGTTGGTTTATGAAGAAAACAATATCCAAGAATTATATCCGGTGGATATATTAAGGCGTTGGGTTTATCCATTGGATTCGGAAGAATACCGAATAAAAATGGAGATTGTAGAGGAATTTGCCCGACAAGGTGTAAATTATTGGGATACAGAAATTGATAAATATACTCTTGAACAGATAAAAAAGCTTTATCCTGATACTTGGGAGGAATATATAAAAAGGTATTAAAATAAATATGTATTACTTATAATATATAATAACTTTTTTATGCAAAAGCTTTTTACTTAAAACGTGTATTTTACCGAAATATATTTAAATTTAAGTCGATTATTTTTAAAATTATTGATGGTAAATTGATACAACGGGCTGGCAAGCATTTTCCTGAATAGAGGAATTTGCTTGGCAGTCTTTTTTATATTTCATCAGGAAAATGTGAGATTTTATATATCGAAAGAGACTGAAAATATGAATGTAAACGAAATGGAAACGTTTATTGAATTTAAAAGTAACTAATGGTATAATTTACATAATAAATGTCAATTTATGTTGGTAAGTAGGGGGCTGAACACAGATATGCAAATAAAAATAACTCCTGAAGAAATGACAAGAATAGCAAGTAATATAAAAGAAGTGTCAAAGAAATTTGAAGATATAACTCGTGAGGTAAAAAATATAGTAAATTACATTGATTGGGAACTTAGAAGTAAAGAGGGAATAGAACAAAAACTATTAATAGCAGATACAGCAGCAAAAAATATAGCCCAGGACTTAGACAGAATGTCACGGGATCTTATAAGTGCAAGGGACAAAATGATGGAAGCAGAAGACAAGGCTGCAATTGCAGCAAGAAAAAAGAGAAATATAAACTTCGAAAATTTAATTCATGATGCTCTTGAGGTACTTTTTAGGCCACCAGTCGGAGCAATATTCAGGTTATTTAACTATTTGCCGTGGGATAGACTGGTAGGCTCCGGAACCGCAAATTGTCCCAACACTTTTGCGGGGGACCCTGTAAACGTGGTATCGGGAAATTTTTATTTAACAAGAAGAGATATAACCATACCTTCAAGAGGTATGGCGCTTGAGATAACCAGATATTACAACTCCATGGATAATACGCCAGGTATGTTCGGTAAAGGATGGAAAACAGATTATGAAACATGCCTGAAGAAAAAGGAAGACAGTGAGGACATAATAGTGATGTATCCGGGAGGGAGCATAAGGATATTCGAACATACGGGGTCAGGAACTTTCAAATCTCCCAAAGGTGTGTACGATACACTTTTTAAAACAGAGGATGAAATGTACATATTGAAGGTTCAAAAGGGGATTACCTACAAATATGACCAGGCTGGAAGCCTTGTATCAATCTCGGATTCAAACAATAACGAGATAAGATTTAAATATAACCGGGAGGGATTGCTGTCTGCCATAATGTCACCGAGGGGAAAACTTTTGATGTTTTCCTATGAAAGCGACAGGGTTGGCAGCGTAACTGACCACACGGGAAGGAAGCTGAGATATAAATACGATGAAAAAGGAAATCTGATACAGGTAATATACCCTGACGGAGGAAAAATTACCTATGCGTACGATAACATAGGGCTAATTTCAATAACCGACCAGAATGGCAACACCTATGTTCAAAATACATATGATGAAAAAGGCAGAGTAGTAAAACAGCTTGACCATGAGAATAATGAGTTGATTATAGAATATGACGAAGAAAATCGTGAAAATACTTTCAAATGGACGAAAAGCGGTATAACCCGTGTGTATAAGTACAATGAGAAGATGCTTCTGACCGAAATAAGGTATGATGACGGAAGTGTGCAAAAATATACCTATGATGAGAATTTCAACAGAAACAGTGAGACGGACAGAAATGGCAACACGACGTACAGGAAATATGATGACAAGGGCAATTTAATAGAAGTAATTTCACCGGAGCCTTTCTGCTATAAGACAAAATACAGCTATGACGAGGAAGGCAGACTGATAAAGGTAGTGTCACCGGGCGGGGGAGAAGTGTCTTTTGAATATGACGAAAGGGGAAACCTTTTAAAACGCATTGTAAAGACCGGAAGCAGAAGT
>JGI2924J29684_1076796_pt1 | contig 11423 bp, 12 predicted proteins | sample BenlonsequencITS_FD_29684 | JGI IMG/M metagenome (IMG submission 29684)
TCAGCGCCGTGAGGGGTGTAAGATCATCCAGCCGAGAATGGCCGAGATTTATAACCTGGTCAAAGAGCAGTTGATGAAAAAGGATTACCTGCGTCATCTCGGCGGCGGGGTGGTTCTCACCGGCGGAGGAGCAATGATCCCCGGTGCGGCGGAGCTTGCTCAGGAGATATTCGGAAGACGCGCAAGGGTCGGCGTTCCGACGAAATTGGGCGGGCTTTCCGATGTCTATCAGACACCGATCTACTCTACTGCGGTAGGCCTTGTTCTTTATGAGGCCGCCCAGATACAGAGCGAGGGGGGAGCTTCCGTCTCTCCGAGGAGAAGCGGAAGCGGTATGATGGCGAAATTGAAAAACTGGATGAAGGAGTTTTTCTAACATAGAGATTGAAAATAGCTAACGGCCGAAGAGGGAATGTGTGGTGTGTTCGCTCTTCGGTAAAAGGCACTTTAGATGCTTCTGGGAGGGGGCTATGCAGATTGAAGTTGTTGAACAGGGATCCTTTGAGATGGATCAGAGCGAACCTACGGTCATCAAGGTGGTCGGGGTGGGCGGAGGCGGAAGTAATGCCGTCAACCGCATGATCGAAAGCGGCCTGAAAAAGGTGGAGTTTATTGCGATAAACACCGATCTTCAGGCCCTCAGCCGTTCGAAGGCAAAGATAAAGTTGCCGATTGGCGAAAAGGCAACTGGCGGGCTCGGTGCCGGAGGCGTTCCCGATAAGGGACGGGAGGCTGCCGAGGAGTCGAAAGAGGAGATCGCCAAGATCCTTCGCGGGGCCGATATGGTCTTCATCACCGCCGGCATGGGCGGTGGGACCGGAACAGGAGCCGCTCCCGTTGTTGCGCAGATCGCCAGGGAGCTCGATGCTCTTACCGTTGCCGTGGTAACCAAGCCCTTTGATTTTGAGCGCAAGCGGAAGATGATGCTTGCCGAAGAGGGGATCGCGCGACTGCGGGAACAGGTAGATACCCTCATAACCATTCCGAACCAGTACCTATTGAAAATCGTGGAGAGAAATACCACCATTCGCGAAGCCTTCATGCTTGCCGATGATGTGCTCCGTCAGGGGGTTCAGGGGATTAGTGAACTTATCACCGAGCCTGGTGAGATTAATATCGATTTTGCCGATGTCAGGACCATCATGAAGGGAAGAGGCGATGCCCTCATGGGAATTGGTGTCGGTACCGGGGACAATCGTGCCGTTGATGCGGCGACCAACGCCATCAACAATCCTCTGCTTGAGGATGCGCGCATCGAAGGGGCCAAGGGTATCCTCGTAAATGTGACCGGAGGGCTCGATCTTTCCTTGACCGAGTATGAAGAGGTTATCAAGATCATCACCGCCAATGCGGACGATGACGCTCTCATTATTCCCGGACAGTCTGTTGACGAATCCTTGGAAGATACCATCACCGTGACGGTTGTCGCCACGGGATTCGACGCCGCGAGCGAGAAGATCATTCCCGAAGTTCCCGAAGAGCAGAATGAAGAGGTGATCCAGTACGAAGATTGGATCAAGCTCCAGCGGGGTATGAGCCAGGGAGTCAGTCCAAGTTATCTTCTCGGGCGGAATTCGGAAGATGGAGATTTGGGGATTCCCACGGTACTGCGGGACCGCAAGGCCGCTGGACAGCAGGGCGAAAAATAGCAGGCAAAGGGTATGACCGGTAAGACGCTTTTGCGGGATTATGATGCTCATCTCGGTGCCGTTCTTTCCTTGGCACCCCTAAGCCGGGAGAGCTATGTTTCCGCTATCTCACGTCTTCTCGGCTGGCTTGAGGAAGAAGGAAAGAACCCTTTCTCGGCCAGTGATGCCGATTTGGTCGACTATCTTACCCTCCGTTTTGAGGAGGGAAGCGATAAACACACCATTGCCAAATTGGTGTCGATCATGCGAAGTTTTTTTGATTTTCTTGTTTCGGAGGAGTACCGGCAGGATAATCCTGCACGGATGGTAGACGCTCCCAAGCTGGGACGCAGTCTCCCTTCGGTATTGAGCATAGAAGAGGTTGAAGCCTTCCTTAATGCCATCCCTCTGGAAACTCCTGAGGGGCTGCGGGATCGTGCGCTTTTCGAACTCATCTATTCGGCCGGCTTGCGGGTTTCCGAGGCTGTAGGCCTCTCAGCTGGATCGCTTTACCTTCGGGATGGGATTATCAGGGTTACAGGAAAGGGTTCGAAGCAACGTGTCATCCCCTTAGGGGATGAGGCCCGAAAATGGATCGGACGCTATCTTACCGATGCCCGGCCCCTTTTAGCAAAGAGTTTTCATCCCACAGATGCTTTATTCCTCAGCAGAAGGGGAACACCCCTCTCCCGTAAAAACGTGTGGAAGCGTTTTAAACAGTTCTCGCTTCTTGCCGGGGTCGATGGAAAGGTACACACCCTGCGTCACAGCTTCGCCACGCATTTGCTTGCCGGGGGAGCCGATCTTCGTTCCGTTCAGGAACTGCTTGGCCATTCCGATATCTCGACCACCCAGATCTACACCCATATCGATGATCCGACCCTCCGTAATACCCACGAACAGTTTCATCCTCGGGGCTCTTGTGCTGCCTCTCATGATGAATCGTCGGAGGGCTATCCCGATGTATAGAAAGAAGGAGGTCTCTATGAATAAAAAACGCTGTTTTCTTCTACTCCTTCTTCTTCCTCTCCTATTTCCTTCCTGTTCCCGGGGAGGAGATAAAATGCTCCAGCTGCTTACCTCTACCGAACGGGAGGGGTATCGGGATGAGGGTGTCGATGCAAAGAAGATTGATGAATTGGAAAAGGCCATCCGTCGCTACGATAGCGATATCGAAAAGCGTGTACAGGATACCGGCCAGCTTGGACTCTATTATCGAATCCTTGCACTGGATTTGATGGAAAAGAAGATGTACGGTCCGGCTCTCGAGCAGTTTACAAGGGCTCTCGACATCTATCCTGCAAATCCTGTCCTGTTCTATTATGCAGGGCTGTGTCGAGGCTATATTGCAAAGGCCGAAGGTGATAAGGCATTGCGGGAAAAAGGGATCGAGGAGGCTTCCTTTTATCTTGAACGAGCGGTGGAGCTTGACGGCAGATATGAAAGCGCTTTGTACGCCTCTGCCGTTCTGGCCCTCTACGATATGGATGATGTGGTAGAGGGGGAACGGCGAACCCTACGGCTTTTGAAGGTATATCCGAACCATGTCGGGGGAAAGTTCCTGCTCGCCCGTATTCGAATCCTTGAGGGCTTTCCACAGGAAGCGGCCCAGCTCTATAAGGAGATCGGTGAGAGCAAACAGGCAAGCGAGGAACAGAAGACAAAGGCCAGGGAAAACCGTTCGGCAATCTTGGAGGGAAGTTATGAATGATATCCGGTTTGACGTCGGTATATCGCTTCTTCCCGGCCTTCGTAGTGCCGAGCGACTTATGCTTTCCGAGATTATTCCCGATCTGCGGGAACTTTTGCGCCTGGGGCGATTCGATCTCCAGGCTTTGATTGGCAGACGCCTTCATTTCGAGAATGAACAGTTGCTGAATATCGAGAAAGACATCGAAGAGGTGATCCAGGGGGTAAAGGCCCTAGGTGCATCCATTATCTCCTACTGGGATTCTCGCTATCCGGTTCTGCTGCGGGAGATTTATGATCCGCCCTATCTCTTATATCTCCGTGGTTCATTACCCGCTCCGGCCGATCCTGCCGTTGCCGTGGTCGGTACCCGGAAAGATGATCCCTCTTCGATAGCCGCTGCCTTCTCTTTTTCCGCAGAGCTGGCGCTCTCTTCCGTTCCCGTTGTTTCGGGGCTTGCCAGGGGAATCGATAGGGCCGCCCATGAAGGGGCCCTCAGCGGTGGGGGCTACACCCTTGCGGTTCTTGGTTCAGGTGTCGATCGCATCTATCCAGAGGCCCATCATCGGCTTGCGGAACGCATTCTCGCCGAGGGCGGGGGGCTTGTCAGTGAGTATCCTCCGGGAACGGCGCCCCTACGTTTCCACTTTCCCGCAAGGAATAGAATCATCTCCGGTATCTGTCGTTCTACCGTGGTGATAGCCGCCCCAACGAAGTCCGGTGCTCTCATTACAGCGGACTATGCCTTGGAACAGGGACGCGACCTTTTCGTTCATCGCTGCGGGGTGGAACGGGAAGCCTTTCGAGGTACCCTGCATCTCGAGCGAGACGGGGCCACTGTGCTTGAGCACGGAAGTGACCTGCTTCGTTATTGGGGTAGGGATGGCTGCCGGACTATTGTCGGAGGCGAGGAAGCAAGAGAACCTTCTTCCTTTGCCCGGTTGGTGAGGCAGGAAATAGAGGGCGACCTCTTTTTCTACAGCGGAACATGGTTTTCCGCCTTTCAGGGGGACCGAAAGAATGCCTGAAACCGAAAAAAGCGAAATTCGATCGTTGGTAGACACGTATCTTCGCTACCTTGTTGCGGTTAGGACCCTTTCTCCCCGTACGGTCGATGCCTACGGTGTTGATCTGGACCGATTCTGCCGCTTCGTCGAAGATGAAGGCTGCGGGCTCGAGCTCTCCCCCTCCCTGGTGAGACGTTTCGTTGCCGAACTCAAAGATGCTTTGAGCCCCGCCTCCTGCGCACGGGCCCTCTCCTCCATCCGGGGCTTCTACCGTTATGCAGTGAAGCAGGGAGCTGCTGTATCGAATCCCTTTGCTTCGGTAAGGGGTAAAGGGCGGGAACGGCGTCTTCCCGAGGTTCTCAGCGAGGTAGAAGCCTCCGAACTTCTGTCGTTTTCGGAAAATGGATTCATAGGAGTACGGGACAAATTGCTTATGGAACTCTTGTACAGTACCGGCGCCCGTGTCTCCGAGGCTGTTGGAATAGATATGCTTGATATAGATACGAAAAAAAGAACGGTAAAACTCTTGGGAAAGGGAGATCGCCAAAGGATTGCCTATCTGGGGCCCCAGGCAATGTCTGCACTTGCTGCCTACCTTCCCTATCGAAGAGAGCGGGTCGCATCGGATAAAAAAGACGCTGTTCAGGCACTTTTTCTCAATGCGCATGGAGAAAGATTGACCAGACGAGGTGCCGGTTTTATCTTAAGAAAACATCAAGAACGACTTGCTTCGGGAAAACGGCTGCATCCCCATCTCTTTCGGCATAGTTTTGCAACCCACCTCCTCGATCGGGGAGCGGATATCAGAACGGTTCAGGAATTGCTAGGTCATGCCGATCTCTCCACCACCGGGATCTATACTCATGTTTCCCTGAAGCGGCTTCAGGATGTTTATCGAAATGCACATCCCCATGGATCTACAGGTTCTGTCGGGAAAAAGGAGCAGAAATCATGAGCGAAGAAAAGAGCCTCACCATGCATGCGACGACGATCCTCGCCGTCAGGCGTGAGGGAAACGTGGCAATGGCCGGTGACGGACAGGTAACATTGGGCCAGACACTAATGAAGGGAAATGCCCGAAAGGTTCGTCGGATATACGACGGAAAGGTTCTTGTCGGCTTTGCAGGAGCCACTGCGGATGCCTTTACCCTTTTTGAGCACTTTGAAGGAAAGTTGAAACAGCATGGCGGAGACATTACGCGTTCTGCGGTGGAGCTTGCAAAGCTCTGGAGGACCGATCGTGCCCTTCGCCGTTTGGAGGCAATGCTGCTTGTGGCCGATCATACCAAAACATTGCTTATCAGCGGAACCGGTGATGTAGTAGAGCCGGAAAACGAGGCTATTGCCATCGGCAGCGGCGGTAATTTCGCCTACGCCGCTGCTCTTGCCTATCTTGATGCCTCTGATCTTTCTCCGAAGGAGATTGCCCTTCGTGCGATGAAGATCGCCTCCGGTATCTGTATCTACACCAACGACCAGTTCATTCTGGAGGAGATAGTATGAAACAGGATTTTGACACGATGACACCCCGCCAGATTGTCACTGAGCTGGATAAGTATATTGTCGGTCAGGAAAAGGCGAAAAAGGCCGTTGCAATTGCCCTGCGAAACAGGGTCAGGCGTCGTATGCTGGCCGAAAATCTAAGGGATGAAATCGCGCCGAAGAATATCATCATGATAGGCCCGACCGGCGTAGGAAAGACCGAAATAGCCCGAAGACTTTCGAGGCTTAGCGGTGCGCCGTTTATCAAGGTTGAAGCGACGAAATATACGGAAGTCGGTTATGTGGGGCGGGATGTCGAATCCATGGTCAGAGACCTCATGGCCGTTTCTCTGAATATGGTTAAGGCCGAGATGTCCGAGGGGGTCAAGGAGGAGGCCGAAAACCGGGCGGAGGAGGCCCTTCTTGACCTTTTGCTTCCGGGCATTGGGGGAGATCCTTCTGTTCCCGAGGTCGGTGGCGGGCAGGGTGCTACCCGAGAAAAATTCAGGACCATGTTGAGGGAAGGAAAACTGGACGATAAACTTGTGGAAGTCCAGGTCAGTGGCGGTTCCTTTCCCACCATAGAAGTCTTTAGCGGTCAGAGCCCCGAGGCAATGGATGTTAACTTCGGAAATCTCGGTTCAATCTTCGGAGGCGGTAAGAAGCGCAAACGGGTGAGAGTCGAACAGGCGAAAAAGATCCTGCTTGACGAAGAGATGGATAAATTGATCGATACCGAGCGGGCCGGAGATATCGCCAGGGAGCGATGCGAGCAGATGGGCATCATCTTTATCGATGAAATTGACAAGGTTGCCGTGAAATCGGACCAGGGTGGTGCCGACGTAAGCAGGGAAGGGGTCCAGCGGGATATCCTCCCCATTGTGGAAGGTTCGACCGTCAACACCAAGTACGGTATGATCGATACCAGTCACATCCTCTTCATTGCTGCCGGTGCCTTTCATACCAGTAAGCCGAGTGATCTGATTCCCGAGCTCCAGGGGCGATTTCCTCTGCGTGTGGAACTCGACGACCTCGATGCCGACGACTTTGTCAGAATTCTGACCGAGCCTGAAAATGCCCTGACCAGGCAATATATCGAACTCTTGAAAACCGAAGGGGTGGATATTGAGTTTACCGATCCCGCGATCAGAAAGCTGAGCGAGATTGCGGCTGAGGTGAATGCCCGGACCGAGAATATCGGAGCACGGCGTCTTCACACCATTATGGAACTGCTGCTGGAGGAGGTCTCCTTTACCGCTCCCGAGCTTAAAGGGCAGAAGATACCGATTACCCCCGAGTATGTGGAGAGCCAACTCGGAGATATTGTGCAGGATCAGGACCTTGCACGGTACATCCTGTAGAAGATGGTAAAGAGGGATGGATATCGGACCGATGATAAGAACGGAGGCAAAGGATGTTTCTGAATAATAGTTTTGGAAAAACCCTCGATGTTTTGCACCGTTCCATGGATGTGGAGATGCTCAGGCGTCAGGTGATGGCGAATAATATTGCCAATGCCGATACGCCGAACTATAAACGGAGTGTCGTTAATTTCGAATCGCAGCTCGCCAGGGCCCTCGATTCTGAAAAGGTAACCAAGCCTCAGGCGGCCCTTACCAATGAGCGTCACATTCCATTTAATCGTGTCCAGAATTATCGTGATGTCCGGCCCAAACGGGTCCTGGATTACCTGAGTGAATCGGACAACAACGGTAATAATGTGGACGTGGAGGAGGAGAGTATGCTTCTTCTTCAGAATCAGTTGCGATACGACATGATGAGCAGGGTTGTTGCAGGGGAATTTTCCCGGGTCAACATCGTTCTGCGTTAGTAAGGAGATAGAGTATGGGCCTTTTTAGCAGCATCAACGTGGCGGCCACCGGCATGAGCGCCCAGCGCTTACGTCTGGATGTGGTGAGCGATAATATTGCCAATGCAAGCACGGCGAGAACCCCCGAAGGGGGGCCCTTCAGACGCAGTCGGGTTATTTTTCGAGCACGTAACAGCCAGCCTTACTGGCGGAGTCCTTTTCTTCCCACCGCCCTTGATAATGGTGTGGGGCGAGGGGTTCGTGTTGCTTCTGTTCAAAAGGATATGGATGCAAAGCCCAAGCTGGTCTACGATCCGACCCATCCCGATGCTATTCAGACGGGTCCGAAAAAGGGTTACGTTGAAATGCCCAACGTCAATATTGTGGAGGAGATGGTGGACATGATGAGTGCCAGCCGCTCCTATGAGGCGAATGTGGCCGTGGTGAACGGAAGCAAGGCAATGTTCATGCGGGCCCTCGAGATTGGGAGGTAATAGATGAGTGCGATTACAGGAGCCGCCGTCGGTGATATCGTCAGGCTGGCAAAAACCAACCCTTCACATCTTTCCGGAATCGTGCACGCCAATGAGGAAAAAGTTGATGCTCCCATGGTCGGGCAGGATTTCGGATCCCTGGTGGAAAAGGCCCTCACCGGGGCCAGTAACCAGGAGCAGGAGGCCAATGCCCTTGCCCAGCAGTTTATTACCGATCCCGATAGTGTGGATGTTCACGATGTCACCATCGCCATGGGAAAGGCGAATATGGCGGTATCGATGACCAAGAGTGTTGTTGACGAAGCCTTGAAAGCGTATCGTGAGATTATAAACCTGAGATAGTAATCGATTTTGTGCTCTCAACGGGGAAGAGAGCGCATAATCGTCAGAGAGGATATGGGAGGGGACATGAACGAATGGTTGAAAAAGAGTATCGACCAGCTGAAAGCCTTATGGGGAAAGTGGTCGATGGTGCAAAAGCTCATTCTCGCAGCGGTGGTAGTGGTGGCCGTGGTGGGGATTGTGCTGATGTTGCATGTCAGTGCGACACCGAGCATGGTGCCTTTGATAACGGCGCCCATTACAGACCAGGATAAACTGGACAAGATTAGTGTTCGTCTTGATGAAGAAGGGGTTGAACATACAATAACCGCCGAGGGATTGATCCTTGTTCCCGATAAGCGAACGGCCCAGCGAATGGTCTCGATTTTGGCCCGGGAAGATTTAATCCCTGCAGATACCTCTCCCTGGGATATCTTTAAGATGGACCGCTGGACCCTTACGGACTTCGAACGGAATGTGAACCTCCGGAGGGCCATCACCGAAAACCTCGAACAGCATATAGAAGCACTTGAGGATGTAGACAATGCGCAGGTAACCCTGGTTTTACCCGAAGACAAGCTTTTTCAGGAAGACCAAAATCCTGTTACCGCTTCGGTCATTATTACCCCCAGACCGGGTTCTGATATCACCCAAAGCCGATCCAAAATTGAAGGAATCGTAAAACTGGTACGCCTGGCAGTAGAAGGTTTAAAAGATGAAAACATCGTTATTAGCGACCAGCGTGGTGTTGTTCTGAACGATTTTGCCGACATGGCCGATTTTGATCGTCTGGAACTTTCGAAGCGGCAGCTTGACCAGAAGCAGCGGCTTGAGGCTACTTACAAGAATCAGATCTTCACAGAGATGAGTCAGATATTCGGTTCCGATCGTGTCAGCATCCTCAAGGTTGATATCGATCTCGACTTCCGAAAGGAAACGGTCTCCACCGAAGAACATTTCCCCGTTACCACCGTAGAGGATAATCCCAATACCCCTTACAACGAGCGCGAATATGTACTCTCCATTCCCCGTTCCAGTGAGATTGTCAAGGAGGAGTTTAAGGGGACCGGATTCAATCCCGAGGGTCCTCCGGGACAGGAAGGGCAAACCCCTCCTGCCTACAAGGACATGAATAATCTCGTGGGAAACTACAACAAGAATTCCGAAATCATTAATCAGGAAGTCAATACGAGGAATATCGTCGAAGAGAAGAGTCCGTGGACCATTCGTCGCATCACTGTCGGTGTGGCCGTCGACGGAGTGTGGCGTTGGAGCTACAATGAAAACGGAACGGTGAAACTGGACACCGACGGTTCCATCGAGCGGGAATACACACCGGTCTCCGACGAAGATCTGAATAAGGCCCAGACCCTTATCGAGCATGCGGTCGGCTTCAACAGGGAACGGGGAGATTCCGTCACCGTTCAGCACATCCAATTCGATCGTTCCAACCAATTTGCCCAGGAAGATGAACATTTTCGGGCCCAGAAACGACTGCAGCAGGCGATCCTCTACTCGATTATCGGCCTCGCTGTCATCATCGTCGCCTTTATCGTGTTCAGGCTGATAAGTAGGGAACTTGAGCGGCGAAGAAGACTTCGGGAAGAAGAGCTTGCCCGTCAGCATCAGATGATGCGGGAAGCGGCCCTGCGGAATGCGGAAGAGGAAGAGATGGAAGTGGCCATGTCGGTGGAAGAGCGGGCTCGCATGGAGATGCAGGAAAACGCCATCAATATGGCGCGGGAGCATCCGGAGGATGTCGCTCAGCTGATACGGACCTGGTTGGCGGAGGAGTAGCGTATGGCAAAACAGAGCGGAGGTCAGGCCGCCGCTGCCGGCGGGAAAAAGATCAAAAAAGAGCTTTCGGGACGACAGAAGGCTGCTATTTTCCTCGTTACCCTCGGTTCGGAGATCTCCGCCGAGATCTTCAAGCATATGCGGGAAGACGAGATCGAAACCCTTACCTTCGAGATCGCGCGGCTTGATAATGTGGATTCTGAGGACCGGGATAGGGTCCTGATGGAGTTCAAGGAGCTTATGATGGCTCAGGACTTCATTACTTCCGGTGGTATAGACTATGCTCGGGAACTTTTGGAAAAAAGCCTCGGCAGCCAAAAGGCGGTGGATATTATCAACCGTCTCACCAGCAGCCTACAGGTGCGTCCCTTCGATTTTATCAGACGCACCGATCCTGCCCACCTGATGAACTTCATCCAGCAGGAGCATCCACAGACCATTGCCTTGATTCTGGCCTATCTGGAACCTGCTAAGGCTTCGGCCATTCTGGGCAGTCTTTCCCACGAACTCCAGTCCGATGTCGCCAAGCGAATAGCCACCATGGATAGAACCAGCCCCGAGACCTTACGTGAGGTGGAACGGGTGCTCGAGAAAAAGCTTTCGACCCTTTCCAGTGAGGATTTTACCGCTGCCGGTGGTGTTGAGAATATCGTCGAGATCATCAACCTCGTGGACCGCACCACCGAGAAGGCGATCATCGAATCCCTTGAGGAAGAGGATCCCGAGTTGGCAGAAGAGATCAAAAAGCGAATGTTTGTCTTCGAGGATATCGTTCTTCTCGACGACCGGGCGATCCAGAAGGTACTCAGGGAAGTGGATACCGCCGAGCTTGCAAAGGCCTTGCGCGGCGTAGAGGCGGAGGTCCAGGACAAGATCTTCCGGAACATGTCCAAGCGAGCATCCGCACTTCTGAAGGAAGAGATGGAATACATGGGACCGATCAGGCTCAAGGATGTGGAAGAGACCCAGCAGAAGATTGTCGCCATCATCAGGAAGCTCGAAGATCAGGGAGAAATTGTTGTGGCCCGCTCCGGCGAAGACGAGATGGTCGTCTGATTTCGCGGGAGATAGGACCGGGAGGATATCGATTTGGCCAAGAATGTGTTTCGTTCCCAGGAGGTTGCAACCTTACAGGATAAGGTTGTGCTGCAAACTCCTTTCCAGCCCATGATCGAGGAAGAGATTCCTGCGGCGG
>JGI2924J29684_1076795_pt1 | contig 11411 bp, 8 predicted proteins | sample BenlonsequencITS_FD_29684 | JGI IMG/M metagenome (IMG submission 29684)
GAGCTGCCCTCAAGTTTGCCGAATTTTCTGATTCCCAACGTGCCATTTACGCTGGAAACTTTACAGATCATATTCCCATATTCTGCCGCTGTGGCTGCCGTTGGGTTGTTAGAATCTTTGATGACCCAGAATATTGTTGATGAATTGACCGATACGACAAGCGATCGAAAACAAGAATGTATTGGTCAAGGGATAGCCAATTTCTGCACTGGTTTTATTGGTGGGATGGCAGGATGCGCCATGATTGGTCAGTCAATGATCAATGTAAAATCAGGTGGACGTGGTCGGCTTTCTACATTTATCGCCGGTGTTTTTCTCCTAATTTTATGTGTCGTTTTGGGGGATATGGTAAGTAAAATTCCAATGCCCGCATTGGTAGCCATCATGATCATGGTGTCCATTGGTACTTTCTCATGGTCGTCTGTTAAAAGCTTGAAGACGCACCCCAGGAGCTCGAGCATTGTTATGCTGGCGACAGTGCTGACTGTGATTTCTACTCACAACCTCGCCATCGGTGTACTTGTTGGGGTGTTGCTATCGGGCGTGTTCTTTGCTTGGAAAATCGCTCAAATCTTCCGCGTATCATCAGAGTTGAGTGAAGATGGCCGTACGCGATTATACCGGATTGAAGGGCAATTATTCTTTGCTTCTGTCGAAGACTTTAATGCGTCGTTTGACTTTAAAGAGGCACTAGAAAAAGTCGTAATAGATGTCAGCGGCGCGCACATTTGGGATATTTCAAGCGTTGCTGCTGTGGATGCTGTTGTCTTGAAATTTAGACGAGAAGGTGCAGAAGTCGAACTGAAGGGATTGAATAAGGCAAGTGAAACCATCGTTGATAATCTTGCCATTCATGACAAGCCGGGTGCGATGGATCGTCTGCTAGATCACTAATATTGAAGAGGGCAAAGTCTAAAGCCCTTATGTTACGATAGTTGTTGAAGGGCTGGAACATATGAAGTTAGTCGCATTGATAGACGGTTCTGCATACTCGCAAAGTGTGTGTGATTACGCGGCATGGGCCACCCTTCGTTCTGAAGGCAAACTTGATCTTCTACATGTACTTGACGATCGTAATCATTCTAGTTCGACGTCAAACCTTTCCGGTAATATTGGATTAGGTGCACGGACATCTATTATGGAAGAATTAGCGGAGCTTGACGCGCAGCGCGCCAAAATTGCTCAAAAAAAGGGACGTGCTATTCTTGAAGATGCTGATACGCGAGTCGCTGCATTCGGGGTGGACAATGTTGAATCAAAATTGCGCAATGGCGACTTGATTGAAACGGTAACTACGTTCGAAAAAGATGCGGATCTAATCATTATCGGAAAACGAGGTGAAGCCGCTGATTTTGCTAAGATGCATTTGGGGTCTAATCTAGAGCGTGTCGTACGCGCAGCACAAAAACCTGTGATGGTTGCGTCTCGAAAATACCAAGAACCCCAAAAGCTTTTAATCGCTTATGACGGAGGAATTTCCTCAGAAAAAGCAATAGATGCAGTATCTACAAACGCGATGTATGCTGGATTATCTTGTCACCTAATATCTGTGACAAATACTGAAAAATCAGCATTGGCTGATAAATTAGAAGCGGCCAAGCAAAAACTGGAAAATGCAGGTTTTGCTGTTTCGGTTGAAATGAAGATAGGGCAACCAGCAACCGTCATTTCGCAAGTATGTGCAGATCAAGATTTTGATATGCTTATCATGGGTGCTTACGGTCATTCTCATATTCGTAGTTTAATAATCGGATCAACGACAACTGAGGTTATCCGTAAATGCCTAATACCGGTTGTTCTGTATAGATAACTGGAAATAAATCTTGCTTTTTGCTGGTAAGTTGATGCGGTCTAAATTTGCAGCTTGTTCACTTAAGTCTTGAATGGTCTCAATTGAAATATATAGGTATTTGAAATGATGGGGTGTTTGGATTGATGGCTATGGTTGATTGGGGATGGGATAATGCAAGGGCCCTTATAGGGATGATTGTAATTGTCGCGATTGCATGGCTTGTATCGGAAAAGCGTAGCGCCTTCCCATTAAAGACGGTGATAGGTGCAATAGGGCTTCAATTTATATTTGCCCTATTACTTTTTGGCCTCCCAAAGTTATTTGGAAAAAGCAGTGCGTTTGGAGATAGTGGTGAGCCCAATATTGTCATTCAACTATTGCAAGATGCGACCAAAGCCGGAACATCTTTCGTATATGGATATCTAGGTGACAACACGTCTTTTCCTGTATCTGACACAGGATTTGTTGCACCGATTTTTGTCTTTCAGATACTTCCCCTATTAATTGTCGTTGCATCCTTGTCAGCTATGCTTTGGCATTGGGGAATATTGAGAGCAATTACACGTGCTTTTGCGTATGTTTTTGCAAAGACAATGGGGTTGGGTGGTGCAACGAGCCTTGCCGTGTCCGCTAATATTTTTATGGGAATGACGGAAGCGCCTGTACTCGTGAAGCCTTATTTGAAAGGTATGAGTAGGTCTGAGATATTTATTCTCATGACGACAGGATTTGCTACCATAGCAGGTTCAGTTCTTGTCATTTATGTCAGCTTTTTAGAAGGTGTAATTGCAAATCCTTTGTCGCAATTATTGACAGCTTCTTTTATGGCAGCACCAGCAGCAGTTGCCATTGCACTTGTGATTGTTCCTGAAGAAACATCTTCTACCGATAGAGCTCATGAACCGGATTTTAAGTATCAATCAACAATGGACGCGTTTTCGCGAGGAGCCACAGATGGGCTTTCCATTGTGATGAACATCACCACGATGTTGATAGCAGCACTCGCTATATTGCATTTGGGAAACAGCCTTTTAGGCTTATTACCTATTCAGCCCAATGGCGAAGCGCTTTCGATTCAACGTGTCTTAGGTTGGGTGTTTTCACCACTAATGTGGTTGATCGGCGTGCCGTGGGAAGAAGCTCAAAAATCAGGTTCTCTTATGGGCATCAAAACTGTCCTCACTGAATTTATTGCTTTTGCAAACCTAGGTGAGACACCTGATGCTGAGTTGAGTGAACGATCTAGAATCATTACGGCTCATGCAATATGCGGATTTGCAAATTTTGGTTCTATTGGCATTCTGATTGGTGGTCTTGCCATAGTAGAACCTGATCGCAGGGATACTTTTCTAAGTTTGGCATGGAAGACATTACTGGCTGGAACGCTTGCAACTTGTATGTCGGGAGCTGTTGTCGGATTTCTTCCAGAAGCTTTATTTGTAAATTAGAAATGCCTTGTTTCAGGTAGAGATTCCATTTGCAGCGAGGTGTATGGCCCGTTAGTTGCAGTTGAGTGCTCTGAAATTGCTTGTTGTTTTAGTTCCTATTCTGTTAATTGGAATGACAAGGAATTTAACACGAAACGATTGCTGGAAAACTTTGTAAATGACCTATCGCTATTATTATATGTCCGTTGCTGTGCTTAGTTTAGGAGCTTGTGCAACGGTAGATCAGGCATCAAATCAGCAATTTGTTACGAACACGAATACCATACAATCTTTAGAGACACGCGCTGTAGACCTTTATTGTCAGGCTGATCCAAATGGCCGGTTGATGGGGCGTGGTGGTGCTGGAGGTATTGCACCTATTCACGGGCTAACTGCAGGTTCTTATGTCATAAGTACTATGATGATGGGGATGGGGCCTTTAATCGCGCTTGAAGACCGTGAAGCGCTGGAAAAGAAAGTTCAGCAAGTTCTTGATGATGAAACAGATGGTCGCAAACTTGACTGGAAGGCACCTTCCACCGGCCAAAAAGTTATTATGCGGCCGGGAAAAACAAAATCATCCTTTAGGCTTGTTTCAGTTCCCAGAGCCGATGAAGTGGGTAAAACACCAGAAAGTTTCCGAGTAGAGCAGGGTGAATTTATCACGACAAAATCAGCTGCTCTACGCCCATCTCCGACTTCTTCAAGCAATGTTCGTATTGATACAGTACCAGCAGGTGTGAGACTTCAGTTAATGGGCCGCGTTAGAGGTATGTATTCAGACGATTGGTATATGGTGGGAGCTGATGGACGATCTTATGGGTATATGGAACCTGCAGATTTGAGGCCGGCTATTGATAGTGATCCAGTAGATTTCTATCATCGTGTAACTGGTCCAACAATGCGAGACCCAATACCAGCGACTGTGACATGTCGAGAGCTTGCATATGAAACCGATATGGGAACGGAGACTATGCAAGCCTGTCGTAGTCCTGAAGGAAAATGGATAGCCGATCCACCTGAAGGAGACGCAGCAGCAAATAAAGCGTGTCAGCCAGTTAGCAGACCTTATCTTTTAAGATAAGGTTTACTCTAAAGATCAGAAGACCAACGCGCATATACAGCTGTTGGTAGGTCAAAGCCCCTGCCTTCTTCTGGAAGCGACATTTCTCCCCATTCAAGTCCACCTCCTAAACCAGACAATTGTGATGCTAAAGCTTGACCTACGGCAATGTAGGAAAGCCTCACCGCATAAATTGTAAGAATAACGAAGAGCGGGTCGGGTGCTAAAACCGATCGGATAAGGCCAAGCAATTCATCCAAGCCTTCATCTAGTTGCCAAACTTCCTTTTTAGGGCCACGTCCATATTTAGGTGGGTCTAGAATGATGCCGTCATATGTGCGGCCTCGACGTTCTTCGCGTTTCAGAAATTTAAGAGCATCATCACATATCCACCGGATTGTTTTGTTATTTAGATCGGATAATTCTTGGTTTTCTTTTCCGTAGCCGATAGATTTTGGAGATGCGTCAAGATGAACGACTTCAGCGCCGGCTTGAGCGCATGCCAGTGATGCTACACCCGTATATCCAAACAAGTTAAGTACACGAGTAGGACGGTTTGCATTGCGGATTTTTTCGACGGCCCAATTCCAGTGAACAGAATGCTCTGGAAATAGCCCCATATGTCTAAATGCAGCGCAACGTGCTTGTATTTGAAGACCTTTCCAATTCATTGGCCAACTTTCAGGTGGTTGCTTTCCCTTGAAAGACCATGCACCCTTGTCCTCATGATCTCCACCGCGAAAAATGCCATCAGCTTCCCATTCGTCTATAGGTCTTTGCGGAGGCCAAAGCGCTTGTGAATCAGGGCGATCAAAGGTGTAGTTTCCAAATTTCTCGAGTTTTCTGCCATGACCACAATCTAGAAGTTTATAATCTTTCCAGTCAGAAGCGCTAAGAAGTTTGAATTTACCATTAGGGGCTTTTTTATTATTGGTTGGCTCCGTCATATCCAGATCCTTTCCACACTTCATAGGTCATAATTGCAGTCGCTTGCGCGAGGTTCAAACTATCCGCTGCTCCTGCCATAGGTATTTTGATGAGAATATCGCAAGCGTTCTCGGCTGCTTCAGGAATGCCCGATTGTTCATTTCCCATCAGAATAACGGACTTGCTAGAATATTCAGCTTGGTCATGGCGCATTGTACCGTTCACTGATGCTGCTGCCATTTTTATGTTCGCTTTTCGGCGCCAATTATCAAATTCAGTGAAGCTCGCAAGAACAATATTGTTACTAAACAAAGCACCCATCGTTGCTCTAACACATTCAACGGAAAAAGGGTCGCAACATTGCTCCACAAGTATAACACCGTCGATACCAGCAGCATCTGCTGTACGGAGGATCGTACCCAAATTTCCTGGGTCGCGCGCCTCATACAGCGCGATAAAACGTTTTTTTCCTGATGTTTCTAGTGCTTCGAGCGTCGTCGTTTGTTGCTCAAATGCTGCAATAATTGTTTGAGGGTTGTCTTTGCGCGAAACAGCAGACAAAATTCTCGAGCTTGTTGTTAATGTTCGAGCACCAATTTCAGCACATTGGGAAATAACGTGCTGGATGTCTGGGCGATCAATCGTTTCCGAACCGACAAGCACGTATTTTGGTTTCCAACCAAATTTGAGTGCATCTACGATCAGTCGGGCACCTTCAGCAAGAAATAAACCGGTGTCGTTGCGGACTTTTTTCCTATCTAACCCTCTCAATAGCTTGATTGTTGGGTTAGACGTACTTGTAATATGCTCGTAAGGCGCGTGCGCCATCGATTTAACTCTCCTTCAGGATGAAAAACCTTCTAAAATTCGGTGAGTTAGAAGATAACATCTAGTTTGGTCGTGTAAATTTAGAAGTGTGTTGAACACAAATTTGCCGATAGTGCCATATTTTTATATTTTCAATCCTAAAAGAGGAGGGTCTGACATGAAAAAACGCGACTGGTGTAAACCTCTTCTCTGGGTAGGTTTAGCGCTTCTCACCTTCGCTGTTTTGGGTGCCCTAAATTTTGGTGATAAGTCTCCCAAAAAACTTAAAGAAAAATTACTTAGAGCAGCAGAGTTAAATTTAGAAACCAATGGAATTGAATGGGCCACGATTACAGCGAGCGGACAGGTTCTGTCCATTTCAGGAATTGCTCCGTCTGTGGAAGAAAAATCATCTGCTCTGAATGTTGTTAGATCGAGCACCGGTCAAGGTGGATTAATTTTGGGCGGAGTGACACGCATTGTCGATAATGCGACGATTGGTGAACTTATAAGACCATTTGTTTTGGCTGCTTCCGTGGAAGACAATGCACTTACGCTAAGTGGTCATGCGCCATCAACAGAAGCCATTGAGGAAATTATTGATAGTGCTTCGCAGCGATCATGGCAAAACATATCAAACACATTAAGTGTGGGTGTTGGTGTCGATGATGAAAGAAAATGGATTGATATGGTCAAACTAGGCTTGGCTCAATTAGATGGTCTGGAGCCGGGTAAAGTTGTTCTTTCAGATTCTCACATGGATATTAGCGGTGCAGCGTCCAGCAATGATAAAGTTGATCAAATATCATCTATTGTATCAAATCTGTCCTCTCCATTTAGCGCTACATCCAGTGTAACCGGCCCTTACCTATGGTTTGCAGAAAAGACAGCCAATCAAATCCGTTTATCAGGGTTGGCTCCCGACTTAGAATCTAAACGTGCGATTGTTTCTGCGGTTAGCGAAAATTTCGATGGTCCAATAATAGATGAAATGGGAATTGGCGGAGAATATGGTTGGGTACGAACAATATTGAAAGCACTCCCCCAGTTTACGCGCTTTAATAGCGGAATACTTTCCTATTCGAACGGCACTATTTTTGTAAAAGGCAACTCATCCGATAGCGTCTATTCCTTTTTAACTGATGATTTGGGGAATATCGGGGAGGCATTAGGCGTTCAATATGATGTTGATGTTGCTGAAGCTGACCTTGGCGAATTAGATGAATTAAATGGTTTGGAATTGCGTCAGAACGGAAATAATTTGTCGGATGTTTGTCAGGACGCATTTGCATTAATTATGGATGCAAATAGAATTTACTTTGAAACCGGACAAGCTACCATCTCAAGAGAGAGTGGTGACACTTTGGACAAACTCATTGCTGTAGCTAGGCGTTGTAACAATGTTGCTATCCGTGTTGAAGGCCATACTGATAATGTAGGTGGTCGTGAAGCGAATGTTAGATTGAGTGACAAACGCGCCCAAGCAGTTGCGGATTACCTTATTGGTCGTGGTTATCCAGATTATCGCTTATCTGCGATCGGTTATGGATCAGATAAACCCGCCGCAAATAATGAAACTCCGGAGGGGCGTGCTAGAAATCGCCGTATCGAGTTTATCGTAACAAGTGAGGAAAACCCTTAATGATCTGGCTAGTTACACAAATATTGGGTTGGATATTCCTAGGTGCGCTTGCAGGTGGACTTATTGGTTGGGCACTGCATTGTCGTAAATGTGCTCATGAAACCGAAGGATTGCGCAAAAGCTTAGAGAAGGCTTATGCGAATAATTATGTTGAGCCAGAAGAACTGAAAGTATCGGGTGGCATTGGGCATATACCGCCAAATGCAAAGTCATATGTGTCGGTCGCTGATGAGCGATATACTGATTTACTGACTCAGCTTTCAGCTGAGAAGGAAGAAGTTGCTGGTTTGAAAGCGAGGCTTTCGCTTGTTGGTGCAACCGGTAAACAGAGTTTTAGCCATAATTATACAGGTATGACTGCTTTTTCAGGAAGTCAGGATATTGCAGATAAAGATGGCGAAATAAAATGGCGTAATCGATATCTTGAAAGCCGTGTACGTTTTCTTGAAAGTAAAGTGTCAGACTTAGAAATCACTGCTTCCAATAGTGTTCTAGATTTAGAAGACGCCAACGCAAAACCTGTCCCGTCTGTGTCTGATTTGTTGATGGATGTTGAAGATCTTCCTCTCGATGTTTTAGCGGAAGAAAGTCTGACGTCTAATGTAAATTCGGTATCTGATGCGCCTACATCTATTGCCTCCGCAGAGGGGTTAAAGCGTAGCGAAATTTTTGCCAACAAAGACTTATCTGCAAACCATACATTGCTTAATGGTGTAAGTTCTTCTGAGGAGAGTGAAGCAATCGCTGAATATAAATCTGGATTGAGCGTTCAAGAACATGAGAAGGTCGCCAAGCATAGTGAAGAATTATCACTCGTTGAAGTCCAGTCTTTAATATGGCGGAACCGTTATTTGGAAGGCCGTGTTCAGTATTTAGAAGAAGACAAAAACGCTGTACAAGATGACAACTCCAGTTCGATGCTTACGAACGATATGGAGAACATTGATCCGATCTCACCGTTTATTGAATCATTGGACGGTGAGTCTGAGGTCGTGAGTAATAATCTTGAGATTCATAATGATGAAGATATTGAGCGATTAAGGTGGAGAACTCGATATCTAGAAGGACGGATCCGTTTTCTAGAGGAAGAAGCTGCTGACGCAGCTCTTGCGTTTGAGAAATCTAAAATTCATGAGTCACTGCAGCATTTTGACCCCATTCTTGAAAAAGAACGTACAAAAAAAGAGCGGGTTGATTGGAGAAATCAGTATTTAGAAGAAAAACTCGAAATACTCAGCGCTGCTCAAGTGAGCGAGAGCAGCGAGAAGCCATCTGCTGCTATACCGATAAAGGAAACCGAAGGGTTTGCTTTAAAGCATCGTGCAAAATGGCGTGAAATGTATCTTGAGGAAAGAATTAGCTATGCTCAAGAAAAACTAGCAGAAGAGAAATTGAAACAGCCTAAAGTTCGGGAATTGGTTACAGATTTGGGAATGGATCGGTTGCGCTGGCGATCAAGCTATCTAGAAACGCGCTTGGAAAATAGCAGTAAAAACTCTCAGCCATCAAAAGATGTTTCCGATACGAAAGTGGAGAGGATTGAGACAATCGTTGAAAAGACGGTTGTAAAGTCTGATGTTAAAGACCTAACAGAGTTAGCAAAACTTCGGTGGAGAGAGAGGTATCTCAAAGCATTGTTAGAAAGGCAGGTTGATAATCCTGTTCAATCAGACGAGATACAGGTTTCTGACGCTCCAGCCAACGAGTTTGAAGAAGCATATTTGAAAGAAATAGAAGCGGAGCTAAAACGCTTAGAATGGAGAAATCGTTTTCTTGGCGGTCGGGTAAAGTATCTTGAAGAGAACCTGTCTCACTCGAATGCAGAACTAGAAACCGTCCGATCCAATGCATCTAGTAAACAAGTAGAAGATGTGTATGGAGATGAGAGCGATACTGCGCGATTAAAATGGCGCAATAGCTATCTTATGGGGCGAATTGGATATCTAGAAGACAATACATCAAGTGAGCCGCAATCCTTTGTAAAATCCGTGCAAACCGATAAAAAGCCTGGAGATGAATTGGATAATCTTGAAGCATTATCTGAGCTCAAACAGAACCGGTCTGAAAGGCTTTCGCAGGATTCATCTACGCAAAAAGAGTCTGATGCCGAGAAGCAAAACAAAAACTTCTCTGAATTTTCGGCTTCCTACAAAAATGAATCAAGCAATTCGCGAAAAGCGAAATCACGAACAGGCACAGGTAAAAATGATGCTCCACAGCTAACTGCGGAAGCTTTTCAAACGAGTTTTAAGTCTTCTGAATACTTCGTCGAAGGCGATCAAACTACCGGAAGACCAGCTTATTTGACGAAACCTTTATTGGGTGAAGTTGACGATTTGCGTGAAATCGCAGGTGTCGGACCTAAAATTGAGCGCATTCTACATGATTTAGGTATTTATCATTTTTACCAAATTGCTGCGTGGACGCGCCGTGAGGTGGAATGGGTCGACAATTATTTGACCTTTAAAGGCCGGATTGATCGAGAAAATTGGATCGAGCAGTGTAAAATGCTTGCGCGAGGTGAGGCTACTGATGGGCAGCGAAAATATAGAGCTGGTAAACATATATAGATTTGTTTGAGTGCCTGCCAAAGCGCAATGACCATAGTTAGAAGATCAGCTTACTGTAAAAACGTTTTCAACAGAGTGTCGGATGCGAGACTGGCAGGCATTTCTCCATCAGCGACTTTCTGTATTATCGATGACATTTCTGCATTAACGACAGGATGTTGTTTGAATGCGTGCATTAAACCATCATTGATAAGAGAATTCATCCATCTTAATTGTTGCTCAGATCGCTTTTTGTCATGCGATCCAGAGCGTTCAGTTACAATTTTATGGTTTTCTATTGTCTTCCAGAGCGCTTTCAGTCCTGATCCGGTTTCTCCCGAAATGGTCGCCACGGGCGGTAACCAAGAAGGATCTGCTGGTGTCATTATGTGCAAAGCATTTTTATAGTGTCGGGCTGCTCTTAACGCTGCTTTTTCATCAATATCAGATTTATTGACTGCAATAATATCAGCGACTTCTAATACACCTTTTTTTATACCCTGAAGTTCATCTCCTGCATTGGGCAACATTAGGACGAGAAAAACATCGACCATATCTGCTACAACCGTTTCAGATTGTCCAACCCCCACTGTTTCTACTAGGATTATGTCATATCCAGCAGCTTCACATAACAATAGAGTTTCTCGGGTTTTGCGAGCGACACCTCCTAGAGTTTCGCCCGCTGGCGAAGGGCGAATAAAGGCTGACGGATCAACTGACAATTTATCCATTCTAGTCTTATCACCGAGAATGGAACCTCCTGATCGTCTTGAGGTTGGGTCTACGGCCAGAACTGCAACTTTATGTCCAAGGCTGGTAAGGTGGGATCCAAAATTATCAATGAAAGTAGATTTTCCAACCCCCGGCACTCCTGTAATACCAATTCGACGTGCCTTACCCGTGCGAATCATAACGTCAGCTAGCAGGTTGCGTGCTTGTTGTTGATGATCTTCTCTTTTTGATTCAACCCATGTTATCGCTCGTGCTAAACCAGCTCGAGAATAAAGGTCTTCTGGTGATATGTTTAAGCTTTTCAAAGTTAACGACCTGATTCGTCGATGTCTTGTACTGAATTTTCAAGAATGGATCTGGCATCATAGACTAGGTCTTCAGAATCTGTCGGAGACAATTCGTTTCCTGTAATGATCTCCAAACGGCTTTCAAATGACTTGCTTGGTGGCGTGAGATCAAAACCTATTCCAAC
>JGI2924J29684_1076793_pt1 | contig 11402 bp, 7 predicted proteins | sample BenlonsequencITS_FD_29684 | JGI IMG/M metagenome (IMG submission 29684)
CCGTCCACGTGGACGCGATCGACGCCGACAGATCGGCGGCCGTCGCCGATAGCGAGTCGAGCCCCACTCCCGAGCCACAGGCGACAGAGGCCTCGGGCGCCGTCGTCGCCGGCGGCGGAGAGCCGGGGACCGGGACGGGATCGAGCGGTGACGCGACGGAGGAGATGGAAGTAGTACCGGCGGCCAAATCGACCAGTGGCGGGGCGAACGCCGTCTTGCTGGGCGTCCGTCCCGAGGACTTCTCCCTCTCGACAGATCCGCCACCGAGTGGAAATGCCATCGTCGGGGAGGTCGACACGATCGAACCGCTCGGCGAGTACACGCTCGTCAACGTCGCGGCGAACGACCAGCTGGTCAACGTGAAGGTCGCTGATACCCGGCTACAGCGGGACGACCGGGTCTCCCTCACGTTCGAAGACAGCGACGCCTACCTGTACGACGCGAACGGGGAGCTGGTGGCCTGACTCAGGATTATGGACCTTCGATCCCACCTCGACGCCGTCGGACTCGACCGGCTGTGGCCGCTCTCGACGAGCGGGGACGGAGATGCCACAGCCGGCAACGGGACGAGCGAGGACGAAGATGCCACAGCCGGCAACGGGACGAGCGAGGACGAAAATGGCGCAGCCGCCAACGAAACGAACGACCCAGCCCAGACGGACGGCGGCTCGACCGTCCACTCCGATCCCGGCCCACCGAGCGCGTCGGGCGGCGGGTTCTCACGCCGGGTAAGCCGGCGACTGGGGATCGATCACGAGAAGGCGACCGCACTGGCCATCTTTCTCTTGCCCGGCATGACGCTGTTCGCGATCTTCTCGATCGGGCCGATCGCGTATTCGGCGGTCGGGAGTTTCTTCTCGTGGGACGCGTTCACCATCGGTGAGTTCGTCGCGTTCGAAAACTGGATCGCGACGTTTCGGGACCCGCTGATCATCAACTGGGAGAACCTGCGTGAGTTCCGATTCCCGATGGGTGCCCTGCCGCAGAACCTCCTCTGGGTCGTGATTCACGTCCCGCTGAGCACGTTGTTGGGACTGGGCCTGGCGCTGCTGTTTGCCGATCTCAGGGGTCGGCGCATCCTCCGCTCGATGGTCTTTCTCGGCTTCACGACGCCCACGATCATCATCGGACTCATCATGCTGTTCATCTACGATCCGCAGGCCGGGATCTTCAACGAACTGCTGCGCGTGATCGGCCTCGAAGCCCAGGTCAGAAACTGGACGCAATCGCCACAGGTCGCGATCTACGCCCTGATCGTCGGTGGTGTCTGGGTCCAGACCGGATTCTCGATGTTGCTGTACAGTTCGGCGCTGGCCGCGGTCGACCCGTCGCTCATCGAGTCGGCGAAGATCGATGGGGCGGGCCGAATCAGGCGATTCCGCGACGTCATCTGGCCCCAGGTCAGACCCGTCACCGCCGTGGTCGTGATCATGGGCATCATCTGGGTGCTCCGGATGTTCGACATCGTCTACGCGGCTGGCGGCTCCGCGGGCGGCCCGAACCACGTCTACTCCGTCCTCGGGATCGAGGTGTACCGCGCGGCGTTCGAACCGCCGATACAGTACGGCAACGCGATGGTCGTAGCACTGGTCGAGTTGCTCATCGTCGCACCCCTGGCGCTGTACATCGCCCGTATGAGGTAACAGATGACCGAAGACGACACCACCGACGACAGCATCGAGGATCCCACCGACGACGGCATCGACGAACCCTCCGCCTCCGGCACGAGCGACGAGACCGACGGCGGCGATGGCACCGAACCGGAGCCGGTCGCCCATCCAGACGGCGGTGCGTCGACTCCGGCCGGTGCCCGTGAACAGTACATTCCGGCCGCGGATATTCCCGATAGCAGACCCGCGCGCGACCGCGACTGGGCCGTCTGGCTTCGCGACCATGCGCCGTCGCTCCGGCGCACGCTGACCTACGCCGTCGCGATCGGGGTGGCGATCCTGTGGATCGTCCCGTTCATCGGCCTGTTCATGGCCTCGCTCCGCCCGCTCTCCGAGATCATCGGCGGCTGGTGGCAGCTGGAGGGGATGACGCTCACGCTCGAGAATTACCAACGCGCGTGGGAGTACCAGACGGCGCCGCTCGGCCGGGCGCTGATCAACACGATGATCGTGACGCTCCCGTCCGTGCTGGTCGTGATGCTCCTCGGTGCGATGGCCGCGTATCCGTTCGCCCGGTTCGAGTTCCCGCTGAAGACGGTGATCTTCTTCGCGATCTTGCTGGTGATGGCCGCGCCGCCCGAACTGGTGGCGATGGGCAACTACAACACGCTCCGGAACACCGGGATGTTCGACACCTATATGGGGCTCATTCTGGTCCACATCGGCTGGGGACTGGGCTGGGTCGTCCTCTTCTTGCGGAACTACCTGCTCGGCATCCCGGAGGAGTTGGAGGAGGCCGCCCGCATCGACGGCGCCTCGCGCTTCCAGATCTTTCGGACGATCATCCTGCCCCTGTCGGTCCCGGCGCTTGTCTCCGTCGCCGTCATCCAGTTCACCTGGGTCTGGAACGCCTTCTTCTTCCCGCTCGTCTTCATGCGCTCACCCGATCTCTACCTCGCTCCCCAGGTACTCCCGCTGATGCGTGGCCGACTGCAGGTGGACTGGGGCCTCGTCGCCGCTGGCTCCATTATGACGATGGTCGTCCCGATCGTCCTGTTCCTCCTGCTCGAACGGTACTACACGCGCGGAATGGTGGCAGCGGTCGTCGACTGAGGCCAATCAGAGATCGTCGACGGTGACCAGCTCGACGTCGTCGACTGAGACAACCCGCGATCGTCACTGGGACAGCCCGCGGTCGTCGACTGCGACTAACACACTGTCGGTTCCTCGGATGGCGGTCGATTCGTCGACCCGAACGGCCCCGGCGCTAAGCCAATCCTGACCACTCGCTCAAAACGGCACGTAGCCCGTTACCGTCGCGACCGCAGCGACGACGATGGTGAAGAGGTTCGCGACGAGAAACGCCATCGACGAGCGCCAGGCGAACAGCAGAAACGTCACGAGGGGGATCGCTGCGATCGCCGCCGGCCAGGCTCCCTGCAGCGCGAGAATCGTCAGGAATCCCGTCGTGAACAGGAAGAGGACGTCGATGACGAGTGCGTTCGCGTTCCGGCGTCGGAGTTCTTCGACCGTAATTGCGAGTGTCGACGAGCGTGACTGCCGTTCGCCGTCGGCGGCAGCGTCGCTCATCCGCCATCGCCGCCCGCGCTCTCCTGCTGGACCTCGGCGAGCGACTCGGCCATCGACGAGACGTCCTGGTTGGGATCGGCCCAGAGGCCGGTGAGCTGTGACCAGAACTCGGACTGGAAGGGGTCGCCGAGCGTGTCGTCGAGATCGGGGACGAGATCGACCTCCTCTGCCTGCTGGGCGAGTGTCTGCATGACTTCCAGGCTATACGCGTCCGTCGGGACATCCGTACTCGAGGCGATGAAGCCGCCCTGCTCGGCCCAGATCTGCTGGGCGTCGGGGCTGACGAACGCTTCGACGGCACTCGTCGCCTGATCGGCGTCGTCGACGTACGACGGGACGGTGAACCAGTTCTCCGCCGCGACCATCGACTCCGTCCCGGGCAGCCTGAACACGCCCAGATCCGAGGGCTCCTGGATGGCGTCGAAGCCGGTCGTGAACGATCCCTGGAAGTACAGCGGGATCTGGTTCTCCCAGAGGTACTCGAACTGAATCCCGAAGTCGCGCACCTCGCTGAAGTAGCCGTCCGCGATCAGCTCCTGGATCTCTTCTATGGCGGTGACGACGCGATCGTCGGTCATCGACGCCTCACCAGCGATGAGATCGCGCTGGAGCTGTGCGCCGTCTTCCTGGCGCTGGATGAACGCCTCGGTGACGTCCGAGAGTGGCCAGCCGGTGCCGTTGCCCGACGCTAGCGGTGCGTCGACGCCGTCGATTCCCTGGATCTCGTCGAGCAGACTCATGAACTCGTCGTAGTCGCCCGGCTCTTCGAGGTCATTGTCGTCGAAGAACGACTGGCGATACCAGAACCCGGGCTTGAGGTCCATTTTGAAGGGTGCGCCGTACTGGTCGCCGTCGACGGTCACCTGTTGGGAGTCCGGGGCGAAGTTTCCGCCCTCCCAGACGCTGGTCACCGGCTCCAGGTGCCCCGATTGAGCGTCGGACTGCACTCGCGCCGGTGATGGCATCACGACGATGTCGGCCGTCGCGACCCCGGCTTCGTAGTCCATCAGCGTCCCGGTGAGGATCGCTTCCGTGTCGCGCGGGTCGTAGGCGATGTCGATATCCAGTTCGTCCTGGACGTGGTCGACGACTTCGAGGAAACTCTCTTCTTCGCCACCGGTCCAGACGCCGGTTACGGTCAGATCACTGTCGCTGCCGCCGCTCGGGCCGCCCTGACACCCAGCCAGGCCGACGATGCCGGCGCCGGTCGCGGCGAGGACCGTTCGTCGGTCGAAACGGTGTCGTGTCGCGTCCATGTGTAGCCCTGCCACCGAGGACGGGGATATCAGTATCTCATGGTCTCGTGACTACTTCTGACTGACATTGTGACAGTCGTCCGTTCGGTGGCGTCGGCTCCCGAACGGCGCCGCGGCCGCCGCCACGCCTGACGGGCCCGTACCTCAATCCTTTTATTTCCCGTCTTCCTTTGCCCCGACATGAGCGAAGACGAGGGCACGGAACCGACGGCCCGCGGGATCCGGCCGGACGACGAGCCCCCGGGGGACGAGTCGGCCCCGCCCGCCGCGTCCGAATCGGGGGGCACGGACGACGGATCGAGCGACGAACCGACCGATACCGACGCAGCCGACCGCGCTGACGATACGGTCACCGCGGCGGATCCGAACGAACCAGCGGGTGAGCCCGCTCACGACCTCGAAACGGACGAAGCGACAGACGAGTCGATGGGTGATCGATCGAGGCAGGGTCCGGAAACCGCTGCGGAACTGCAGGCGCTCCTGGACGACGTCGCCCAGTACGACGAAGCCCTCTCGCAGGAGGTCGCGAGCGTCGTCGACACCGCACGCGAGGTCAACGAGACCGTCGAACACCAGCGCACGGAACTCGCCGACCTCCGCGGGCGAAACGACGAACAGGCGGAGACGATCGACGGTCTCCACGACGAACTCGGCGATAGCGCAGCGCGGATCGAGACGCTCGAAGCGGAACTGGCCGAGCGCGACGATCGCATCGAGGAACTCGAAACCGAGCTCGCGGAGACGACCGACCGCGTCGACGAACTGGAAGAGGCGCTGAAACGCAAGCAGGCCGACTTCCAGAACTACAAGAAACGAGCCAAAAAGCGCCAGGAACAGCTCAAGACGAGGGCGACGGAGGATCTCGTCGGCCGACTCGTCGGCGTTCGGGACAATCTCAAGCGCGCACTCGACGAGGAGAGCGACGACGCCGGCTCCCTGCGCGAGGGCGTCGACATGACGCTGCGAGAGTTCGACCGCGTCCTGGCCGACGAGAACGTCGAGGAGATCGACCCAGAACCGGGAAGCGATGTCGATCCCCAACGCCACGAGGTGATGGTCCAGATCGACAGCGACCAGCCCGAAGGGACGATCGCGGAGGTCTTCACGCCCGGCTACGAGATGGGCGAGAAGGTCATCCAGTCAGCGCAGGTCACGGTCAGTAACGGTGCGCTCGCCGACGACGTGGACGCCGAAGCCGACGGGGAAGGCAGATCGGAGACTGACGCGGAACCGGATTCGGCTGAGGACGAACCAAGCGAGGCGGGCGACCAATCGATCGATGCGCCAGACGACGAAGCCGAAGCGACGGGTTCCCACGACCAGGCTGGGGTGTCGAACGCCGAGGACGCCGACGCTGACGGTGCTGACACTGGCGACGCTACGACGCAGGACGCCGAGCAGTCCGACGACGCTGCCGAAGCGGCGAGCGAATCGGACGCTGACGACGCTGACACGGGTAGCGAGGCGTCCACTGCCGCGGGTGAGGACGCGATCGAACTCGGCGGCGAAGTCGATTCGAGCGACGATGCCGGTGCTCCCGACGAGGGCGACGGCGACACTGACGACGAGACGATCGAACTCGGCGGTGACGTTGCGGACGGAGACGAATCCTCGACCGACGACGCGGCGTAACTGTACGCCGGAGCGGCGCACCGGCCTGTCTGGGAGACGCCCTTCCTTTCTCGGTCGCAGCACTCTCGGCGAGCGGGTACAGGTGGAGTGGTTCTTGCGTGTAGTCGCTGTCAGGTTGACTGTCAGCTCTCATAGTCCTTTTACAGCCCGGTCTGCCCGCCCGCCGGTGAGAAGTCTCTGCGTGGCACACAATCGCCCTTCACTGAGAGATCCTCGAGTGTCCGATGGCTGTCGTGCTGCCTTCTCGACTCGTTACAATCGGCCAGCCTGAGTGTGCTTCTGCCCGCCAGCGCCCCTTCATTCTATAATACCAAGTAAACTTGGTCTCGTCCACCAACATTTAAACCAAAGTGCGCACAAGGAGGTGATGATGACGAGCAACAAGATTCTCGGGATCGACCTGGGGACGACAAACAGCGCGTTCGCGGTGATGGAAGGGGGCGACCCGGAGATCATCGTCAACGCAGAGGGCGACCGGACGACGCCGTCGGTCGTCGCGTTCACGGACGACGACGAACGACTCGTCGGGAAACCGGCGAAGAACCAGGCGATCCAGAACCCCGAACACACGATCTCCTCGATCAAGCGCCACATGGGCGAGGAAGAGTACACCGTCGACATCGACGACGAGGCGTACACGCCCGAGGAGATCTCGGCGATGACCCTCCAGAAGATCAAACGCGACGCCGAGGAGTATCTCGGTGACGAGGTCGAGAAGGCGGTCATCACGGTCCCGGCGTACTTCTCTGACCGCCAGCGCCAGGCCACCAAGGACGCCGGCGAGATCGCCGGGTTCGAGGTCGAGCGCATCATCAACGAGCCGACCGCGGCGGCGATGGCCTACGGGCTAGACGACGAGTCCGACCAGACGGTGCTCGTCTACGACCTCGGTGGCGGGACGTTCGACGTCTCCATTCTCGACCTCGGTGGCGGCGTCTACGAAGTCGTCGCGACCAACGGTGACAACGACCTCGGTGGTGACGACTGGGACCACGCAATCATCGACTGGCTCGCCGACGACTTCGAGGACGACCACGGTATCGACCTGCGCGACGATCGCCAGGCTCTCCAGCGGCTCAAGGACGCAGCCGAGGAGGCCAAGATCGAACTCTCCTCGCGCAAGGAGACCGAGATCAACCTGCCGTTCATCACGGCGACCGACGACGGTCCGATCCACCTGGAAGCGTCGCTCACGCGTGCGAAGTTCGAGTCGCTCACCGCGGACCTGATCGAGCGGACGGTCGAGCCGACCGAGCAAGCTCTCGAGGACGCCGGCTACGACAAGGACGACATCGACGAGGTGCTGCTCGTCGGCGGGTCGACCCGGATGCCCCAGGTCGCAGACCAGGTCGAGGACCTCACCGGCAAAGAGCCCCAGAAGAACGTCAACCCCGACGAGGCCGTCGCACTGGGCGCGGCGATCCAGGGTGGCGTGCTCGGCGGCGAGGTCGACGACATCGTCCTGCTCGACGTGACTCCACTCAGCCTCGGTATCGAGGTCAAGGGCGGGCTCTTCGAGCGACTCATCGAGAAGAACACGACGATCCCGACCGAGGAGTCGAAGATCTTCACCACCGCGGCGGACAACCAGACGTCCGTGCAGGTGCGGGTCTTCCAGGGTGAGCGAGAGATCGCCGAGAAGAACGAACAACTCGGCGAGTTCCACCTCACCGGTATCCCACCGGCCCCGGCCGGCCAGCCGAAGATCGAGGTCGCGTTCTCCATCGACGAGAACGGGATCGTCAACGTGACTGCCGAGGACCAGGGAACTGGCGAATCCGAGGAGATCACGATCGAGGGCGGTGCGGGTCTCTCCGACGACGAGATCGACCGCATGCAGCGCGAGGCCGAAGAGCACGCCGAAGAGGACGAGCAGCGCCGTGAGCGGATCGAGGCTCGGAACGCCGCCGAGGCGACGATCCAGCGCGCCGAGACGCTGTTAGAGGAGAACGACGAGGTCGACGACGACCTGCGCGACTCCATCGAGGACGCCGTCGACGACCTCGAGGCGACGATCGACGATACCGACGCCGACGCCGACGACATCGAAGCCGCGACCGAAGACCTGAGCAAGGAGCTCCAGGAGATCGGCAAGCAGATCTACCAGGAGGCTGCTGCCGGCGCCGAGGGCGCTGGTGCCGACATGGGTGGCGCCGCGGGCGGTGCTGGCATGGGCGGCGCAGGTGCCGGACCGAACCCCGGCCCGGGCGGCGCTGCCGGTGACGGAACCGAAGAGGAGTACGTCGACGCCGACTTCGAAGAAGTCGACGAGGACGAGGACGAAGACGACTAGACGGCACCGACGGCCCAGTTTCGACGAATAACTTGCATCGTGACGGGTTCCGTACCCGGCCCGCGATGTCTGTGAACCGGTCCACTGATTGTGCAACGCAGTTCGTCCGACAACGTTTCTCGTTTCGTCGTGCAGAGCGCGTTTTATCGATGGTTACGATCGAATACCACGCGGTGTCGCCCGCGGGCGAACCCGCCGTCCGCTGTCGAAGCGGCGGACGACAGCCGAGTTGCCGGTAACGCACCCTTGAACGATGGGGCCTCGGACCGTCGCCGGTTCCGCGTCGAAGCCCGGTTCGCCCGTCGCCGGAAATCCGGAACTATCGGTGAAACGATTCTCCGCGTTTAGGAGTCAGACGCCGGAACCGCCGAACGCTATGAGTCGAGATTCGACCGATGCTGACGAGCGGCGAATGTCCGCGGACCGAAAGACGATCCGCGGCTGGGCGGACGAACACCGGGCGATCCCGATCAGGGACGACGACCGATCGACGGACGAGGCGCCGCGGTATCGAGTAGTCGGCGAGTCGACCGTCGGCGACTCGCACGAACGAGCCGACTGGGACGAGTTCTTCGACCATCTGGACGAGGGCGATCAGGTCGTCGTCTACCGGGGTGCGGAGACGGACCAACCGTTCGAGGTGATCGACCGAACGGAGGCGATCACCCGGGGCGACCTGTCGGAGGCGGAGCTCGAAGAGCGCCTCATCGAGGGCGAGGTGGTGACGAGCGAGGTGCGGGAGACGACGGTGGTCGAGAGCGTCGTCGTCGAGGAGGCCACCATCGAGAGCGAACTCGTCGACACCGACCTGGTCGATCAGGAGGTGCTCGACGTAGAACTCGTCTCCCGCGAGTGTACCGGTTGTCGTCTCGTCGGGGACGGGGAGCACGAAGCCAGCCACCGCGACTGGTTCGACGAGGGCCGGTACGTCGGGTCGCTCGATGCCCGAATGCCGGCCGATGGGACGGCAGCGTCCGGGCAGACGGCCGGCGGGGGCGCAGGCACACTGGACCCGGACCACGAGCAAGCGACGGAAATGGACGTAGATGAGACCGGCACGAGTGGTGAGGGACTGGCCGACGACACCACACCGCGGATCGACCTCTCGGACGCGCCGTACGCGGCGGAGTTCGACGTCGAGGAGATGTGGTCGGTGACGCGTGGCTTCGTCGAGCGCTTCACGATCGAGAGCCGGGTCGCAGAGACCGACGTCGCCGGGACCGATACGGTGGAGGGTCGCGATATCGACGTCGAAGGACTCCACCGATCGATCGCGACGAGCGAGTTGCTCGACGTCGACCTCTCCGCCGACGAGGTGCTGAGCCAGTGTGAAATCCAGACGGAGTTCGCTGAGGACGATCGCATCCGTACGCACTTCGATCGCGAGCGCGTCGTCGAGGACGATGTGGTGGATCGAAAGCTGCTTCAGGCGGACGTGACCGACGGCACCGTCGAATCGATGGAAGTCACGAGCAGTCGGGACGTCTCGTCCGAGATCACCGACGAGGCCGTGTCGGGCGACGCCGGGACTTCGACCGGGCTGACCGGCGGCGAGTCGATCGACGCCGACGACCGGGAATCGGGCGCCGGCCGGGTGACACTCACGGACGACGAGGTCGGAAAGACCGTCGTCGACGCGACCGGCGAAGAAGTTGGGATGGTCGCGGCCGTCGAGGAGAACGGCGAGGTGATGCAGATCGACGCGCACCCGGGTCTCACTGACCGGATTAAGGCCGCCCTCGAGTGGGGAGATGCGGGCGAGGACGAGTATCCAGTCGAGGTCGAGCAGGTGGCGCGCGTCACGGACGATCAGGTGCAGTTGAAGGGAACCGAGAAACTGGACGGCTCCGAGCGGGCCGACTGACGGTCCTCGGTCGGCCGGGCGTTCGCCACATCCACTCGTTGCTAATCGACTTCAGTTTCCGGCCTCGAGCGCCGCTTCGACGGACCGCCTCGCCGCGAGGCCCGAACGGTCCCTTGAAGTGTTTCAACCCATTATCGGGTGGTAACGAATGAGCGAGGACTTCTACGACGTGCTCGGCGTGAGTGCCGACGCGTCCGCCGAAGAGATCAAACGGGCCTACCGGGAGAAGGCGACGGAGTACCACCCGGACGTCTCGGACGAACCCGACGCCGAGGAGAAGTTCAAGAAGATACAGAAGGCAAAGCAGGTACTGACCGACGACGAAAAACGTGAGGCCTACGACCGGATGGGTCACGACCGCTACGAGCAAGCCGAGAAACACGGGTTCGACGCCAGCGACGCTGGTGCTGGCCCCTTCGGCGGCGGAGCCGGGATGGGTGGCAACCCGTTCGGCGGTGGCGGCATGGGCGGCGGTGGCATCGGCGACATCTTCGAACAGGTGTTCGGCGGCGGTGGCGGTCGCGGCCGTCGCCGACCGCGGTCCGGAAGCGACCTCCGAACGGAACTCGATATCTCCCTCGAAGACGCCTACGAGGGCGTCGAACGACAGTTCTCGTTCGAGCGACCGACCGAGTGCGAGACGTGTGAGGGATCGGGGCACCCGCCGTCGGCCGACGCAGAGCAGTGTCCAGAGTGCCAGGGCCGCGGGCAGGTGACGCAGGTCCAGCAGACGCCGCTCGGGCGTGTCCAGCAGACGACGACCTGCCGGCGCTGTGAGGGAGAAGGGACGCTCTACTCGGAAACCTGCAGTGACTGTCGCGGCGAGGGCTACGTCCGTGACGAGGTGACGTTGACGGTGGACGTGCCGGCCGGCATCGAGGACGGCCAGACCCTCCGGATGGAGCGCGAAGGAGCGCCGAGTCCCGAGGGCGGTCCCGCTGGCGACCTGTTGATAGACGTCTCGATCGCCGAACACGAGGAGTTCGAGCGTGACGGTCACGATCTACACTACCGTCTCCCGGTTTCGTTCCCGCAGGCCGTCTTCGGCGACGAGGTGACCATCCCGACGCTCGACGGCTCGGTCTCGTTCGACGTGCCCGCCGGTACCCAGAGCGGCGAGACGATGCGTCTCGGCGGGAAGGGCATGCCGCGCCTCC
>JGI2924J29684_1076792_pt1 | contig 11380 bp, 11 predicted proteins | sample BenlonsequencITS_FD_29684 | JGI IMG/M metagenome (IMG submission 29684)
GCGGCCTGTGCCCCACCCTGGAAACAAAACCGTACCTGGCAGGGGGTGAAACTGTTGCCCCGTTATCGGATACAGTACAGTAAAAGGGGACCGGCCTGCTATATCTCCCACCTGGACCTGGTTCGCACGCTGGAGCGGGCCTTTCGCCGGGCTGGTTTGCCCATTGCCTTTTCCGAGGGGTTTAATCCGCATCCCCGGTTTAGTTTTGCAGCCCCGCTGCCCGTGGGCGTCGAGGGGCTGGCCGAGGTGCTGGAAGTGGATATGAAGGAGTCCGTAGATCACCGGGAACTGGCTGAACGATTAAATGGTGCTCTACCCCCGGGGCTAGTGGTGTTGGAGGTAACAGACGTGCCGGATAATGCCCCGGCACCCATGGCAGCGTTAACCGGTGCCGGTTATATAGTCCACCTTGATGATGATGACCTGCCCGGGCCGCTTCCCGAAGAGGCTGTGCAGAGGTTCCTGGCCCGGGGGCAGGTAGAGGTTACCCGCAAGAGCAAAGACGGCAAGAAAAAAATACGGAATATTCGACCCGGTATACTAAAGTTTGACGTGCTTTCCCAGGTGAACGGTTTAACCATACGGTTGGCCTTGAAAACGGGAAGCATCATGAATGTACGTCCTGAAGATGTGATTGTGGAATTTTTCCGGTATACCGGCATAACAGTGAATAAAGCAGATCTGCAAATTATTCGAACGGAGTTGTTTTAACCTGCGCTTACCTGGAATCCCCCGCATCTTATAGCGTTGGGTTGGATGCCACCGGCTATGTTATGGTGTGTTAACGGAAAGAAAAGATGGTGAAGAAAGATAATGTTTAAAGAGATAATTATTAATGTAGGTGAAGAGGAAACCAGGGTGGCTGTGCTGGAAAACAAGGTGTTGGTGGAGATGTTCATTGAACGCTCGCCAAATCAGCGGCTGGTGGGTAATATATTCAAGGGCCAGGTGGAAAATGTGCTTCCCGGCATGCAGGCATCCTTTGTGGATATTGGTTTAGAAAAGAATGCCTTTTTGTATGTGGAAGATGCCATACCCGCCCGTACCCCCGATACCGGTCAAGGCCAGGGTAATTCAGCATTAGGCACTAATATATGCGATATTTTAAAACAAGGCCAGGAAGTAATTGTACAAATTGTTAAGGAGCCTATTGGTACCAAAGGGGCCCGGGTAACCACTCATATAACGTTGCCCGGACGCTACCTGGTACTTATGCCCACCGTGGATTACATTGGTATTTCCAGACGCATTGAGGATGATAAGGAAAGGGACCGCCTCAGGGAAATGGCTGCCCGGATAAAACCCGATGGCATGGGCGTAATTGTGCGCACTGTGGCTGATGGGGTTGATGAGGAAGAGCTGCTCCTGGATATCAATATGTTAACCAATTTATGGCGCAAAATTGTTAACCGTTCCAACCACGGACCGGTACCCAATCTGCTCCACCGGGACCTTGAACTGGTGCAGCGTATATTAAGGGATATTTTTACCGAGGATGTTGACCGGTTGATTATAGACTCCCGTTATGAATATGAAAAGATACTGGATTTGTTGGATATCTTGGGCCCAAGCTTGAAGGTTAAAGTTTTTTTGGATGAAAGGAACAACCTATTTGAGGAAAATAATGTGGATTTAGAAATTGAAAAGGCCCTTAAACGCACGGTTTGGCTCAAGTGCGGCGGATATATTGTCATCGATCAGGCCGAGGCCCTGACTGCCATAGATGTCAATACAGGCAAATACGTGGGCAGTACCAACCTTGAGGATACGGTCCTGAAAACCAATTTGGACGCTGCATTGGAAATAGCCCGCCAGCTCCGGCTGCGCAATATCGGCGGTATTATTATTGTGGACTTTATTGATATGAATCAGGAAGAACACCGGCGGCAGGTGCTTGATGTACTTGAAGAGGAAATCCATAAAGATAAAACCAAAATCAATATATTAGGGATTACCCAGCTGGGCCTGGTGGAAATAACCAGAAAAAAAGTGCGGCCCAGCTTGGCTGAAGTGTTGCAAAAGGCCTGTCCATACTGTGATGGGCGGGGCAAGGTGCTATCAGAAGAAACAGTGGGAATCAACATTAAACAGCAAATCTACCAGATGGCCAAACAAACCGGGGCGGATACTATTTTAGTAGAGGCCAACCCGCTGGTAGCGGCCCGGCTCATTGGCAGCGGGGGTGCCAATCTAAGGGATTTGGAGGACCGCACAGGCAAAAACCTTTATATCAGGGGCTCTGCGGAACAGCATATTGAGTCGGTCACCATGCGCCCTATCTATGACCAGGACGACATCCAGGCCAACACACTGCCGGTCAAGCCAGGTCAGGTGCTGGAGGTGCGGGTGGAGGAACCCCATGTTAGTAACATCAATGATGGTATTGCACGGATCAATGGATTTATACTGGATATTGAGGGTGGCGGGGCGATGGTTGGCGAGGTGGTGGTTGTGGAAATAAACAGAGTGTTTCGCACCTATGCCCGTGCCAAATTGATCAAGGGTTAAAGCGTTTATTGTGAAAAGAGAGATTAGGGCGATAAGGATATTTTCTACCGTATTTGTGGAACCGTGGGTAGCTAAGCTTGACAAAGGTTAGCGATGTGATAAAATAACTTATTGTAGGCCATTAAAAAATACCGCTCGGAAAGGGTTTAAAACAGGTTAAAAGTCTAATTTTTAAAAAGGACACCTTATATTATTAGATTGAGCTGCAAGGCTGTAAACCTTACCCGCTTCCGGCGAGTCCTGAATTTAAGGGGGAAAAGTATGTACGCCATTATTGAAACAGGCGGTAAACAGTACCGCGTTAGCGAAGGAGATACCCTGTTCATTGAAAAACTGCCTGCTGAAGCCGGGCAGACTTATGAGGTAGACAAAGTACTGGCTGTGGAAAAAGACGGTCAGCTGCGGGTTGGCACACCCGTGGTGGAAGGTGCCAAGGTAGTGCTTAAAGTGGAAAAGCATGGTAAAGATAGGAAAATAATTGTTTTCAAATATAAACCCAAGAAAAATTACAGGCGTAAAAAAGGTCACCGCCAGCCCTTTACCAGGGTTGTGGTGGAACAAATATTAGCCTAGCTACGGAGGTGAATTGAATTGGCACATAAGAAAGGTGTAGGTAGTTCACGTAACGGCCGCGATTCCAATCCCAAGATGCTTGGCGTTAAACGGGGCGATGGTCAATTTGTTACTGCGGGCAGCATACTGGTTCGCCAGCGGGGCACTCGGATACATCCCGGTATTAACGTGGGGCGTGGCGGAGACGATACTTTGTTTGCCAAAGTGGATGGTGTTGTATCCTTCCAAACCAGGGGTAAAGATAAAAAGGTAGTCAACATCAAAGAAGTCGAAGAAACAGCCGTATAATATAACTAATCTGGATTAAATAAATCAATCTTTTAATCTTGACAGTATACAGTTGCAACACAAAACGGAATAGGTGAAAAAACAGCCTTAAAAGAGAGGCTGTTTTTTTTATGGTGCCCTGAGTATACTCTATGATCTCTGGGATATACTTGGAACAATTTTAGTCGTTTCTTTCGTTTCTGGACCAAAATGAAAAACCCATATACAATTTATGCTCTGGCAGGAAAAATATCCATGACGTCGAATATTACCATAATTTAGAGCAATAATATTATTTTATGGTATAATGCTAAGTATCTGTCGTATAAGCCGGCCTTTGATCAGGCCAGGTGAAGAGGGGAGAGGTTTTACCTGGATACCGCAAAAATGCTGGAACTGCTCTCGGTGCAAAGGCACGATTTCCTAAACCACTTGCAGATTATTTCCGGGCTGTTGCAATTAAACAGGGAAACCGAGGCCAGGGAATATATACGTACTGTGTCCCGTGATATTGTGAGTTTAAGTAAAGTTGTGCACCTTCAGGTTCCCGAGGTGGCCGCGGTATTGCTGATGGCTTATAACCGGGCTGTGAGCTATCAGATAGAGATGGCTTTTGATGTACAGGCTAATCTAAAGGATTGCACGGTGCCCGGTGAAGAACTAGCCTCTTTGCTGGAGGAACTATTGAACAACATTATAGATTACCTTGCCCCACCTGAGGTTGCAGCTCGCAAAATATCAATTGGCATCATGGGCACCGAAGTCAGTTATTCATGGCAGATTAGCTTCAGTGCTGCACCCTATGCTTACCCCACCAGGGTGGAGGAAAGCGCCCAGCGGGCTGTGGATAACGGGGTCAGGCTTAAACTTTATATAACTAACTAAATAATGATAAATTATAATTACAGATAGATTATTATTGAAGCCAGGCTTTAATGTGTATAATATGTAAGAGACATTACTGTATAGGCAGGGTGTCCCTAAATTTAAAGCACAGGTGAACCAATATGTTTTATGACAGGGCTAAGATCTATGTTAAGGGGGGCGATGGCGGTAATGGCTGTGTCGCCTTCCGGCGTGAAAAGTATGTCCCAGAAGGCGGTCCCTGGGGTGGTGACGGCGGCAGGGGCGGTAATGTTATTCTACGCGGCGATGAGGGACTGCGCACCCTGGTGGATTTTCGCTACCAGCGTCATTACAAAGCCGGCCGTGGCCAGCACGGACGGGGAAAGGGCATGCATGGCCGCTGGGCCGAAGATTTGGTCATTCGGGTGCCCCTGGGTACGGTGATCCGGGAAGAGAACAGCCAACAAATACTGGGGGACATCACCACTAACGGTCAGGAAGTGGTGGTGGCCCGGGGCGGGCGCGGCGGCAGAGGTAATGCCCGGTTTGCCGGCCCGCAAAATAAAGCACCTGCCATGGCGGAAAAAGGCGAGCCCGGTGAGGAGCGCCAGCTTATTCTGGAATTGAAACTTCTGGCCGATGTGGGGCTGTTGGGCTATCCCAATGCCGGTAAATCCACACTGATTGCCCGTGTATCCGCGGCTCGGCCAAAAATAGCCGATTATCCTTTTACTACGCTGACGCCCAATTTAGGAGTAGTTAGTCTTGGGGAAGGAGAAAGTTTTGTCATGGCCGATATACCTGGCCTGATAGAAGGGGCCCACGGCGGGGCCGGGCTGGGCCATTATTTTTTGCGCCATGTGGAAAGAACCAAACTGCTGGTGCATGTACTGGATGGTGCCGGAACCGAGGGGCGCGACCCGCTGGATGATTTCCGCGTTATTAACCGGGAATTAGCCCTTTATAACGAAGCACTGGCAAAGCGGCCCCAGTTGGTGGCGGTAAATAAAATGGATTTGCCGGGTAGTGAAGAAAACCTGGCCCACATTAAAAGTGAATTGTCAGGTGGGTATGAAATATTCCCCATTTCGGCGGTGAACGGGGCGGGCACAATGGAATTAATGCACCGGGTGTATGATTTACTCAAGGAATTACCCGTTCCAGAACTGTGGCCGGTAGAATCCTTAGAAACGGTACATCGCGCCGAGCCCCAGTTTAATATCCACCGGGAGGACGATGAACTGGTGGTTACAGGCCGGGAAATAGAAAAACACGTGGCTATGACCGACCTTGATAACGAGGCCGCCGTTGACCGCCTGCAGCGTATTATGCAAGTGATGGGCCTGGAAAAGGCTCTGCGGGATTATGGTGCTAAAAACGGGGATACCGTTCGTATTAAAGATTTGACCTTTGAATTTGTAGAATAAAGCGGAGTGGAAATATTGGAAAAGAGAAATTACGAGCGGATGCAGCGGATGGTGGTAAAGGTTGGTTCCAGCTCACTCACTTATAACACCGGCAAGCTGAATATTGGCCAATTTGAGGCGCTGGTCCGGCAATTATCCGACCTGCATAACCGTGGTCTGGATGTGTTACTGGTTACTTCCGGAGCGGTGGGGGCCGGTATGGGGAAACTCGGCTTTACGCAGCGGCCCCGCACCATTCCCGAAAAACAAGCCGCGGCTGCGGTGGGACAAGGTTTACTGCTGCACATGTACGAAAAAATATTTGCCGAATACGGGCTGGTAGTGGGACAGGTGCTGCTGACCAGGGAGGACTTTGCTGACCGCCGGCGCTTTTTAAATGCACGCAATACTCTGCAAACTATGCTGAACATGCATATTATACCGGTGATTAATGAAAACGACACCGTCGCGGTGGATGAAATCAAACTTGGCGATAACGACAACCTGGCGGCTATGGTTGCCGCCCTGGTGGATGCAGATATTTTAATACTACTTTCGGATATAGAAGGGTTATACAGTGACAAGCCTGGTACGCCTGGAGCCCGGATAATCCCGGAAATACACGAGATCAGCGATGAAATAGAAGCTCTGGCCGGCGGTGTGGGCTCAGCAGTAGGAACAGGTGGCATGGCTACTAAAATTCAGGCTGCCCGCATTGCCATGCACTCTGGAATGGTAACCATAATAGCTCGCGCTTCTGAACCTGATGTGATTAGGCGGTTGGTGGCCGGTGAGCCGTTGGGCACTGTCTTTTGGCCTTCAGTTAAACTGGTTAATAAAAAAAGATGGATTGCCTTCAGCGCCACTGTTTGCGGCAAGATATACATAGATGAGGGGGCGGTTACGGCGCTCCGGGAAAATGGCAAAAGCCTGCTGCCCTCGGGCGTTATCGATGTTGATGGTGAATTTGAAATGGGCAATACGGTAAGTGTTATCGCCCCGGACGGTAGGGAAATCGCACGGGGGATAGTAAACTATGCTGCTGCGGAAATAAAACAGATCAAAGGCAAGCAAACCGGCGAAATAGCCCTGGTGCTGGGGTACAAGGACTATGACGAAATCATCCACCGGGACAACCTGGCGCTGGAGTGAAGAACCAAGCCGGACGGTTAAACATATGGAAATAAGCCCGGAGGGCTGATTTATGATACAAAAGATAACACTGCAAGGAGGCAAAATTATGGAAAAACAAGTTATCGCCAAGGCGCAAAAAGCCAGGGAGGCGGCCCGCCGGCTCGCCTATCTATCCACAACTATAAAGAATAATGCCCTGCTGGCCATGGCGGACAGCTTGATTAAGAACACCGATAAAATACTGGCGGCCAATGAGATTGACATCCGTGCCGGGCGGGAGAAAGGTCTTTCCCGGGCACTGATCGACCGGCTGCTTTTAACAACGGAGCGGGTGGCAGACATGGCGGAGGGCCTGCGCATGGTGGCCTCGCTGCCTGACCCGGTGGGTGAAGTGGAGAGCATGTGGACTCGCCCCAACGGTTTACGCATTGGGCGTACCCGGGTACCCCTGGGCGTGGTGGGCATTATATATGAAGCCCGGCCCAATGTTACGGTGGACGCCGCCGGGTTATGCCTTAAAGCGGGCAATGCGGTGGTACTGCGGGGTGGTTCCGAGGCCATTAACTCCAACCTGGCCATTGCCAACATTATTGCCACCGCGGCTACCGGAGCAGGACTGCCCGAGGGGGCCATCAACTTAATTGAAATTACCGACCGGGCCGCGGTTAACGTCATGCTGAAGTTAAACGATTATATCGATGTGATTATTCCCCGGGGCGGTGCCGGGCTGATCCAAACTGTAGTGCAAAACGCCACCGTGCCTGTTGTTGAAACCGGTGTGGGCAACTGTCACGTCTTTGTCGACCGCTATGCCGATTTGGAAAAGGCCCGGCGCATCGTGATCAACGCTAAATGCCAGCGCCCCGGAGTATGCAATGCCTTAGAATCTTTACTGGTTCACCAAGCTACTGCGGCAGAGTTTTTGCCCGGGATGCTGGAAGCGCTTAAAGAATCCGGAGTGGAAGTGCGTGGCTGTGATCGGACCATGGCTATGGCCGAGTGGGTTAAACCGGCCTCTGAGGAAGACTATGCCGGCGAGTTCCTGGATCTGATTATTGCTGTAAAGGTGGTGGACAGCCTGGATGAAGCGCTGGATCATATTTATCGTTACAGCACCAAGCATTCCGAGGCCATTATCACCGAAAACTACACCCGGGCCATGCGCTTTTTAAATGAAGTTGATGCCGCGGCGGTGTATATCAATGCCTCCACCCGCTTTACCGATGGCGGCCAGTACGGTTTTGGGGCCGAAATCGGCATCAGCACCCAAAAGTTGCACGCCCGGGGGCCAATGGGCTTAAAAGAACTGACTACCAACAAGTATATAGTGTTTGGTGATGGGCAAATCAGGGGGTAACGGAGTTATCAAAGATGAATAATAGCCTCAATCAGCCAAAAAAAAGAAGAATCGGCCTGATGGGCGGCACATTTGACCCAATACACCACGGACATTTGGTGGCGGCGGAGGAGGCTCGCTACCAATTCGGCATGGAAAAGGTAATCTTTATACCGGCAGGTAAGCCACCGCATAAAACTAGAAGGGATATATCCCTACCGGGGCACCGGCTGGAAATGACAAAAAGGGCAATTAGTTCCAACCCCCACTTCACCATTTCCGACCTGGAAATAAAAAGGGAAGGGTTGTCATATACAATCGATACCGTACGGGCCATGAAGGAAGTCTATGTCGGATGGGAAATATATTTTATTACCGGTTCCGATGCTGTGCTGGAAATATTAACTTGGAAGAACGTTGAGGGGTTGCTGGAAGAGTGTTTTTTTGTTGCGGCCACTCGTCCCGGGTTCCAGCTTGGGAGCGTAAATCACCTGCCCAAAGGCGCCATGGCTAAAATTAAAACCATTGAAGTGCCCGCACTGGCCATTTCATCAACTGATATCAGGCACCGGGTGCGGGAGGGCAGGCCTATTAAATATTTGTTACCCGAAGCTGTGGAAAAATTTATTTTTAGAAAAAAATTATATCAACAATAACTTTGGTAAAATCTTAACCTGTTATTATTGCATTAGGCATTTTTCTTTTGCAAATAATACTGACAATCATCATTTGAAAGCAGCAATGGAAAAGAGGTGATCTGATGGCGCGAACATTATATGTGGGAAATCTGCCGTGGTCTACTAAAGCCGAGGATTTAGGTGAGGCCTTTTCAAGATGCGGAGAAGTTTTAGGCAGCCGTATTATTACCGACAGAGAAACCGGTCGCTCACGTGGCTTTGGTTTTGTGGAGGTAAAAGACGAGGACGCCGAAGGAATGATTGCAGCATTAAACGGCACCGATTTCGAGGGGCGGATCATCACCGTCAACGAAGCCCGGGCCAGAGAATAGTATACTTAAGAAAAACAAAACCTCCCCCGTGGGGAGGATTTGTTTTTAAGGGCAAGCGGGGACGGTTCTTGCTTACTGGTTAAATCTAGAGCTGAAATAATGATTGAAAAAATGGGTACTGGTATACTAAATTGTCAGGCATCGAGAACCTCTGGTGTGCAAAAAAACCTGGAGGTTTTCATGGTTAGTTGCAATATTACAGCTTAAATAACCAGGCTACAACAGCAGTTAAATTTAGTTGCTACCCGGTATGCTTGCCGGTAAAATTGCTTTAAAGTTGCAATAACCTAATGTCAACTTCATCCCTAAGGACTCTTAAATTAGCTTGTTTGCCGTTAATTTAAGGCAATATTGGTTTTAGGGGAACAAACTTATCCTGTTTTCAGTCAAACTAATTTAGTACGGGACACTGTTTAATGTAACAAGTATCCGGCAATTCCAGAACTAAAACAGGGGGTTCGAAATTGCTAAGAAAAATCATATTGCCTGCAGTATTTATAATGTGCATTACATTGTCACTAATTGGATGTTCCGTGACACAACAAGCAGACACGGGCACGGACAAGCCTGATCAAAATCAAACTGGGGATCAAGGAACCATTACCCAAGATGAGCAAAAGGCATTGTTAAGTGAATTCAACGCACTTGTGGAAGAAAATAGTGATATTGAAGCAATAATTGAATATGTAGATAGCAATATAGCAAAGCTTTCCCTTGAGAATGCTTCGGAAATGATTGCCGGGCTGGAAAAAGCCCATAATGGATATTTACCTCAATTCGCGTCCAGGTTTTATAGTGACCCAACTATACCACAAAAGTTTCTTGATGAATATAAACCCGGTATGGACATAAACGACGTGGATGCTGTAAATGACGAAGAGTTAAAGCAGCTGCTGATACAAACTAAAGCTGCCGGATATAAAGTGGATACCGCCGAGGGCATGTTCTATCCCATTATTGATTATCAACGGTATCTGGATTACAGCTCCCAGGTGACGCCGGACATCAAAGCTTATATTGATATAATGGCTGTAGAGTCCAATGAACCTTCTGCCAGGGATGCTGCATTGGTCATTGCCTGGGATGAGGTTTTGACCCGCGCGTTGAACCAGGAGAAGTTTATCAACACGTATGCTGATTCAGCCAAGCTTGCTGATGTCCAAAAGCTGTATGAACGCTATGTCCAATTTGTTTTATTCGGCACCAACAATACGCCTCTTTTTACTTATGATGAAAAAAGTTTATCGTCCGAAGCCAAGACAAGTTATGAGAAAATACTGGCTGAAAGTGAGCCAAGTCAATTGGCCGGGCTTGTTCAGGGACTGCTGGATACAGTGGAACAAAGTAATGGTCGATTAACAACTGAGGTGGAAGAATACAGGAAAAATTGCCTTCAGGATCTCGGCATTAATTAACAACACCACATTATAACGAGGGTGGTCGGAAACATCCCTAATTACCTAAAGCATCTGTAAGAGCTTGTTCGAAAAGGTAGGGTTTGGTACCGGGTGTTGAAAGGTTGAAAATCTTTGATTTTTAACCTTTCAACACCCGGTACCTATCAAAGAGACGAAAGCTTTGAAGGACGGAGCTGAAATAAGTAAGCACCAAGAAACCAAGCCACGTAGAAATTCGAAGTTGATCTCGTGCGGATTTTTTGAACAGACTCTATAAAATATATTCTGTATATCAAAAGCATGGGGTTTTGTTTTGGGGCCGAAGGGGTATATAATGGAAAAGATATATTACCGTCACTTAATTTGACAAGGAGTTGAACCGATGGAGAATAACGAAAAAAGTAATGATGCGCGCTATTTACTGGCTGCGTTAATTGAAATCTACCGGGGCAATATTGTTTTCCTGCCGGAGTTTGATCCCCAGATGGAAAATAATTTACTGAGGGATGTTTTTTCTTCCGCCATTAGCTTTGCGAAGTTTGATGAGTCCCGGCAAACCATCAGCAATGAGATATTTAAGTGCGCCAACGAAGGGGCTACCGTAAAGGAACAAATGGAGCTGGCCAGAGTTCAAACCCCCGACGTGCTAAATGCCAAGATGGTTGCTGCAGCACATGTTTTAAAAATAATGGATGATAATAAGGTTATACTTTCCTGAAATAATATAACCCCTACTAACTGCGGTGGGGGTTATTTATTTTTGTCCAGCAAATCATGTTTAGGTCATTTTTTAAAAAAAGCAGCTTCTAATCACTCAATTAAATAAATACTCAACTTTCGCAGTTCAAAAATCAGTCTAACCCCTTACAAAATAAGAATTTAGGCCAACTTTTTTAAGCAAAAA
>JGI2924J29684_1076791_pt1 | contig 11360 bp, 12 predicted proteins | sample BenlonsequencITS_FD_29684 | JGI IMG/M metagenome (IMG submission 29684)
AGGAAACTCAAAAACTCGAGATGAGAAGCAAAACGTGGTAAGTTCTTTCGTGGGAATTCGTGCCTCGAATTTCGAATCTCGATCAGGGGGTATCACTGAATGATTCCGTTAAATGTAGGAGATATTGTTCGACTTCGCAAGCCACATCCCTGTGGAAGTCTGGATTGGAAGGTAATGAGAACGGGAATGGATTTCCGCATACAGTGTTTAGGATGCCAGCATCAAGCCTGGATTCCGCGGGTCAAACTCGAACGAAATTTAAAAGAGATTCTTCAAAGGGTTGATGAAAAATAGAAACTGAGACCAAGGTCACCTTATTTGGGGGTATCATGTTTGAATGAGCAGAGTGGTTGCAGTGTATGAAAACATCACATATAATCGGTTAAGGTAGTTCGTTTGCGTATTATGAGGAGGTTCTGACATGACGTTACATGCAGGAATAGTCGGTTTGCCAAACGTAGGCAAGTCGACATTATTTAATGCCATCACCCAAGCCGGTGCGGAAGCCGCAAATTATCCTTTTTGCACGATTGATCCTAATGTTGGAATGGTAGAGGTTCCTGATTCACGTTTGCAAAAGCTGGCAGAGATGGTCAATCCGAAGAAGATTGTTCCAGCGACTGTGGAGTTTGTGGACATAGCCGGACTTGTTAAAGGAGCAAGTAAAGGAGAAGGTTTAGGTAATAAGTTCTTATCTCATATTCGTGAAGTCGACGCAATTGTGCATGTCGTACGGTGTTTTGAAGATGAGAATGTTGTCCACGTAGAAGGTAATGTAAACCCAAAGCGAGATATAGAAACTATTGATCTAGAATTAATCTTATCCGATATGGAAAGCATAGAGAAACGTTCAGATCGAACCTCCAAACTCCTAAAAACGGGGGATAAAAAGGCACAAAGTGAAATTGCACTTTTAGAACGGTTAAAGGAAGTGTTCAATCAAGGCAAAGGGGCCCGTTCCTTGACCTTTACAGATGATGAGCGGGAGATTCTGAAGGGATTCCCACTCTTGACGCTAAAGCCGGTGCTTTATGTTGCTAATGTTAGTGAAAGTGGGTTAGCTACAGCAGATGATAATCCCTATGTTCAACAAGTTCGGGAGATTGCCGCTGAAGAAGGTGCGGAAGTCGTTGTTGTTTGCGCTCAAATTGAAGCGGAAATCGCGGAACTTGAGGCAGATGAAAAAGCTGCTTTTCTGGAAGACTTAGGGCTTGAAGAATCTGGTTTAGATCGCTTAATTCGCGTTGCCTTCCACTTGTTGGGTTTAATGACGTTTTTCACTGCCGGCCCCATTGAAGTGAAAGCATGGACTATTTATCAGGGAACAAAAGCTCCCAAGGCTGCTGGGGTGATTCATACTGATTTTGAACACGGTTTTATCCGAGCAGAAGTAGTTTCTTATAAAGATTTTGTTGAGTTTAACGGATTAAATGGTGCCAGAGACAAAGGGCTAGTTCGTCTGGAGGGCAAAGAGTACATTATGAATGATGGAGATATTGTTCATTTCCGTTTTAATGTATAGAGAGTAAATTCATTTTAGTATCGGGCTAAGCTATAGAATGATCTGCTCGAAAGTTAATCTGGTAAAACTATGAAAGTACTAAGTTATCTTAAAATGTTGCTTTTTTGAGTTTGAAGTGGTATAATTTCTGCTTGGTAGTCTAAATATCCCTGCTCCGTAAAGTCGGGGCCGTTTAGTCCGAGGGGAGGTGCAAATATGAAAGCGTATGAATTACTTTATATCATTCGTCCAGACTTGGACGAAGAGGCAACTACGGCACTTGTAGATCGTTTAGCCGGGCTCGTTGCTAGCAATGGCGGAGCTAACTTAACGGTTGAAAAGTGGGGTAAACGTCGGTTAGCCTATGAAATCGATGATTACAAAGAGGGCCAATACATCCTGATGAATTTCGAAGGTGAAGGCCGTACATCTCAAGAAATTGAGCGGGTTATGAAAATATCCGACGATGTAATCCGTTTCTTAACCGTTAGAAAAGACGACTAATAGAGCGGGGGGGCATATATGTTAAATCGTGTCATCTTGATAGGCCGTTTGACGAAAGACCCCGAATTGCGATACACCCCAACAGGTGTAGCGGTTGCAAATTTTACATTAGCAATTGATCGCAATTATAAGAATTCTCAAGGGGAAAGAGATACCGACTTTATTAATTGCGTAGTTTATCGGCAACTTGCTGAACTCTGTGCTAATTATTTAGCTAAGGGTAAACTGGCATCAGTTGATGGTCGAATTCAGGTGCGTTCGTACACTGGACAAGATGGTCAAAAGCGCTGGGTAACAGAGGTTATTGCTGAAGATGTTCGTTTCCTAAGTCCAAAAGATAGTGGAGGCGGAAGCGCAGAATCGAGATCCTTTGGTGGGAATAGTTCCTTTGGACATGAAGTGAATTTGGATGATGACATCCCATTCTAATAGGGGAAGGGGAGAATTAGTATGAAACGTGAACGCGGACGTCGCCCACGCAAGCGGGTGTGCAGTTTTTGTGTAGATAAAGTTGAGTCAATGGATTACAAAGAAACACATAAAATTCGTAAGTACGTTACGGATCGTGGTAAGATATTACCTCGTCGTATTTCAGGAAACTGCGCTATGCATCAGCGCCAAGTAACCTTGGCCATCAAACGGGCTCGCAGTATTGCTTTATTGCCATATAGTGTAGAGTAGAAGAAAGGGAGCGAGAGCTCCCTTTTGTATTTTTGCCTTATATCCTGAACATTGTTCTGCAATGGTTAAATTTTCATTAATCAGAACTGCAGGAGATTTATAGGTTTATCACGAACTGTATCTGGTAGGCATGGTTTGTATTCTCTGACAGTTTTTGCAGATTGTGAACTGTTGCAGCCTAAGCTGAGATGAGAATTATGCAGAGCATGGAACTCCTACTTAGACAGAAGTAGGGGCCTCTGAAATGGATGGAGAGATTAGGAGGGGGCATCTCTGGATATTGAAGTAGATGTGGTTAAAGGATTAAAAGCTATTGATGAACTAAAGGTTAATCTAATTCAGGCACAGTGGCTTGTTCATCATGGAACTTTAAGTGGATCTGAAGATGAAATGATTCAGGGTTTAGCAGATCTTGTTGGAATGAGTTATTTGTTAGCTAGAAGATTAGGTTTTGATTTTTCAAGGCTTGATCGTATGCTATTGCAACGTTTAGACAGTTTAAAGATCACAGATGAAATGTGTCTTGAAAAGCAATGGGGAGATTTGAGCTTATTATTAAGCTACTTAGCTCCCGAGGACTAACTTTAATGGGGAAAGTTGGAGATAATGTTTATTAGTGATGAAATGGCACAAGATTATTTGGCGAGAGGAATTCTGATGACCTTTCCGGTTGTGGGAATCGCTATGGGAACCTGGGGATTTTTTTGGGAAGTATTTTTATTGTTTAGTGTATTTATCGTAGGTCGGCGCAAAGGAATGCTTACTGCCTCCGTCTTTTTAGCACTTGGCTATATCGCCGCCTTGCTTGTCTATCAGGTAAACGCAATTAATTATCTAGGCTTCGTACCTCTGGCAGGTTTACTGGGAGTTTTCGGCTGGCAAAAGGGGTGGCCTGTTCGGGTGAGTTTTTTTTGGAGTGCTGTCTTGGCAGGAAGCTTAGGTGTAGCGCAGACCCTTCCTTTTATTGTGCAGGGAATTGATGCTAATACCGCAAGTGCTATGATCAATACAACCATAGAACAATACCAAGCATCCGGTATGCTGGAGATTATGGGTCAGCAAGGGATAAGCGAGGTACAGATCCGAGATATTTTGCAACAAGGAATTGAGATTTATGCTTTAGTCCTTCCGAGTATAGCAGCGATTTTAGCGATTATTGAATTTGGTTTTGTTTTTTATTTTGTGAGGCGCCTTTTTAGAAAGGATTTAGTATGGGTTCCCTTTACTCATTGGCGTCTTCCCTGGTATGCAGTTTGGGGTGCAGTTTTGGGAATTGCCTGTTATCTCTTAGGGGATCAATTCTCTTGGGCTTTTATCCGGGGGCTAGGGATTAATCTTATGGTTGTTTATGGGGCCTTGACCCTTGTCTTAGGAATTGCTGCCTACCTTTTTCTGTTACAATCACCGAAAATCCCCAGGCTCCTCAAATGGGTGTTAATTTTATTGAATTTAATTTATTTCATGTTTAGCTTTGTAAGCATTATTATATTTGGACTGTTTGATCTAGTTGTGAATTTCCGTCGTCTACCGGAAGAATCATAAAGGAGGAGTTTTCATGAAGGTAATTCTTCAAGCTGATGTAAAAGGAACCGGCAAAAAAGGACAGATCTTAGAGGTTGCAGATGGATATGCAAGAAATTTTTTATTCCCTAAAAAATTGGCTGTTGAAGCTACAACAGGTAATATTAACGATATTTCTCATAAAAAGGCTGTTGAAGAGCGCCGTAAAGTAAAAGAAAAAGAAGATGCTGTTTTATTAGGGAATAAATTAAGTGCCTTAAAAGTAGAAGTAAAAACAAAAACCGGTGAAGGCGGCCGTTTGTTTGGCTCAGTAACCAGTAAAGAAATTGCCGATGCCTTAAAAAAACAGCATGGTGTGGAAATAGATAAACGGAAGTTAGATCTGAAAGAACCGATTAAAGCTCTTGGCAGTTATGAAGTTAATGTGAAGGTTCATCCTGAGGTAATTGCTAAGCTTCAGGTACATGTAAGCTCAATCTAAAATTCGATTTCAACTGATATCAAATAATCTGTTCTCGTGAAAGGGGACCCCTGATGAAAGGGATTTTGACAAAATGGTTAAATCAAGCAAATCACGGAGACCGGTTACAAGATGAGGAAGAGTGGAGTCGGGAAGTTGAAGCACTTTATGTCTTGCTTTCAAACTATTATGGAACTGATAAGCTAGTGCTTAAGGCTAGTCGCTTGGAGGCATTGGCGCTGATGCGCTCCGAGATACTGACTGAGCGTGTTGCAGGATTAAAGAAAATTGTCTCTGATGATCCCACGGATCAAAGGATACCAAAGCTGCAAGAAATACCCCAATTCCTAGATGAAGTTGAAGAGCAAATTGCAGACCTTATTGCACGGCGTGCTGTTGAAGATCGTCTGGAACGTGTAGTTTCCGAGAAGATGCAAGAACGTCATGAGGATTACGTCAAAGAGATTAAAATGAACGTGCTTAAAGAAACTACTGGGCCCGAGAATGCCCAAACTCTTAAAAAGTTAGCTATTCTGGAAAAGATGAATACTATTTCACTGAAACGATCCGCTATTGATGTACTACGTCCTCAGGCTGTAGAAGAAATTGTTGGGCAGGAGGCTGCCGTACAGGCTCTCCTAGCAAAGTTGGCAACACCCTACCCTCAACATATGATTATTTATGGCCCTCCTGGAGTAGGTAAAACATCTGCGGCTAGGGTTGCTTTGGAGACAGTTAAGAAACGTTCCTTTTCTCCTTTTTCTAAGGATGCTCCCTTTGTTGAAGTGGATGGAACAACTTTAAGGTGGGATCCTCGGGATGTAACTAACCCTCTCTTAGGTTCCGTACACGATCCAATCTATCAAGGTGCCAAGCATGACTTAGCAGATACAGGTATTCCTGAACCGAAAATGGGTTTAGTAAGCGATGCTCATGGAGGGATTCTTTTCATCGATGAAATTGGAGAAATGGATCCTTTGCTTTTGAATAAGCTTCTTAAAGTGCTTGAAGATAAGCGGGCGTTTTTTGATTCCTCTTACTATGATCCTGGTAATGTGCAGATACCACAATGGATTAAGAAGCTTTTTGATGAGGGGGCTCCGGCAGATTTTGTGCTCATTGGAGCTACCACCCGGGATCCTGCCGAGCTTAATCCAGCCCTGCGTTCACGCTGTTCTGAGGTATTCTTTGTCCCTTTGGAACCGAAAGATGTCCAAGAGATTATTCGCCAGGCAGGTCAAAAGCTGGGTGTGATTTTAGACGACAATGTCCCTGAGATAATTAGTGAATACGTCATTGAGGGTAGGAAGGCCAATAGTATTTTGACAGACGCCTATGGCCTCGCTAGGTATCGTAACCCAGATCAAAAGGAGATAAGAGTGACAAGCGCAGATGTTTATGAGGTTCTGCGATCTGCCAGACTTACCCCTTTTATTTTCCGTAAGGTTCAAAGCAATGTGGAAATTGGCAGAGTGTTAGGACTGGGAGTAGCAGGCTTTTTGGGTTCTGTTTTGGAGATTGAGGCGATTACCTTTACAGGCTTAGAAGGTAAAGGAACCATTCGATTTAATGAAACAGCAGGAAGTATGGCCAGGGATGCTGTCTTTAATGCAGCGGCTGTTATTCGTGACCTTACAGGGGAAGATATCCGGAATTATGATGTTCATGTTAATGTAATTGGCGGGGCGAAGATTGATGGTCCTTCAGCTGGACTGGCAACCACCCTAGCCATTTATAGTGCTTTAAAAAAACAGCCTCTGCGACAAGATGTTGCGGTGACAGGTGAGATTTCTATCCAAGGCAAAGTTAAACCTGTTGGCGGCATTTATGAAAAGATTTTCGGTGCTAAGCAAGTTGAAGTTCGAAAGGTTTTAATTCCATTTGAAAATATGGCAGATGTGCCGCAGAGCTTACAAGGAATAGAAGTTGTAGCGGTCAGTACGATTGAAGAGGCAATGAGCCACATTTTTATACAAGATTAAAAGTTATAACTTTTCCAAAAGGCCCTTTTGCTTTCTTTTGTGCAGGAGTTCTTGGCATCAATGGTCAAAACCTATGGCATTTATGGCCGACCCTGCGCGTTGAAGGACTGGTGCCCACTGATTAGAACCGGAGGAGAGAAAATATGGAACTCATTAAAGTTCCACCACAGAATTTAGAGGCCGAACAAGCGGTCTTAGGAGCAATGATGCTTGATCCGGAGGCTGGAAGTTCGGTCTTTGAGCTGCTTCAACCGGATGACTTTTATCGAGACAATCACCGGTTAATGTTTTCTGCAATTCGTGATCTCTCGGAAAAGGGGGATCCGGTTGACCTGGTCAGTGTTGCTGAGGCTTTACACCGCCAAGGGCGATTAGAACAGGTCGGTGGCATAACCACAATTTCTGAAATTGCCCGTTCCGTTCCTACTGCGGCAAATGTGGAATATTATGCGCGGATCGTTTCCGAAAAATCCCTTCTTCGTCAGCTTATTCGGGCAACTAGCAGTATTCTGGAACGGGGCTATGAGCCAGGGGAAGAAGCCCATTCCCTATTAGAAGAAGCAGAAAAACTGATTCTGGATCTTTCCAGACAGCGAGTTAAAGATGGGTTTAGTGCTATTCGTGATGTTTTGTTAGATACCTTTGAAAAAATTGAGTATCTCTACGCTAATAAAGGAAATCTCACAGGTGTTCCTACCTTTTTCACCGATTTAGACAGGATGACCTCCGGATGGCAGCCGTCAGATTTAGTGATTATTGCAGCCCGACCTTCGATGGGTAAAACGGCCCTGGTTTTAAATATGGCCCAAAATGCTTCAGTTCGGGCTAAGGTGCCTGTGGCAATTTTTAGCTTAGAAATGTCTAAGGAACAGTTGGTTCAGCGTATGCTCTGCGGTGAGGCTATGGTCGACCAACAACGTGTACGGACCGGAGATCTTTTGGATACGGATTGGCCTAAGTTGACCCGGGCAGTAGGCCCGCTCTCTGATGCGCCAATCTTTATTGATGATACCGTTGGTATTTCCTTAGCGGAGCTTCGTTCAAAGTCTCGGAGACTAAAGACGGAGCACAATTTAGGAATGATAATTATTGATTACCTTCAGCTCTTGTCGGTTGGAAAAAAATCTGAGAGCCGACAGCAGGAAGTTGCCCAGATCTCCAGAGCCCTTAAGGGTCTGGCTCGTGAACTGAAAGTGCCTGTCATTGCTTTGTCTCAGCTTAATCGAGGAGTTGAACAACGCCAAGATAAACGACCAATTATGTCAGATTTGCTTGAGTCGGGGGCAATTGAAGCAGATGCAGATGTGATTTCATTTATTTATCGAGATGAGTATTATCATCCGGAGTCAGAGAAAAAGGGAATTGCGGAATTGATTATTGCTAAACACCGGAACGGCCCGGTAGGTGCCGTCGAGTTAGGGTTTCTTAAAGAGTTCACAAAGTTTGTGAATCTTGATCGACAACATCAAAGTGCTTAAGTCATATTAACCCCTTGCGAATTTGCAAGGGGGTTTTTATGTGGTTTTATAATAAAGTAGCGACTCAAGAAATGTCGAATGTTTTATGTATTTTTTAGATTAATGTTCGACAATTGGATTGACAATGAGAGGCTGGATTGTTAAGATAAAATTGTTTGCGAATGTGGTTATTTATGAATCTAAAAATTAACGGCTCTTAGGAGGGAAAACCATTGAAACATAATGTTGATGTCTTAATTATCGGAGCCGGTCCGGCCGGAATTTTTACGGCCTTAGAGTTAACGAAGCATAATAAAGATCTGAAAATTCTAATTGTTGATAATGGGCGAAGTATTGAAAAGCGCAAGTGTCCTGCGCGTACTACAGGAGTTTGCGGAGGCTGTAATCCCTGTGCTATCACTAGAGGGTGGTCGGGCGCAGGAGCTTTCAGTGATGGAAAGTTGTCTCTAAGTCCTGCAGTAGGCGGTCGTTTAGTTGAATATATGAGAGAAGATCAAGCTCAGGATTTAATTGATTATGCCGATTCTATCTACAGACATTTCGGAGCTCAAGAAACAGTGTATGGCTTAGATAACCGTCGGGTTGAAGAGATTGAGTATGAGGCATCCCGTCACAATATTGCCCTGATTCATTGCCCTGTTCGACATTTAGGAACAGAACTGGCTTACGATGTCCTGAAAGGTATGTATGAGCATCTCATGCAAAAGACCAATACGATTTTTTGGGAACTTGCTGAGGTAAAGAATATCCTTGCCGACTCGGAAGGTGCTATAGGTGCTGTTATTCAACGTCGAAGTGAAGAAGAACTTGATGAAGTGTATGCCCGCTATGTGGTTGCTGCCCCTGGCCGGGGCGGAGCGAATTGGCTTGCTGATCAGACAGTTCGATTGGGTGTCGTAACAGAAAACAATGAGGTGGATATAGGTGTCCGTGTCGAGGTTCCTAACTCTATAATTGATCATTTAACACGTGAACTATATGAACCTAAGCTAGTGTATTATTCAGATACCTATGATTTGAAGACGCGGAGCTTTTGTGTCAATCCTGGCGGTGTAGTCTCAGAAGAGCACTATGATGGGGATATTGCGGTTGTAAACGGACATAGTTATGCCGATCCGACTAAAAAAACCAAGAATACGAATTTTGCCTTATTAGTATCTACTCGTTTCACTGAGCCCTTTAACCAACCCATAGAATATGGACGATATATCGCCCGGTTGGCTAATATGCTGACTGGCGGAGGTGTAATGGTTCAGCGCTTAGGAGATCTTTTACAAGGGAGACGTACAACAGAGGAACGCTTACGAAAGTCTACAACGGTTCCAACTCTTCGTTCAGCTGTTCCGGGAGACCTAAGTTATGTACTCCCTGAACGCTACTTGACCTCTCTTATTGAGACGTTGAAAGCCTTTGATAAAATTGCACCTGGTATGTATTCCAAAAACACACTATTATACGGGGTAGAGGTTAAATTCTACTCATCTAAAGTTAAAGTTGCGCCAAATTTTGAAACAACCATACCTAGGTTATACGCTATAGGAGATGGAGCAGGAATAACCCGAGGGTTAATGCAGGCTTCGGCTACAGGGATTGTTGTTGCCAGAGATATTGTCGCTAAAGAATAATTAATAATAACAATTTAGATCAACTAAGGGGTTAAGAATGACTGGGGGCGAAGTTTGTTGCTCGATCGATATACGCATCAGGAAATGGGAAAACTGTGGCAGGACGGATATGAATATGACCGCTGGCTGCAAGTTGAATTAGCGGTCGCCGAGGTTATGGCTAAGCGGGGAGAAATCCCTCAAGAAGCTATGAAGGAAATTCGGGAAAAGGCCAAAGTTAATCCGAAAAGGGTTTTAGAAATTGAAGCTATCGTGCGCCATGACCTAATTGCTTTTTTGCAAGCCGTGGTAGAGGAAATAGGGGAGTCGGGGAAATATTTGCACCTTGGCTTGACCTCTTCTGATGTTAAAGACACAGCATTAAGCCTTGTCTTAAGAGATTCGGGACTGTTGCTTAAGAAGGACTTAAAAGAGTTACGAGATGCTTTGGCTAAGCGAGCGCTGGAGAGTAAGTATACAGTAATGGTCGGGCGGACACATGGTATTCATGCGGAACCCCTTACCTTTGGTTTGAAGCTAGCCTTATGGATTGCCGAGATTGACCGTCAAAGCGAACGTCTTGACCAAGCTATAGAATCAGTTAGTGCGGGAAAAATTTCAGGCGCTGTTGGAACCTATGCTAACGTGTCTCCAGAAATAGAAGAGGCTGTATGTCAGGAACTGCAGTTAGGAAATGCTTTGGTAAGTAATCAAATATTGCAAAGAGATAGACACGCCCATTTTGTCACTACCTTAGCCCTGATTGGCGGCTCTATCGAAAAAATAGCCACAGAAATCCGAAACCTGCAACGTACCGATATCCTAGAAGTTGAAGAACCCTTTGCAGAAGGTCAAAAGGGCTCTTCTGCAATGCCCCATAAGCGTAATCCGATCATTTGCGAGCAAGTGTCCGGAATGTCGAGGCTGTTAAGAGGAAATGCTTTAGCAGCAATGGAAAATATTTCCCTTTGGCATGAGAGGGATATGACTCATTCTTCCGTGGAGCGGATCATTCTCCCGGACAGTTGTATTCTGCTGGATCATATGCTTCGCCAGATGAGCAAGGTTATTTCTGGACTCAAAATTCGTGATGATCAGATGAAGAAGAATCTCCAGAAGACCTATGGATTGACATCATCTCAACGGGTACTTTTGGCACTTGTTGAACATGGATGTATGAGAGAAGAGGCCTACGCTTGGGTTCAACAAAATGCTTTTCATGCCTGGGATCAAGGGCTGGATTTTATAGATGTGGTATCTGAGGATAGTCGGGTTTTAAACTATTTGACAAAAGTGGAGATTCAAGGCTTATTTGATTTGGGCTATCATCTGCGTCACGTGGAGGATATCTTTAAGCGACTAGGATTAGAAGATTAGAGCTGGAAAGATGGGAGGAAAATCTATATGGCTGCTGTTGTATTAATTGGTTCTCAATGGGGGGACGAGGGAAAGGGCAAGATAACAGATTTCCTGGCAGAGAAAGCAAATGTTGTTGTTAGATATCAAGGCGGTAATAATGCTGGTCACACGGTTGTGGCAAATGGAGAAGAGTTTAAACTCCATCTTATACCTTCTGGAATCCTTTATGAAGACAAGACATGTGTTATTGGCAATGGTGTAGTGATTGAT
>JGI2924J29684_1076790_pt1 | contig 11359 bp, 11 predicted proteins | sample BenlonsequencITS_FD_29684 | JGI IMG/M metagenome (IMG submission 29684)
GTGTTTGTGGATGCAGCCTCTGATGCGAGATTAAGTGCTGCTTTCTTTGACTTAGAAACACCGGATTTTGAGTTAGTTATTCCTGATTTTGCGATCATTCGCGGCGCATTTCTTATTAGCGAACTCAATTATGGCGGCCAGCATGATGGAGAATTGGATTTTTCAATCATTCTAAAATCAGCTGGCGAAATTGCATTGGAGGTAATTTAGGATGGATGAAGATCAAAGATTGCGCGTTCAAAGTGATATTGATGAAATTATAAATAGCGCAAGCATCAGGATGAGCACTGAAATTCGGCGAGCCATGGCGCAGGGGGAAGTTGAGTTTAAGGATATGGCGGAACAGTTGGCGCTGGATATGGCCAAACTGGTGCTCAAGCAGGTGTTGGCGGGCCTTCAGACGCAAAATATTGGACAGCAAAGCGTTGGTTCATCATCTGGGGCAGCTTCTAGTCAGTTAGCACAGGCGTTGACGGGGCTGGTGCAGCAAGGGAGCCGTTTTTCATGAGTGTATTTCATGATGTTAGCCTGCCAATGAAATTTGCATTGGGTGCTGCCGGTGGTCCTGAATGGAAAACACAGGTTACTCAATTGGCTTCGGGCAAAGAATTTCGAAATGGATTGTGGGCTGGAAGCCGGCGGCGCTGGGATGTTGGCGGGGCAATTCAATCGCATGAGGATTTAGAAACGCTGACCGCGTTTTTTGAAGCAAGGCGCGGGAAGCTGCATTCTTTCCGGTTTCGCGATATCACAGATTGGAAATCATGTGCATTGGGCGAAGACGTGTCACCACTGGATCAAATGATTGCTGTGGGTGATGGGGCGCAAACGCGGTTTGTCTTGCTTAAGACCTATGACAGCGGTGGTGAAAGCATTTCTAGGTCTATCTTAAAACCTGTCTTATCTTCGATACGCGTGAGTTTTGATGGGATAGAAACAAACGATGGTTGGCATTATGATACTGATGAAAAAGCGTTAGTATTCGACATCGCGCCAACCAATGAAACCGTCATCACAGCAGGTTTTGAATTTGATCTACATGCGCGCTTTGACACAGATATTTTAGCTGTCTCACTAGATCATCTAAATGCTGGGCGCGTGGTATCTGCGCCGATTATCGAATTGATCGATTAGAAGAAAAATACATGAAAATTACAGATGAAGAATATGCCGTCCGGCTTGAAACCGGCGCTGCAAAAACATGTCTATGTTGGAGATTTAAACGAAAGGATGGCGCTGTCTTTGGGGCGAGTGATCATGATCGTTTGCTGGAAATTGATGGCGTTGAATATCACCCAGATCGCGCTTTGAGCGGCGTTAATTTCGTCAATACTAGCGAGTTGTCGCCTGGCTATGTTTCGGGTGATGGGGCGCTATCGGCCAATTTTCTAACACAAGCGGATTTGGCCAATGGGCTATGGGATGGTGCGTCTGTTTCGGTATGGCGTGTGGATTGGGAAATGCCAGAACTGAAAATGCATGTCTGGTCTGGTTATCTTGGTGAGATCACACATGGAGCGCAGGCTTTTCATGTCGAACTCGTGTGTTTGAAAGCGCAGCTTGAGCGACGTATCGGGCGCATCTATGCGGGGCAATGCGATGCGGCTTTGGGGAGTGCGAGATGCGGTGTGGATCTTAGCGGCATTCATGCTGATGCCGTTTGCGATAAAACGTTTGAGACATGTCAGTCTAAGTTTTCCAATCAAGTCAATTTTCAAGGTTTTCCGCATTTGCCGGGAATGGATGCGGTCATTTCGGGACCGTCGGCGAATGGCATCAATGATGGTGGTGCTCGCTAATGGCAAATGCATCATTGATTGTGGCAGAGGCGCGAAAATGGATAGGTACACCTTATCAGCATCAGGCAAGCTGTCTTCATGCTGGATGTGATTGCCTTGGATTGGTGCGCGGTGTGTGGCGCGCATTGATTGGGGATGAACCTGAATTGGCTCCGCCTTATACGCCAAATTGGGCTGAAGATTTGCAAGAAGAAACCTTGCTGGAAGCCGCACGTCGGCACTTGATCGAAATACCGATTGGAGGTGCGCAGATTGGTGATGTTTTGGCTTTTCGTATGGGGCTGGGCGCACCGGTAAAACATCTGGCGATTGTTAGCAAAGTCTCGCAAGGCAAAGCCACAAATATCATTCATGCCTATTGGGGGCGCAGCGTTGTTGAAACGCATTTAGGGCCGTGGTGGTCGCGCCGTATTGCAGCGGCATTTCAATTTCCAAATTTCTAATCACGAAAATAGAAAGGCAGCGCCCTTATGGCTCAGCTCGTTTTTTCAACACTGGGCCAAAGCGTTGGCTCGGCATTATTGCCCAATGGCGTGTCCGTGTTTGGGCAGCAAGTCTCGGGTGCTGCGATTGGTCAGTTTGTTGGGGCCGTGGCAGGGGCTGCGGTCGATTCTTATATTTTTGCACCGAGGCTGGAAGGTCCGCGTATCAATGATGTGCATGTCACTGAAAGCCGAGAAGGTGCAGGCATTCCACGCGTGTTTGGACGTATGCGGTTGGGCGGCAATGTTATATGGGCGGCGCGGTTTAAAGAGCACACGCAAAAGCAAGGGGGTAAGGGCGGGCCAAGCCAGACAAGTTATACCTATTCTCTGAGCTTTGCTGTAGGGCTATGTGAAAGGGAAGTCTCCCGTGTGTCTCGCATATGGGCCAATGGCGAGGAGATGGATCTCTCTCAAATAAATTGGCGATTGCATACGGGCAGTTTGGATCAAATGCCTGATGCTTTGATTGAAGCGGTGGAAGGCGTGGCACCGGCCTATCGCGGCTTGGCTTATATTGTATTTGAAGACTTGCCTTTGGATGCCTACGGCATGCGTATGCCGCAGCTTTCATTTGAAGTGATGCGAAGTGCTGATCGCCGCGAGGATGAGATCGCACGCATGGAAGATGCGATCACATCGGTCAATCTTATACCGGGATCGGGTGAGTTTGTGTATGCAAGCCAGATCGTGCGGCGAGTGATTGGTGAAGGTGAAGAGACGCCCGAGAACATGCATAATGGAAGCGGCGAGGCAAATTTTATCGCGTCCTTAGAACAAGCCATTGCTGACCTGCCAAATCTAAAACATGTCAATTTGATTGTGGGGTGGTTTGGCGATGATTTGCGATGTGGCCAATGCACAATCCGGCCCGGTGTCGAGATACGTGAAAAGGAAACGGCCCCGATGCAATGGCATGTTGCGGGCATGCATCGCGGGACGGCCTATCTGATTAGTCAGGATGGTGAAGGGCGGTCCAATTATGGAGGCACGCCCGATGATGCGTCGGTGTTGCAAGCGATAGCTGCGCTAAAAGCTAGAGGGATTGCTGTGACGCTGTATCCGTTTTTGTTTATGGATATACCGGCGGGAAATGGCCTGGCTGATCCGTATGGGAGTGCGGAGCAAGCTGCGTTTCCGTGGCGGGGTCGTATCACCTGTTCTAATGGCGCGGATATGACGGCGCAGGCAGCGACGCAAGTGGATGCTTTCTTTGGGCAAGCATCGGCGGTTGATTATACTCAAAGCGGCTATGTGGGAGCTGAGGATTGGCGATATCGCCGGTTCATTCTTCATTACGCAGACCTTGTGCGACGTGCGGGTGGTGTGCATGCATTTTTGATCGGTTCGGAGATGATTGGCTTGTCGCGGATACGCTCGGCGCGAGGAGTGTATCCTATGGCGGGGCATATGGTGCAATTGGCAGCAGAAGTACGCGCGATTGTGGGTGGTTTGTGTAAGCTATCCTACGCTGCAGACTGGACCGAATATGGCGCTTATGTGCCGCCTGATGGTTTGAACGATACCGACTTTCCATTAGATGCTTTATGGGCGAGTGAGGATATCGATTTCATCGGTGTGGACTGGTATCCGCCAATGGCAGACTGGCGGCCAACTTCAGGACACGCAGATAATGAGGCAGGGTGGAAATCTATACATGATCCTGCCTATCTTGCTGTCAATATTGAAGGCGGTGAAGCTTATGATTGGTATTATGCCAATGATGAAGATCGCGCGGATCAAATAAGAACGCCAATATTTGATGGCGGATATGGCGAGCATTGGACTTATCGTCAGAAAGATATTCGAGGCTGGCATGCAAACGCGCATTATCCGCGAATGGGTGGAGTGAAAGCTGAGCAACCTACTCCATGGCTGTCCGCCAGCAAGCCTGTGAGATTTGTGGAGTTTGGGTGTTCTGCTGTGGATATGGGCCCAAATCAGCCAAATGTGTTTTATGATCCTAAAAGCTCAGAGAATGCCTTGCCGCATTATTCTTCGGGCGCGCGCGATGATGTGGTGCAGCGTACGGCTATTGAGGCGTTTTGTAATTATTGGCGCAGCGAAGATATGCTCGATGAGTATGGTGTATCGATTTGGGCATGGGATGCGCGGCCTTTTCCTGCTTGGCCTCAACGCGATGATGTGTGGGGAGATGGCGCAAACTGGAATGTGGGCCATTGGCTGAACGGGCGCGTTGGTCTGGCTTGGCTAAAGGATGTTGTTGATGATCTGACATCAATCGTGGATGTTGATGTTGATACGAGAGGGTTAGTCGGGTTGGTGAGTGGATATAAGCTCGATAATGCGTTGAGTATTCGCGATAGTCTTGAGCCGTTGAAAACGGCTTTTGGTTTGCGCTGCAATCATGGTGATAATCTTCTGAAGTTTGACAATGGTGAGCGGCATGAGTGGCAGGTGGAATTGGATGAATTTCAGACTGCTGATGGTATGTTTGAGCGGCGGCGCAAAGCGATGGAAGCTGAAGCCATAAATCTGCGTCTTAAATATATTGATGCAGCAAATGATTATATGCCTGCGATTGCAATTTCTGAATCTGAAATTGTTTCAGGCGATGACATCAAAGATGTGTCTTTGGCGCTCGCGCTTGATGATGGAATGGCCGGTCGGTTGGTCAGCAATTTAAATCAAAAATTGGTAGCTTCGAATAAATCGGCTCAGGTGTCGACAAGTTTGAGTTTCGCCAACATTGAAGTTGGCGATATACTGCATTTTACCAATGATGCGGAGATGTGGACCGTTGAAAAAACTGTCATGGGTGATCAGCTGTCTTTGCAATTGCTTCAGCATTCTGCGCAGCCAATGAAAAACCTTGCAGGGTCTCAACCTATTGTTGGTAAAGTAGCCGCTTTTAAAATGCGCCCTAAAATCGTGATTGTGGATGGTCCGCCCTTGCCTGATCAGGAAAATGATGCGCGGCCTTTCGTATTTATAAGCGCAACCCCATGGGGCGGTGATGTCTCCATCGAAGTTGGGGCTGAGGGGGATTTGTTCAGTGAACGAGCAACATTATCTTACCCTAGCATAATGGGACGGATCTTATCATCTTTGCCTGCCGGTCCATCTGGGCGGTGGTTAGATCAATCTGTTGATTTGAAATTGGATTGGGGCGTTTTAGAAAACGCTTCGCGCCTTGGTGTTTTAAATGGAGCCAACGCTGCATTTATCGAATGTGAAGACGGATGGGAATTGATCCAGTTTCAAAATGCAGAGCTAATTTCAGAGCGAACATATAGAATCAGTCGATTATTGCGTGGGCAACAAGGAAGTGATTCTGAGCAAATTGGCGGGATAAAGCCCAATGGTCACATTATTTTTCTGGATGGACGAGAAACACGTTTGGATTTGAAAAATAATGAGAATGGTCTGGAAATTTTTTGGAGAGCGAATGGTGTGAGTATTTTGTCTGATGAGCCTGTTGATGGTGGGTTTATCTGGCAGAAAAAAACATTTACCCAATGGCGGCCATGTCATTTGAGAGCTTTGCTTGGAGAGGAAGGGATAAGTTTGTCTTGGACGCAAAGAGCGCGCAGTGATGGGGACGTCTGGGGGCAAGCGGACGTGCCGCTGGAGGCTGATTTAGATTTTCAAGTGATTGTTTATCACGACGGAAGTGCTGTTCGTGAATGGAAACTAGATGATACACAATTTTTATACACGAATGATCTGATAGATATTGATTTCCCTGAAAAAGGGATAATCTATATTGAAGTCAGACAAATGGGAATTGACGGCCTTTATGGGTATCCAGCAACAACTTCTATTGAAATTTAAATAGAATTGCTTCCATTTTTGTGTTTTCGCGTCTAATTCCTTCTATGAGTATAAGTAAAGGAATTTGACGTTGAGCTGGGATCCGTATGCCGCATTGGGCGTTGCCAAGAGTGCGACTGATAAAGAAATAAAATCTGCTTACCGCAAACTTGCAAAAGAGCTGCACCCTGATGTGCGGCCTAATGATGCGCCTGCAGAGGCGCGCTTTAAGCGGGTGAGTGCAGCTTTTTCTTTGTTATCTGATCCTGATAAAAGAGCGCTGTATGATCGCGGCGCGATTGATGCTGACGGAAATGAGAAAGCGCCTCAATTTAGAGGTGGATATGGGGGCGGTGCAGGTCCGCAAGGATTTTCTGGTCGTCCGGGTGCTGATGGATTTAATGGTTTTTCTGGAACGCATTCAGGTGGCGGACGTGCAGGCGCAGATGTGTTTGAAGATCTGTTTGGCGGCATGTTTGGACAAGGTGGCCGAGCGCGTGGCGCTGCTCCCGGTGGTGGATTTGGTTATGGCGCATCCAAGGGTGCCGATGTTCGCTATAAACTTGAGATTGACTTCCTAGATGCCATAAATGGTGCGCGTAAACGCGTGAGCATGGCAGATGGGCGTTCATTGAATGTGAATATTCCAGCTGGTGTTGAACCTGGTCAGACGCTTCGATTAAAGTCTCAAGGTGAGCCCGGTGCAGGGGGAATGAACCCCGGAGACGCTCTAGTTGAAATTGGCGTTCGTAGTCATCCAGATTATGAACGTTCAGGTAAAAATGTTAGAATGGATCTGAGAATTTCACTTGCTGAAGCGGTTGAAGGTGCACGCGTTAAGGTGCCGACGCCATCGGGCGAAGTATCTTTGAACATCGCTGCGGGTGCAAATAGTGGTAATGTTCTGCGCCTGAAAGGTAAAGGCGTGCAAAGCAAAGATAAACCGGGTGATTTATTGGTCCGTTTACTGGTTACTTTACCAGATAAACCAGACGCTGATTTAAAAGATTTTTTGAAAACTTGGCGCGGTCGGGATAAAAACGTCAGGGATTAGTTCATAACTTGGTGTTTTACTTGCGACATTCTTCATTTTAGGCAGCAAGATAGGTCGTGGCTAGCATATGAATTTCGTTCAGATAGTGTTCAGCGCGAACAGGTTAAACATTGTTCGCATGATGCGCTTTTTTTCCTTTTTCGCCACGTTAATGGCAGTTGTTATATCACCTGCTCAAGCTCAGGCTTGGGCTGGCGATTCGCTTGTTCCTCAAACTGAAGCGCGTAATGCTGCGCAATCTGGACGGACTGTTCCTTTTGCTAAGATAAGTCGTCAATTAAGAGATAGGTATAACGGGCAATTGATTGATGCTGCTATGTACTCTCAGGATGATGGCGGGTATCATTATAAAGTGACTTGGATGGATGGCGAAGGAAAACGTCTGCTCATCAAAGTAGATGCTTTATCAGGCAAAATCCTGCACATACGCGGAGAATAAAATATGCGCCTTTTAGTCGTTGAGGATGACCCAGATTTGGGACGTCAGTTGAAAACATCATTATCGGAAGCTGGATACGCAGTCGATCTGGCTGTCGACGGTGAGGATGGTCACTATCTCGGCGAAACTGAGCCATATGATGCTGTCATTCTGGATTTGGGACTTCCCAAAATGGATGGTGTGCGTGTTCTCGAAAAATGGCGGGCTGAAGGTAAAGTCATGCCTGTTCTTATCTTGACAGCGCGAGATCGCTGGAGCGAGAAGGTTGCTGGATTTGATGCTGGTGCAGATGATTATCTGACCAAGCCATTCATTACCGAAGAATTATTGGCACGTTTGCGTGCTTTGCTGCGCCGCTCTGCTGGACATGCAAGTTCGGCTTTAGAATTGGGTGATTTGCGGGTTGATACGAGCTCGGCAAGGGCCACTGTTGGCGGCCAACCTATCAAGCTAACAGCACATGAATATCGTGTGCTGAGTTATATGATGCATTATCAAGGACGTGTTGTGCCACGCACGGAACTTGTGGAGCACATTTATGACCAAGATTTTGACCGTGATTCCAATACAATCGAAGTATTTGTGGGGCGTTTGCGTAAAAAAATTGGATCTGATCGCATTCTAACTGAACGAGGTCTTGGGTATAGATTGGTCGATCCAGCTGCAAATGAATAATCGTTTTAAAATAGCGATTTTTAACTAGAACGGTCTGGCTGGCAAAATTGTGGCTCAAGGTTTCAAGAAATGTTTGCGTTTTATTTATCGCAAGGTATGGGCATCCATTGCTGGCAGACTAGTCACGCTTACATTCATCATGAGTGTTTTGATCGTCGTATCGGCGACATTGTTTTTGGGCGGTAGTTATCGCAAGGAAACAGAAGCACTTTTAAATGGTGAGTTGGAAGCAACCATTCAGACACTCACAAATGCGTTAAATTCTGATCCTGATGGTACGATTGTGCTTGATCAGAATTTGTTGCCGAATGACCCACGATTTCAACGCGTATTGTCTGGGTGGTATTATGGATATCTTGATCTTGATCGGGATTTAAACGTTCAAGAACCGGTTTTATCTCGAAGTATATGGGATGGTGGACTGCCGGTTGATATGACGCATATCGAGGAAGCTTACACAAATCTGGGGCAAGTTTTTTATCACAATGATCTAGATCCTGACGACAAACCAATCCGCGTGGCGTTGAGGGCGGTATTGCTGCCAGACCGTGAAACGCCGGTTGCATTGTTTGCGGCTATTAATAGCGAAGCAGCGCTTAGTGCTGAAACTGCGCTACGTCACCGCTTGGTTGCCGTTGTTGGATTGATGTTGTCTGGGATGCTGGTTGCGATTGGTTTTCTGATACATCACGGATTAGCACCTTTGCGGCGGATACGTGAGAATCTTGATGCGATTCGAGATGGCAGAGAAACGCGTCTAATCGGAGAATATTCCACTGAGATCGAGCCTTTGGTTGAAGATATGAACCGTGTTCTCGATCACAATCAGGAAGTTGTGGACCGCGCGCGCACACATGTGGGCAATTTGGCACATGCCCTGAAAAATCCCATTGCTGTATTGATGAATGAAACAGGTGGTGATGAAGCCTATTCAGCGATGGTTAAGCAGCATGCAAAAGCGATGTGGCAGAATGTTGATCACTATTTGAAACGCGCACAAGCAGCGGCGCGTGCAGAAGTATTGGGAGCTAGAACTGAAGTAGAACCGACTGTCGAAGATATTGCGATTTTGCTTGAACGTATTCATCGCGACAAGAATTTGGCGGTTGAAATTGATATTGATGAAGATGCTGTTTTTAAAGGCGAACGTCAGGATTTAGATGACCTTGTTGGCAATCTTTTAGAAAATGCAGCCAAATGGTGCAAGCGCCGTATGCGCGTGACGATACGTGTGAAAAACGACCAATTGATTGTTTTTGTTGATGATGATGGGCCTGGTTTGAAGCCAGCTGAACGAGAGATTGCCGTGCAACGTGGACAGAGACTAGACGAAACAGAACCAGGAACAGGATTAGGGCTGTCTATCGTGAAGGAATTAGCGGAAATGTATGGTGGTTCTTTTGCATTGGATAATAGCCCGTTTGGTGGTTTGCGTGCGCATCTCATTTTGCCAGCTGCGACATAGAAAAGTTAGAATATGCTGCACATCTTCATCGGAATAATTGTTGGTTTGGGCTTGGCGTATTGGGTCGGCAATACATGGCGCATGCGAGCGGGTGTATTAATTGCTATGACCATAGCTGTGACATGTTACGGATTTATCGGATCTCCCTCCATTGGCGACAGACCATTGCATCAACGACTTGATGAAATGAGAAAAATGGAACCCAAAGATATTTCGGGTGATCAGTGGATAGCTTTGTTGCAACAGCGTGCCAAAGTGGACCCGGAAGATCCGCAATCTCATAAGTTTATCGGTGATATTCTTATGCAGCAGGGAAAACCGGATGAGGCATTGCGGGCTTATCAATCAGCTCTACGCCGAGACCCTAAATTTGTTGATGTTCTGACACCTATGGCGGATGCTTTGGTTGCTCAACAGGGTGGGCGCGTGACGGAGCAAGCACAGCAAATATATATCGCAGCTTTTTCAGCGAATACGGCTGATGTGAAAGCTGCCTTTATGCCGGGTATGAGATTTTGGCTGGATGGTGATCGTGATGGCGCGAGAGATTGGTGGGCGCAAGCACAATCCATGATGCCCGAAGGCTCGCCAGAAGCAATGGAACTTAAATCCCAAGTAGATTTATTGCAGCAGGCAATGGCAAATGTTGCCAGACAAAAAGAAGAAATGACGGATGATATAGCCTCTGAAAACGAGGACAATCCATCAGAAAAAGACTGATGCTGGTCATCACATATAGTTGATGTAGTCCTTTGATCAGAAGTGGGTATGTCTAAGGTTTGGATAGAGGAAGATAATTCATGCGTGCGCGTTCCCAAAGAGCATGGTTGATCGGTGTAGCAGGTGTTCTGTTGGTTGGAGCAGTTGCGCTTGTGATGTCTGCACTAGGAGATAATGCGAGTTATTCTAGAACGCCGACAGAGATCGTGACTGGTAATGTTGTGACAGTTGGTGAGCGGGTTCGCATTGGTGGATTGGTAGGGGTTGATTCAATAGAACGCGGCCCGGGTACATTGATAAAGTTTGAAATCACAGATGGTGAATACGGCGTCAATGTTGCGTATGATGATTTGCCGCCAGACCTTTTTGAAGAAGGACAAGGAATTGTCGCCGAAGGCATCATTCAGGTTGATGGTAGTCTTCAGGCAACACGCCTAGTCGCGCGTCATGATGAAAGCTACATGCCTAAAGAAGCGTATGATGCTTTAAAAGCTGCTGGTGGTGAAGCCGCCGCGAAAGCTGCACAATATAATGATGAAGGCGTCTAATGATAGAATTTGGCCATATCAGTTTATTTCTTGCTCTGGGCGCGTCATTATTGGCGGCTGTCTTTGGTGTTTGGGGTAAAGCGCAAGAAACTAACCGGTCGATACTTGTTGCGATGGCAGCAAGCGTTGTGGCATTTTTTACGTTAGTTCGCGCTTTTTTGGGATCAGATTTTTCTCTAGAACTTGTGGTCAAGCATTCGCATTCTTTAAAGCCTACTTTCTACAAATTCGCCGGAACGTGGGGAAATCATGAAGGATCAATGCTTTTATGGTGTATGATCATGTTGGGCTTTGGGGCGGCAGCTGTTGGTTTGATGAAACCAAGTGCGTTGAAGACGAAAGCAATTGGTGTCCAGGGGGGATTATCTTTCTTGTCGCTGACTTATTTGCTTTTTGCATCTTC
>JGI2924J29684_1076789_pt1 | contig 11338 bp, 8 predicted proteins | sample BenlonsequencITS_FD_29684 | JGI IMG/M metagenome (IMG submission 29684)
GGAGCGAACAATGGAAAAACAACGCGGTTTCACGCTTATCGAACTGATGGTCGTTATTGGCATCATCGCCATTTTAAGCGCAATCGGCATTCCGGCTTACCAGAACTATCTGCGTAAAGCGGCGCTGACGGATATGTTGCAAACTTTTGTCCCCTACCGTACCGCCGTCGAACTCTGCGCTCTGGAACATGGGGGGACGGGCACTTGTGATGCAGGCGCCAACGGTATCCCCTCGCCCGTCGCCACCCGTTATGTTTCGGGCATGAGCGTGGAAAAAGGCGTCATCACGCTTACCGGTCAGGAGAGTCTGAACGGGCTTAGCGTCATCATGACGCCCGCCTGGGACAATGCTAACGGCATTACCGGCTGGACGCGTAACTGCAATATTCAAAGCGACAGCGCGCTACAACAGGCTTGTGAAGATGTCTTCCGTTTTGACGCCAACTAAGGAAACAAGATGAAGGACGCACAGCTCAACACCTTGTGTCAACGTCACCAAGCTGTACTGATCAATAGCGCCAGCAACAGTATCACTGTTGCAGTGGTCGACGCGCCCTCTCATGCGTTACTGGACGCTCTGCATTTCGCCACGCAAAAACAGATTGATATTGTGTGCTGGACTCGCCAGCAAATGGAAAATCATCTGCATAAGCCGGATCAGGCTCCCTCGGCAAACGCCGCGAAAGGCGGAGAAACCGCAGCCCAGCTTCTCAATCAGACATTACGCTCGGCGATGGCGAAACGCGCCTCCGATATCCATCTCGAACCAGGCGCCAGCCGCTACCGGATAAGACTCCGCATCGATGGCGTTCTTCATATTCTGCAGGACATCGCTAAAGAGACAGGGCTTGCGCTGACGGCCAGATTGAAAGTCCTGGGAAATTTGGACATCGCTGAACATCGGCTGCCGCAGGACGGGCAATTTACCGTTGACCTGTCGGGAGACAGCATCTCTTTTCGTATCGCCACGCTTCCCTGTAAAGAAGGCGAAAAAGTCGTCTTACGGTTGTTGCATCAGGTTGAACAAACGCTGGATCTGGACACGCTGGGCATGTACGGGGCACAACTTACCGTTTTTAGACAAGCCCTACAGCAACCTCAGGGGCTGGTACTGGTGACTGGCCCCACCGGTAGCGGAAAAACGGTCACGCTATACAGCGCGCTACAAACCCGGAATACGCCGGGTATCAACCTCTGTAGCGTTGAGGATCCGATAGAAATTCCACTGGATGGGATTAACCAAACGCAGATCCATCCCCGCGCCGGGCTCACCTTTCAAAATGTGCTGCGCGCGCTTTTACGCCAGGACCCTGACATCATCATGGTAGGTGAAATTCGTGACGGCGACACCGCAGAAATCGCCATTAAGGCGGCACAAACGGGCCATCTGGTACTTTCAACGCTCCATACGAACTCCACCAGTGAAACCCTGATACGTTTGCAGCAAATGGGCGTAGCACGCTGGATGATCTCATCGGCGCTTACGCTGGTGGTAGCGCAACGCCTGGTAAGGAAGCTTTGCCCGCACTGCAAACAGCGCCTGAGCGATCCCGTGGTGCTATCGCCCAATCTTTGGCCCAGCGCGCTACCGCGCTGGCAGGCAAGCGGCTGTCAGCATTGCTACCACGGCTTTTATGGCCGAACCGCGTTATTCGAAGTGTTAACCGTTACCCCGGCATTAAGACAGTTAATTGCGAGCGGCGCATCGGCGCAAGCACTGGAAGCCCACCTCCAACAGACCGGTACAGGGACGCTTTTTGAAAATGGCTGTCGCGCCGTTGAGCAAGGCATGACGTCCTTTGAAGAGATACTGCGCGTTCTGGGAATGCCCCATGAGCGTTAAACAGCTCTGGCGCTGGCAAGGCGTTAACGATAAAGGCCAACTGGAACAAGACGTTGTATGGGTGGACAATCGTCTGGCGCTGATCATCACCCTGCAACACCAGCGCATTATGCCGCTTCGCATCAAGCGCATGGGTGTTAACGCCGCACTGTGGAAAGAAGAGCAAAGCGCTGAAATTATTCATCAGTTGGCCACGCTCATTCATGCCGGACTGACGCTTTCTGAAGGGCTGGAACTCCTTGCGAAACAGCATCCCCACCGACAATGGCAAGCGCTGTTGCGCACGCTGGCTCACGAGCTTGAACAGGGCGTCCCTTTTTCCAGCGCATTAGTCTCCTGGCCGCAGGTATTTCCGCCGCTCTACCAGACGATGATCCGCACCGGAGAACTGACCGGCAAACTGGCCGAATGCTGCTTTGAACTGGCCCGTCAGCAAAAAGCGCAACGGCAGATTACGGTTAGCGTGAAAAAGGCGCTGCGCTATCCCGCCATTATTATGACAATGGCCGCCCTGGTCGTTTTCGCCATGCTGCACTTTGTCCTGCCGGAATTTGCCGCCATTTACCGTAGCTTCAATACCCCGCTCCCTCTTCTGACACGCGGTATTATCGCGATAGCGCAATGGGGGTCGGCATGGGGTTGGCTCATCTTGCTCCTGGCGGTTATCGGTGCTATCGCTCACCACAGGGTAAAACAAAAACCGTCCTGGCAGGCGCAGCGCCAGCACCTTCTGCTACGGCTTCCCGTTATGGGTCGCCTGATAAGAGGCCAGAAACTAGCGCAAATATTCACCGTACTGGCATTAACCCAAAGCGCAGGCATTCCTTTTCTTCAGGGACTGGAAAGCACTATCGATAGTCTCGGCTGCCCTTACTGGTCACAGCGTTTAACGCAGGTACATCAGGAAATCGCCGCGGGCAATCCGGTCTGGTTGGCGCTAAAAAATACCCAGGAATTTAGTCCGCTATGCCTGCAACTGGTCAGAACGGGCGAAGCGTCCGGTTCACTCGATATCATGCTGCATAACCTTGCCCGTCACCACAGTGAAACTACGCTGGCGCTGGCCGATAATCTGGCGTCGCTGTTGGAACCGGCGTTATTGATCATCACCGGCTTAATTATCGGTACGCTGGTGGTGGCGATGTATTTGCCGATTTTTCATCTGGGAGACGCGATGAGCGGGATGGGATAAGGCTGGCGCACATTTACGCCAGCCAGAATATTAGAGGTTATTGAAAATGCGGTTTTCTTGTTCCTGCACCCGAATAAAGGTGGTGCGTTTGGTCAACTCTTTCAGACGAGACGCGCCGACATAAGTGCAGGCTGAGCGTAAACCGCCCAGGATATCGCGGGCGGTATTGCCCACCGGCCCGCGCAGCGGCAATTTAACCGTTTTACCTTCTGCCGCGCGGTATTTCGCAACGCCGCCGACATGACGGTTCATCGCTGATTCCGAACTCATGCCGTAGAACAGCATAAATTTCTCGCCGTTCTCTTCTACCACGCTGCCACCGCTCTCTTCGTGACCCGCCAGCATGCCGCCCAACATAACGAAATCCGCGCCGCCGCCAAAGGCCTTTGCTACGTCGCCTGGCATGGTGCAGCCGCCATCGCTGACGATCATACCGCCCAGGCCATGCGCCGCGTCAGCACATTCGATAACCGCCGACAGTTGCGGATAACCGACGCCGGTTTTTACACGCGTCGTGCATACGGAGCCGGGACCAATTCCCACTTTCACGATATCGGCGCCGGAGAGGATAAGCTCTTCGCACATCTCGCCCGTTACCACATTACCTGCGCAGATCGTTTTTGTCGGCCATGCTTCACGCGCCTTCGCGACGAACTGCACGAAATGTTCTGAATAACCATTGGCCACATCAATGCAAACAAAGTTCAGCGCAGGATTCAGCGCCAGAATCTGCGCCGTTTTTGCGAAATCAGCGTCAGAGGTTCCGGTGGAAACCATCACATGCTTCAGAACATCAGCCGAAGCCGTGTTGATAAAAGCTGCCCACTCTTCAACGGTGTAATGTTTATGTACAGCAGTCAGAATATCGAACCCAGCCAACGCTTGCGCCATTTCAAACGTCCCGACGGTATCCATATTTGCCGCGATAATCGGTACGCCAGACCAGGTCTGACCTGAGTGTTTAAAGGTGAATTGACGTTCCAGTTCGACATCGGAACGGCTTTTGAGGGTAGAACGTTTAGGACGGATAAGAACGTCTTTGAAACCTAACTTCAGATCTTCTTCAATACGCATGTGTGGATTCCTGGGGTTAATGGCGAAAAATCGAAACTCACAACTCCAGTGACGCTATCATACGCACTAATCATGGCCGTACAAGACTGCGAAATTCTCTTTTTTTACGTTACAATCCCATAAATTTACCTGGCGAATAGTAGGTTAATGCTCAGAGCGTATCGTCTTTGTATGTTTAAAATTTAACCTTTTGATTGGCAAACTAAAATTCCGGAAGCTGGAGATATGAGGTATACCGTAGCCTTAACCGGCGGTATTGGCAGCGGTAAAAGTACCGTCGCTGATGCCTTCGCTGACCTCGGAATAACCGTCATCGACGCGGATATTATCGCGCGCCAGATGGTTGAGCCAGGGCAGCCCGCCCTGAACGCAATAGCGGAACATTTTGGTTCTGAACTTATCGCCGCCGACGGCACGTTACGTCGCCGGGCGCTGCGTGAGCGTATTTTTTCGCATCCGGAAGAAAAAGCCTGGCTTAACGCTCTGCTTCATCCCTTAATTCAGCAGGAAACCCAGCGGCAGTTTCAACAGGCGACGTCGCCTTATGTATTATGGGTTGTTCCTCTGCTGGTTGAAAACAAGCTATATCCAAAAGCCAACCGCGTACTGGTGGTTGACATTAAGCCCGAAACGCAACTCATGCGTACAATGCAGCGTGATGATGTTACACGCGAGCATGTTGAACACATTCTCGCTGCACAGGCGACGCGTGAAGCGCGCCTTGCCGTAGCGGACGATGTTATTGATAATAACGGCGCACCGGATGCTATCGCATCAGATGTGGCCCGCCTGCACGCCTGTTATCTTAAGCTCGCGTCGCAGTTTGTCTCACAGGAAAAACCGTAATGCACACCCAGGTCCTATTTGAACACCCTCTCAATGAGAAGATGCGTACGTGGCTGCGCATAGAGTTTTTGATCCAACAGCTCTCCATCAACCTGCCAATTGCAGACCATGCGGGCGCTCTGCATTTTTTCCGTAATATCAGCGACCTGCTGGATGTGTTCGAACGTGGCGAAGTCCGTACCGAACTGCTGAAAGAGCTGGAGCGACAGCAGCGAAAATTACAGGCATGGGTTGAAGTTCCCGGCGTCGACCAGGACCGTATTGAAGCCCTGCGCCAGCAGTTAAAATCCGCGGGCAGCGTGCTGATCTCCGCGCCGAGGATTGGCCAGCAGCTACGCGAAGATCGCTTGATTGCCCTTGTGCGTCAACGCTTAAGTATTCCTGGCGGCTGTTGCAGTTTCGATTTACCCACGCTGCATATCTGGTTGCACCTACAACAGCCGCAGCGCGACGCCCAGATTGAAACCTGGCTTGCCAGCCTGAACCCCCTCACCCAGGCGCTGACTCTGGTGCTTGATCTGATCCGCAATTCAGCGCCCTTCCGCAAGCAAACCAGCCTGAACGGGTTTTATCAGGATAACGGGGACGATGCCGATTTACTGCGTCTGATACTGACGCTTGATTCCCAACTTTACCCACAAATTTCCGGTCATAAGAGCCGTTTTGCCATCCGCTTTATGCCGCTGGATAGTGAAAATGGTCTGGTGCCGGAGCGTCTTGATTTTGAACTGGCCTGTTGCTAAGGAGTAAAAATGTCTGACGTTACCGTCGTAAGCTGTCCGACCTGCGGTAAACCGGTAGTCTGGGGGGAAGTCAGCCCCTTCCGCCCGTTCTGTTCTAAACGCTGTCAGTTAATTGATTTGGGTGAATGGGCCGCCGAAGAGAAGCGAATCGCCAGCAGCGGCGACCTGTCTGATAGTGACGACTGGAGCGAAGAGCGCTAACGGTAATGGCTCTGTTGAGACGGCAATATCGCCTTATGACAAAAATAATCAATAAATACGCGTAGTTTTGGCGCCATATGCGCGCGGCCGGGATAATACCAATAAACCGGCGAGATTAGGCTATAACAGAAACGTAGCCGCCATTGCGCCAGAAAACCCTGGCGCGTTATCACTGACCCTAAGTCCGCAGGAGCTGGCGGCAATTGAGACGTTTTTTCCTCACGACGCCGCGGCCGACCCCCGCTACTGGCCAGAAATTATGTCCACATTAAATCGATAATAAGATCAACGGGGATCGTATTGAGATCCCCAGTTAATGCGCACATTGTCGTAATTTGCGAATAATCGGCTCATTGGCAGGCGGGAAGTCGTCCGCATTCAACGTGCTTTGCGCGATCCACTGTCCCGGCTGTCCTTCTTTCCCCCACGGTTCGCCCTCCCAGCGTTCAACCAGCCAAAACCACAGCGTAATGTGTCGGTCCGGGAATTGATATTCCAGAGTGTCGAATAAAGTCACCTGTGTTGGCGTAATTCCCACTTCTTCCTGTAGCTCACGGATCAACGCCTGCTCTGGCGTTTCTCCGGATTCTATTTTTCCGCCGGGGAATTCAAGCTTGTTCGCCATATGCGCATCAGCGGCGCGCCGGGTAATAAAAATTTCATCGTTCGGGTTGCGGATAATCCCAACCGCAATTTGCAGTTTTTTCATCTTGTTGTATCCATAAAAAAAGCGCAGTCGCCTGCGCCTTTTTATCCGTGTTCAATACCCAGGCCGAATAAGCGTAGCGCCATTCGGCAATAATGCCAGCATCGACCTGATGGCAACACATTACGTCTTATCAGGCCGATAAATTTATCGCATTAACTCAGGCGACCGTGACACTGTTTGTATTTCTTACCGGAACCGCAAGGGCAAGGATCGTTACGTCCAATCTTACGTTCGCCCGTTTGAGCGGCTAGATCGGCAGCCACGGCGGCATCGTCATCCTGATGGCTTAACTGCTGCATCAGCGCCAGGCGCTCCGCCTCTTCGCGACGCTGCATCTCCATCGCTTCGACCTCTTCCGGCATACGTACCTGAACTTTGCTCAGAGTGCTGATCACTTCATATTTCAGCGATTCCAGCATCGCGGCGAACATAGCGAAGGATTCGCGCTTATACTCCTGCTTCGGATCTTTTTGCGCATAGCCGCGCAGATGAATACCCTGACGCAGGTAATCCATCGCCGCCAGATGCTCTTTCCACAGGGAATCGAGAGTTTGCAGCATCACGCCTTTCTCGAAGTGACGCATCATTTCAGCGCCAACCACCTCTTCTTTACGCTGATACAACTCGATGGACTGCGCCAGGATACGCTCACGCAGCGTCTCTTCATGCAGCTCCGGCTCTTTATCCAGCCATTCGGCAATCGGCAACTCCAGGTCAAAGTCGTTTTTCAGGCGTTCCTGCAAACCGGGGATATCCCACATCTCTTCCAGCGACTGCGGCGGAATGTAGGCGTCAATGGTCGCCTTAAAGACATCTTCACGAATGCTGTTAATGGTGTCGCTAACGTCAGACACATCCAGCAGTTCGTTACGCTGGGAATAGATTGCACGACGCTGATCGTTCGCCACGTCATCATATTCCAGCAGTTGCTTACGAATATCGAAGTTACGACTTTCCACTTTACGCTGCGCGTTAGCGATAGCTTTCGTTACCCACGGGTGCTCAATCGCTTCGCCGGGTTTCATGCCCAGTTTACGCATCATACCTGACACGCGATCGGAGGCGAAAATACGCATCAGCGCATCTTCCATCGACAGATAGAAACGGGACGAACCCGGATCGCCCTGGCGACCGGAACGCCCGCGCAACTGATTATCGATACGACGGGATTCATGACGCTCGGTGCCGATAATATGCAGACCGCCTGCAGCCAGCACCGCGTCGTGGCGCGCCTGCCAGTCAGCTTTAATCTGCGCAATTTGTTCCTCCGTCGGCGCTTCCAGCGCGGCGACTTCCGCCTGCCAGCTACCGCCCAGCATAATATCGGTACCACGACCCGCCATGTTAGTGGCGATAGTGACCGCCGCAGGATAACCGGCCTGCGCAACGATGCCTGCTTCGTTGGCGTGGAATTTAGCGTTCAGTACGTTATGTTTGATGCCCGCTTTGGTCAGCTCTCTGGAAACCACTTCAGATTTCTCGATAGAAATCGTCCCGACCAGCACTGGCTGTCCGTTCGCAGTGCGCTCTTTGATATCTTCGATAATGGCCTGGATTTTTTCCGCCTCGGTCATGTAGACCAGATCCGGCAAATCCTTACGGATCATTGGACGATTGGTCGGCACGACCACGGTATCCAGCTTATAGATGGAACTAAATTCAAACGCTTCAGTATCCGCCGTACCGGTCATACCGGCCAGCTTTTCATACAGACGGAAGTAGTTCTGGAAGGTGATAGACGCCAGCGTCTGGTTTTCATTCTGAATTTCAACACCTTCTTTCGCTTCTACCGCCTGGTGCAAACCGTCAGACCAGCGACGCCCCTGCATGGTACGACCGGTATGTTCATCAACAATGATGACTTCGCCGTCTTTCACAATGTAATCCACGTCGCGGGTAAACAGCGCATGCGCGCGTAGCGCGGCGGTGACGTGATGCATCAGCATAATATTGCCAGGAGAGTAGAGAGACTCACCCTCATCCATAATGCCTTCTTGCACCAGTAGCTCTTCAATCAGCACCAGACCGCGTTCGGTCAGGTTGACCTGACGCGCTTTCTCATCCACGGAGAAATGGCCTTCGCCCTGGAAAGTGTCAGAATCTTCTTTCTCCTGACGAATCAGATGCGGGATGATTTTGTTCACTTTTTTGTACATTTCCGAGCTGTCTTCCGCCGGGCCGGAAATGATCAGCGGGGTACGCGCTTCATCGATCAGGATGGAGTCAACCTCATCCACCAGCGCATAGTGAAGTTTACGCTGCACGCGCTCTTCCGGGCTGAACGCCATGTTGTCGCGCAGGTAGTCAAAACCGTATTCGTTGTTAGTACCGTAAGTGATGTCGGCAGCGTAAGCTTCACGCTTGGCTGGCGCAGGCATACCAGGCAGGTTGATGCCAACACTCATACCGAGGAATTCGAACAGTGGACGGTTGTTTTCGGCGTCACGCTGGGCCAGATAGTCGTTCACGGTAACGACGTGAACGCCTTTACCGGACAGCGCGTTCAGGTAGGCTGGCAACGTTGCGGTCAGGGTCTTACCTTCACCGGTACGCATTTCCGCGATGCAGCGATCGTTGAGAACCATACCGCCCAACAACTGAACGTCGAAGTGACGCATCCCGAAGACGCGTTTACTGGCTTCACGCACCACCGCGAACGCTTCCGGAATGAGGCTCTCTACGCTTTCGCCTTTTTCAATACGTGCGCGGAATTCGTTGGTTTTCGCTTTCAGTTCGTCATCGGAGAGTTTTTCCATCTCCGGTTCCATTGCATTAATAAGGCTCACGGCCTTACGCATACGACGCAGCGTACGATCGTTACGGCTACCGAATACTTTCGTTAATAGTTTGATTAGCATAATAAAATCTCAAACGCCCCGCGCCGCGGAGCTACAATAAAGTTAAAGGGTCTTTTTTCGTTAGCTGAGACGTTGAGGACCGGCGCGAATGCCCTGCGCCTGACTTATCCAGGCCGGGATGCTAAATGCGGTTTGCGGCGCGAAATACGCCAGGGAGACGCGAATAATCGCAGGCGGCGTGCCCTCCTGCGTGAGCATCGCGCTGAGCGTATTCAGTAAAGCGATATGATGCGCCTGTAATGGCGATGGCGCGTCGGCAACGAGCAGCGTTTGCGGCGCCATTGCAAAAGAGAGGTGGCGAATCACCGTGCGAATAGCGTGCTGATGCCAGTAATCTACGGTGAAATTGGGACGACGGTTAGACGCTTCTAACAGCGCCAGTTGGCTAAAGTTAACTTTAGACGCGGCGCTGTGGTTGCTGGCAGTCGCCCTTGCAGGCGTATTGGTTTCAGCGACGTTACTGAGCGCGGGCAAACCTAAACTCGCCGCGACCATCCCTAATAAGAGATGCGGCCAGAAATATCGTCTGCCTAACTGTCGCCAGCGCGTCAGTATTCCACTCACGTCATTGCCACCTGATATGCCCTTAATGGGCTTATAAAATTAAAACAATTTGCGCACAAATCTTATCATTAAAGCGTACGCGCTACAGCAGTAATGACGAGAAACAAAGATAAAAAATGGCTAAGAAAACAGCGAACGCGCCGTATTTCGATTTAATCCTGCTAAACAGGCGCGGGTATAGATAGAAACATTGCCTTCCAGCACGTTTATCAAGCCACCTTGACAAAAAACAGCGCTGGCGTAGTTTCCCCACCATCATCGGCAGTTCAAACAACTTACAACGTTCTTCGGTCAGGCACAGACACTACCGTGGCAGATGGTCTGCGCCACCTGTCCAACAGTCATGACTTCAGCGGTGAAAATTATATCGCCTCGTTGGCACGCTTTTCGTCATCCGGCGCCATTACACTGCGGCCTTTATGAATACTCAATCTTCGCGATTCTACAGCGTCCTTAATACTTTCGCGGATAGTCGCTAATCGCTCGCGAATCACTGCATCCCGTCGAAGGATCTTCTTTTTACGTCGCTGGTTATCCGGTGTCGGATTCTCCTCAAGATACTTGAGCACCTGTTTATATTCTTTATTCAACTTGCTATGATATTTTGCCAGTAAGGCTTCAATCTTAGACGCTTTTTTAGATGTTAATCCTTCACAAGCTATTTCATAATCATAACAAGCAGTGGCTATATCATGAATAGGTATCGAGACTTCTTGTATTACTGAAGAGATAAGGCTAGCCGCGAGGATACCGGTCCCCCGCGAGGGTTCCACAACGAGTGATTTTATTTTTGCCCCGCACTCCCAGAAGAAACCTTTCTCGGCAGATTTTATTTTCCGGTCAATTTCCCTGGTTTTTAAATGGGGGTTAGGGTTTATTTTATTGCTTACAGCACCTGCGGCATAATCGTAAAGCTTTTTACCTGACCACGCTAATCCTGCGCCAACCCCCGCGCCGATGAGCGTACCAAAGCCAGGAGAAATTGCCGTGCCGATTACAGCGCTCGACAAGCCACCGGCAACACAAAACCCAGTATGTACCCCCGTTTGTAGAAAGAGTTCGACCGTTTTATACTCTCTAAAACGCTCAACGGCTTTACGGTTATTAAGAACATTTAACGATTTCTGAATGGAGCTCAATTCGCGCTTAAAGGCAGATTGTATTTTCTTGAAATTCTTGACATCCTTCAAAGTTAGTTTGTTTTGGTCAAAAAAACTCTCTTTTTCTGGCACAGATACAGGCATGGTATAAGACGAACACACAACCTTTTCATCTTTTTCGTCAAGAGAACTCTCTTTTTCCGGCACA
>JGI2924J29684_1076788_pt1 | contig 11327 bp, 11 predicted proteins | sample BenlonsequencITS_FD_29684 | JGI IMG/M metagenome (IMG submission 29684)
GGCGGAGACGGTCGCGGACGGTGTAGAGGGCGCGCAGCATCCACAACCGTCGGAGGCCAGCGGCAGCAAGGGGGAAGTCGGGGTGGTCATCGGATCGCTCCTGTGGGATCGGGGGATCAGGCGGGGTTTCCCCTCCCATCGTATACCCCTATGGGGTATTGTCAAGGGGTTGATACGGATCGCTGCCGAGGTCATCAGAATTATTGTCCCCGGGAGTGGGGTCACTGAGCATCAGGGACACGTTTTCCTGGTGCAGGGGAAGACGGATGGTGAAGACCGATCCGGCACCGGGGCCAGGAGAGGTGGCGGTGAGAGTGCCGCCGTGGGCCTCGATCAATGCCTTGGAGATGGTCAGACCGATACCGGCCCCGCCGTTGTCCCGGCTGCGGGCGGCATCCCCCCGGTAGAAGCGTTCGAAGATGTGTCCGAGCTGGCCAGGTGGGATGCCCTCGCCGTCATCGGCGACGTGGATGAGCGCGGTGGACGCCCCCTGTCGGTGGACGCTGATCCGGACCTGCCCGCCGGCCGGGGTGTACCGTAGCGCGTTCGACAGGAGATTGCTCATCACCTGGCCGAAGCGTTGCCGGTCCACGAGCACCCGGACGGTGTCCATAATGGTCTCGACCTGTAAATCGACGCCTTTGTCAGCATAAGCTTCCCCCGCGGCAGCAGCGGCGGTATGGAGCAGATCCCCGAGCCCTTCCTCCGCCAGGTCCAAATCGATCCGGTGTTCCTGGGCCCGGGAGACATCGTCGATGTCTTCCATCAACCGGGTCAGGCGGGTGAGTTGGTCAGCCATGATCGTGTGGGTGGCATTATTCCAGTCCACGACCCCGTCCTGGAGACCATCGAGGTAGACCGTGAGCACCGATAAGGGGGTGCCCATTTCGTGGGCCAGATCAGAGAGCATCTGGCGGCGGACCTGTTCGGTGTGTTCCAGCCGGTCGGCCATGGTGTTGAAGGCATGCGCCAGGGTGGTGACCTCGGGGCCTGCTTCTCCGGCGGGCACGCGGATACGGTAGTTGCCGGCCGTCAGGCTGGTAGCGGCGCGGGTGAGATCCTGCAGGGGGGTGCGCAGGCGACGCGATAACCACAGGCTGGCCAGCAGGGCGCTGATCAAGGCGGTGGGCAGGGCGACGGCCAGGGTGATCAGGTTGGCGTCCCGGTAGGCCTGCTCGGCATGGAACAGCTCCAGCGAGGGGTCCTCCCGGCCGGTCATCAACATATGATCATGGAACAGGGTCGGGCCCACCATCGTGGCCACGGCCGCGGCCACCAGCAGGCTAATCACCACGACCAACACCTGGGCGGCCAGGAAGCGGAAGGTCAGGCCGGGTCTGTGATTCATGGCTGCCCCACCCGGTAGCCCACGCCACGCACGGTGTCGATAAACCCCCGGCCCCGGGTGTCGGTGCCGAGCTTGCGACGCAAGTTGCCGATGTGGACATCGACGATGCGTTCATCGCCGACCCAGGTGGTGTCCCAGACCTCGGTGATCAGGTCGTGGCGGGTCAGCACCTGGCCGGGGCGCAGGGCCAGGGCAACCAGCAGCTCGAACTCCGTGCGGGTGAGCTCCACGGTCGTCTCCCCCACCCACACCTGATGGGCGACGGGGTCAAGGATGAGGTCACCAACGATCAAGGGGGTGGTCACCTGCGGTGGGGTGGTGCTGGTGCGCGGGCGGCGCAGCACCGCATGCACCCGGGTCACCAGTTCCCGGATGCTAAAAGGTTTGGTGATGTAGTCATCCGCCCCCAGGGTCAAACCGCTGATCTTGTCGTCCTCGCTGCCACGCGCGGTGAGCATGAGGATGTAGCAGTCCGAGAAGGTGCGGATCCGTCGGCACACCTCCAGGCCGTCGAGTTCGGGCAGCCCCAGATCCAGCACCACAACATCGGGGGAAAAGCGACGGGCCTCGTCCACGGCCTGGGTGCCGGTGTGCGCCTGGCGGGTGTCGAAGCCGGCCCGGATGAGGTAGGAGGCCACCATCTGAGCCAGGGGTTGTTCATCATCGACGACCAGCACCCGCCCCGGGGGCGTGGCGGTGGTCGGTGTGCGGTCAGCCATAGACCCCAGTATCGCTTCGGCCGGGGGGAATACCACCCTCGTTCAGTGCCCGGCGGGGAAATCTTCATCAAATCTTCAAACATCACCCTTCGACCGCCGTCACCCCTGTGCCCCACCCCGGGCCGGCGGCATCGCCTCCCCTGGTCGGTTCAGCAGGCGTCACCAGGGATTTCACTGCCTGCACCGCATACCCGGGGCGGGTAGAAGGACATCGTCCACGGCTGTGGGGTGGTGTCCCGGTGGTGACCCAGCCCACCGGAGTCACCCCCTTTTCGCCCTGTTATAAGGCTGTGAGCAGGGTTTTTGATTTCTGGGCCGTCAGGCACCCGTGCTAGAAAAGGTATGGCATCGACCTTGAGGCGGTGTCTTCTCACGGTCTTACCACGATCCAAGGAGATTGACGTGAAACGAGCAGCGATCGCAGCCGCCGCCCTTACCCTCGCCCTCACGGGGTGTTCGGCCGCCGACCCGGAACCCACCGCCGACGGGACGGTGTCCCAGGATACATTCCTGACTACCCATGGCCTGGCCGCCATGGACGCGGTGGAGATCATTGATCACCTCGACCGGCAGAAGGTCACTGAGCGTCCCACGGATCTGATCGCCTCAGTGCGTGCCGATGAACTGCTGCTCTCGAGCGATGACCAGGAAGTCGTGGTCGATCTTCCCGACAATCAGACGTATGTCTCGATCGCACCCTACCTCACCTCCACCCACGACTGCTTCTACCACAGCCTCACGACCTGCCTGGGGGAACTCGACAATGAGGATATCCAGGTCACGATCACCGATGAAGCGACCGGCGAGGTCCTGATCGATGAGCAAACCACCACCTTCGACAACGGGTTTGTCGGCTTCTGGCTTCCCGATGATGCCACCGGCACCATCGAGATCACCCATCAGGGGCGCACCGGTGTCACCGAGTTCTCCACCACCGAGGACGGGGCCACCTGTGTCACGGACCTGCGCCTGACCTGATGCCTCAGCAGCGGGTTTCCCCTGATCCTTCCCCTGTGTCACTCAGACTTGCACCAAGGACGGTTTAACCATGACAAGTAGTTTTTCCCGGCGACAGTTTCTGCTCGGCGGGCTCGTACTCGCCGGCACCGGGGCCGTGGCCGCCTGCACCAGCGACCCTGGACCCGCTGCCTCGGCACCAGGTCCCTCCCTTCGCCCCACTCCCACCCCCACTGCGCTCGGTGAGCCGACGGTGCGCCGGACACTGACCGCCCGGCCCCTCTCCCTGGATATCGGCGGCATCGAAGCCAAGACGTGGGGATACGTCTCTGACACCGGGGATGCGGCCATTGAGGCCACCGCCGGCGACGTCCTCCAGGTCGATATCACCAATGAACTGCCTGAGAGCACCTCCATCCACTGGCATGGCATCGCACTCCACAACGCAGCCGACGGTGTGCCCGGCATGACCCAGGACCCCATTGAACCTGGCGAGTCTTTCTCCTATGTTTTTGAAGTCCCCCACGGTGGCACCTACTTCTACCATTCCCACACCGGCCTGCAGCTTGATCGCGGCCTCCACGCCCCACTGATCATCCGTGACCCGCAAGACGCTGAGGACCAGGACGTCGAGTGGACCATCGTGCTCGACGACTGGGTCGATGGCATTCAGGGCACTCCCGACGATGAGCTCGACAAGCTCACCGGAATGGGTTCGGGCGACCATAACGGGAGGATGGGAATGGGAGGTCACGGCCAGATGATGCACGGCACCCCGGACCGGGTACTGGGCGGGGATGTCGGCGATGTGATGTATCCGCACTACCTCATCAACGGACGTATCCCCCGTGCTCACCGGACCTTCGAGGCTCGCCCGGGCGACAAGGCCCGCCTGCGGTTTATCAACTCCGGCGGTGACACCATCTTCAAGGTGGCCCTCGGTGGTCACCGCATGACTGTCACCCACACCGACGGCTTCCCTGTCCAGCCCTGGGAGACCGAATCGATCTACCTGTCGATGGGCGAGCGTGTCGACGTCGAGGTCATCCTCGGCGACGGCATCTTCCCGCTCACGGCTTTGGCGGTGGGTAAGGACGACCGCGCCTTCGCCGTCATCCGCACCGCCGGCGGCCAGGCCCCCCGCCCCGATGTCGACTTCCCCGAGTTGTCGTCCACCGGACTGCTTCTGTCCTCCCTGAAGCCAGCAGACCGTGCACTCCTGCCCGAGGGCACACCAGACCGAGAAGTCAGCATCGACCTGGGCGGGCAGATGATGCCGTATGAATGGAGCATTCTCACCGACGGCCAATCCTCCTCCGCGACCGTGCAGGAGGGCCAGCGCCTGCGGATGGTCATGCGCAACAGGACCATGATGCCCCATCCCATGCACATCCACGGCCACACGTGGGCGCTGCCCGGCAGCGGCGGGCTACGCAAGGACACCGTCCTTCTCCGCCACGGTGAAACCATGATCGCCGACCTGATCGCTGACAACCCCGGTGAGTGGGCATTTCACTGCCATAACGCCTATCACATGGAAACCGGGATGGTCAGCTCGCTTCGCTACGAGTAACCCCCACAGCAGGGTTGAGTGCCGAGGTGGGCAGAGTCGCTGCAGACCACCCACCGGGCAGCACGATGACCTTCCTCGGTGTTGTGGTCTTCCGGGACAACCAGAACACCGTCTTCTTCCTCACCGCCCCGGAATAAGGAGATCTAATCCATGCCGAGCACACCCCGCAGAGCCGCCATCGCGGTTGCCGCGGTGCTCACCGCCGTGACCCTGGTGGCCTGTTCCTCAGGCGACGGCGCCCGAAACGCCGTCGCCGTCGGGGGGCACCTTCCAGTTCCACTCACCAGGAGGCCAAACCGAGATTATCTACGCAGAGGAGGAACGTGCCCCGCTGCCGGACTTCTCCGGCCCGTCGCTGATGGAGGAGGGTGAGGAGATCAGCCTGTCTGATTTTGAAGGCGAGGTCGTCGTCCTCAACGCTTGGGGCCAGTGGTGTGCACCGTGTCGGGCGGAAGTCGATGACCTGCAGCTTGTCCAGGAGACTCTCGACCCCCTCGGTGGCACGGTGCTGGGCATCAACGTCCGTGACTACAACCAGACCATCGCCCAGGACTTCAAACTCGACAACGCGGTGACCTATCCCTCGATCTACGACCCGCCGTTTCGTATCGCTGCGGCCCTGGGTGGGGTGCCGACCTCGGTCATCCCGACCACCATTGTCCTGGACCGAAGCCACCGCCCGGCCGCGGTGTTCCTGAGGGAGGTCACCGCGTTGTCTGGTTAGTCCTGGGAGGTGATGAGCTCGAGGACGATCTTGCCGCGGGCGTGGCCCTGCTCAACGTGGGCCAGGGCCTTACCGGCCTGTTCCAGCGGGTAGGTCGTATCGACCTTCGGGTCGACCAGCCCGTACTGGACCACCCCGGTGATCTGTCCGACCATTTCCGGGGTGCGGCGCAGCACCTGTCCACCGAGTTCTCCCACGGTGGCAGCATCAGCCGCCGAGATCACGTGCGCCGGATTCTTCGCTAAGGGAGCAACCACCCGCAACGCCTCCCCGCCGACTAGGTCGAAGACTACGTCCACACCGTCAGGGAGCAGCGCACGCACCTGCTCCGCGACGGCGTCGCCGGTGGCGACGAAGATAGCACCGGTGGATTCGATGAGCTCGCGCTTGTCCTCGTGGTCAACGCCGACGACCTGGAACTTGTGGACCCGTCCGATCTGCGCGGCCATCAGCCCGACCCCACCACCGGCCCCATTGATCAGCAACGACTGGCCTGGTTCAAGCTCGACCTGGTGAGTGCCGGCGTAGGCGCTCGCCCCAGCGACCGGGATCGCGGCGGCGTCGGTGAACGAGATCTCCTCCGGCTTTAGCACGGTACTCTCTGCCACCAGCAGGGTGTCCTCGGCATATCCGCCGACGCCGGGGGCCACCAGGCCGAGCACCGGATCGCCGACCGCGAAGCCCTCCACACCGTCTCCAACGGCGGTGACGATCCCGGAGGCCTCCTCGCCCAGGGGTGCCGGAAGCTCTCGCGGGGTTCCGGCAACCCCGGAACGGACCTTCCAATCAAGCGGGTTGACCCCGGCCGCGTGGACCTTGACCCCGAGTTCTCCCGGGCCTGGCTGGGGGGTGTTGCGGGTGATCAGTTCCTGGTTTTCCGGGCCGCCGTACTCGTTGGACACGTATACCTTCGACATCGTGTGCTTCCTCTCCTCGTGAATTTCTTTCCTGTGGTCACGGCCGTTTGCGGCCTTGCCTGTCACGGTAGGAAGATGATCACCGCGAGACCATGACGTGGATCAAAGAGTGAAAGAAGTGATCACGAAGGACCCCACCGACATTGGGGGATCTATCGCGCAGGCCCCTTCGTGCCGCTAAGGTCGGTGTCGCTTGCCACAGCGTGCCCAGGGCCTCTCGATGCCCTAGGTGAGGCCTGCCCCTGTTCCCAGCAGGAGCAGGCATTTTTCTCCGTCGTCACCCTTCGGGGACGGCAGGACCCTGACATGCATATCCCACACCGCCTCAACGGTTGCGCACCATGAATCCCGAAAAACCGGCTAGTACCGGTTAAACCTGCGGCAGTGGGGAGGCCCTGAGGCGAAGGTCGGTGATGCAGGTGGCTCCGTCCGTACCGGTGGTGAAGTAGGAGTAGCCGATGAACCCGTTGTCGAAGGTGGTTGCCTGCTCCGAGACGAGCACCGCACCCGTGCCGTCCTCAATGATCTCCAACTCCTGGGCGATTGAGACCACCTGCGCGCTCTACCTGCCCGTCGAGGCCCTGGCCGAGGTCGTGGACGCCTACCCGCAACTGGCGTTGGCGATCATGCGGATGCAGCAGGACCAATTGGTCCGGTCCCGGGAACGCGAGACCGCACAGACCACCTCGACTGTCGAGCAGCGCGTGGCCGCCGCCCTCCAACACCTGGACGCCAAGCTCGGGCAAATCCGACAAGACGGATCCAGCCTGCTGCAGGTCCGCCTGCGCCGCGACGACGTGGCCGGCACCACCGTCGAGTCCGCCTCCCGGGCAATGGCGCGGATGAAGAAAACCGGTGTCATCGACTCCGGCCGCGAATGGATCGCCATTACCAACCACCAGGCCCTGGCCGACCTGGTCGCCGGCCTCTAAACGCCCACATCCCTCTCTCTTTCCCAGGACAATTTCCCGGTAGGAGAGATTTGTCGTTGTTTGATCCAGGTCAAGGAATTAACCCGGAAAGGACCGTATCTTTAAAGGTGCAAGCACAGGAACATGACGATAAAAGATGAAAGGACCTGGTTACGATGACCGCCCCCGCCACGCTGAAGAACACCACCTTGCGCTCTGATGAGTTCACCTGTCCGAGCTGTGTCGCCAAGATCGAAAACAAGCTGAATGGTTTGGACGGCGTGGAGAATGCGGAGGTGAAGTTCTCCTCCGGACGCATCCTGATCACCCACGACCCACAGAAGGTCTCCGTACGTGACCTGGTCACCGCGGTAGCCGAGGTCGGTTACACCGCCAAGCCGTCGGCGATCTGACGCACTCCCGACCCCACAAGCCCGCCCGCACCAGAAAGTGCCGGCGGGCCATCTGTGCCCCCGGGCTACGAGCACCACAGTCTTTTTGCGATCCATATCTCACTTTGCGGGTACTTGATGCGGATCAAGGTACTTTCTCCGGATTGTTCATAACTTAATGAGTATCACAGAAAACACCTGATCTTCATCATGAAAGGACACCACCATGGCCGAAGTAACCTTTGCCAGTCTCCACGAGAAAATGAACTTCCTGCTCAAGGACCACGGGGTCGAGAACTTCGACGAGTCGGATCTGGACCTCGAATCCGTCTCCTCACTGCACGCCAAGGCGAACGCGTTATGCGCCGCCCACGGCGGTGACCCCTCCCGCATGGCGAACGATACCCTCGCCCAGCTGCACCCGAAGCTGGACTTCCTGATGAAGGGGCACGGCGTGGACACCGACACTGCCCGCCTGGACTTGAGCACACTGGAGGCTGTGGATGCCAAGGTCAACGCCGTTGTCAACGCCCACGATCATTAGCGACTGGACCATCTTTCCGAAGTGGGAGCCGCGCTGTCCTCATGTCCACACCGACCCGTGAACGACAGGGACCGAATCTTCTCGCAAGAACTCGAGCCCTGAATACAGGCGACATCCAGGGTGCCATACGCAACGGCTACTCCCGCCTATCACAGTGTGGCGGCGTTGTACCGCGTGAGCCGTCCTGCGGGCCAGGACGACACTATCCACCTAGGACATCTCAAGGAGACCCGTGACGCCTACCAGTGACGCGTAGATGACGACCTCGCCCTGTTCCCCTCCCTTGCGGCGCCCGACCCACACGGCCGCCACCCGATCCGGGAATGGCTGAGCACTCACACCGGCCCTCTCATGGACCCCGGCTGTACCGCCAAACCCTCGGCCTACTAAACACCCCCTATCCGAGTACCCGGGAAAGGAGCATGATCGACGCCACGTCATCTCCACGCCAGGAACCCACCAGCACCGTGCGGTGCTGGTGGGTTCCTGGCGTTGACAGGCCACGTGGCATGCTCTTCTGCTCCACCTCGTCAGGTCGGAGGTGTGTGGGTGATTGATCCAGGTCAAGGAAGTTTCTCCGGAATTGTCCTAACTTAATGAGTGTCACAAGAAAAAGACCCTCAAAAAGTAAAGGACACCCATCATGAAGACCTGGAAAACCTGGGGCATCGTCGCCGTCTCAGGCCTGTTGATTATCCTGTCCTGGCTCACCCCCGCTGGGTGGCTGTCAGACGGATTCATGATCGCCGCCGCGGTGGTCGCCGGCTGGCAGATCGCCCTCTCCGCCGTCCAGGCCCTGCGCATTAGGATGATCTCGATTGACCTGCTGGTCATCGTCGCCGCCATCGGCGCGCTGTTCATCAACAACTACTGGGAATCCGCCGCCGTCACCTTCCTCTTCGCCCTCGGCAAGGCACTGGAGAAGGCCACGATGAACCGCACCCGCAAGGCACTGTCTGACCTGGTGGACGCTGCCCCCGAGACCGCCACCGTGCTGCGCGACGGTGAGCCCGAAACCGTTGAGATCTGGGAACTGGCCCCCGGTGACGTCGTGCTCGTGAAAAACGGCGAGCAGATCCCCGTCGATGGACGCGTGCTCTCCGGACACGGTGGGGTCGATGAGGCCACCATCACCGGAGAATCCGTCCCGGCCGAGAAGGCCGCGGACTCCGAGGTCTTCGCCGGCACCTGGCTGCGCTCCGGTGTGCTGCGCATTGAGGCGATCGGCATCGGCTCGGATTCCACCCTGGCCAAGATCATCCACCGTGTCGAAGACGCCCAGGATGACAAGGCAAAAACCCAGACGTTCCTGGAGAAATTCTCGAAGTACTACACCCCCGGCGTCATGATCGCCGCCCTGGCCGTCGGCCTGATCACCCTGAACGTTGAACTGGCCCTGACCCTGCTGGTCATCGCCTGCCCGGGTGCCCTGGTCATCTCGATCCCGGTCTCGATCGTCGCCGGTATCGGCCGCTCCGCCAAGGACGGCGTCCTGATCAAGGGCGGGGAATACCTGGAGACCTCCGCGAAGGTCGACACCGTAGTCGTCGACAAGACCGGCACCCTGACCAACGGCCGCCCCGAGCTGACCAACGTCGACGTCCTTGACCCCGCCTACTCGGACGATGAGGTGCTCACCCTGGCCGCCCGCGCGGAAACCGCCTCCGAGCACCCCCTGGCCGAGGCCATCATCCGCGGCGCGGAGAACAGGGGCTTGACCGTGGCGATGGTAGAAAAGGCCGAACCGGTCGCCGGCCGCGGCATCCGCGCTGACGTGGACGGTGCCACCGTGGCCGTGGGCTCAGCCGACCTGCTCGATCACACCCCGGATAACACCCGCATTCTCGAGCTCAACGAACAGGGCAGGACCGCCATGTACGTCGGCATCAACGGCAAGGCCGTGGGCATCGTCGCTGTGGCCGACACCATCCGAGATGATGCCCCGGCCGCGATCAGGTCCCTGCACAATAAGGGAATCCGCGTGGTCATGGCCACCGGTGATGCCGAACGCGTCGCCCGCAACGTCGCCGCCGAGCTCGGTGTCGATGAGGTGAGGGCAGAACTGATGCCTGAGGACAAGCTCGAGATCGTCAAGGAGCTGCAGGCGCAGGGCCGGGTCGTGGCCATGGTTGGCGACGGTGTCAATGACACCCCGGCACTGGCCACCGCGGACATCGGTGTGGCGATGGGTGCGGCCGGTTCGCCTGCCGCCATCGAGACCGCCGATATCGCCCTGATGGCCGACAAGCTGCCGCGGCTGCCCTACGCCCTGGGTCTGGCCCAGCGCACGGTGCGCACCATGCGGGTCAACATCGGCATCGCCCTGCTCACTGTCACGATCCTGCTGGCCGGTGTCCTGCTCGGTGGAGTGACCATGTCGATTGGCATGCTCGTCCACGAGGCCTCCGTCCTGCTGGTCATCGCGATTGCGATGCTCCTGCTGCGCCCCACCCTGAAGGAAGACAAGGACAAGGCAGACGTCAGTACTGCTGACGCCGCGAAGGAGACGCTGAGCGCCTAACGACACAATCGCCACAGCCAGCCCCGCCGGTTTCCTCCAGGTCTTCCCGGTGGGGCTTTCCCCTGTGCACCAGATCCCCGATCTCATGTAGCTGCACTGTGACGGTGCTGTTGCAAAGTTGGGCGGAGAGCAGCGAAGACTCAGTTTCTCATTCCCTGATCGCCGCTGCGTGTGGGCGTTGTTAGGCCGTCTCGAAGACCCGGTTGACGATCACCGCGTCCGGGTTCGGTTGCCCGTGAGGGCAAACATCATGCCTTGCCCTTTCCGCAATGAGTGCATCGCCTCCATCCCTTTCAACGTCCGATATGCAGATGTCTAAGTTCTTAAACGCGCCTTTCGGCCCGAGGATCCGTTTCAGCCGACCATGGTCGCCTTCCAGGATGTTGTTGAGGTATTTCACCTACCGGTGTTCCACTGTTGGCGGGCAGATTCCCTCTGACTTCAACTCGGTGATTGCCCTGGCTAGGGAGGGTGCTTTATCGGTGTTGATCACTCTGGGATACCCGGCTGACGCATTGGATCTGAGGGCCTTGGCCAGGAAACGCTTCGCTGCGGCCACGTTCCGCTTCGGAGAGAGGTAAAAGTCCAGGGTCTGGCCACCGGCGGTGATCGCCAGATCAGAGGTAGCACCACCTGCCGCCGACCCGGATATAGGTCTCATCCACCCGCCAGGAACTGGCCTGCCAGTCAGGCACCTGCCGGTACCACCGTGTTTGCTTGT
>JGI2924J29684_1076787_pt1 | contig 11322 bp, 12 predicted proteins | sample BenlonsequencITS_FD_29684 | JGI IMG/M metagenome (IMG submission 29684)
GATTCCGAAGGAAAGGTTGTTGCTGTTATCGGTGACGGTGCAATGACCGGCGGCATGGCATTTGAGGCGCTGAACCACGCAGGGGACCTTGCAAAAGATCTTATTGTTATCTTTAACGATAACAACTGGTCGATCAGCCCTAATGTCGGGGGCCTTTCGGTTAATTCAAATCTCAGTAAACTATCCGCATTGGTTTCCAAATTAACGACAACAAGGTTTTATCAGTCCCTTCGCAAATACATTGACCGCGGATTACGGGGAATCCCTTTTCTCGGCTACAAGCTTTACGAACTTTTTATACGGTTTAAGAAAGCCTTAAAAGCTGTTGTCTTTAAAGAGACGATTTTTTCCGAACTCGGCTTTGAATATGTTGGGCCCATAGATGGCCATTCGATCAGCAGGCTTACCGAGGTTTTTGAGGCTGTTCGTCATCTGCATAAGCCGGTGATTGTGCATGTGATTACGCAGAAAGGACGGGGCCACTCTCTTGCCGAGGTAAATCCCACGGCCTATCATGGGGTCTCTCCCATGGTTGCGGTGGACGGAAAGATCGAGCGAAAGAGCGTTATGACCTTCACCGAGGTTTTTGCCGAATCCTTGATGCGTGAGGCTGAACAACGATCCGAAATTGTCTCAATTACAGCCGCCATGTCTGAAGGAACCGGGCTTTCTGCTTTTCGTGAAACCTATCCTGATCGTTTTTTCGATGTCGGAATCAGTGAACAGCATGCTGTTACCTTTGCAGCGGGACTTGCAGCATCGGGAATGCGACCTGTTGTGGCCATCTATTCCACCTTCATGCAAAGGGCCGTGGACCAGGTGATCCACGACGTAGCACTCCCCTCACTTCCTGTGCTTTTCTGCCTCGATAGATCGGGGCTTGTAGGTGCCGACGGTGAGACTCATCAGGGGCTTTATGACCTTTCGCTTTTTCTCTCGGTTCCCGGGATGACACTCCTTGCCCCTGCAGGAAAGGAGGAACTCCCTCACATGCTTGCATATGCCCTCACCCTTGACGGCCCCTGTATGATACGGTACCCCAAAGACGCCTGTCTTCCTCTTGGAGAGGCCTGTTCCCGTCCTATTGAAAAGGGTCGCGGAGTATTTCTGCGAGAGGAAGGTGGAGACGTGCTTATTCTATCCTACGGCGCGATCTGTGCACAGTGTGTCGGAGCCGCCGATCTTCTGGAACGAGAGGGGGTTGGGGCCGATGTTTGTAACATACGTTTTGCCAAGCCCATTGATGAAGAGTGGCTACTTGATAGTTGCTCCGGCTATCGTACACTCATTATTGTAGAAGAGGCTTCAGCAATCGGAGGCATCGGTGAGTACCTGATTGCGCTTATATCAAGATATCATACCGATATTGATCTTTTCCACTTTGGAGTTCCCGATCGTTTTCTGCCGCATGCCTCACGGAAAGAACTGTTGACTTCCGTTGGCCTTGATGCCGAGGCAATAGCCGGAAGGGTTCGACTCTGTCTCGCCGAACGGGAGACGTTCGGCAGTAAATCCGAAAGCTGGGGCTATCGAGGCAAGGAATAGACAACGGTGAATTCTCACTTGATTATCATTCCTCTCATAGTATATAGTAGTCCAGAGACTCACAAGGAGGAACGTCATGGCTTACAAAATTACCGATGACTGCACCAATTGTGGTGCTTGCGAAGCCGAATGTCCTGTTGAAGCTATCAGCGAAAAGGACGATCATCGTTGGATTGATCCCGATCAGTGTACGAGTTGCGGCACCTGTGCGGAAGTTTGCCCCGTTGAGGCTATTCTCGCCGACTAATTGACGTGATTCGATAAGGGAAAAGGGGGGTCTCTGAAGAGAGACCCCTTTTTTAGTTGTCGCAGTTTTATTTTCTTAGTGTTCGGAATCCTGGTGATGCACATGCCGTTTAGCAGGTAGATATCTTCCCTTTATGCCGGTGCATACGTTTTCCCATGGTTTGGCTTTCAATTGACGGAGAGAAAAGGAATTGTCTCCTTTTAACCACCAGGATTCCGAACACTATATTTAAATTTAATTGGAAAGCCTTCGAAAAAAGCAGCTTTTTGCCCCGGTATGACAAGCCGGCCCCGTCTGTTCCACTATGTAGAGGATGGTATCCCCATCGCAGTCGATGAGAATTTCCCTGATTTTTTGGATATGACCACTTGTTTCTCCCTTTTTCCACAACTTGTTCCTGCTTCTCGAGTAGTAATGGGCATATCCCGTTTCCATCGATAAAAAGAGGGCCTCTTTGTTTACCCAGGCAAGCATCAGCACCATCCCTGTTCCCCATTCCTGTACGACCGCCGGGACTAAGCCGCCTCCCTTTTCGAAATCGATTGCTTCTTTTGGACCTGCTCCCGAAAGGGGAGGATGAAATTCCCTAGGGTTGTATTGTTTTTCCATAATGATGTCTATGTCTCCTCTTGCGGTATCCACCTGCCGTTTTTCAGTGTAAGCCCATAGTTTGATGAAAGGCCTCTGCAAAGCCCGGCATTCAGCACCTTCCCAAGCTCTCTCAATGAGCTTGACCCCTTTGAAATATCGGGAAAATTGGGATCATCTAACCCAATCCCGCTGGTAAGAAGACTTTCGGTGAGAAGCTTTGCCGCAAGAAAGCGTTCGCTTTTTTTCACTCCGAAAATCAAGGGATGATCGAGCATACCGATTACTTCCCAGGTTACTTGCTCCGCCTGGCTATAGCAGCCCGCATCTTTCTTCTGGTCGGAGAAGCGTAGCGGAAGCTCTTTGATAATGGAGTCCAGACGGGAACAAAGCCTCTTTAGGTCGAAAAGGGCGCTGGCACAGTTGAATAGTATTGGTTTCCCCGTAGCTTCCACCCTTTGGAGCTCTGCGGGTGATATCGCCGGCCCGATATCGGCACAGTTTAACCGATCCTGTTCATCACGAATAAGTATGCCGCCTTTGACATCTACGGCGGTCTTGAAGGAGAATTCGAAGGCAGCCTGGGCATCGCTTAAAGCAAAGAAGCCGAGTTGCAGAGGATCGGGACTGGCACCAAGGTTATCGACATTTCCAAGCCATGCAAAGCGGTATCCCCTTGCCAGAAGGGAGTTGTACACCTCTTTTAATGCAATAAAATTTTGTCCATGTCCACCGGGAAGGGGGAGCAGTCTATCCTTTTCTCCGAAGGCTTGGGTGAAAAGTCCCTTGGGTCTGCCCTGATCACTATGGGTATAAGCGGCAATCAGCGGCTGTATCCCCGACAGTGCCTTGGTTCCGTCTATTCCCGTCTCCTCGATGAGCGACGTCAAAAACGGACTGTTTCGATATTCCTCATAGGCGGCGAGAATCTGATCATTGTTGTATCTACTTGTCATCTGGAAAAGCGGCAAGGGGATTGCATGTTTGTCACCTGTGCTTTGCCTGTAGGCCCGGGCACCGAGCAGCAAGGCCCGCATCTTCAATTCCATGAAACTTGGACCCGAGCTACCGTCCGGATGAATGAATGCGGGGGTTATCCCCTTAGCCTTGCCCGCGGCGTTGGGGGCTATCCTTTCGAAGATGGTGCGATACCATTCAAACAGGGAGGGAGCGAAGTCCCGGTTCTTGTTTTCATCAACATAACTTGTGGCCGATCCTCCGTTGAGAACACCAAAGGCACTCTTGGCGTACAGTACGATCCCAATCCGCTCGAGTTCTTCTCGAGAAAAGGTAAGCATTCCCTTCCTGTCTGCGTTATCCGGAATATATTCCTTATAACGAGGCCCTATGAGAGATTCCAGCCGTTTTTCGGCTGTTTTTCGAGGAACGGAGAGACTTACATGCTCTTTTCCACTCATATCGACAATACGCTTTCCATCCGGTTCGGGAATGGAGCGGACCTTTGCGGGGATGAAGTGGTCAAAATCGCCCCGATTGAACCCATCTAAAATGGAAAGAGTAAGGGATCGATCTATGGAGTGGATACGAAACTGTTCTTCGATGCGGCTTGAGAATTGCTGTTCCATGCAAAAAGTATACTATGTATCGTTACTTTCCATAAAGAGGTATTTAAACTCCTCGGAGCTGATTTGGTCCACGTCGCCGTCGGCTTCCGGAACGATATCCGTGGAAGCAAGAAGCACTGCAGCTTCATTTTTCTTTTTTAATCCGAGTTCCTGAAAATAGTCGGAGTGTGGGGATAAACCTATTTGGGAACCTAACGTGCCGTCGGCAATTGCATTCACAAGTTCCGAGAAGGCAATCTGGGTCTTGTAAAGGAATCGGATATAGCGATTTCGATCAAGGAGAAAGGTACTTGAAAGAAGAGCGGAAGATAATCCCGAAAGCCGCTCATCGAGAAACCGTATCTCATCGAGTACCTTTTCGGAGAAATAGGCTGCGTCAACCTCAAGTGCAAGGTTTCGCTTCAAAAGATGGATGGTATCCATCAAAAAGAAAATGTCTGCCTCATAGTGGATCCATTGTCCCATACTCCTCTCTTCGGCAGAATCAGGGCTTATCTTGACATCGGATAGCCATTATGATAATCTCCCATGACCTCTTTATCCGTCCGAGAAGAGACGGATCAGTATGTCCATAAGGAGGATACATGAGAACATACGAGCTGACTACTATCTTTAAAATGTCGGACGAGGAGTTCTCCAAGGGCAAGGAATTTGTGTCCGCCGAGCTTGAAAAGGCTGGCGCCACGATAAAAAGCCAGGAGGACAAGGGCATTCGCGAGTTTGCGTACCCCATTAAGAAAGAAAAGCGGGGTAGATATCTCTATCTTGAAACCGAACTTAATCCCGCAAAGGTTATTGATCTTGAGCGGGCTTTCTTGCTCTCCGATTCCGTACTGAAGTTTCTCTTTGTAAAAAAAGAATCTTAGGCGATTGTCATGGCCAACGATATTAATTCAGTAATTCTTGTCGGGCGGCTTACCCGGGATGCCGAGATGCGTTACACCAATAGTGGTATGGCGATTTGTAAATTCTCTGTTGCTGTGAACCGAAGAAAGAGGTCCGGTGATCAGTGGACGGATGAGGTGAATTTCTTTGACATCACCCTGTTTGGGAAAAGTGCAGAGGGGGTTCATCAATATCTCGTAAAAGGGAAACAGGTGGCCATACAGGGAGAGCTGCGTCAGAATCGCTGGGAGCAGGACGGACAGACGAGAAGTAAAGTGGAAATCGTTGCACAGAATTTGGAGCTTTTGGGCGGGGGAGGGTCTTCTCCTTCAGGAGGAGGATCTGTTCGCCAGGGAACAAAGCCTTTTGAGCAGTACAATTCAGGTCCTGGGCCGGAAGATTTTGATGACGATATACCCTTTTAAGTTGTTAGAAACGAGGAGAATAGTTCATGGCTGACGAGAATAATAGAGATTATAGATCCAAGGATCGGGATGATAGCCGCGATTCCGGCAACAGGGGCGGTAGGTCTTCCTTTCGTGGTGGTAAACGTCCCTTTTTCAAGAAGAAAGTGTGCAGATTTTGTACCGGTAATATGGTGGCGGATTATAAGGACCCCGATGCTCTCGGTCGCTTTGTAACCGAACGGGGAAAAATTCTTCCCAGAAGAATTACCGGCACATGTGCCAAACATCAACGACTTCTTGCGAAGGAGATAAAGCGGGCCCGTGTGCTTGCCTATCTTCCTTTTGTGAAAAAATAATACGTCGGATATGGTACGGGAAAAGTATTTAGCGGTAAGAAGCGACATAGTAAAAGGAGCAATCACGCTTGTGGTCTCTTTTGTTCTGTTTCAGTTTCGTGCCGTTTTTTTCCTTTTTCTGATACCACCGTTTTTATACGGTATGAGGCGTAGTTGGGAGAAAACTGCACTTGTACTGTTGCTTTTGTGGACCGCGCTGTTCGTGCAAACGATGGTCCTGACTGCGGGAATCGATGTGCCGGGAATCGACAGAAAACTGCTTGTGTTGGTTGATTTGTCCTACCCTTCATTCCTTCTCGCAGGTATTCTCGGCTTTTTCTTGTTGAAAGGAAGGGCCCTGAAACGATTTTTGATTGTTTCGGTTGCGGCCGGTTGCGTAAGTGTTCCTGTCATTCTTGCCGTTGCGGCAAATCAGAGCTTTACCGGCTTGCTTCGGGAACAGATCATCGCAATAACGGAGTTGTTACGCCAGCCCCTATCTGATAGCGGAAGCTTTGAATCTTCGCTTTTAATGGCGCAACTGGATCCTCAGACGATGGTGGAAACGACGAAGGACCTTTTCTTCAGATTTTCCCTTGCCGCTTACTGTGGAATACTTGTCTTTGGTTATGCTGTTGCCAGGGGAATACGGGCCCGGTTCCTTGGGGAAGCGCCTATTGATGTGGCTGCCTTTCGGGTGCCGGATCGATGCATCTGGGGACTTTTGGTGGTTTTGCCAATAGTGGCCCTGGATCTTTTTGTTGATATTGGCTTTTGGGCCTATCCTTTCTGGAATGCCGCTACGGTGCTGCTGCTGATCTATGCATTCCAGGGGTTTGGGATCATTCGGTACCGAATGCTTCGTTCTCCACGTCTTAGGAGAGCAAGGTTTTTTCTGACCGTATTGTTCCTGATGCTGTTGTTTCTGCCCGGGGCGAACATTGTCGCGTTATTGGCGATCCCCCTCCTCGGAGTTTCCGAGTTGTGGGTTCGGTATCGAGAAGTTTAGTAAGGAGAATAAAATATGAGCGGAACAAAGGTTATTCTGAACCAAGATGTCTACAACCTCGGAGAAGAGGGGGATGTCTGTGAAGTTGCCAAGGGATACGCCCGGAATTACCTTATCCCCAAAAAGCTTGCCGTTCCCTATAGTAAAGAAACGGTAGCGATTTTTGAAAGTCGCAGAGAGGCAATTGAGAAGCGAAAGGAAGAGAAACGACGGAGCGCTCTCGGCCTGAAGGGGCAGCTTGAGGGCGCCAGCATTGTTCTTTCTATGACTGCCGGTGATTCCGGAAAGCTCTTTGGTTCGGTAACCAACACCATGGTGGTGGAAGAGCTGAAAAAGATGGGAATTGAGGTTGAAAAGAAAAAGGTTGAGGTTCCCAGCAGTGCAATCAAGATGCTTGGTGACTATACCATTCGTGTGAAGCTCTATGAAAATGAGGTCGCCGAAGTAAAGTTGACTGTCAAAGATGTTCATGCCAAGAAAGAGGAGGCCGAGGCAGAAGAGGCGGCCGCCCGGAAAGCTGTTCAAGAAGTCTTTGAGGAAAGCGAAATCGAAGATGAGGACAGCGTAGAAGATGAAGTTGATGAGGAAGAGGAAGTTTCCGACGAGGAAGAATGAACTCTCCATCGTTAAAAGATAAGGTACCGCCTCATAATAGTGAGGCGGAGGCTGCTACACTCGGGGCAATGCTTCTTGATCCCGAGGCAGTCGGTATTGTCCTCCGGCATTTACGGCCGGAGGATTTTTATTCTGGCTATAATCGTAACATCTACTCGGCAATCCTTTCGCTCTTTAATAAAGGGCAAGAGGTTGATTTGATCACCCTTACCGATGAGCTTCGGGCCACGGGGAAGCTTGAGGCAAGTGGGGGGGCGTCCTATGCTACAACCCTTACCTCAGTGGTTCCGACCAGTGCGAACGTCGAATACTATGCGAAAATTGTCAAGGATTCTAGTATCCGTCGCTCGCTTTTAAAGATTGCCGCCGAGCTTACCTCTCAGAGCCACGATGAATCGATAGACAGCCGGGAACTGATTGAAGAGGCCGAACGAAAGATTTTCGACATTACCGATAATCAGCAAACAGGAAGTTATCGCGGAGCCAATGAGATCATTAACGAAACGATTGCCGCAATTGAGAAACTTTATCACACAAAAAACAGCTATACCGGTATTCCCAGCGGATTTCCGGATCTTGATAATATGACAAGTGGCTTTCAACGAGCCGAGTTTATTGTGATAGGGGCCCGTCCCTCGGTAGGAAAGACCGCCTTTGCCCTTTCCATGGCGGCGAATATGAGCATAAAGAAAAGCGTTCCCATCGGCTTTTTTACCCTTGAGATGTCGGCGCAGGCCCTTATGCAGCGCCTTGTTTCGAGTGAGGCAAGGATCAATTCCCGGAACCTGCGTACCGGTTTTCTCAAGCCTTCCGATTTCTATAACCTTACCGAGGCTGCCGGGCGAATCTATGAGGCTCCGCTTTTTATCGATGATACACCTAATATCAAGTTGCTTGATCTACGGGCTCAGGCGCGAAGAATGCGAAGCAAAGAAGGTGTTGAAGCACTTTTTATCGATTACATTGGCCTGATTGAGCCGGAAAACAAGGGAAATGTTCCCCGTCATGAACAGGTGGCTGAGATTTCTCGTTCTCTCAAATCCCTGGCTCGGGAACTCGATATTCCCATTATCTCTCTTTCCCAGGTGGGGCGGCAGTCAGAAGGAAAGGCTCCGACCCTTGCCGATCTCCGCGAATCCGGTTCAATAGAGCAGGATGCCGATGTCGTTATGTTTCTGCACCGGGAACGGGAAAGCGGCAAGGATGGAGAGCAGCAAACCAGTGTCAAAACCGAGCTTATTGTTGCAAAACAGCGAAACGGACCTGTCGGTACTATCGAAATTGCTTTTATTCCCCATTATACTAAATTTGAATCCCTTGCAAGGGAATGATTCGTTTTATGTTAATTAGGAGGATTGCCGATGAGTTTGAAAGAACGATACAACTTTGAATATCTTGCGAATGAGGCCGAGCGGCTGGTCCTTGAGAAGCTGGAGTACTATTTGAGCAGCGAAGAATTTTCTTCGGTGTGTAAATGTCAGGATTGTGTTTTGGATATGGCAGCTTACGCCTTAAATAATGTCAGACCTCTTTACCGTGTTTCTCTTATGGGGACGCTTTATGCCCACAATGTCGACGACACCGACTATTCCCGTGATGTCGAAAAGAGTGTTCTTGAGGCAATTCGAAGGATTTCGGCAAATCCATCTCACGATTAACACGTATTTTTACATGGTGTTGCATTGTGGAATCGGATCGGGAATAGTGGCCCTTTTACCACCAATATTCCTAACACCATGTTACAAAGAAAAGCCGCAACCAGGCATGTCAATCGATATCGTACTGGTTGCGGTTTTTTATTACTTTGTATGCAAAAGCTTCTTTGCTTCAGGCGATGAAAAGGTGGCGCCATCTTCATAAACAGCAGCCCAATTACTATCATCGAAGAGATAAAATGTCAGAAGTGCCCTGCCGTCATTCTTTGACCACATCGAAATTGAGTAATCTCGGTTCAGGGAGAAAAGTAGGTTTTTATGTAGGGCAAGCCTTCTGGGAATGTGCTCGATTCGTTCAAGAGAGGTAAAACCGTCCCACTTAAGCAGCAGGACCCCTGAGTATCCGAGGGACGTGTAAAGGTCGGTACCGTTGGGATCGGCTACGAAGGAAGCATCGGGATCTTCTCCTGGATAGGTAAGAAGGGTGGATTCCCTCTCGAAGGCGTGACCGCCATGACTTTTCAGCACTGTACGAAGTTGCCCCCGTCGTTCCTCATATCCTAATGTGTAGAGACTCTTTGTTATATCGTTGTACGTGGTTCGAAAGACAAGGATATCTCTGTTTGTAACGGGAACAGTCTCCCCCGTTTGCATGTCGATTTTTAAAAGGGAAGAAGAGAGGGTTCCGGTATTGCTGCGGCCGGCAATGATATTTGTATCAGATACTTTTGCAGCCGATCGTATTCCGAAGGAACTTTGCGAAAGGTTTTTTCTTCCTGAAGGAGACAAAATGGAAACTGTCCCTGACGCCTCCACCAGTATGATATTTCCTTCCTGATCGGCATTACCCGCCTCGACAACGGGGTTTTGCACCTCTCCGATCCTGGTAAAAGTCCCGAGAGAGGGATCGAGGCGAAAAAGCGGTGCCGGAGCGCTTGCGGTTGGGAAGACCAGAAACGATCCGTCCTTCAGGACAACGGCCCCGGCAGCTGTGTTGTAGGGTGCGTTAAAACTCTTTGTACGGAAAAAACTTGCCTGATTACCGTTTGTTGAAAAAAGATCAGATTCGATAAGAACCATTTCGCCGCTTTTAAGGCTTAGTAACATTCCTCGTTCTGAAAAATCGAAATCGGCTATGGCAGCGATTCTCGGTCGCGCAAAGACAACGGTTTCTCCCGAATAGAGCTGGTGGAGCAGGATTTCTCCCTCGTTATCACCGGAGAAAAGCATCTCATCCCGAAAAGAGATGATGTGGGGGATGTAGCGTCCCGTTTTAATCGGCAGATTGCGCTTTTCAAAACGGAGTGAGCCACTATCCCTGATAATACTGAAAATGCTGAGCTCCGTTTCCGTTGCCTGCTGAGAAAGCACCGCGATATTTGAACTATCCGGATCATAGGAGATCGACAGAAGCCCCTTAATATCCTGTTTTGAAACAATCGACCCGTTTACAAGGCTTACAGCATAGAGGGTATTTCCCTCTATGCCGAAGAGAAAGAGCCCATCGTCGGTGAACTGTACCTGATTGAGCCCACTTTTTGTTCTTATGGGATTTGCCTTTGCCTCTCCTGTAGAGAGATCAAAATATCGCAGGGTTCCCGAGGGAGTGTAAGCAAGCAGCGTTTTTTCCGAGGCCGTTATAAAGACGGCGGAGACAATGCCGAAGCCTTCCTTGATTTTATGCTCTTCGAACCCCTTTTCGGCGTTGAGAAAGATAAGGCTTTGCCAATCGGTTTCTGCATATATGAGAAGAGAACCGGAGGGAGAGAATGCTATAAACAGAGGGATCTCCTCGATTTTCTTTGAGAATATCTGTTCCTTTGTTTCCCAATCCCACAACTCTACTCTGAAGGTGTTGATTCCATCGGTCGTCACCAGTGCAACTCTCGGAAGCTTCGGATGGATGGCAAGTTTTGGGATCGCCAGATGACTTGCCTGGATGGAAGATACCAAAAACCCCTCACGAGTGTTCCATATCTTGACCGATCCGTCTTCCGACGCCGTGGCAAGAAGATTATCATCCATCCGTCGCTCCATCGAGCTTATACTGGCGGTATGGCTGCTGCGAACGGTCACTTCTGCAGGAAGCTGCAAGATCGATCCGAGGATGAGAACAAGAGTGAGGAAAAGAAAAGGGGATATTCTGCGGATCACGATGCCACCTCCATGCTGATTTTCGTTACTGACACATATGGCGGTTCTAGTATTTCACGAAAGGGGTCCTCTTTCAACCTCTTGGGAATATCGGCCTCGACTTTTTGGTACAAGGCCCAGGGAATCTTGCTTATACCGATTTTATCGCTTCTCAAGCCATGGATATGGAATTCGATCGTTCCCTTTTCCGTTTGGGAAAAAAAGATACGTACACCGTCAGTTGCTTCCATCTTCTCCAAAAGGAGATATTTCAGGACTTCAACGGCACGATCGTCAAGTTTCGCCTTGTACAAGGC
>JGI2924J29684_1076786_pt1 | contig 11310 bp, 8 predicted proteins | sample BenlonsequencITS_FD_29684 | JGI IMG/M metagenome (IMG submission 29684)
GGGGGTGTCGATGAGCGAATATATCATACAAGCCCGCATCACGCGAGCCAAGGACATGCTCCGGTCGCCGGACGTCAAGATCAGTTCGATCGCCGCTTCCGTCGGCTATACGCACTTCTCCCACTTCGCCAAAATGTTCAGGCGGATCGTCGGCATGTCCCCGCATGAATATCGCAATCATTTCCTGCAGCGCTGATCCTTCGGGAAAAACCAGTCCGTCCCCGCAGGCTGCGGACCTGTTGCGGGGACGGATTGGTTGTTTTTTATTTTTTCGCAGCCAGGAACTCTTCGAGCTGTCTTTGCTTCTCTTGCAGCACCTTGTAGGCGCCGGCTTCCTTCGCCTTCTCGATGTATTTCGGCAGCACTTCGTCCGGATCGACGGAGCCCGTCTCGAGCGCGGCGGTGAATTCGTCGCGGATATTGTTCAGGACCGCGAGCTCGGCCTTGACATTGGACGGGTCGAACGTGAAGCCCAGGCTGAGCGAAGGCTCCGCGGATTCGTTGAACTTCCGGAACTGCTCCCACTTGTCGGGCGCTTCATTCTCCCACAGATAGCTGAGGAACTGGTTGCCGAACATCCATTGCGAACCGTGGTTGTAGGCGCGCTTGGAAGGATCGACGCCGTCGGGCAGCTTGATCATGTTGTCGTTGCCCGGAACTTTGACATAGTGCACGCCTTCGATGCCCCAGTCGAGCAGGTTGAGCAGCTCCTTGTCCGTATGCAGCAGGTTCAGCACCATCATCGCCCGCTCCGGATCCTTGGACGTGCGGGAGATGCCGATCATCGAGTTGGTCGTGTCGGCGGTCGTGATGTACGGCGGCACGATCTCGATCTGCGTCAGCGGGAAGCCGATCGTGCTTTCCATTTCCTTGTCCTTGCCCGGCTTCAGGCTCTCCGGCCACATGAACACCCGGCCCGTGCGCGCAGTCTCGTTCGCCTGCAGCGTCGAGGTCGGCGCGTCTTCATTGATGTACCCTTTCAGATACCAGGAGCGAAGGAGCCGCAAATTCTCGAGGTATTCCGGCTCTTCGATCAAATATTTCAATGTCGGATCGGTGGAGCCGAATTTGACGGACCCCGGGACTCCCGGATCGCCGAAGTTGTCATATCCGTTCACATAACCGACCAGCGTCTGCGTCGACGACTGGAACAGCGGCGTGACATCGGGTTCGTTCTCCTTGATGATCTGCAGGAAAGGCTCGAGATCGGCGAGCGTCTTCACGTTCGAGAAATCCATGTTGTATTTGTCCGCAAGGTCTTTCCGCACGAGGACGCCCCACGACGCAGCGATTTCCTTGTTCGTCGGAACGGCATACAGCTTGCCTTTCACGCGTGCGCCTTCGAGCAGGAACGGATCGATCGACTCGAGGATGCCCTGGCCGTACTTTTCCAGCAGGCCGTCCAGTTCGACGAACGCGCCTTTCGTCACGTTGTCGACGTGGCCGTTCCAGCTGGCGGTGAAGACGAGGTCCGCTTTCTCCCCGGAAGCGAACATGAGATTCATCTTGTCGTTCCATGCGCCCCAGTCGATCGGCTGGATATCGATGGTCGCGTTGATTTTCTCTTTCAGAATCTTGTTCATCGCTTCTTCGACGAGCTTTTCGTCCGGCTGGGGCGAGCCGGGATACATCAGGATCACTTCATAGGGCGGCAGCTTGGAAGCGTCAATTTCCGCCGCCTGATCCCCGCCTCCGGACGAGGAGCCGCCATTGCCCGAATTTGCTCCGCCCTTGCTGTCCGAACCGCCTCCGCCGCTGCCGCCGCATGCGGCAAGCGCGAGCATGGCGGCGAGCATGACCAGCAGAACCAACCGCTTTTTCTTTCTCAACATCTGCACCCTCCCTTGGGACATGCGACTTTATGTCAATCCGGCCTCGCAGCCGTGATTAACCGGAATCTGCCGCGGATTCAACCTTTGATCGCGCCGATGAGGAGTCCTTTGACGAAATACCGCTGGAAGAACGGATAGGCGAACACGATCGGTCCGATCCCGACGACGCACATCGCCATCCGGACCGTCTCCGACGGCAGCTCGACCGCCGAACCGCCTTGCGCGATCCCCTGTGCGGCCTGCGTATTGGACGTCAGGTATTGAATGTTGAGCATTGTCTTGTACATCAGATACTGGAGCGACACTTTCTTGTCGTCCGAGATGAACAGCAGGCTCATAAACCAGTCGTTCCAGTAGTTGAGCACTGTGAACAGCGCCACGGTCGCCAGAATCGGAACGGACAGCGGGAAGATGACCGTTCCCGCGATCCGGAACTCGCCGGCGCCGTCGATCTTGGCGGCCTCGATCAGTTCCGACGGGATGTTCTTGAAGAACGTCCGCATGACCAGGATGAAGAACGGCGCGACCAGCAGCGGAAGAATGAGCGCCCACAAACTGTTCTTCAGTCCGAGAAACCGCACATAGACCAGATAGAACGAAACGAGACCGCCGTTGAACAACATCGTGAAGAAGACGAAGAAGGCCAGCGGACCGCGGAACGGCAGATCGTTTCGCGAGAGCGGGTACGCGTACATCGCCATCATCGACACCCCGAGCAGCGTGCCCGTCGCCGTGACGAGGATCGTTACGCCGTAGGAGCGCAAGATCTGGGTTGAATCCTTGAAGAGAAATTCATAGGCGTAGGTGCTGAATTTCTCCGGTATGAACTGGTATCCATTCGCGACAACCGTCAGTTCGTCCGAGAACGACACCGCCACGACGAGGAAGATCGGTACGATGCACAGGATCGTGTACAGGATGAAAATGATGTGAAACAACGCGCCGGTGGCCGGATGAACCGAGTTGAGACCGCGTTTCAGCAAAATTCCTCATTCCTTTCCCTGGCAAGTCCAGCGTGCGGCTGCGCGTCAGAAGAGCGCGTTCTCGCGGTCCAGCTTGCGCACGATGTAGTTCGACAGGAACACGAGCACGAAACCGACAACGGATTGATAGAACGCCGCCGCGGAGGACATGCCGAAGTCGCCCAATGTGAGCAAGGCGCGGTAGACATAGGTGTCGATGACATTCGTGGTCGAATAGATCGCGCCGGAGTTGAGCGGCACCTGGTAGAACAGCCCGAAGTCGGCGTAGAAGATTCGGCCGATCTGCAAGAGCGTCAACACGGTGACGAGCGGCATCAGCTGCGGCAGCGTGATGCGGATCGCCTGCTGCCATTTGCTCGCGCCGTCGATGACGGCCGCCTCGTAGTACTCGTGGCTGATCGTGACCATCGAGGCGACGAAAAAGACGGTGTAGTAACCGGCGTTCTTCCAGATGTTGATCAGCGGCAGAATGAACGGCCAGTATTTCGGCTCCTGATACCAGCTGATCGGTTCCATGCCGAAGAGCGGCAGCAGATTGTTGTTGACGAACCCGTTCCCCTTGCTCAGGAAGGCGAACACGAGATAGCTGACCACCACCATGGACAGGAAGAACGGGAAGAACATCGAAGCCTGGTAGAATTTCGGCAGCCATCGGCTTCTGAGTTCGTTCAGCATCAGCGCGAAGATAAGGGCGACGATGATGTTGGACGCGATGAACACCGCGTTGTACAGCAGCGTGTTGCGCGTGATGATCCAGGCGTCCCGGGTCGAGAACAGGAACTTGAAGTTGTTCAATCCGTTCCAGGGACTGCCGAATACGCCGTCGACATAGTTCACGTTTTTGAACGCGATGATGAGCCCCGCAATGGGCAGATAGTTGTTGATGAGCAGGAGAACGATCGTCGGGAGCATCATGAGGTAGAGCGGCCAAAACTTCAGCAGTTTTCTCCATTTGGTTGATTGTCCGTACGCCAAGCCATTCACCCGCTTCGCATCAAGATGTGTCGAGTATATCCCGCCCGCGCGGATCCTCGCTAACACTCTCTCAACCTGTCATAGCAATTCGTTGACATCTCGCGCTCCGGGAGCCGGCCGGGTATGGACAAGCCCGGGACCTGCGGATCATAATACGTTCAAGGAGGGAAGCCGAATGGCGAAGCGCAGATGGAGGATGAAGTTTCTGAATTCAATCCAGACGAAATTCGTCCTGCTCTTCATCCTGGTCATCGCTCCGCTGGTGGCCTTTCTGATCTACGTCAACACCTATGCGCGGAACATCGTCAGGACGCAGGTCACCGACTCCTACGAGAAGACGCTGGCCAACTTCATCAACAAGACGGATGAGCTGTTCATGGGAGCGGAGAAGTACCTGGCCAATTTTCTGCACAAGGAACTGGACACGACCGCCATCGACTACCCGTTCCGGGAAGAGACGCGAAACACGCTGATCAAGGTGCGGACCAACACCAAATTCACCTACATGCTGAACTTCATGCCCGACGTCGACTCGTTCACCTACTTTTCGCCGCAGCATTCGACGCTGTTGCTCACAACGAACCGATCCGGCTACGACCGGAAGTACATGGCTGCGCAAAATTTGATGGACGATGTCGCGAAATCTTCGCGGATCGCGTACGGCACATTCCTTTCGGATTTCGTGTCGATCGACGGCGAACTGTATCTGATTCGGATCTACCGCGATTTTCCGGACATCTATCTGGGCGCCTGGATCAACCTCAACCGCCTCCTCGAATCGCTCGGCGCGGTTCATTCGGCGATCCTGTCCGCAGACGGGGAGGTGCTCGTGTCGCACGGCCTTCCGCCGGAACGCGTCGGGCAGATCTTGAACGACCGCGCCGAACACAACGGATCCAATCCGCAATATTTTCTGTTGTCCCGATATTCCGAGCACCAGGGACTCCGGTACGTCATCCTGATCCCTTCCACCGATGTCCTGCAGAATCTCTCTTTCTTCCAGAAGGTCATCTATTGGATGCCGGCCGTCATTTTCATCATCGTGGTCTTCTACATTGCCTTCATTCGGCGCGTATTGCTGACGCCGATGCGCACGCTCATCCGCGGCATGCAGCGCATCTCGCACGGCGATCTCGATACGCGCATCGAGCTCAACGCATCCAACGAGTTCAATTACATGAACTTCGCGTTCAACAACATGGCCGAAGAGATCAAAACGCTCAAAGTGTCGGTGTACGAGGAGCAGCTGCGCGTGCAGCTCGCGGAGATGAAACAGTTGCAAATGCAGATCAATCCGCATTTCTACAGCAACAGCCTGAATTTGATCAGCGGTCTGGCTCAGCTCGGGGATCAGGAGTCCGTGCAGCACATGACCCAGCTCCTCGCGCGCTATTTCCGCTATGTGACGGCGAGCAGCAGGACGGTGCTGACCTTGAAGGAAGAACTGGACCATATCCGGGACTACCTCACGATCCAGCAGTATCGCTATCCGGACATTCTGTCGTTCGACATCTCCATGCCTCCCGAACTCGGCAGCGCGTCCGTGCCGCCGCTTACCCTCCAGCCGTTCGTGGAAAACTCGATCATCCACGGCTATCAGAAGAAAACGAAGTCCTTCCGCATCCTGATCACGTGCGGCACCGAACATACGGCGGACGGCGGCAAGCTCGTCGTCGTCACGCTGGAAGACAACGGCATCGGCGTGGAGCCCGCGAAGCTGGCCGCACTGCGCCAGAACGTCTCGGATGTGTCCCGTGCTGCCGGCGAGAGCCGTCATCTGGGCATCTGGAACGTGTACCGCCGGCTCAGCCTGATGTTCGGCGAACGGCAGGCATCCATCGACTTCGAATCCGTCGATACGGGCGGCCTGAGGGTTATGGTCCGCTTTCCGTACAAGACCGCCTAGGCGCCGCGTTCAGGCTCAGCGGCAACGAAAAAAGCCGGCTCGGGGAGCCGGCTTGCGATACGGATCGGATGCGGATATGCGGTTCGATTCGACCGGGTGGTGACGAGCAGGCGAACAGGCGAATGCGGGGTTACAGTTCCCGGATAAATCCGCCGCACGACTCGCGGAAGATGAACGTCGTCTCGAACACGACCGATTTCGGGCCCACCCCGGGATCCTGGATCAATCCCATGACGAGCCGGATGCAGGCCGCCGCCATTTCTTCCACCGGCAGTTTGACCGTCGACAGCGACGGAACGCTGTACTTCTCGGCCTCGTGATCGCCGTAGGTCACGATCTCCAGATCGTCCGGAATGCGGATGGAGGCGCGATGGAAGACGGGCAGGGCGGCAACCGCCATGATGCCGATCGGGAAGAACATGGCCGTCGGCACCCTGCCTCCCCCTTCCACGATCCGCCGGGCGGCGCTGTTGCCGCCTTCCATCGACATCGGGGCGACCTGAATGTGCCGATCCTCGATTTCCAGCCCGTACCTGCCGCACGACTCGACGAATCCCCGGTAGCGCAGATTGTTCTCCGCATTCACCAGTTGTTCAGGGACGATCGTGCCGACTTTCTTGTGGCCGCGGTTCGCGAACAATTCCGCCACCTTGCGGCCGATCTCGTAGGAGTCGACGTAGACGCAGCTGTAGACGCTGCTCTCGCGGTTGAACAGCACGGTCGGCACGTTGCACCGGTTGCTTTCCAGGTAGCGCTGTTCCTCCGCGGAGACGCCCGTAATGATCGCGCCGTGGTACATGCCGCTGTCGCACATCTCTTTGATCTTCTCGACATGGCCGCGCTTGTAAGGCTGGATCGACATTTCGAACGCATATTCCTGCTCCAGAATCGGGCTCTGCGCGCCCGTGAAGAACCGGCCGAGCAGTTCCGGAGCCAGATCGGAAGGCCAGAACGTGGCGATGGCCGGAATGTTGCGCGTGCCCGATTGCCGGAGCCGCCTGGCCGAAATATTGGGCAGATAGCCGAGCCCCTGCGCGGCTTCCAACACCCGCTGCTGCGTCTTCTTCGAAATCCGCATCTCATCGCCGCGGCCGTTCAGCACGATGGATACGGTGCCGACCGAAAGCTTCGTCCGCTCGGCAATTTCTTTGATCGTCGACATCCCCATCCGTCCCATTCCATTCGTGTTACCCCTTTTATAAGGAATGGCATGCGAGATGTCAAGAATGTCGTCAGGATTTGGCCAGGCGGATCACGTTCCACGACAACTTTTTCGTGAGCGCCGTCACCTTCCCGCCGTCCATCCGGGTACCGGCGTTCGGTCTCGGGATGATCGCATCCGGCTGGTCGTGGCTGTTCCCTTTTGTCAGATCGTCCGTGTACATTTCGAGATGCTCGACGAGCCTGTACCCCTCGAATCCTCTCACATCCAGCTCGACCGCGATATCGTGCTCGACCGAACGGTTGATCAGGAAGACGACGGCTTCGCCCTTCTCCTCATGGTGAACGGCGGCTGCTTCAATCGCCTGCACGTTCTCGTAAGCGTGGCATTGGTTCGATCCGGACAGCGCGAACTGCTCCGTATTGAACGTCGGGCCGTCGACGACGGGCAGGATCGACATGCCGCCGCGGGCCAGCCGGTTCAATTGATAAAAGGGGTAATAGGTTGCGTTCTTCCATACGTGCTTGCTGTCAAACGCGATCGCGTTCCGCAGCCCGCCGGTCATGCAGGCGATCTTGATCCGGTCCGCATGGCGCAGGAACGTGAGCAGCACCGACGACATCGCGAGGGCGGTCAGCATCTGATGGTTGTGGAACCGTGCCGTGTTTCCGGCCTCCTCCCCGTTCAGCCAATCCAGCGGATTCTTGAAGACGTTCTCGCGCGGCGCGAACTGGAAGTAGCTCTTCGAGACGTCATGCCATCCCCTGCGGCCGAAGGGCACCTCGACCTGTCTGCCAAAATGGGCGCCGTATTCGTCGAAAGAGATGTACATTTTCTTGGGCGTGCGGATCTTGGTCTGGATGTAGTCGCAGATGGCAATGGTCGTCCGGATGTAGTCCTCGAAGACGGACGAAATGTTGAGCAGGTTGGCGATATCGCCCTCCGGCACGGAGTGGTAATGGTGCAGCGACACGTAATCGACCGATTCGTAGCATTGCTCGAGAGCCGCCATCTCCCATTCGGGAAAATGTTTGTGATGGTCCGAAGTGCCCGCAAAAACCGTCTCCGCCTTGTTGTCGATCCACTTGATCACCTTGGAAATCTCGTGGGTGCGGATGCCGAAGCCCACGGGATCTTTCTCCCAGGAGCCGATCTGCCAATGACCGTCCATTTCGTTGCCGAGGTACCACGTCTTGATCGGCCAGGGATCGGGATGGCCGTGCTTCCGCCGCAGCTCCGACCAGCAGGTGCCGCCGGGATGAACCGAGTACTCGACGAGCTGCGCAGCGCTCTTGATGCCTTCCGTGCCGAGATTGATCGTGTACATCGGCTCCGTGCCCGCGCGCCGGGTCCATTCCAGATATTCGTTGTGGCCGATGATGTTCGGCTCAATCTGGAACCACGCCAGATCGAGCTGCGCCCGGCGCTGCTCGAGCGGTCCGATGGACCCTTTCCAATCCCAGCCCGATACCCAGTTGCCGCCGGGAAAACGAAGCGCGGGAAGGTCGAACTCCCGGACGGCGTCCAAGATGTCTCTGCGGAACCCCATGTCGTCGGCGGTCGGATGATGGGGATTGTAGATGCCGCCGTAGACCCAGTTCCCGATCGGCTCCAGAAACGCGCCGAACAACCGCTTGTCCACAACGCCGATCTTGTACGACGGATGAACGGTGACGCTGGCCTTTTTGATCATGGTAACCCTCCAATCCTGGCTATGTCGTTTTAGCTTAAAATATGATAGCGCTTGCACCATAAGCTGTCAATCCATTTGGTTGACATGGAAGCTAGATTTCCTTACGATACTCTTGGAAAAGCTAAAACGATTTAGTGAACCGCGTGAATGAGTTCTCGGGAGGACGACTGCATGCCGACCGCCGGCTCCCCCGCTTCCGCCCGCCGCGCGCCGGCGGATCGGATCTGGACCGCTGATTTTGTGAAAGTGACCGCCGCAACCACGCTCGTTCGGACCTGCACGCAGGTGCAGATCGTGACGATGCCGCTCTTTTTCTATCATCTGGGCAGCAGCCATGCGCTCGCCGGCCTGTCGATGACTTTCTTCACGCTGGCCGCCCTCCTGACCCGCCCGTTCATCGGCGTCTCGCTTGATGCGTACGGTCGGAAGCCCATTTTCCTCATCGGAACGGCCGTCTACATGATCTCGACCTTCCTGTACGGCTTTGTCGCGTTCATACCGGCGCTGATCTTGCTCCGCATTCTGCACGGCATTTCGTTCTCGGCCAGTTCGACCGCGTCCAGCACGATCGCTTCCGACGTCTTGCCGGAACGCCGGATGACGGAAGGTCTCGGCTACTTCGGCCTGTTCGGCACGCTGGCCATCGCCGTCGCGCCGACCGCCGCCTTGTCCCTTCTCGATACGTTCAGCTTCACCGTACTCTACAGTGCGACCGGGGCCGTGGCGCTGATCGCGCTTGTCATCGGGGCCGGAATCGATTCCGACAAGCGCAGGCGCAGCGACGGGTCGGCAGCCGGAGACGGCCGTCCGGCCGCCGATGCGCCGGGTGCGGCGAAGCCGCGGTGGATGATGCTGGAACCCCGGGCCGTCCGCCCGTCGGCCGTCGTCCTGTTCGTCTCGCTTTCGACCAGCTCGGTCACGGTCTTCCTCCCGACTTTCGCGATCAGCCGGAACATCGAAGGCATCGGGTTGTTCTATTTCGTCCAGGCCGCGGCGCTGGCTTTGTCCCGCTTCATCGTCGGCCGGTGGTCGGCGCGGTCGGGTCCGAATGCGATCGTCATCGTGAACCTGATCCTTCTGATCATCGCGCTCGCCGGCATCGGCTTCTCCCGCTCGCTGTGGGAGCTGCTGGGCTGGGCCGCCCTGTTCGGCTTCGCGAACGGCTGCCTGGTGCCGCAGCTCAATGCGATGGCCGTGACGAACGCGGACCCGGCGGACCGCGGCAAGGCGAACGCCACCTTCTACGTTGCGCTCGATTTCGGCATCGGGGTCGGCGCGGCCGGCTGGGGGCTGGCGCTGGAAGCGCTTGAGATGCAGTGGATCTTCGTGCTCTCGGCGTGTCTGCCGGTTGTCGCCATGGCGGTGTTCGGCATCCGAAGGGGGACGCAGACGGGTCAGGCATGCTGACCTGCGAACAACCGCTTGGTGTGCACATGCAGACGAAAATCCGCCCCGGCAACATGCCGTCCAGGGCGGACTGCAAGAATCGATATTACTTGCCAATCGTGTACGTATAAGTCTGAATTTCGCCGGTTTCGATGGATCTGCTCGTAAAATACAGCGTGTTGCCTTCTTCTTTTTCCAGGTGCAAATCGAAGTAGTGGAGAAACTCATAGCTGTTGTAGCCCACGTTTTCGCTCGCAAGCTGATCTTCTTCGGAATAGAATTGCTGGTACAGCTTGACACCTTCCTGCTTGATCAGGTCAACAAGAATCAGATACGGCGTCTTGAAAGGCCTCACCAGCATGTACCGATCCGTCACTTTCTCAATCATCAGTCGGTCGTCCACGCCGGTCAATGCCTGAAGGTCGAGTTCTTTCACGATTTCTCCTTCGGCATCGACGATTTGAACCTGAATGCCGTCAGACAACACAGCATACCGATCGTACCGGCTCATATGCACCAACGAGTATATTCCGCTGTACTCCAGTTCAGCGTGATGCAATTCCTGCCCGTCCTTCAGAAACACCCCGTGCACAACATAAATGCCGGTGAACCCGTGGACAACCAGATGGATAGACAACCACCGATTCGAACCGCTCATTTTTTCAGCTTCTATCGAAGTGAAAGTCGGCGCCGCCCCCACTCCATCAGGGACTTTGAAGCTGCCAAGCTTGACCGGCGTCTGGCCTCCGATGCTGCGGTACAGTTCGCCCTTCGAAAGATCGAACCAATACATTTCCTGATCGACCGATGCAGATATAAAAGGCGAATTGTCCTTGATCACGACGGTTCTTGTTTTCTCGTCCCACACGGCTTCACCGTTGAACCATTCCGCAACGAAGCGGACGGGTACATAGATACGTGAGTTGTGGATTTTAAGAGGGGTATCCAACGTATAGGTCTTGCCGTTGGATTGAACCTTTTTTGTTTTCGTGGAAATAATTAATTCTTTTCCGGGCTGAATGAAAGTTGCGGCTTTCTGTTTTTGATCCCATTGAACATGGAGCTGCAGCATAGTGGCAAGTTCTCTGATTGGCAAGAAAATACGGCCGTTTTCGAATATCACGTCGTGTGTCAATTGCGGGAACTCCGAAACGAACCGTGATGTATATTGAACGTTAACCTTCGATTGGGACGCTGCGTGAACAGCAGGATATGACGAAAGCGCAAGTCCCATGGTCAGTGCCAGCGAAATCAATATTTTATTACTTTTCAATTAAATTTCACTCTCCTCTTATTTAATCATGAAATCGGAAAGTAACCTTATCAAAAGTTGAAAGATCCGTGTCGTGATAGTGTTTCTTCGTCATAAAAAG
>JGI2924J29684_1076784_pt1 | contig 11295 bp, 8 predicted proteins | sample BenlonsequencITS_FD_29684 | JGI IMG/M metagenome (IMG submission 29684)
ATGTGCCGTAGCAATACGGAAATCTTTGGGATGCTGAAAAAAGCTCCCGGCTCTAAGTTGACTATCTTGGGTTAACTTGGATGCCCCTCACTTAGTGAGGGGGGGAGGTCACAATAATTCATCCAGGTATTTATTGCAAGAACCCTATTGAATAGGGTATAATAATCCTATCCAGTAGGGCATGACCTTAGAAGGTGTTTACATGACAAGGGAATTTGTGATTTTGCCGGAGTTTGAAAAGTCTTGGAATAAAATGGGTTTAACTGCCGAGAATTTAAGGGAGCTTGAAATTTATCTTTGTTTACATCCTGAAAACGGTGATGTTGTTCCAGGTACAGGAGGATTAAGAAAGTTACGCTGGAGTGCACAGGAAAAGGCAAAAGAGGTGGCGCTAGGGTAATATATGTTGATTTTGCATATTATGAAAAAATCTATCTACTAGGTGTATATCCCAAAAGCGTGAAAATTAATTTATCTGAAACTGAAAAGGCGGAAATTAAAAGGTTAATAAAAATTTTAGAGCAGGAATTAAAAAATAAGTAATACTAAAAAGGGAAGTGATACTATGGGCGTATACGATAGCATTGTTAGAGGGCTTAACGAGGCTATTGAGTATGAAAGGGATAATCTGAAAGGTGTCAAAACCCATACAGTAAAAATATCACCTTTGCCTCTTTATAAGGCAAAGGAAATCAAGAAAATACGTATAAGTTTGAACTTATCTCAAGTTGCGTTTGCAAATATCGTAGGGGTTTCAAAAAAGACAGTAGAGGCTTGGGAGAGCGGAAGAAATATACCTAAAGGGTCTTCTTTAAGAATGCTTGAGATGCTTGATAAAAATGGCCAGGATATGGTTAAAAGATACGTGATTACGCAATAGCATTAAATAGTCAAGTTATAGATCTAATTATAATATCGGACTGTCCTCCAATAAACCAGGGTTAAGACGGTACGGATCAGCAAAAAAAAGGATGGATTAAAGTGGATTAAGGCCGTGGATCGCTGTAATACAAGGATATAAAAGGAAAGCCTATGACTGTGCATACGTTGACAAGTGGTCCGCTTCCACCAAAATTTGTAAGCAATGGTTATAAACAGTTATAATCTTGGTAGATGGGGTGGCCGCAAACTCTTGATTGTTAGTGTTTGCGGCTTTGACGTCTCTGTTACCATAAAATCTAATATTCGGTTACTGTTCGGGTAGGACTTATTTGATACTTTCATTATAACTGTTGTTGGCATTATACGTCATAAAATTTTATTTTTCAAATCATTGTCAATTTTTTTAAAGACATCATGGGCTCTCCACCGCGAATTTAATTTATGAAATTAAATAATTCTTTCACAATATACCATTAGGCTTTATAACAACAATTATTTCATCTTACTTAGCCAGTCAGAGCATGGGATAGTTAAAAAATAACCTACTTAATTCTGTTACTTTAGAGGTATATTGGCAATAAGTGGAGAATTATATCCCTAATAGTTTATTGCAAAAAAAGGGCTTTTATTGGTTTTGATTTTGATCATGATGAAGACTTGCGGAACTTGTTAGTTGGTGTAATTTAGGAAGGATAAAAGCACACTTTATTTTACACACTCAAATTAGCTCAACATTCGTAACCGGAAGTAGAGTATTTACATGAAAAGATTATGCTAAATTGTAAGGTACATTGCTGGCTGAACTCGTAGGAAAACACTGATAATAGCAGGCTTAAAGATATATTAAAATACAAATTGATTTATCACCGAAATAGGTAGGCAAATCAACTCTAAAAGTAGAGATGTTCTTTATCTTTACTTTTTGTGTAAGATTAGGTAGTATATGTTAAATGAATAGCCTTCTCCGTTTACTAAAAGAAGTGTGCGAGAGCCATGTTCTACGGGAGAAAATATTAATCGTATCTAGTTATAGCGCGGGGCGTACTGGATAGCTTTGCCAAGCTGAAATTTTGCCAACACTCGGGTGAACCGCGAGACTATCATTTGATAAAAGGATAGGTGAGGGGCAAGATGAATTTCGAAATGTCAGCGTTAAAACAACTGATTGGAAGCCACGAAGACTGGTTGATGAAAAGGCTGTTTCACTATGCTATTAAACGCAATTATGCAGAGGGTTCGGCTGCGCTTGAAGAGGCATGGCGCAATTGTGTCGCCGGACTTTCCGGCGCCATCTTAGAAGGCATTGATACAAAATACCCTAACTTCGAATTTGGACCCGAGCATAATTTTAGGAAGGATCCATTATGTCGTTTTATTGTGGATACAGCCAAGAGACACCGGGAAAGAGGCGTCAGTCTGCAGATGTTTCATGGACTGATGGTCTATTATAAAGAAGCTTGGCTGGATTTGGTCAGATATGCTAAATTCGATAAAGCGTATGAAAATGAATGCTTGCATATAGTTACCCGCATGTTCGACCATTTTATGATTGCATTTTGCTCCGAATGGTCTGAGACTGAGCAAAGCGGGCAAATAGAAGAACTGCAAATTCGGAATCGAAGAATAATAGTAGAAAAAAACAGATTTTTAACAATCTTTGAAAGCGTGCCTAACCCGGTATTTATTATAGACGATGAACACAAAATCGTTAATTTTAATTTTGCCGCAGCGGTAATGATAAATGCTGCCGAAAGTCATGGCGATCAATATTACTATTCAGGGGAGAACCCTCCGGACGCCCCGGTTGAAAATGCTAATCCGATTATTGGCAAAAAGATTACCTGTTTCTTTCCCTGGCTGACCGATGATCTTAATGCTTTTATCGCCGGTAATGAGTCCTCCGTCAGCTTAGAGATGAAGGTGGAAACAAATAAGGGAGTTCAATATTTTAGCATTAAGTTATCGAGAAGGGTAGATGTAAGTAAAACTTTCCTTGGCGGTATTATTATCTTTGAAGATATTACCGAGAAAAAGCTGGTTTTAGAGGAATTGCGGAAGGCGAAAGAAGCTGCTGAAGCGGCCAATCAAGCTAAGAGCGTTTTTCTTGCCAATATGAGCCATGAACTTCGTACGCCGATGAATGCTATTTTAGGGTATTCACAGTTGATGCAAAGAGAAGAGGGCTTGCAAGCCGAACACCGAGAGTATTTAAATATCATCAATCGCAGCGGAGAACATCTTTTGGCTTTGATTAATGATGTGTTGGAGATATCCAAAATTGAAGCCCGGCGTATTAGTTTAAAACCTATTACATCTGACATTCATATCCTTCTTTATGACTTGGAAAAGATGTTTCGGATCAGAACTAATGCCAAGGATTTACAGTTTAATTTGAATGGTATTAATGAAATCCCGCGTTATATAATAGCTGATGAGAATAAGTTGCGTCAGATATTAATCAATCTACTGGGAAATGCAGTTAAATTTACCCGGGAAGGCGGTATTAACGTACGGGTGGCGGCAATTCATGAACAAGATAAAATACATTTGGCAGTAGAAGTTGAAGATACGGGTATGGGAATCGAAGAAAGTGAGCAGGACAAATTATTTCAATATTTTGAACAAACAGCCAGTGGTAGGAAAATGCAAGGTGGAACTGGTTTGGGGTTGGTTATAAGCCGAGAGTACGCCCGGATGATGGACGGTGATATCACTGTAAGAAGCCAATTTGGCAAAGGCAGCATTTTTCGTTTGGAGATAGTTGCCAAGGAGGGAAGGGCTGCCGATGTTGCAGGAATATCTGATAAATACCGTGTAATTGGCTTGGAGGCTGGGCAAGGAAAGCCCCGTATACTGATTGCGGAAGATGATTCTGATAGCCGGAGTTTACTTGTTCGTCTTCTCAGGAGAATTGGTTTTGAAGTGCGGGAAGCCGATAATGGCTTGGAAGCGATAGAGGTTTTCGCGCAGTGGCAACCTCATTTTATTTGGATGGACCTTCGCATGCCGATAATGGACGGGCTTGAAGCAACTAAAAAAATTCGTGCTATGCAAGAGGGCGCATACGTTCCAATTGTCATACTTTCGGCAAGTGTGTTGGAAGAAGAAATACAACCTATTCTAAAAGATGGTTGTACTGATTTTGTACGGAAGCCTTACCGTGAACAGGATATTTTTGAAGCTATGGCTAGGTATCTAGGGATCAAATATGTTTATGAAGGATTATCCGGGGAAGAGCCTATGGAAGTTGATTACAATGTTGAGCAACTCATTAAATCCTTGTCTCCTGCGCTTTATAACGAATTACATGATGCGGTTTTGCGACTGAATGCCAATAAAATAGAAGAAGTGATTGATAAAATTATCATGGAAGATGCTGTTCTTGGTAGTATATTCAAAAAAAATGCTGAACAATTGGACTATGATAGGATATTGACGGTACTTGAAAATTAGTGGCGATAAATATTGTGGAGGAAAGAACCTGCCAACTGCAAGAAGCTATCGAAAACTGAGAAAAACGAAAAAAGGAACTTGAATATCTTATTGATTGAGATAAAGGGAACGAGTCAGGAGGAGAATACATGTATTATGATTTAGGGAAAAAAGATTTACCCCGTATTCTTGTTGTTGACGATGTGCTGGCTAACCTCAATCTGCTTACGGATATTCTTACCAACCATGGCTATCAAGTGCGTCCCGCCAACAGCGGAAAATTGGCAATGAGATTTATGGCGGTGGAGTTACCGGATCTTATCCTTCTTGATGTTAAAATGCCGGAAATGAATGGATATGAAGTTTGCCGGCATCTCAAAGCCGACGAACGGAGCCGTAATATACCGGTAATATTCATCAGCGCCCTTGACAATGTTACCGACAAAGTCCACGGTTTTAATGCTGGAGGAGTTGACTACATCACCAAGCCCTTTCAGGCAGAAGAGGTGTTGGCCAGGATTAAAACACACCTGTCATTACGTCGTTTGCAAAGGCAATTAGAAGAGCGAAATATTCAACTGCGACAGGAGATTGCCTGGCGCAAGCAGATGGAGAAAGCGCTTCAGGAATCGGAAGAAAAGTACCGGACCGTTTTTGAAACCACCGGTTCCGCTACAGCAATTATTGAGGAAGATACAACCATATCATTGGTTAATGAAGGATTTTGTAAGATCTCCGGTTATTCTAAGGAAGAAATAAATGATAAGAAAAAGTTCAGAGAATTCTTTGTTGACGATGATCTTATAAGAGTTGAGAAGTATCATCGTTTGCGAAGGGTTGCTCCGAATCAAGTTCCTAATAGCTATGAATCTCGGTTTATTGACAGACAGGGCAATATTAGAAATATCCTAATAAATGTTGCCCTGATTCCGGGAACAAAGAAAAGTGTGGCATCCATAACGGATATTACAGATTTCAAGCAAATGGAAAAGGAAATCGTTCGCCTTGACCGGTTGAAATTAATAGGAGAAATGGCTGCTGGGATTGCTCACGAAATTAGAAACCCGATGACCACTGTACGCGGTTTTTTGCAGTATTATAAAAGTAAAAAAGAATTTGAGCAGAATAGGGAACATTTTGATCTCATGATCGAAGAACTAGACAGGGCTAATTCAATAATCACGGAATACCTGTCTGTGGCCAAGAGCAAATCTGCAGATTTAAAGCTCCATAACTTTAATCAAATCGTGGAGACCTTGTTGCCGTTAATTCAAGCTGACGCCATAAACTCGAACAAGTATATTCAATTAGAACTGTCGGAGATTGCGGATTTACTTTTGGACGAAAAAGATATTCGCCAACTGATTATTAATCTTGTTCGAAACGGGTTGGAAGCGATGTCTCCTGGTGGACACCTAACAATAAGAACATTCACTGATGATGATGAAGTAGTATTATCGGTGCAGGACCAGGGTTTGGGAATAAGCAATGCAAATATAGAGAAAATTGGCACACCTTTTTTCACTACCAAAGATAACGGTACAGGTTTAGGGCTTGCTTTGTGTTACAGTATCGCTGCGCGGCATAATGCTATAATAAATATACAAACCGGTCCTAATGGTACTACCTTTCTTGTCCGATTCAAAATTAATGGGTCTGTCAACCTTTTTGTGTAAACTCCAAAGGGAGCATGAAGAAGGCAATGCGATTTCTGAAACGCATTGCCATGAGCAACCCGAATATCTTTTACCACTTGTAGATAGGGCTATTGCCCGCGATTGGATAACAAGAGCCGAATGAAGGGAGACTTTCACGTTCGGTTATGTGAGAGACTGGGGGTGAAATTCCCGAGGTCTACTCAACCAAAATCTACAGGAGTTAAAATCTAAAACTTTAGCTGCTTTGGCTATTAATCTTGTTGCTTACTATTTCATAATCTCAAATATAACCTTAGCTATTTCAATGTTGTCAATATATTTGCCGCGGACAGGGTCAGTTTCATCTGCATAACTCTTAAATAACCTGGCAGCATCACCCTTGGCAAAGAACGGAATTAGACTGTTGGTATGACTGCCGCTGTTCCATTGCATACCCGGTAAGTTTCCGGCGTTATTGTTTACCAGGGGCTCCCAGGTAGGGTCTGATCCAGGGCCGGTAAGGTAGCCGGTTTCATGGTCCCCGGTTACTATCAATAAGGTTTCACCCCAATTACTGTTCTCTTTAACCCAATCTACCACTGCTTCCACAGATTTATTAAAATCAATTTCTTCTTCAATAACACGGCCAGACTGGTTGGCATGGCCGGCCCAGTCAATCGCTCCGCCTTCTATCATCAGGAAGAAACCGTCAGAGTCATTGTCCAGCACGTTTAAGGCACCCTTAGTCATTTCAGCCAGGGTGGGTGCATTTTGGTTCATTGGTACGGCGTAAGGTTCAGCTTTGTCATCGCCACTACGGCCTTGTTGAAGTGTTGTAAAGACTTGGGGTACGCCAATGACTCGCTCAGGGGTTTTATCATCAATTAAATCAATAAACTCATCTTTTGTTTGTATTAGTGTCCAGGGGTCAGCAATACCGTCACCGTTAGCATCGGCAACTTCAAGGGTCCCATCTACCAAACCTTGCCAGGTCGCTTCTCCGCCAACATATTTAAAGGTATTAGGAGCAGTTATCTGTTGCCCGTTATTGTCAAACCATGGGTTTCCAGCACCCATAATAACATCGGTTGCACTATCTTTGATCATTTCGTTAGCAATTCCGGAATAATCATTACGACTAGCATTATGTGCCACAAAACCAGCAGGGGTAGCGTGACTTAATTGGACACTGGTGACTACGCCGGTAGCTTTGCCCAATTCTTCCGCCCGCTCGGCAACGTGTTTTAAAGAAGTACCATCGATGCCTACGCCGATAGCCGCATCGTAAGTTTTTACGCCGGTGGACATGGCCGTGGCAGCAGCCGCTGAATCAGTAGCGCCGCTTTTTACATAATCAAAGCTGCCCCAAGCCAGGTTAGGATCATATGAACCTTCAGAGTAAGTGCTCATACCGTATTTAACCGGGAAGTGCTCGTACACCTGACCGCCAGTTTTGCCGTATTGATACATGCTGGCGGTGTCAAGTTGATTATAACCACATCCATCACTGATCATTACAATAATATTTTTTGCCAGAGGTTTATCCTGCGCCACCAGGTCTTTAGCCAGGGCTGCGTTGGGCATTGCAGCGGTTAAAAGTAAACTGCCAGATAGAATCAAGGAAGTTGCTTTCTTTTTTAAATTATAAAATTTCATTTTTATACTCCTTTCATTCTCCAGATAGATCTTCGGAAATAATCAATTGTAAATAATCAAAATTACTTAAATTAATTTCTAAGCATATCACCTCCCAGGGACTATCTTAAACCGTTAATGTTAATTTCGAGATTAATTTAAGTAAAGGCTCGTTGAATAATTGGTAAAAATATTGTAAATTGCAAACCCAGTAAATTTATACTAGGCGACAAAAAAAAGACCGGGAAGATATTTGTCTTTTCCCGGTTATTATATTAATTACAAAAATTTCAAAAAGATGCAAGGTGAAATATACCCTGCGTCTTTTTTGGGGAATTAAATAGAGTGTATCAATTAATGAATTTTAATTAGGACAAAAAAACCCTCCTTACAGAGGGATGTAAAAGGAAATTGAGGGAATTGGTTGTTAGGTACACTGGTCATTATATATCCAGCGCAAACTGAAGCCTATTGGTTGTACTTGCTTAGTATGGTGCTGATGACTGCTGATGTAGTTGTGAAAATTTCATAATTGTTATAGACATATAATAGTAACATTGTTTTAAGAACTAATTAATTATGTGTTAATCATTGGTTAAGATAATAATTTTTTAGTAAAATGAAATAACCGATTATATCAAAGAAGCCGTCCGGATTTAAAATCCTAAAACTGTATTATGATTTTGTAATTATGTTATGGATACTTAACCTAAAATTTATATAAATCATACTTGTGATTAATATTTTAAGACTATAATGTTACTGGGAGGTGCTTATGATGACTTTAAACTTTGCGGAAAAGGTTAATAAGAAGTTTGCTCGCTATATTACTCAAACCCGCATGTTCTGTTGCGGGTTTTTTTTGTTTGAAGGGGGGTATGTAACTTTGATTTCCCACCGGAGCCTACTATTTGCTTTGAAGACCTATGCAACAACGGTTTTACAGTTTGTCCTGTTTTTAACAAAAAGGAGTATGTCCTTGTTTTTCCTTCGGGACAGACGCTTACTGTTCCCGAAGATGTATTAGTTGAAATGTCCAATTACATGAAAGGTTAGCGTCAATAATGCTTGCATGAGGGAGGGTTATCGATGAGAACCGTAATACTTGACACAAATGTTCTATTGGATAGACCCATTGAAGAAATACTGTTATCCATGGAGCCCTGCAAGATAGTGATACCCCTGGCGGTGGTGAATGAACTGGACGGTTTTAAACACCTGGATAACTCCCGCGGTTACTGTGCCCGCGAGGCTATACGATTTTTAGATTCGCTGCGGCCCAACCTGCATAAGGGGTTTTTACTGGAATCCGGTCATATCATTAATGTGGAAGTGAATCATGTCGGCGTTAGCCTCCCCGATTTTTTGTCCAAGGATAAAGTTGATACGCGCATTATCGGGGTAGCCAAGGGTTTAAGCGAGGAAACAGACGGGGTATCCCTGGTCACTCAGGATATTTGTGTACGGATACTGGCGGATGCCCTGGGTATCGCTGCCGAGAATTATGCCGCGGAAAAGGTAAATCTGAAAACTTTGTACCCGGGGTGGTTGACTATTAACATTTCCAGCGAACAGGTACAGCAGCTCTATGAATTCAACAAGATAGAATATAATGATGATTCCATACTCCCCAACCAATACCTGGTAATGCAAGATGAAACCGGCGGCAGTAACCTGGGTAGGTACGACCGGCAGATGGGCTGCATACTTCCTCTGGCCCGGGACCTGAATATATTTGGCATCAGCCCGATAAAGAATAACTTTCAGCAGCAATTTGCAGTGGATGCGCTTTTAAATCCCGATATTCACCTGGTCACCCTGCTGGGGCCTGCCGGAACGGGTAAAACTTTGCTGGCTCTGGCAGCGGGGCTGCACCAGGTGGTCAACCTGCGCCGGTATAGTAATTTGGTGATAACCCGGGCTTTAATTCCCCACGGCGGCCAGGATATCGGATTTTTACCGGGTACGAAAGAAGAAAAATTAAATCCCTGGATGGGGGCGATTTATGACAACCTGCACTTTTTAATACGTAATTTTACTGCTACAAAATATGGAACAGATGTTACCCCGGGGGAAAAATTAAAATCCTTTATGCAGGAGGGTTACCTGGAATTGGAAGCCTTAACATACATACGAGGGCGCTCCATTCCCCAGCAGTGGATCATTATAGATGAAGCCCAGAACCTGACTAAAGAAAATATTAAAACAATAGTTACCCGGGCGGGTACGGGAACCAAGCTGGTTATTTTGGGGGATATACAACAAATTGACAATTACCGTCTTACGGCACAAAACAACGGTTTTGTTACCCTAATAGACAGGTTCATGGGTAATGAACTTTATGCTCACATCACTTTGCAAAAGACGGAACGCAGCCAGCTGGCATCCTTGGCTGTTGAGTTGCTGGTTTAAATCATAGAATTCTGAATGTGTACTCTGATTCTTTCCGGGTAAATACCTTCCCATATATACTAATTTTTACTCTTATGATTTGCATTATGAATATAAAAAGTTTTTTTACTCAAATTTTAGATAAAAAATAATTTTTTAACTTATATTCAACGTTGCTTTAAAGAAAGGGTATTATGATAAAGCTGGACGGTGAAGGTTGGGAGCTAATGGGAGGTGATTTCTATTAAATTGGAAGCTGATTTGCATATGCATACTATTGCGTGCGGGCATGGGTTCAGTACTGTAAAAGAAATGGCCGAGGCGGCGGCACATGCAGGTCTTAAAATGATAGCCATAACAGAGCATGGATTGGCAATGCCGGGTGGGCCACATGCATATTTTTATGAAAGTTTACAGCGTATTCCTTCGGTTTTATTTGGTGTAGAAATATTAAAAGGTGTCGAGGCCAATATAATAAATGTGCATGGATGCCTTGACATGTCTGATAAGTTTCTTAATAATATGGATATCGTACTGGCAGGATTTCATGCCGGGACCGGTGTTGATGGCCTTACTATAGATGATTATACAGCAGCCATGATTGCCGTACTTAGAAATCCTTATGTACATGTTTTAGTACATCCTGGCAATCCGGCTTTTCCAGTTGATTTTGATAAAGTAATATTAGCTGCTAAAGAAAGACAGAAAGTGTTTGAGATAAACAACAGCTCACTTTCGACCAGTCGCCTGGGTAGTGCAGCAAGATGCAGCTATTTTAGCCGGTTGATAAAAAAATATAATGCTAATGTGGTTATTAACAGTGACGCGCATATATTTGATGAAGTAGGCAAATGCAAGGTTGCTGTTCACTTGGCAATGGAAAATGGTTTAGAAGATAAGCATGTGATAAATACGAGTGTGGAAAAGGTAAAGGATTATTTATATCTGCACAAAAAGAAACTTCAGCAAAACCTGATACTTCCGGCGTAGGAATGCTATGAAATGATAATTTCCTGCTCGGAAGGTATAGAACCAGCGTATATTCGTTTCTGTTGGAAACAGGATAGACGGCAACAGAATACCTCAGTTAATGCATCCCCGTTTTCGGTGGGTGCATTAACTTTTTTTATGCCCAACGGCTAGCTTTGTTGAAATAAAAATGTTGGAAAACTTCTTATACCATAATATTTACGTAAAGTGTTAGATCATCTATGAATGCGGCTTCTGCAGAGCCGTCGAAAGGCCTTTCAGTAAACTTGTACTCTAAATGAAATTTTTAAGGGAATGTTAAAGCATGAATTATATTCTCCATTTATTT
>JGI2924J29684_1076782_pt1 | contig 11289 bp, 8 predicted proteins | sample BenlonsequencITS_FD_29684 | JGI IMG/M metagenome (IMG submission 29684)
TAAAATTTTTGATTTCGTAAAACCAGGCGTAATCACTGGTGATGACGTACAGAAAGTGTTCCAGGTAGCAAAAGAAAACAATTTTGCTCTGCCAGCAGTTAACTGCGTAGGCACCGACTCCATCAATGCTGTTCTGGAAACCGCCGCCAAAGTTAAAGCGCCGGTAATCGTACAGTTCTCCAACGGCGGCGCTTCTTTCATCGCGGGTAAAGGCGTGAAAACTGACGTTCCTCAGGGTGCGGCAATCCTGGGCGCAATCTCTGGCGCGCATCACGTTCACCAGATGGCTGAACACTATGGTGTTCCGGTTATCCTGCACACTGACCACTGCGCGAAAAAACTGCTGCCGTGGATTGACGGTCTGCTGGATGCGGGTGAAAAACATTTCGCGGCCACCGGTAAGCCGTTGTTCTCTTCTCACATGATCGATCTGTCTGAAGAGTCTCTGCAGGAAAACATCGAAATCTGCTCCAAATACCTGGCGCGCATGTCCAAAATCGGCATGACCCTGGAAATCGAACTGGGTTGCACCGGTGGTGAAGAAGACGGCGTGGACAATAGCCACATGGACGCTTCTGCCCTGTACACCCAGCCGGAAGACGTTGATTACGCGTACACTGAACTGAGCAAAATCAGCCCGCGTTTCACCATTGCCGCTTCCTTCGGTAACGTACACGGCGTTTATAAGCCGGGTAACGTGGTTCTGACCCCGACCATTCTGCGTGATTCTCAGGAATATGTTTCTAAGAAACACAACCTGCCGCACAACAGCCTGAACTTCGTCTTCCACGGTGGTTCCGGTTCTACCGCTCAGGAAATCAAAGACTCCGTAAGCTACGGCGTAGTGAAAATGAACATTGATACCGATACCCAATGGGCAACCTGGGAAGGTGTTCTGAACTACTACAAAGAAAATGAAGCGTATCTGCAAGGTCAACTGGGCAATCCGAAAGGCGAAGATCAGCCGAACAAGAAATACTATGACCCGCGCGTATGGCTGCGTGCAGGCCAGACTTCGATGATCGCTCGTCTGGAAAAAGCATTTAAAGAACTGAACGCGATTGACGTTCTGTAATTTAGTCTGCTGATTGAAATGGCTTCCCTTGGGAAGCCATTTTTTTATCCCCATTACCGGAGAGCGACGTTAGTGTTTTTATCCGGCCTACTCACTGTACGCTTGTCTTTTTTTAGATGATGCCGAAAAATGGCATATTCCTCTGTTTTTGTTTACCTTTAAAAAGTTATTTTCGTGAGAATGATCTCATTTGCTTGTTTTGCTATGACCAAGGAATATTGAATGGAAGATTTAAATGTTGTCGACAGCATAAATGGTGCGGGTACCTGGCTGGTACGCAACCAGGCGTTACTGCTCAGCTATGCCGTAAATATTGTTGCGGCCCTTGCCATTATCATCATCGGGTTGATTGTGGCGCGCATGATCTCCAATACGGTAAATCGTCTGATGCGTGCGCGTCATATTGATGCGACAGTGGCCGATTTTCTTTCTGCGCTGGTGCGCTATGGGGTTATCGCTTTTACGCTGATTGCGGCCCTGGGGCGCGTGGGGGTTCAAACCGCTTCGGTTATTGCCGTCCTGGGCGCCGCTGGTTTAGCCGTTGGTCTGGCATTACAGGGATCGCTCTCTAACCTCGCCGCAGGGGTATTGCTGGTCATGTTCCGTCCGTTCCGCGCCGGTGAGTATGTCGATTTGGGCGGCGTTGCCGGTACGGTACTGAATGTGCAAATCTTTTCCACGACAATGCGCGCTGTAGACGGCAAAATCATTGTGATTCCGAACGGCAAAATTATCGCGGGAAATATCATCAATTATTCTCGTGAGCCGGTTCGCCGTAACGAATTTATTATTGGCGTGGCCTACGATTCGGATATTGATCAGGTAAAACAGTTGCTCACGACGATTATCGAGTCAGACGATCGCATTTTAAAAGATCGCGAAATGACGGTGCGTTTGAATGAGCTGGGTGCGTCATCCATTAATTTTGTGGTGCGTGTCTGGAGTAAAAGCGGTGACCTGCAAAATGTCTATTGGGACGTGCTGGAACGTATTAAGCGTGAATTTGACGCCGCCGATATTAGTTTCCCGTACCCGCAGATGGACGTCAATTTTAAACGCGTGAAAGATAACGCCGCGGAATAATTTTCATCCCGTGATGCGTGTTGGCGCTGCGTTTATCCGACTACAATATTCCCTGTTTGTAGACCGGATAAGCGTAGCCGCCATTCGGCATTCAGATCTTTTATTAGTTTTTCTTATTAGTGATTAAAACTATCAATTTCCGCTAATGCTATTCCCGCGCTATAGTCTGACTTTAAGAAAATCAGTTCAGGGTAGTTAACGTGATATCTTATTATTTTCAAGGGCTTGCTCTTGGATCTGCGATGATCCTTCCGCTTGGCCCGCAGAATGCGTTTGTAATGAATCAGGGAATTCGTCGCCAGTACCACCTCATGATAGCGCTGCTTTGCGCGTTAAGTGATTTAGTCCTGATTAGCGCCGGCATTTTTGGCGGCAGCGCATTGCTGATGCAGTCGCCGTGGCTGCTGGCGCTGGTCACATGGGGCGGGGTGGCGTTCTTGTTATGGTACGGTTTTGGCGCGCTGAAAACGGCGATGAGCAGTAATCTGGAGCTGGCCAGCGCCGAGGTCATGAATCAGGGGCGCTGGAAAATTATTGCCACCATGCTGGCGGTAACGTGGTTGAATCCGCACGTTTATCTGGATACGTTTGTCGTGCTGGGCAGTCTCGGCGGGCAACTGGATGCGGAGCCAAAGCGCTGGTTCGCCCTCGGTACGATTAGCGCGTCGTTCCTGTGGTTTTTTGGACTGGCGCTACTGGCGGCCTGGCTTGCGCCGCGACTGCGCACGGCTAAAGCTCAACGTATTATCAACATTCTGGTCGGGGTGGTAATGTGGTTTATCGCCTTCCAACTGGCGAGGGAAGGCGTTGCGCATATTTACGCACTTTTCAACTAAGCGTTGTCTGATGGACAACAGGCCGATATCCGCTAAGCTTGCCTGCATGAGCCCTGTATGTCAGGGCAATGGCTGCAATATGGAGGAAAGACTGTGAAGTTCAAAGTGATGGCCCTGGCGGCATTAGTAGGTTTAAGCGCAATGTCTGCGAAGGCAGGCGAATTGCCGGAAGGCCCGCACATCGTGACTTCCGGTACGGCAAGCGTCGATGCTGTGCCTGATATCGCTACTTTAGCGATTGAAGTGAATGTCGCCGCGAAGGATGCGGCGACGGCGAAGAAGCAGGCCGATGAGCGTGTGGCGCAATATCTTTCCTTCCTTGAGCAAAATCAGATTGCGAAAAAAGACATTAGCGCGGCGAATCTACGCACGCAGCCGGATTATGATTACCAAAATGGTAAAAGCATTCTGAAAGGTTATCGCGCGGTGCGAACCGTTGAAGTGACGCTGCGTCAGTTAGATAAACTCAATTCTTTGCTGGACGGCGCGTTGAAGGCGGGTCTGAACGAGATTCGTTCGGTATCGCTGGGCGTGGCGCAACCGGACGCCTATAAAGACAAGGCCCGCAAAGCGGCCATTGATAACGCTATTCATCAGGCGCAGGCGCTGGCAGCCGGTTTTAACAGCAAATTGGGGCCGGTTTACAGCGTTCGTTACCATGTTTCTAATTATCAGCCGAGTCCGGTGGTGCGAATGATGAAAGCCGCAGAGGCTGCGTCGGTATCCGCGCAAGAAACTTACGAGCAGCCGACCATTCAGTTCGACGATCAGGTCGATGTGGTATTCCAGCTTGAACCCGGAACAGGGCAGACGCCGACAACGGCCTCCAGCGCGCAGTAATCTCGCACGGCCTGGGCGCTTCCAGGCCGTGTTTCCCCCAATGTTCTTGCCGTTTTTCTGTGAGCAACTGTAAAACTGCGACCTGGCATCCAGTCTTTTTTTTTCGCTAAAAGAGGATAGACCATAGTGATTTTCTGAGGTGACTATGGATATCTTTATTTCTAAAAAAATGCGCAATTTCATTCTGTTGGCGCAAACCAATAATATTGCCAGGGCGGCGGAGAAAATCCACATGACGGCCTCGCCTTTCGGTAAAAGCATCGCAGCACTGGAGGATCAAATTGGCTATACGCTGTTTACCCGTAAAGATAACAGTATCAGCCTAAATAAAGCGGGGCAGGAACTTTATCAAAAACTCTTTCCCATCTATCAACGTTTATCGGCCATCGATAATGAGATTCATAACGCGGGGGGTCGTTCGCGCAACATCGTGATAGGCATCGATAATACGTATCCAACCATTATTTTCGATCAGTTGATTAGTCTGGGCGACAAATATGACGGCGTGACGGCGCAGGCCTTCGAATTCAGCGAAAATGGCGTAATTGATAATCTGTTCGACAGGCAGCTCGACTTTATTATTTCGCCTCAGCATGTATCGGCACGCGTGCAGGATCTGGAAAATTTGACGATTAGCGAACTGCCGTCGTTGCGTCTTGGCTTCCTGGTTTCCCGGCGGTATGAAGACAGGCAGCCGCAGGCGCTGTTGCGTGAACTGCCTTGGTTGCAAATGCGTTTCCAGAACCGGGCCAATTTCGAGGCGATGCTGGATGCCTACATGCGACCCTGTGGCATCAACCCTACCGTGATTTACCGTCCTTACAGCTTTATGGCCAAGATAAGCGCGGTGGAGCGCGGTCAGTTCCTGACGGTCGTGCCGCATTTCGCCTGGCGACTGGTGAATCCGGCAAAACTGAAATATTTCGATGCGCCGCACAGCCCAATGTACATGCAGGAATATCTTTATTCATTGAAAAATCATCGCTATACCGCCACGATGCTCCGGCATATCGCCGAAGATCGCGACGGGGACGAACTAACCGAGCATTGATCCGGTTTCCAGCAGGTTACGATGAAGATCAAAAGCGTGACTGAGGTCGTGGTGAATATGACCACCGGGCGCATGTTCCAGATAACGGCGTAAATAGTCGCGATAAAGCGGGTGCGCGCAGCGATCAATAATGGTATGCGCACGTTGCAGAGGAGAGAGTCCGCGTAGGTCGGCAATGCCCTGTTCGGTGATGATCACTTTAACGCTGTGCTCGCTGTGATCGACATGGCTACACATCGGCACAATGGTGGAAATTTTGCCGCCTTTGGCGACGGACGGCGCCATAAAGAGCGAAAGATAAGCGTTACGCTCAAAATCGCCGCTGCCGCCGATACCGTTCATCAGATTCACGCCGGCTACGTGCGTGGAGTTGGCATGACCATAGATATCAAACTCCAGGCCGACATTCAGCGCAATAACCCCAAGCCGCCGGATAATTTCCGGATTATTGGAGATCTCCTGCGGGCGCAGTACGATACGACTGGCGAAGAAATCCATATTGTCGTAAATCTTTTGCAGCGAGTCGGCGGAAAGCGTCAGGCTGGAGGCGCTGGCGCCGATGATTTTGCCTGTCTCCAGCAGATGAACTACAGACTCCTGCAACACTTCGGAATACATCATAAAGGACGGAATATCCGGGTTTTCGCCAAGCCGCGCCATCACCGCATTGTTGATGTTTCCCACGCCGCTTTGCAGCGGTAAAAATTCTGCCGGGATGCGCCCCTGTGCCATCTCATCCAGCAGAAATGTGACCACATTATCGGCAATCTGCTGGCAGATGGGGTTGGCGTTATCCAGCACGTTGCCGGCATCGGGGAGATTTGTTTCCACCACTGCGATAATTTTGCGCGGATTGATCTGCACGTACTGATTACCTACCCGATCAAGCGCATGAAATATAGCGACGCTGTTGCGCCGTGGCGGCGCGCCGGGAATGACGATATCGGCCAGCTCGGCGACGCGCGGGTTATGGTAGTGGTTCAGTTCGATAATGACTTTTTTGGCCCGTAACAACCAGGTCGGCGCATTGCCGATACCGCTGGACAGCCAGACGCGCCCATCGCTGGTAATGGCTGTGGCTTCGATAACGGCCACGTCGATGTCGCCAAAAAAGCCGTAGTTAACCATCTGCGCGACTTCGCTCAGGTGCAGATCGACAAACTTTACCTGCCCCTGATTAATTTTTTGGCGCAGGCCGGTTGAGGTCTGATAGGGCGCACGCCAGGAGACCGCATCAGCCTCCGATAGCGCATCATCGGCGGCGGCGCTGATAGACGCGCCCGTTAATAATCGAATCTGAAAAGGCCGCCGTATCTGGTGCAGTGCATTGGCGCGTCTGGCGATCGCGGCAGGCAGCGCTTTGGGCGAACCTGCGGGGGTAAAGCCGCTGAATGCCACCATATCGTTATGCTGAATGATTTCCGCCGCATCATCGGCGCTCATTGTTGGCCAGGAGACTTTCATCGCGTGATCCTCACCCTCAGTGCCCCACGAAATGGGGCTTACGTTTTTCCAGAAAAGCGTTCATTCCTTCCTGATAATCCTCGCTGTCATAAACAGCGCGCCGCATTCCCTGAATGCGCTCAAACTCATCAGAATTCATGGTGTGCGCTTCGCCCAATACCCGCAGCTCCTCTTTTATTACCGCAATGGCCAACGGCGCTTTTTCTGAAATATGGTGCGCCATCTGTAACGTGAAATCTTCCAGTTCGTCGGCTTCAACGACATGGTTAAGAATGCCGACCGCCAGCGCGCGCTGGGCGGTAATCGGCGAAGCGGTAAAAATCAGCTCCTTAACGATATGGAATCCCGCATCGCGGGTGAGGTTATGAATGCCGACCAGGTTATACGGTACGCCAAGATTCACTGGCGTCATGGAGAAGGTAGAAGTACTGGCGGCGATGATCAGATCAGAACTCATGATCATCTCAAACGCGCCGCCCCAGACGCTGCCTTCCACCATCGAAATCACCGGCTTAGGATACTTCTGGATCAGGCGCGTGATCTGACGTAGCGGATCGTCATAAGACAGTGGATCGCGCCGTCCGCTGGGCAATTCATGAATATCATGGCCTGCGGAAAAGACTTTCGCGCCGCTGGGCGCACGCAGAATAATACAGCGAATTTCTGGACGACTGAGATCGCTTAGCGCCTGCATTAAGTCATCAATAAAGACTTTGCTCAGAGCGTTAAGTTTACGGGCATAATTGAATTCAATGACCGCGACTTTTTGGATGATAATGACGTTAACATATTGATAAGACATAATAATCTCTTTATTGAAAGTAATGATTCTGTAGAAATTCGCTAATGCGCCGCAGACCAGTGCGCGGCGAAAGATCGTTGCTTTTCACGGCTTGTAACGTGTTCTGGAAATAGCGCGCAAAATCGGGGCGGGCAAACAGCATATGCAACGTTTGTTCTTTCGTTTGTTGTTGCAACCAGTGAAGGGCCTGCTGACGGCGTACCTGCTCCATACGACCGCTGGCGGCAAGGGTTGCGCGGAAATCGCAGAGGGTTTGCCATACCTGGTCGATTCCGCGTTTTTGCAGGGCGCTACAGGTCAGAACCTGCGGCTGCCATTCGGCATATTTGCGACGCAGGATGCGCAATGCGCTTTCGTACATGTGACGGGTGATAGCCACATTGCCGCGATTATCGCCATCATCCTTATTAATAACGATCAGATCCGCCATCTCCATAATGCCTTTTTTAATCCCTTGCAGATCGTCGCCGCCGCCTGCGATCTGTAGCGCAATAAAACAATCCACCATGTTGGCGACTTCCGTTTCCGACTGGCCAACGCCTACGGTTTCGACGATCACGATGTCATAGCCTGCCGCTTCGCACAGCAATATTAGCTCCCGTGCGCGCAGGCAGCCGCCGCCCAGATGTCCGCCGGAAGGGACGGGGCGAATAAACGCCGCATCCGATCGCGAAAGCGCCGTCATCCGGGTTTTATCGCCGAGAATACTGCCGCCGCTTACCGGGCTGCTGGGATCGACGGCAATGACCGCTACATGTAAGTTCTCGCTAATCAACAACATGCCGAAGGCTTCCAGAAACGTACTTTTTCCGGCGCCCGGCGTTCCGGTGATCCCCAGCCGCAGAGCATTGCCAGTAAAAGGCATAATGGCATCCAGCAGGCGCGCGCTAAGTTCCTGATGACGAGGATGGCTGCTTTCTATCAGCGTCATCGCCTGCGCGAGCGTGGCGCGATCGCCCTGACGCAGACGTGTGACGGCGTCCATCAGCGTGGTATCGTTAATCATGATGCTGGCTAATCCGGGCCAGGACATCGCGCACACTCTCCAGCATTGGCGTGCCGGGGCCATAAATTGCCGCCACGCCATGGGCTTTTAGGAAAGCGTAGTCCTGCGGCGGGATCACGCCGCCCGCCACCACGCAGATGTCCTCGCGGCCCCATTTTTTGAGCGCCGCCACAAGCTCTGGAATTAACGTTTTATGACCGGCGGCCAGCGATGAGGCGCCTATGACATGAACGTCATTTTCCACCGCCAGGCGGGCGATCTCGTCCGGGGTAGAGAACATTGGGCTGAGATCGACATCGAAACCGAGATCGGAATAGGCGCTGGCGATCACTTTTGCTCCGCGATCGTGGCCGTCCTGACCCATTTTGGCGATCAGGATGCGCGGACGGCGGCCTGTGTCAGCGAGAAATTGCTGAGTTTGCGCAACAATGGCATCAAACTCACCGGCAGACTTATCGGACTGATGATAGCTTTGCGCAATCACGCCGGTAACGCACTGGCTGGGCACCAGATAGCGATCAAACGCCGCTTCCAGCGCATCGGAGATCTCCCCCAGCGTGGCGCGAACGCGGGCGGCCTCGACGGCGGCGGCCAGTAGGTTTTCATGGTGTTGCGCCGCGTGAGTCAGCGCTTGCAGGGCAGCGTTCACCGCACGGTTATCGCGAGTCGCGCGGATGCGTTCCAGCGCGGCGATCTGTTCGTTGCGCACCTTCACATTATCAATTTCCAGTACTGCGGTTTCGTCTTCTTTTTCCAGCTTGTATTTGTTGACGCCGACGATAACGCGCTCGCCCTGGTCGATGAGCGACTGTTCGCGGGCGGAGGCTTCTTCGATCATCCGCTTCGGTAATCCGGCCTCGATCGCCTTCGCCATGCCGCCCGCTGCGTCGATCTGTTTGATAATCGCTCTGGCCTGCTTGACGATCTGATCGGTGAGCGACTCGACATAATATGAGCCTGCCAGCGGATCGACGGTGCGGCAGATCGACGACTCTTCCTGAATAATGATCTGCGTATTACGGGCGATACGCGCCGAAAAGTCGGTCGGCAGGCCGAGCGCCTCGTCAAAGGCGTTAGTATGCAGCGACTGGGTGCCGCCAAGCGTGGCGCCGAGCGCTTCAATGGTAGTGCGAATAATGTTGTTATAAGGGTCCTGCTCAGTCAGACTCCAGCCGGAGGTCTGGCAATGAGTCCGTAGCGCCAGCGATTTGGGATTGGTCGCGCCGAAACCACTCACTGCTTCGCTCCACAGATAGCGTGCGGCGCGCAGCATGGCGACATTCATAAACAGGTCCATGCCGATACCGAAAAAGAACGACAGTCGGGGAGCGAAATCGTCAATTTTCAGCCCGGCGGAAAGGGCGGCTTTAATGTACTCGATACCGTCCGCCAGGGTAAACGCCACTTGTTGCACGCAGTTCGCGCCGGCTTCGCCCATGTGATAGCCGCTGATGCTGATAGTGTTAAAGCGCGGCATGTTTCCGGAACACCAGGCGATGATGTCCGCAATAATGCGCATAGAGGGTTTTGGCGGATAAATATAGGTATTACGGCACAGATACTCTTTGAGAATATCATTCTGGATCGTCCCGGTAAGCTGTTCTGGCGAAACGCCTTGCTCTTCTGCCGCCACAATATAAAACGCCATCACCGGCAATACCGCGCCGTTCATCGTCATCGATACTGACATCTTATCCAGCGGGATCTGGTCGAACAGCACTTTCATATCTTCGACGGTATCAATCGCCACGCCGGCTTTACCAACATCGCCCGCCACCCGCGGGTTATCGGAGTCATAACCGCGGTGGGTCGCCAGATCAAAGGCGACGGAAAGGCCTTTTTGCCCGGCGGCGAGGTTGCGACGATAAAAGGCGTTGGACTCTTTGGCGGTGGAGAATCCGGCATACTGGCGAATGGTCCACGGCTGGGCGGTATACATGGTGGCGCGTGGACCGCGCACGTAAGGAGGCAGACCGGGCAGTGTACCGGTGACTTCCAGATTATTCAGGTCGGCTTCGGTATACAGCGGTTTAACGGCAATGCCCTCCGCCGTTTGCCGTATCAACGATTCGACGGTTTTTTCCCGCCGGCTTAGCTCGTTATTGGCGAGTGTTTGCCACGCCTGCAAATTAGCCATTTTTTACTCCGTATTACGCAATGAAATAAAGATTTGCTAATACGGTGAGCGTTTTGAATCTCCTTGTCGCCAGCAAAAAATAGCCAACGGCGCGTCGTTTTTTGCCGCCTGAACGAAATGATTTTGTGATGAATTTCAAAGACGTGATGATAGAATGGTGGGCCATGCAGGCCGGATAAGGCGTTCACGCCGCCATCCGGCATTAATCAGAGAGGCTAATCCTGACGCAGCACCTTGTGCCCGTACTCCAGCAGCGCGTCGGTTACTTTGCGCATCATCCGGCTTTCAGGGGCAAAGCGGTGCCAGTAAAGCATCCGGCGTTGTAGCAAACCGGGTGTTAAGTTGATCAACTCGCCGCTTTCCAGCTCTTGCTCAATCTGCAGGTGAGGGATCATGCAGCAGGTCGTGCCCTGACGCGCGAGCTGTACAAAAGCTTCGGATGAATTAACGATATGGCACGGCACGCTGCCGGGCGGCAGATCGAAATTCTGTTGCAAAAAGGCCTGATGCATATCATCCAGATGGTCGAACGCGACGGCAGGCGCTTTCAGCAGAGACGAACGGGTAACGCCGTTGGGGAAATAGCGCTCGGCAAACGGTTTTGACGCGACAAACAGATAATCGAGCGCGCCCAGTTTGTCCACCAGGCAACTGGGCAGCGCCTGATGCTGGATACTCACCGCGCCAACCACCTCGCCGCGACGCAGGCGTTCTTGCGTGCGCGTTTCGTCCTCCACCTGCAAATTGAGACGGATAGGGGAGTCCGCCAGCACCGGCGCCAGCGCCGGAAGCAGCCATGTCGCCAGACTGTCGGCGTTAACCGCCAGCGACAGCAGCAGCGGCGTAGAGCCGGTTTGTTCATCGCCCAGCCACTCTTCTTCCAGCAGTTCAACCTGACGCAGCAGAGCCAGTAATTTTTGCCCCTGTTCCGTGGGGCGAGGAGGAACGGTACGCACCAACAAAGGTTGTCCGAACATATTCTCAAGCTGTTTTAT
>JGI2924J29684_1076780_pt1 | contig 11283 bp, 12 predicted proteins | sample BenlonsequencITS_FD_29684 | JGI IMG/M metagenome (IMG submission 29684)
GGTCAGTGCGGTTCCTATCCTCACCAATGGCACGAATGCACACCCGCCGTCGCGGCTCGTCCGGATCGGACAAGCCGACGGCAGACGAACCGCCGGAGTGGAGCGACGTCGACGCGGACGACATCGAAGCCCGCGTCGTCGAACTGGCAGAGCAGGGCTACGATCCCAGCCAGATCGGGCTCAAGCTGCGTGACGAGGGCGTCACGGGCACGCCCGTTCCGGACGTCAAGCTGGCGACCGGAAAGAAGATCACCGAGATCCTCGAGGAGAACGACGCGAAAGCCGACATCCCCGAGGACCTGCGCAGTCTGATGGAGCGTGCGGTGCGCCTGCGCGAGCACGTCCAGGAGAACCCCCAGGACTACCAGAACAAACGCGCCCTGCAAAACACCGAGTCGAAGGTTCGCCGCCTCGTCGACTACTACCGCGGCGACGAACTCGAGGCCGACTTCCAGTACTCCTACGACGTGGCAGTCGAGATCCTCGAGGAGTAAGCGATGTCCACCGAGGGTCGAACCGCCGAGGCGTCGATCGCCCCCCTCGAGAGCGCGGGCTTCGTTCGTATCGTCGCCCGCGCCGACGGCGACGCGCTCGCTGCAGCCGGGCTGCTCGCCCGGGCACTCCGCGAACGGGGAACCCCGTTCCAGGTCACCGTCGGCCACACGGTCACGGAACGCACCGAGCGGGCGAGCGCCACCGAGCCGGAGGCCGACGACGCGACGATCGTCGTCGGAAGCGCCGACGCTGACGGCGACGCCGTCCGGCTCGACGCGACCGACAGGGCAGCGACGCTCGAGACCGTCGAACTCGTCCGCGAGTTCGGCGAGACGCCCGACTACGTCCTCGCGCTCGCGGGGCTCGTCGCGGCCGGGAGCGATCCCGGCGCCGGTGAGAGCGAGTGGCTCCTCGAGACCGCACGCGATCGCGGCCTCGTCGAGTCCCGCCCGGGCGTCGCGGTGCCGACCGCGGATCCCGTCGAGGGGCTCGCCTACTCGACCCGCCTTCGCGCGCCGTGGTCCGGCGATTCGGACGCGGTCAGTGACGCGCTTGCGGGGCTCGATCTCCCCGAACCCGGCGCGCTCGGGACCGACGACCGCCGCGCGATCGGCTCGCTGGTCGCGCTCGAGACGGTCGGCGCCGAGGACGCGACCGACCGGAGCGCCGAGGCGATCGGGCAGGCGTTACAGCCGTACGCGACCCCCGAGTCGCCGTTTGCAACCGTCGGCGGCTACGCCGACGTGCTGACGGCGACGGCCCGGACCGAACCCGGTACCGGCGTCGCGCTCGGGATGGGTCACGGCGTCGATCGAGCCGCGCTCGAGGCCTGGCGAACGCACGGCCGTAACGCCCACGCGGCGCTCGATTCGGCCGCGGCGAGTCGCCACGACGGCCTGGTCGTCCTCGAGCTCGAGGACGGCCCCGTCGAGACGGTCGCCGAGCTCGCGGTCGCCTACCGATCGCCCGAACCCGCCGTGCTGGCGCTGGGCGACGGCGAGGCAGCCCTGGTCGCGGCCGACGTCGTCGACGTGTCGATCGAGGCGATCGCGCGGACGCTCGCCGACGAAACCGGCGACGCCGTCGCGTACGACGACGGTCCGCGACGCGGCTACCTGCGGTACGACCCGGATATGGACGAGTCGACGATCACCGCGACAGTGAGGGAGTTCCGATGAGTCGGCGGGCGACGATCCGAACGACCCACGACGATCCGGAGCTGATCGCGCGGGCGCTCGCGCCCGACAACACCGACGAGATGGAGACGACGACGGAGGCCGACGCGGTCGTCACGCGGATCGAACGCGAGACGACCGCCGGGCTTCACTCGACGGTCGACGACTACGCGGTCAACCTCGCGGTCGCGCTCGAGGTCGCACAGCAGACACACCCGACGGACGCGGGCACTGCGTCCGACACCCCAGATAACACAGAATCATGAGTGAACGTTCAGTTTCACGCGCGAAACAGGAAAAGCGGTGGTACACCATCCACGCTCCCGAGCAGTTCGACCGCAAGGAGCTCGGTGAAACCCCCGCTGACGAACCGGAAAAGGTCTACGACCGAACCATCGAGACGACGCTCGGCGAGCTGACCGACAACGCCAGCGAGAACAACACGAAGCTGACCTTCAAGATCACCGACGTCGGCAGCGACGCGGCGTACACGGAGTTCCAGGAACACGCCCTGACCCGTGACTACCTGCGCTCGCTGGTCCGTCGCGGTGCCTCGAAGATCGAGGCCTACGTCACCATCCTGACGACCGACGACTACCGCGTCCAGGTCCAGCCCGTCGCCTTCACGACGAAAAAGGCCGACGCGAGCCAGGAGAAGGCCATCCGCGAACAGATGGTCCAGATGATCGAGGAGGCCGCCGCCGAGCGGACCTTCGAGGAGCTCATCGACAGCATCGTCGAGGGACGGCTCTCCTCGGCGATCTACGGTGAGGCCAAGACGATCTACCCGCTGCGCCGCGTCGAGATCCAGAAGACGACCCTCGAGGCCTACCCCGAGGAAGTCGCCGAAGAGGAAGCGACCTCCGTCGACGTCGACGAGGAAGACGTCGCGACCGACGAGTAACGCAGCCGTCGACCGCGGTTCGCGGCTCGAAACCTCTCGATTTTTCAGTAGAAGGCGTCGGCGCCGTGATCGTCCCGCCAGGCGAACGCGAAGAGCCGCCGCGCCGGCACTCGGTCGAGTTCGCGTCCGTCCGCCGCGGCGCCCGTCACGCCGTCCCACGTCGTCCCGTCGGCTCGAACCTGTCCGTCGTCGGTTCGCTCGAACTCGTAGCCCGGGTTCTCGAAGGCGTGGACGCCGTCGTCGGTCGCGAGGACGACGATGTCAGTCCCGCCGACGGTCTCGTGGACGACGCCGCCGTCGTCCTCGACTCGGGGCAGGGGGAATCCGAGCGCCTCGTCCTCGAACGCCACGCCGAGGACGACCGTCTTGGGATCGAGGTCCTCACGATCCCACGACCGCTCGCCGTCCGTACCGCGGTGGGCCGCGAGTCCGAACCCCTCGCCGTCGAAGTAGTCGGCGATCGTATCGTTGACGATCTCGTGATAGGGAAGGATGCGAAGCGGGTACGCTTTCGGCCGAGACCCCTCGAGGACGATCACCTCGCCGTCGGGCTCGCCGGCGTGGTCCGGGCCGAACGTCGGCGCGTCGATGCTGGGAATCGCGTCCTTCGGAACGACCTGTCGGACGTTCATGGACGACTCGAGGAACGGCTCGCGCAAAACACTCCCGACGAAAGATCGGTCCCGCGAACGGAACCGGGACTACTCCACGACGACGACCTCGCCGATCATCCCGCCCTTAACGTGGGGTTCGCAGATGTAGGTGTAGGTGCCGGGTACCTCGAAGGTGTGTTCGTAGGTGTCGCGGGTACCGAGCCGACCGCCGCGGTACTCGTGCCAGGCGTCGATCGCCGTCTCCTCGTCGTCGTAGCCGCCGCTGGCGAAGTACTCGGCCTCCTCGGGGATCTGATTCTCGAGGGCGGTGACGGTGTGGTCGGCGCCGCTGGTGTTTTTCCAGACGACGGTCTCGCCGACGCTGGCCTCGTAGGTCTCGGGAAGGAACTCGTTGCGGCTCATGCCGATGTCACAGTCCTCGCCGGCACACGGGCCGTCGTCGTCATCGTCGAATACGCTGAGGACGGACGTACAGCCGGCCAGCCCGGCCGCGGCACCGGTTCCGACGGCGGCGAGGTAGACGCGCCGGTTCATGCGCGAGCCTTGGGACGGTCGCGGTATAACGGCCCCGGTTCGATTCTCGAACGGGGCGGCTCAATGGCGAACACGTTCGCGAACCGCGGAGCTCCCATCGACGACGTTCGAATCGAGGACGTCGGAGTCGACGGGGGCGGACACTCGCCACTTCGAATCAGCGAGTATTCCGCCGAAACGAAAACACGTAAGGTATCGGCCTCCCGTATCGAACGTATGCTTCCGCGGTTCGTCGGACGACTGGGTATCGCGGACGCGGTGACGATCGCCAACGCGACGCTTGGCTTCGTCGCGATCGTCGTCGCGTTCGTCGACATCGAACTCGCCGCACGACTGATCTTGCTAGCGGCGATCGCCGACGGACTCGACGGCCTGCTCGCGCGTCGCTACGGCGGCACCGAGGCGGGCCCGTACCTCGACTCGCTTGCCGACGTCGCCTCCTTCTCGGTCGCCCCCGCCGTCCTCGCGTTCGTCGTCGTCACCGACGGGCTCGGGATCGGCTTCGAGGCCGTCACCGCCGAGCTGCTCGTCGTCACCGCGATCTGTGCGCTGTTCGTCGCGATGGCGGTCACCCGGCTGGGGCTGTACACGGCCTACGACACGACCGGCAGCTACACCGAGGGCGTTCAGACGACGCTGGCCGCGACGATCATCGGCGCCGCGATCCTCGCCGGCGATCCCGCCGGGATCCCCGTCCTCATCCTGGCGGTCACGGCTGCGTTCACCTACCTGATGGTCTCACCGATCCGGTACCCCGACCTGCTCGCTCGAGACGCTGCCATCATGGGCGTCGTTCACGCGCTCGCGATCCTCGTCCCGACGGCTGCGGGCCGAACGTTTCCCTACGCCCTGTTGACGCTTGGAATCGCGTACATGACGCTGAGCCCGTGGCTCTACTGGCGGCCCGAGCCCAGACGGACCGAAACCGACCTGCATGGAAACGCTTAGGAACGTGCTGACACGATCAGTACGTATGAACGAAGTCACGCGTCGGTGTCGTCCCCGGGTGATTCCATGAGCGAGGACGAAGCGAACGGTGACGAGGAGCCGGCCGACGAGCCGGACGAGCGGGAGGCTGCCAACGAGGTCGAAGCGGAAGACGAGCCAGACCTGGACGAGGACGCAAACGAGCTCGAGGCGATCCGCGGCCAGCTCGACGCCTTCGAGACCCAGATCGAGGAGTTCGATGCCGAGCTCGAGGCTGCCGAGACCGAGGACGATCTCGACGAGGTCGAGCCGAAGCTCAAGGCGTTCCGCGAGGAGCTCGAGGGGCTCGAGATCCCCGACCCTCCCGAAGACGAGGAAGACGACGAGGATGACGAGGAAGACGTCGTCTACCCCGAAGAGGAGCTCCAGGACCGCTACGACGAGATCGAAAGCGACCTCGAGGAGCTGGAGGACGACCTTGAGGACCAACGCGGCCCCTACGCCGAGGACGTGATCGGCGAGATCGAGGGCGTCAGCGGCACGATCACGGGCACCCGCTGGACGATCGAGGGCGAGGAGGAATTGATCGACGCCGTCGACGACTTCCTCGGGGAGACGAACGACCTCCTCGGCGCCTCCGTCACGGCTCCCGAGGACCTGGAGCCAACCGAGTGCGCCGAACTCCGCGAGGACGTCCTCGACGAGGACGAAGGCGTCCCCGAACGGCTCGCGGCGACGCTCGAGGAGGTCACCGACGCCGTCGAGGCCGCCGACCTCGACCCCGACGAGGACGCCGGGACGATCGCCGCCCTGCTCGAGGCGACTGACGAGTTCGAGAGCGACGTCGACGACGCCACCGAGTGGACCGATCTGAAGGTCCGCGAGCAGCTCCGCCGCGAGGGCTTTTACGACGTGCTCGATCACGTCAAGGACTTCCCGCCGGAGTGGCACGCCCTGAAGGTCCACGAGAAGCGCGGGAACGTCGAAATGATCCTGCTCGCGCTGGACTCGCTTGGCTCGGAGTTCATGGAGGAACACTGCCTGGAGTCCCTAGAGCGGATGGGTCCCGAGGAAGCGATCGAGCCGATGGTCCAGAAGGCAAACCGCCGGGATACGACGGCGATGAGCATCCTCGGGAAGATCGGCGTCGACGACGAGCAGGTCGTCGACACGCTGCTCGACTACGTCGACTCGAACGTCCAGCTCCAGCGCCCCGCGTTCAGGGCGCTGGGCGAGATCGGCGCCGAGGACGCCGTCCAACCGATCGCCGAGGAGCTTGCCACCAACGACGACCCGACGGTCCGCAGCAACGCCGCCCGCGCGCTCGGGCTAATCGGTGACACCCGAGCCATCGAGCCCCTGGCCGACGTCCTCGAGGACGACGACGCCGACCGCGTCCGGGCCAGCGCCGCCTGGGCACTCAACCAGATCAGCACGGCGGAGGCCCTCGAGGTCGTCGCCGACTACGCCGACGACCGCGCCTACCTCGTCCAGGCCGAGGCCGAGCGCGCCGATCTCGAGCCCGCAGCCTGACCTTTAGGTACGAAGCCGCGGCCAGACGGACCGATGGTCCGTCGACGAGTCGCGCTCGCACTTGCCGCGACGCTGGTGCTCGTTGCCGGCCTCGGGCTTCCGCTCGCGACGGCGTTCGGCGCCGGCGCGGCCCCCGAGCCGGGCGTCGCTGATTCTCACGGAGAACACACGCAGCCGTCCGACGGGGTCGACGCCGACCTCGCCTGCCCGATTCCGAACGGCTCGGTTGGGGACCGTGACCCCGACGTCGGATCCCGACCCCGGATCGTCGAACTGTACCCGAACCCGACCACCTACGGGAACGTCGGCGAGTACCTCGTCCTCGAGACGTCCACGGCCACGGACCTCGGGAACCTCTCGCTCACCGACGGCCACACCACCGCCGCCCTCCCGAACGAGACGGTCTCCGGTCGGGTCGCCCTCACGACCGCCCCCGAGGAAACCCGCGAGCTAACCGACGATCCCGTCCTCGAACTCGAGGGAACGGTTCGGCTCGCCGCCGACGGCGACGAACTCGAGCTCCGGGACGGCAACGGGGTGGTCGACGCCGTGGCGTACGATCGCGCCTCGACGGCCGAACGCTGGTACCGCACCCCGGACGACGAGCACGGCACCGCCGACGCCCCCGTCCGAGGCGAGTGGTGGCCCCGCGGCGCGACCTGTCGTCCGGTCGCAACCGCCGACGTCGACGACGCCACTCCGTTCGTCCTCCCCGACAGCCCCGATCTGCCGCGAGAAACGATCCGCGGGGCCGACGAGCGGCTCCTGCTTGCGGGGTACACGATTACCGACGAGGCGATCGCCGCCGACCTCGTCGCGGCCGCCGAACGGGGCGTCGAGGTAAACGTCGTGTTGGAGTCGGGCCCCGTCGGCGGCGTCCCGTCGACGACCGAGGACGTCCTCGCCGAGCTCGACCGCGGCGGCGTCGACGTCAGGGTCCTCGGCGGCGAGGGCGCGCGGTACCGGTTCCACCACCCGAAGTACGCGGTCGCGGACGACGACGTCCTCGTCACGACCGAGAACTGGAAACCCGCCGGGATCGGCGGCGAGTCGAGCCGCGGCTGGGGCGTCCACGTCGAGGACGCCGATCTCGCCGCCGAGCTGGCCGCCGTCTTCCGTACCGATTTCGACGGCCGGGATACGGTATCGGGGTCGAGCTTCCGGGAGAACGCCTCGTTCGTCGAGGACGACGGGGCGCCGCCACAGGAGTTTCCGACGAGCCACGAGCCGGAGACGGTCCCGATCGAGGCGGTCGAGTTACTGCTCGCACCGGAGAACGCCGAGCCGCGGCTCCGGGATCTGATCGACGGGGCCGACGACGAGCTCCTGATCAAGCAGGCCAGCATCGCCGACGACGTCGGTCTGCTCGAGGCGACCGTCGAGGCAGCGCGCCGGGGCGTCGACGTGCGGATCCTGGTCGATTCGAGCTGGTACGTCGAGGACGACCACGAGGCGCTGGCTCGGGAGCTCGAGCGCACGGCCGACGAGGAGGAGCTGTCGCTCGACGTCGAACTCGTCGACGACACCGACGCCTTCGAGAAGATCCACGCGAAGGGGATCGTCGTCGACCGCGAGATCGCCGTCGTCGGCAGCGCCAACTGGACCGAGAACTCGCTGCGGAACAATCGCGAGGTGTTGCTCGCCATCCACGGCTCGGAGGCGGCGAGCTACTACGCCGCTGTCTTCGAGGACGACTGGGACGGCGAGACGTGGTCGCTACCGATCGAGCTCTCGGCGGCCGTCCTCGTCGCGCTCGTCTGTGCGGCGGTCGTCGGCCACCGGTACGTGGAGTTCGGCTCAGAGTGAGCTAATCTGCGCGGCTCTGACCGACTTCGAGGTACTTACAGCAGTCTTCCTCGGGGTCGAAACAGTCGGGACACTCCTCGGGACGGTCGATGATCGTGTCGAGCCGGTCGGCGACGGTGTCGTCGATCACTGCCTCGAGGGCGTGGGCCTCCTCTCGAAACTCCTCGACCTCCAGGACGTTCGCGAGGAACCGCTCGATGATACAGTAGGTCTGCAGGGCGTCGTGGGCGCGTTCGAGCCCCTCGTCGGTGAGGCTGGCCCCCTTGTACTTCTCGTGCTCGACGAGCTCCCTGCTCTCGAGTTTGCCGATCATCTCGTTGACGCTCGCGGGGCTGACCTCGAGCAGATCGGCGAGAGTCCCGGTCGAGGCCGGCCCGTCGTCGATGCGCTGTGCGAGGTAGATCGCCTTGAGATACTGGTCTGCAGTGTTCATCGCGGTCCTCCGTCGATGTGAGTGTCGGTCGCCGAGCGTCGCCGCGCGTTCCGGCCGCCGATCATGCTCTGCGCTCCATGATCTCGGTTACCTCTTCGACCCCCTCCCGCTCCTCCTCGCGGATACCGTACAGCGTCTCGAGGAGCCGATCGCGGTCGATGGCGAACTCGGCGTCCGAGGCCTCGACCGCCTCGATCAGGTCGTCGTAGAACTTGTAGGCGGTCTCCTCGTTACAGAGCTGATCGTAGAGCACGCCATCGGTGTCCTCCGGTGGCCCGTATCGCGCGTCGACCAGTGCGTTGATCTCCTCGTAGGCGACGGTTTCGGCCTCGAGATCGTCGACCAGCGCCTCGAGCCGCTCGCGGTGTTCGGCCGACTCCTCGGCGGCCTCGGCGAGCAGCGCCCGTACCTCCTCGTCGATCGCCTCGCGCTCGTCGGCGGGCAGCGACTCGAGGTGGTGGGCGGCGCGCGACTCGACTACCTCCTCCAGAACGACGCCGATCTGGAGGAGCCGAGCGAGCTGGTGGTCGCTCGAGACGCGCTGTCCCAAACTCATACCAGTTCGTGGGTGAGCGTGCTACTTAACTTCAGGCATCTTTCCGTTCGGTCGGCCGGCGTACTGCCAGACGCGGCTTCCAGCTCCGCCCTCGATCGCGTCGACCTGGTCGAAGACGCCCTTGAGAAACCGCCACCAGCCGTCGGCCGTCTCGTACCCCGCAGGGTGGGCGTCGTACAGCGCCTCGACGACCGTTGCCTTCCTCGCCCGCCCCTCGTCGCGCAGGAAGGCGACGGCGCGACCCGCGACGGCCCGTCGCTGCTCGCGTCGGTTCTCGGAACGGCCCGGAACCGAAAGCGACTCCAGGTCGACGAGATCCGCGCCGGGCGTCTCCCCGTCGAGATCGGTCGCCGATCGGTAGGAGAGTCCCGTCTCGACGGTGCGATCCAGGCGATCGCGAGTCTGTGCGACCGCTCGCCGAGAGAACGCGTCGAGCCGATCGATCTGGACGGTCTCGAGGACGGCAGCGTCAGCGCCGACCCCGTCCTCGGAGACGCGGACGACCCGATCCGGAACGAGTGACGCCGCGGGTTCGAGGGTCTCGAGTTCGGTTTCCGTCGCCGACGAGGACTCGGTCGCTCGGGTCGTGACTCCGCGTTCAGTCACGTCGGCTCCGTCCTCGCGTTCGGTCTCGGCGGAGAGTGAGCGGCCGGGTTCGCCGTCCTCGAGCTCGTCCCGGCGGCCGACGAGCCACCGAACGTACGCGCTTCGGCTTTCGAAGCCGAGCTGCCGTCGCTCCCGCTCGAGGGTCGCGAGCGTATCGGCGTCGAACGCGACGGACAGTTCACGCATCACCCGTCGGTAGCGGGGTTTGATACAAAAAAGCTCGTCAGACGAACGATACCGCGGACGGAGCTAGTCGCGCTGTCGGAGTCGGGTGGCGACCAGTCCCTCGAGATCCTCGCGGAGCTCGTCGACCGCGATCTCCTCGAGGACGGGGACGAAGAACCCTTCGACGAGCATGTTGCGTGCGGCCCGCGGGTTGACGCCACGGGAGATCATGTAGAACAGCTCCTCCTCGTCGATCTGGCCGACCGTCGCCGAGTGGCTGGCCTCGGTGTCGTGGTTGTTGATGATCAGCTTCGGCGAGGCGTCGGCCTCGCTCTCGTCGCTAAGCATCAGCGTGTTCTCGCGCTGGTAGGAGCTTGTGTCCCAGGCCTCGCGGCCGACGTCCTGGACGCCCTCGTAGACCGAGCGGGCGATATCGTCGGTGACACCGCGGGTGACCAGATCGGCGGTCGTGTGCTCGGCCTTGTGCCAGACCTTCGCGTCGAGGTCGAAGTGCTGATCGTTGTGGCCGTAGAAGGCGCCGACGATCTGGGTCTCGGAGCCGTCGCCGTTGAGCTCCGTCGAGACGCCGGACTTGGTCAGCTGCGTCCCGAAGTTGACCTCGATCCAGTCGATCGTCGCGTAGGTGTCGGCGTCGCCGCGTTTGGTGGCGAAGTTGTACGCCTCTTCCGAGAGGTTCTGGAGGCTGCCGTACTGGACGTTGCTGTTCTCGCCGGCGACGACCTCGACGATCCCGCTGTAGTACTGTTCGTCCTGCTCCTCGCCGGTCGACTGGCGCTCCAGGATCGTGACCGAGGACGACTCCTCGGTGACGACGAGTGTGTAGTTGAACAGCGAACTGGAGTTCTGCTCGGTCCGGATCGTGACGTCCTCGGCGTCGACGCCCTCTGGGACGTAGACGACCGTTCCGGTGCTAAACAGCGCCGTCGACAGCGCCGTCAGGTAGTTCTCCTGGGGGTCGACGACGGAGCCGAACTGCTCCTCGATGAGCTCCTCGTGTTCCTGGACGGCCTCGCTCCAGGGGAGGACCTCGACCTCGTCGGGCCCGACCTGGTCTTTGTTCTCCGCCGCGTTCAGCGGATCGACAAGCGACTCGAAGTCGAGCTCGTGGAGGTTCGTCCAGTCCCGACCCGGCGTTCGGATGACGTCGGGCATCTCGAGGGAGTCGAGGGCCTCAAGGGCCTCGAGACGGGTCTCGAGCAGCCACTCGGGCTCCTCCAGCTCGTCGGAAATCTCGCGTACCTGTTCCTCCGTCAGATTGGCGTGTACCTGCGTTCCTGCGCTCATATTATCCGAGGCTCCCCTCCATCTCGAGTTCGATGAGGCGGTTGAGTTCGACCGCGTACTCGATCGGCAGTTCCTCCGTGATCGGCTCGATGAAGCCGGCGACAATCATCTTCTTGGCGTCGTCGTCGTCCAGACCGCGGCTCTGGAGATAGAAGATGTCCTCGTCGCCGATCTTGCCGACGGTCGCCTCGTGAGCGACGTCGACCTTCGACTCCTCGATCTCCATGTAC
>JGI2924J29684_1076779_pt1 | contig 11282 bp, 5 predicted proteins | sample BenlonsequencITS_FD_29684 | JGI IMG/M metagenome (IMG submission 29684)
CAAACTCTCGTTAGTACCAGAATCTCTATGTGGTTGTCAAAGAACAATTAAATATTTGTTGACTTTTCATAGCACGTCTTTTAAATTTTAATTTTTAATTTAATTTATAAATTAAATTTAAATAAACTTAAGCATGCTCTAAACAAATTATATCATAATATCTATTACGAATTACATTCCTCCTTCCATTTTAGTTAAAATCCACATTACACTATAATTGCCTGTAATTCTTTGTATTTTTATAAAGGGTGTTTTAAAGTTTCTTAGTATTTGGCCAATTTCACCCCCCCTGACTTCTTAAAATTTCAATTGAACTTAAAATATATTCACTTCTTCCATTCTTTTATGTTATTTATTCGAAAGGTATTGAATTTTTACGTTGGGAATTTTAAATTAAATGTCAATTTTTTTTAAAAAAAATCCGTGTTGTAAAAAATAATCCGCGCAAAGAAGCAAAACCTTTGCATATTGGCAAACAGCATAAATAATTGTCATATAATACTTTCGTATGGTAAAATAAGTACAAAGTTTTTATTGAACCTGTTTGGACGGCCCGTATAAATAATATACTGTCGAAAAGGAGACAAATAGCATGACAAACAATTTAAAAATTATTCTAGCAAAGCAGAAAGAAATCATAACAAGTCTTGAAAATGAAATTGCCGGCATCGAAGCCAACGACCTTGTAAAAGAAAATCAAAAATTGAAAGAAGAGCTGGCAAAACTTAAATCAAGTTTGGAAAAGGAAAAAATTGAGAACGAAAAACTCTCAAAAGAAAACAAAAATTTGAGAAACATTTTGTATGAACAGTTCTACAACGAAAAAATCAGCCTTTTGAACTCAGCGGAAAAAAGAATGGACGTTTATTACAGGGCTCATGTGGAAGGAGAAATAAACAGGCTGACAAGATTTGAATTGTCGGTAAAAAGACGTATTGATGAAATGACAAAAGTACTTCGGGCCAACAGAGTAAGCCTTCAGGATGAAATTTACATAAAGCTTGAGGAGCTTAGAAATCTTCTTAACGTTAAAATAACCAAAGCCCGTGAAGAAATCATGCAACAGACCGGAGCATTTATTCAAAACAGAAACGAGGGCCTTGCAAGGCTAAGACAGGAACAGGTTACGGAGCAGGAAATAAAAGCCCGGGCAAAGCAAAACAACATTGAATCCATTATAGGACTTAACATAATCAACAAAGTGGGTATATTTTTACTCATTGTAGGAGTAATAACCGCGGCGCAATTTACATATTTCAGGCTGCCCGATACCTTAAAAAGCGTTTTTACCTTTGCAGTGGGCGTTGTTCTGCTCATAGCCGGTGAAATATTAAACCGCAAAAAGCCCAACGTTTTCTCACTGGGCATAACCAGCGGAGGTATTGCAATACTGTATGTGGCTCTTTGCCTCAGTTATTTTCAATTTAAACTGCTTGAAACATATCCGGCTTTAGGATTGTGTATTCTCATAACGGCAGGAACTTTTGTCCTTTCGCAGAGGTACAATTCCCAGACCATATCGGCTTTTGCACTGATCGGGGGATATCTTCCCATCTTCTCGATAACCGGTATTAGTGCAATAGCATACGGTGCCATGGTTTACTTTGTAATACTGAATCTTTTGGCTCTTATTATTGCTGTCAACAAAAAATGGGCTGTCACTGCATACATAGGATTTGTGCTGAACGTCATAGGTTCCGTATATATAGCATCAATAATGTTTGGAGGACTTTTCGCACCATCGGAATTTTCATTCGATTCCGTCATTACCATAATTTATATTTTGTTCGCTTTTGTAATTTATACTCTGATACCAATAGCGGGAACCTTCAGGCAAAAATTGAGTTTTAAAACTTCTGACATTGTACTGCTCGCATTAAACACATTTATCAGCAGTGTACTTCTTTACTGGTCATTTTATGCATCCGACCTCGAAGACTTTACGGGACTTCTTGCCCTCACCTTTGCAATTATTTATCTTGCCCTTGGAAGGTTTATTGAAAAAAACATGCCAAAGGAAAAGCAGGTTACCACTTTGTTTTATCTTACAGGACTTACCTTTGTCGTACTTATAATACCTTTCCAGTTCGGCAAAGTGTGGCTGTCCCTGGGTTGGCTGATTGAGGGTGTTGCCCTGCTTTCCTACGGTATATGCAAAGAAATAAAAAGATTTAAAAAAGCCGGAATTGCAATTTCATTTTTGTGCCTGTTAACTTTCCTTTCCTTTGACGTGTCACTGATTCAAGATTCTCTTTTTACCTTTAAATATTTTGCAATAACTTTGGGCAGCATCATCATTTTAGGAGCCCTCATATACAAAAAGAATCTGGCAAGCAAGGAGTCAAAACTGTTCAAGTATGCCACATCCATAAATCTGCTGATCTTTTTGCTATACATAATCAGCAACGAACTAAAACCATTTTTATCCCAATATGTTCAGGACACAAAATATGTTCAGGACACAAAATTTGACCTGGATTACTTGATCTGCTCGGCAATGATTTTAACAAGCTTTCTTGTGGCATACACCCTGCCAAGGATAAAAGTTTTGTGCGACAATGTTATAAAAGGCATTTCAATGTCTATTTATGCTTTGGCACTGCTAACCCTCTTTTCCCTGAATTTCACCTCCCCCGTGAAAGGATATTTGGTCGAAATGCCTTTGGCTATAAGTATTGTCGGAACCCTGGAACTTGCTTTAATAGCTTTCCTGTCCATCCTTGCCGTAAGGGATTTGGTATTGTATTTTGTAATTGACCACAAACTGGGTATTGAATGGTACCCACTTGCAATATCTCTTTACTTTGTAATAATACTGACTCAAAATTTAATTACCCAGTACAGGCTTGAATTCAGCAACGCGGCAATAAGCATTATTTACCTTGCCGCAGCTCTCACATGGATAATATTCGGTTTTGCCAAAAGGTATGTATTCATCCGCCGTTTCGGACTTGCCATGTCCATGCTTTCGGTGGCAAAGCTGTTCATTATCGACCTTGCTTTCCTGACCCAAGGTTACAGAATAGTATCCTATTTTGTGTTCGGCATAATACTCCTTGCAATATCTTTTGTATATCAGTATTTCAACAAAAAATTAGAAAATATATGCGAGGTAATGCCTGATGATAAAAAGAATAGTAATTAGTTTGGTTCTGTTCATTCTTCTTTTTGTATCAAATGCATATGCCGTTGATTTTAGTTACAGCGCCCGTATTGAAAACGGTGGAAGCAAAAAGTACAAAGCGATTCGAATTACACCTAAAATATACAACAATATCAATGCAAACATGGCAGACCTTGTGCTTTACGATGAAAACAACGAACCGGTGCCCTATTTCATAAACAGCTTTAAAGAAATCAAAACCGAAACGCAAAAAAGCTATGCAATGAAACTTGTCAACTCCTTTGTAAAAGATGAATATTATTATCTTGACTATGCTTTGGAAGAATTTCCCGATGAAGACATAATTGCCACATCCATTGAGATTAAAACCGAAAACAGCGGCTTTGCAAAAAGAGTTGAAGTCTTCGGAAGCTACGACAATGTCAACTGGGAAAAAGTCAAGGAAGACATCCTGTACAGCGTGGAAGGAATCAAAAAACTTGAAATACAATTTGACAGCATAAAAAAATACACCCATTACCGCTTTAAAATATCAAACAATTTAGAGAAAATCTCCTTTTCGTCGGTGGAACTGAAATACAACCTGGTTTACCATGAAAAAGAATATTTTACGGAAACCTTAAGCCCTGAATACAACGTTGCTGAGCAGGAAAACAAAACCGTCATAAAAATAAAAGATTTGAAAAACCTGAAAGTCACCGGCATTACTTTAAAAACAGACAGTACTTTCAAAAGAGAAGTAACCTTTGACGGCCGGATATCCAAAACCCTTTACAATCTTAATTTCAACGGCATGCAGTACACCGATTTGACTATTGCCGTGGAACCTTACAGAATTACTTCCGATACTGCCGAACTGGTAATAGACAACAAAGATGACAAACCGATAAACGTCGAGGGAATTGAAATTGAATACCTGTTTGACGAACTGGTATTTGAAGGCTCCGGTTCGAAAGAGTATGTTCTTAAGTTTGGCAACAACGAAATTTTGACTCCGAAAAGCTATGACATTTCAAATTACAAAGAGTATATTCTGGACGAAGGATATGATATCTTAAACATCAGGGAAATTGTCGAACTGCCCAGAAAAGAGCCTGAAACCAAGCCACCGGAATACGATTACAAGCTGATTTTTAACATATCAATCATCCTGGTTGCCGTAATTATGGCCGTAATAATATTCTTAAAAATAAAAAAGTAGTTTGGGTAAGCTGTCTGTTTTATATTTTTAAACTTGCATTTTTGTGTTAAAATAAAATATTAATATATTACTGTCAGGAGGCTTAATACAAATGAGTAATACATCAAATACGCATATAAATTTGGAAAACGGCAGATTAAATGTTGAAATTGCCCGTCCGGGTTCGGTATACAACGGTTCCCGCTTTGATTGGACCGCTTTTATCACTAAAATAGTGTTGGACAACAAATATTCCTTCTGCGCACCCGAGTCCGAGATACCCGGCCAGGGTTCGGGAGGATTTGGGTTATGCAACGAATTTGGAATAAACACACCCATAGGCTACGATGAGGCAAAACCCCAGGAAAAGTTTCCAAAGCTGGGCACCGGTCTTTTGACCCGCCCGGATGAATCAGACTATTTCTTCTTTGACAAATATGAGGTTGAGCCTTTCCCTGTTAAAATTTCAGCGGACAAAAACGCCGTGGTGTTTGATGTGGAGCCTGTGAACTGCAACGGATACGCCGTCAAAATGACCAAAACCGTCTCTATAGAAGGCAATATACTCACCATCGACTATCATCTTGAAAATGTGGGAAGCAAACCCATAAAAACCGAGGAATATTGCCATAATTTCATCTCCGTAAACAATAAAAGAATAGGAGACGGATATGTACTGAAATTCCCTTACAATATAAAACCCAAAGAAATACCGGAAGTCATGAACATAAAGGGCAATGAAATTCGCTGGAACTTTGTGCCCAAAGGAGATTTTTACTGCCAGATAGAAGGTTTCAAACCGGGGGAGAAACATTACTGGGAGTTGTTGTACGAACCTGAAAGAGTTGGAATCAGGGAATACAGTGAATTTGAAATTGTAAAAGTCGCAGTATGGGGTACCACCCATGTCGTAAGTCCGGAAGTATTTATAAATGTAGATATTGCTCCGGGCAAAACTCAGGAATGGAGAAGGCAGTACGAGTTTTTCACTTACTAAGACTTCAGTTTCCGGATTTTAAAAAGCGGGAAGCTTTTATTAAGCTTTTCCCGCTTTTTATTACTCCATTTTTTTTGTTTTTATTTCTTTTATTTGTGATTTTCTTTTTTTATTTATCCATTTTACTTATCTTCTTTCTCTTTACTTGCTATCTTTGCCCAGGTATCCTTGAGTGTCACCGTTCTGTTAAATACCAAAGAGCCTTCCTTTGAATCCACCAAATCAACACAGAAATAACCCAAACGGAGGAACTGGAACGCATCTCCCGGTTTTGCACCAGCAAGGCTGGGCTCGAGCTTGCACGATTTTAACACTTCGAGAGAATTGGGATTTAGCTGTTCAATAAAGTCAACATTTTCATCAGCACCGGGATTGGGCACGCTAAACAAATGATCATACAGGCGTACCTCGGCATCAATGGCATGAGCTGCCGAAACCCAGTGAATGGTACCTTTTACTTTTCGCCCGTCAGAAGCATTTCCTCCACGGGATTGGGGGTCATAGGTGCAATGTACTTCTGTTATCTCTCCGGTTTTGTCATCCTTTACAACATCCACGCATTTTACTATATAAGCACCTTTGAGTCTAACCTCCTGACCGGGCGCCAGGCGGAAATATTTCTTCGGAGGATTTTCGCAAAAATCGTCCTTCTCAATATAAAGAACTTTTGAAAAAGGTACTTTCCTGGTTCCCGCATTCGGATCCTCGGGATTGTTCTCAACCTCAAACTCTTCAACCATTCCCTCAGGATAGTTGTCTATGACAAGTTTGAGAGGTCTCAGTACCGCCATTACCCTTTGAGCCTTCTGATTAAGTTCCTCTCTGATACAATGCTCAAGGAGCGATATATCAACGGTGCTGTTGCTCTTGGCAACCCCTATGCGGGCACAAAAGTTTCTTATGGCCGAAGGAGTATATCCACGTCTTCTAAGTCCTGATATGGTAGGCATTCTTGGGTCGTCCCATCCCCTCACATGCCCTTCCTGCACAAGCCTTAGCAATTTTCGTTTGCTCATTACCGTATAGGTCAAATTCAAACGGGCAAACTCTATCTGACGGGTCTTGCACTCCATGTCAAGGGTCTCCAAAACCCAGTTGTACAAAGGCCTGTGGTCTTCAAACTCCAGCGTACAGATGGAATGGGTTATACCCTCAAGAGAGTCAGATATAGGATGGGCAAAATCATACATCGGGTAAATACACCACTTGTCACCGGACCTGTGATGACTTGCCTTTATAATTCTGTAAATCACCGGGTCCCTCATATTGAGATTGGGGGATGCCATATCTATTTTTGCCCGCAAAACCCTCGAACCTTCCTCGAATTCACCGTTTTTCATTCTCATAAACAAATCCAGATTCTCTTCAACACTTCTGTTGCGATACGGGCTTTCCTTTCCGGGCTCGGTCAAAGTTCCCCTGTATTCCCTTATCTCATCGGCACTCAAATCGCAAACATAAGCCTTTCCCATTTTAATCAGCTTAACGGCGTATTCAAACATTTTGTCAAAATAATCCGATGCATAGTACAATCTGTCTTCCCAGTCAAAACCAAGCCATTTAACATCGGCTTTAATGGACTCAACATATTCAGTGTCTTCCTTCGAAGGATTTGTATCGTCAAATCTAAGATTGCACAAACCGCCGTTCTGTTCTGCAATTCCGAAATTAAGGCAAATTGACTTGGCATGTCCTATATGAAGGTAGCCGTTGGGCTCGGGCGGAAACCTCGTATGCACTCTTCCGCCATATCTATTTGTTCTATTATCCTCATCAATAATATCCTGAATAAAATTTGAATATACTTTTTCATTTTCTTCTGTTGAATTTAATTCATTTGCTTTGCCATCAACCTGAGCGTCCATTCCCTTGTTCCTCCTTGTCAGTTTTAAAATACTGCCGCATTTAACTTATGCAGATTTATGTAATAGACATTTGTTAATAATATAATCAACTATAAACATATTTATTATATTATATATCATAATGGAATTCATTCAATATGTTTTTAGTATTATTAACCAAATTTCACCATGTAGTCACAGTTTGTCCTTTTTTCTATTTTAAATTATGCAGCTCTTTTTAGCAACATCAATTATACAAGATATTATGATTGTACTGCTTTAAATCAGGAATACCATGTGTGGAATCAGTTTTACGCTTTCCCTGATTTCTGTATTTTCTAAACAAACAATAAGCAAAAAGGGGCTATTTTAAAAATCTATTTTGAAACAGCCCCTCTAAAAAATCATTACAATCAAAAACTTAATACATTTCGTAACAAAAGACTATATAGTTATAAGTCCCAAAATATACTTCTTAAGGAATAAACAGTCAGTAGAATTAACTTTTCCGTCTTTATTGACATCAGCCACATTCAAATCTATTACTAATTTATTCCCCCTTAACAAGTAATTCTTCAGCAGTATATAATCTTCGTCGTTAACAATTCCATTTCTGTTTAAGTCACCATTAAGCACAACAGGCGGCTCAATAATCTCTCCATTATCTTCCGGAAATTTAACTGTCGCTTGTATTTTCTTTTCAACAGCGCTACCTTCCAAACGCAAATCGATATCTACCGTTCCGGGAAGATTACCTTTCAGTTTGAGTTTTCCGCGTCCCCTTTCATCCAGTAGAACATCCTCTGCAGATACTATTTCTTCCATTCCGGATGTTACGATTATCTTTTTGCCTTTTGCTGCTTCTTCCGGCAGTACACGTATCTCTATTGCAACAGTTTTTCTTAATTCAATTTCTACTTTATCTAATATTTCGATTGATTTTGGTTCAGCTACAATCTCTATATCGCGGATTTCAGCTTTTTGCATCGCAACTCCAGCATAGCTTGTTATGCTCTTAGAAATATTAAGAGTGTATTTTCCTTCAAAAGAAGTCTTTTCTGCAGGAATTAGTTTAATTTTCTTAGAGTAATTTCCCTCTTCATCTTCATATACTATTTTAATGTTTACCTTATTTTCTCCCTGTTTCAGCTGAATAGACTCTGAATCCAGCGTTGCGTGCTTTACATATTTGCTAAATGCAATTTCTATATATTCCGGATATGCATAAATGTGTCCAACCTTCGGTGGTTCATACGAAACCAAAGGAATATTAACATTGGTCTGCACAGGAGGCACAGGTAAAATCTCACTATATGCTGTTTCATATCCTTCCTTTTCGACCTTTACCTGCCACATTCCTTCAGGAACATCCCAGGCATAAAAACCATTCTCGTCTGTCAGCAATGGATTCTTCTGGCCGAATTCTTCCGCATTCCATAATATCATTTCTCCGTTTTCATCTTTATAGTATACTGTGACTGTAGCATCGGTTATTCTGTTGTCAGGTACAGTTTCGTATACATATCCACTTGGATCTACCAGAGTTTTTTGTTCTTGTAATGGTAGCTTAATAGATGATCCTTTTCCAGATTTTGTGCTTTTGCCTGATTCTCTATCATCTTCATTTTTTCCAAATATATCTTCCCATAACTTATCACCAAGACTGTACTGATCATATTTATCAATAACTATGTCTATTATTTTATGCATCGTGCCATTTCTGGTATGTCCATCCATAAGTGATGCAATAAAGTTTGCATTCACAGTAAAATTATACACACCAGATGCTAAAAACAAATCATCGCGGAGCCTTTCTTTATCTTCGCTTGAAATGTTCTCAGATTCTTGCAATTTTTTCTGAACATAACCCATATCTGTAACTGCGTTTGCCGGTGTAAATGCAATAGTATTCACCGCTGTACCAATTCCGGAAATAAAATCTATTGCTTCCACAACCTTTCCACTACCAGCAATATTACCTAATTCCCCAATTATTGTAGCAGCCATACTAATACGCTCATCTTTTGTAACTAAAGGCGTCTCTTTTTGTGAAGATTCATCATCGTCTTCAGACTTTACGGAATCTTCTGTCTTATTGCTGGCTAATCTTACTTTTGATGTAAAAATTTTATTTTCAGTCTCGTCTTTTATTAATAATACTGCTCCTAGTTTTCCATCTATTTCTTTAAATAAATACCCCATTTTTTCGTATTTTTCTCGTTCAATTGGCTGATCACCTATTACAATTGTTACAATTGCAATGCCACCTGTATCTTCTTTCAGCATAAATCCTATTTCATTTTCATCAAGTAATCCTACCATGACATTTTCTTTTTTTAATTCATAAAGAAATTGATCTGCAAAAGTTGAAATCTGCTCTAAAACCTCTAAATTCAATTCACCATCCTCTTTAATTAATCTTTTCTTTTTTAAATTGTACTCTACAGTAAACGAACCCGGAACATGATTGTAACCAAAACTTCCTGTTGCAATCCAGCTCTTCGATTGTGGATCATATTTTGCATCCAGTTTTCTTTCTTCGCCGTTGCGGTTGCTTACAATACACAAATTTTCAATTTCTTCTGCTGAATCACCAACAAAGTCCACAATAAAAGTATAGGATTGAGAAGGAACATAAGTATATACTCCTTTAGGAACTATTTCACCATTTTTATACAATATCAGCGACTGATTTGAGTGGATCATGGTTACTTTCTCAATCTCCGGAACGGACTTTTTATAAATAACTTCAAGTGTCTCAGATTCAATAACCTGGTCATTGTATTCAATCCTTGCTGACAAGTTATGAACTGAATAAGATTTGTCTTTGCCCAGCGAAACTTGGAAATTCCAAGCACCGGTCGAATTAGCTTTGGTAACTCCAACCAAGCTTCCCTCATCATATATCTTCACTTCCAGGTTGGGAAGTGTCTGACCGGTTACATAAACTTTTTCCAGGCTTGTAACATTAGGAGCTCCTATTGTGAGGTAAGGAACAACTTCGTTAACGACACCCAGAGGTTCTCTTACAGTCCTTCCTTCCGCTTTAAATTCCACATAAGCATTACTGTAACAAACAACCGCTTCAGTAGGTCTGATATTAAAGCGTACAACACCTTCTGTTTTTGTAGTTGTTACTTCAATAAAACTACCGGATACATTTACTGAATCAACAAGTTCTCCGTCAATAGTTAATGTATCTTTTACATAAAATGTTTGATCCGGAACCCTGAACAGTAATTTAACTGTCTGTGATTCAATAGGTTTTCTGAATGAATATTTGGCTCTAAGCACTATATCTTTTCCTATACGATTATTTTCCGAAACCACAGCATAGCTTGCAACATCGGGATCTGTGAAGAACAACTCTTTTTCGTTTAGTTCAGGAACAACAATCAGTCCCAAATCTTTAATTTCCCCATTTTTTATTTCTACTTCCTTCTTTACGAAATGTATACCTTCTTTCAGACCTATTTCCTCAAATTGCTCCAGTGTATTAAGTCTCCACAAGTAGTTGTTGCTGGAGATGAATACAAAAGTATACACTCCTTCTTTCAAAGGATTGGAGATTATTTTACCCTCTCTGTTCATCGAACAGCTTTCTATGAACTTTTTGTCAGAGTTATAAACCATTAATTCACATCTTTGGTTCCCCGACTGTATTGATGCCATTCCTTTTCCGTTCTCTTTTGCAACAGCTTGCCCGCTCGCATTCATTAATCTGTCTAAAGTAAGCTCGATCGTAGCCGGCAAAGTATAGTCCTTCTTGTGTGTAAACGTTACTTCAATAACGTCACCTGTTTCTATGTTAGTATCATTTAAGAAAATATAAGGTGGTTTGATATTAAAGTTTTTGATTTTTGCCTGCTTTGTTTTATTGTATATACTAATAGTATAATTGTATAAGTTTTCTTGCTCCAATCCAGGCTCTTCCTGAGATGTATGTGCCGGTTTCTTTAATAATTCCAAGGTCAACCTGCCCTTGTAAGGTGTCAATTGAATTTCACCCAAGTCAAGGGAATCACCATTAATTTCTGTTGACTCGTCAAATGCTTTAAGTATAATGCTCCCCATTGTCAAGACAGTTTTTTAGCTTTTCTAAGTTAGCTCTCCTTTCTTAATTTTGTATAATCTTTA
>JGI2924J29684_1076775_pt1 | contig 11257 bp, 9 predicted proteins | sample BenlonsequencITS_FD_29684 | JGI IMG/M metagenome (IMG submission 29684)
GGCTGAGACCGTTAATTCGGGATCCGCGGAACCTGATCAGGTTAATACCTGCGAAGGGAACAAGAGTAATTCTGCTTTATGCTGCTGCCTTTACGGGCGGCGCACATCCATTACTCCATCCGTCGTCTGACAAGCCACGTCCTTAATTTTTTGGAATGAGCTATGTCTACAACAACGTTAACCCGCCGCGAGCAGCGCGCTAAAGCCCAGCATTTTATCGATACGCTGGAAGGCACCGCGTTTCCCAACTCGAAACGCATCTACGTGACCGGTTCGCAGCATGATATTCGCGTACCGATGCGCGAAATTCAGCTTAGCCCGACATTGATTAGCGGAACGAAAGACCACCCGCAGTATGAAGAAAACGAAGCGATTCCGGTATATGACACCTCCGGCCCATACGGCGATCCGAATATCGCCATCAACATCCAGCAGGGTCTGGCAAAGCTGCGCCAGCCGTGGATTGAAGCGCGAGCGGATGTAGAAACGCTTTCTAACCGCAGTTCCGCCTATACCCGCGAACGCCTGACGGATGAAGGGCTTAACGCATTGCGCTTTACCGGTCTGTTAACACCAAAACGCGCCAAAGCCGGGCACTGTGTGACGCAGCTTCATTATGCCCGCAACGGGATCGTGACGCCGGAAATGGCGTTTATCGCCATCCGTGAAAACATGGGCCGGGAGCGTATCCGCAGTGAAGTGCTGCGCCACCAGCATCCCGGAGAAAACTTCGGCGCGCGCCTGCCGGAAAACATCACCCCGGAATTTGTACGCGATGAAGTCGCCGCCGGACGCGCCATCATCCCCGCTAACATCAACCACCCCGAATCGGAGCCGATGATTATTGGCCGCAATTTCCTCGTGAAGGTCAACGCCAATATCGGCAACTCGGCGGTGACCTCCTCCATCGAAGAAGAGGTTGAAAAACTGGTGTGGGCGACGCGCTGGGGGGCGGATACGGTAATGGATCTCTCTACCGGCCGCTATATTCACGAAACCCGTGAGTGGATCCTGCGTAATAGCCCAGTGCCAATCGGCACGGTGCCGATCTACCAAGCGCTGGAAAAGGTCAACGGGATCGCCGAGGATCTTACCTGGGAAGCCTTCCGCGACACGCTGCTGGAGCAGGCCGAACAAGGGGTAGACTATTTCACTATTCACGCCGGCGTACTGCTGCGCTACGTGCCGATGACCGCCAAACGCCTGACCGGTATTGTCTCGCGCGGCGGTTCAATTATGGCGAAGTGGTGCCTTTCCCATCACAAAGAGAACTTCCTGTTCGAACATTTCCGCGAGATTTGCGAAATCTGCGCCGCCTACGACGTATCACTCTCGCTGGGCGACGGGCTGCGCCCGGGCTCCATTCAGGACGCCAATGACGACGCGCAGTTTGCCGAACTGCATACGCTGGGCGAGCTGACCAAAATCGCCTGGGAATACGATGTGCAAGTGATGATTGAAGGTCCAGGTCATGTGCCGATGCAGATGATCCGCCGCAATATGACCGAGGAGCTGGAGCACTGCCATGAAGCGCCGTTTTATACCTTAGGGCCGCTGACTACCGATATTGCGCCAGGCTATGACCACTTCACCTCCGGCATTGGCGCGGCGATGATTGGCTGGTTCGGCTGTGCGATGCTGTGCTACGTCACGCCGAAAGAGCACCTCGGCCTGCCGAACAAAGAAGACGTTAAACAAGGGCTAATCACCTATAAGATTGCCGCCCACGCCGCCGACCTCGCCAAAGGCCACCCAGGCGCGCAGATCCGCGATAACGCCATGTCGAAAGCGCGTTTTGAATTCCGTTGGGAAGATCAGTTTAACCTGGCGCTCGATCCGTTCACCGCCCGCGCCTGGCACGACGAAACCCTACCGCACGAATCTGGCAAAGTGGCGCACTTCTGCTCGATGTGCGGGCCGAAATTCTGCTCGATGAAAATTAGCCAGGAAGTGCGCGACTATGCCGCAGCGCAAACCATCGAAGTGGGAATGGCCAATATGTCGGAAAGCTTCCGTGCCAAAGGTGGCGAAATCTATCTGAAGCGGGAGGAAGCGTGATGTATCAGCCTGATTTTCCCCCTGTCCCTTTACGGCTGGGGCTCTATCCGGTGGTCGATAGCGTGGCGTGGATTGAGTGCCTGCTGGCGGCGGGAGTACGCACTATCCAGCTACGCATTAAAGACAAACGCGATGCCGAGGTGGAAGCAGATGTGGTCGCGGCTATTACGCTTGGGCGTCGTTACGATGCCCGCTTGTTTGTCAACGACTACTGGCGGCTGGCAATCAAGCATCAGGCCTACGGCGTGCATCTGGGTCAGGAAGACCTGAAGACCACCGACCTGAACGCCATTCGGACCGCCGGTTTACGCCTGGGCGTCTCGACTCACGATGACATGGAGATCGATATAGCGCTCGCCGCTCGCCCTTCCTACATCGCACTCGGTCACGTCTTCCCGACACAAACTAAGCAGATGCCTTCCGCCCCGCAGGGACTGGAACAGTTGGCGCGGCATATTGAACGTCTGGCGGATTACCCGACCGTGGCGATTGGCGGCATCAGTCTGAAACGCGCCCCCGCGGTGTTAGCGACCGGCGTCGGCAGTATTGCGGTGGTCAGCGCTATCACCCAGGCTGCCGACTGGCGCGCCGCTACGGCGCAACTGCTTGCAATTGCAGGAGTCGGCGATGAATGACCGTGATTTTATGCGCTATAGCCGCCAGATCCTGCTCAGCGATATCGCTATTGAAGGCCAGCAAAAGCTGCTCGATAGTCATGTATTGATTGTCGGCTTAGGCGGATTGGGTTCGCCTGCGGCGCTCTATCTGGCGGGCGCTGGCGTTGGCACGCTGACGCTGGCGGACGATGACGACGTTCACCTGAGCAATCTCCAGCGGCAAATTCTGTTCACTACCGACGATATCGCCCGCCCGAAGGCGCAGGCGGCGAAGCTACGGCTAGCGCGGCTCAATCCCGACAGCAAGCTAATCGTACTAAAACAGCGTCTGGCCGGCGATGCGCTTAAGAATGCGGTAGCGCGTGCCGATATCGTGCTCGACTGTACCGACAACGTGGCGACCCGTCAGGAGATCAACGCTGCTTGCGTGGCGCTGAACACGCCATTAATTACCGCCAGTGCAGTCGGTTTTGGCGGCCAGTTGATGGTACTCACACCGCCGTGGGCGCAGGGCTGCTACCGCTGCCTGTGGCCGGATGACGGTGAGCCAGAGCGTAACTGCCGCACCGCCGGTATCGTCGGCCCGGTGGTTGGCGTGATGGGCGCCTTGCAGGCGCTGGAAGCGATTAAATTGCTGAGCGGCATGGAAACGCCGAGCGACGAGCTACGCCTGTTTGACGGTAAAACCAGCCAGTGGCGTAACCTGGCGCTGCATCGCGCCAGCGACTGCCCGGTCTGCGGAGGGCAACATGCAGATTCAGTTTAATGATGAACCGATGCAGTGTGCTGAGGGACAAACCATTAGTGAGCTACTCACGCAACTCAATCAGCTTAAACCGGGTGCCGCGCTGGCGCTGAATCAACAGATTCTGCCGCGCGAGCAGTGGCGGCAACATATCGTGCAGGAAGGCGATCAGATCCTGCTTTTTCACGTTATAGCAGGAGGTTGAGATGTTACGTATTGCCGACAAAACGTTTGATTCGCATCTTTTCACCGGCACCGGGAAGTTTGCTTCTGCACAGTTAATGGTCGACGCCATCCGCGCCTCCGGCAGCCAACTGGTGACGTTGGCGATGAAGCGCGTCGATTTACGTAAGCCCAATGATGCAATCCTGTCGCCGCTTCTTGAGGCTGGTGTGACGCTGTTGCCCAATACTTCAGGGGCGAAAACCGCCGAAGAGGCGATCTTCGCCGCCCAACTGGCGCGCGAAGCGCTGGGGACGCACTGGCTAAAGCTGGAGATTCATCCCGATGCCCGCTGGCTGTTGCCAGACCCGATTGAAACCCTAAAAGCCGCCGGGGAGCTGGTAAAACAGGGGTTCGTGGTGTTGCCCTACTGCGGCGCAGACCCGGTATTGTGTAAACGGCTGGAAGAAGTTGGCTGCGCGGCAGTGATGCCGCTTGGCGCGCCGATTGGCTCCAATCAGGGGCTGGAAACCCGCGCGATGCTGGAGATTATTATCCAGCAGGCTACTGTCCCGGTGGTCGTGGACGCGGGTATCGGCGTACCCAGCCATGCCACGCAGGCGCTGGAAATGGGCGCAGATGCGGTGCTGGTCAACACGGCGATTGCCGTGGCGAATGACCCGGTAATGATGGCCAATGCTTTCCGCCTGGCGGTAGAAGCTGGCGTATTGGCTCGCCAGGCTGTACCGGGTAACCGCAGTGTCTATGCCAGCGCCACCAGCCCGCTCACCGGATTCCTGGAGGTATCTGCATGAAAACGTTCACCGACCGCTGGCGACAACTGGGATGGGACGATATCCGGCTACGCATCAACAGCAAAACCGCCGCCGATGTGGAGCGTGCGCTGAATGCTTCACGCCTCAACCGTGAGGATATGATGGCGTTACTCTCCCCCGCCGCCGCCGATTACCTGGAACCGCTGGCGCAGCGCGCGCAAAAGCTTACCCGCCAGCGTTTCGGTAATACCGTCAGCTTTTATGTTCCTCTCTATCTCTCGAACCTGTGCGCCAATGACTGTACCTACTGCGGTTTTTCGATGAGCAACCGCATTAAGCGTAAGACGCTGGATGGGGTAGATATTCAAAGGGAGTGCGAGGCCATTCATAAGCTGGGCTTTGAACACCTTCTACTGGTGACCGGAGAGCATCAGACCAAAGTAGGAATGGACTATTTTCGCCGTCATTTACCGGCGATTCGCCGCCAGTTTTCATCATTACAAATGGAAATTCAGCCCTTATCGCAAGAAAATTACGCGGAGCTAAAAACGCTGGGAATCGATGGCGTGATGGTTTATCAGGAGACTTATCATGAGGCAATCTATGCACAGCATCACCTGAAGGGAAAAAAACAGGATTTTTTCTGGCGGCTGGAAACGCCGGATCGGTTGGGCCGGGCAGGTATCGACAAAATTGGTCTTGGTGCGCTAATTGGTCTATCGGACAACTGGCGGGTGGATTGCTACATGGTAGCTGAACATATGTTGTGGATGCAGAAACACTACTGGCAGAGTCGCTACTCTATTTCCTTCCCGCGTCTTCGCCCGTGTACCGGCGGTGTGGAACCCGCATCTGTGATGGATGAAAAGCAACTGGTGCAAACGATTTGCGCCTTCCGGTTACTGGCGCCGGAAATTGAATTATCACTCTCCACCCGCGAATCGCCGTGGTTTCGCGATAACGTGATCCCGCTGGCGATCAACAACGTCAGCGCCTTCTCGAAAACGCAGCCCGGTGGGTATGCTGACGATCATCCGGAACTGGAGCAATTTGCGCCGCATGACAATCGCCGACCTGAGGCTGTTGCCGACGCGCTAACGGCGCAAGGGTTACAGCCCGTGTGGAAAGACTGGGACAGTTGGCTGGGGCGCACTTCGCAAACGCGGTGAACCCGTATGTAAACGCATTAGTATTTCACGAGCGAGTACGTAATGTGAAAAACGGGAGATTGTTATCGACCTCCCGTTTTTTTATTTTGTCATCGTCAGCAACGGAAGCTGACCAGGGCAAATTATCCCTTCCTCATTTTTGCCCAGCCTTCTCCCTTCATCAGTAACTGACGACCGAGGGCTGGCCACTGGATTATCGAAATAGCGGTGAACTTGAAGTTTTCGGGCAGCGTTCCTGACTGTAATTTCGCTGGCGGCCTCTCTTCAACCGTGTCTGCTGGTCGTTTTTGTCCATAAAATGATGCCCCAGAACAACGGGAATCAGGGGCGAACCCATCAGGGAAAAATGAGTTGCGACCGGACGCCGATGGAAACGTTACTTGATGGAAAACGCATCTGGGCTGAGAAAAATTTAAGCCAGATGTAATCTGACCGATATCTGTATAAATAACCGGTAACTGTCAGATCAGGTCTGGGCTAATACATATCATTTTACCTATACGCACTACATCCTCGGACATCTGGGATTGGTGCATTATCCGATTATAAAGTCGTCTGTGTGTTTTCTCGGCCTGGATAATCGGTTTGTCTCAGAAGATCGGAATCATTGGACTGTAGTCTAAGATTGTCATGAATAGTCATTTGCGATTCCGATAAAAGCGAAGGCTGTTATGAGAGTTGAATTGTTTAATATGCTTCTGCTGTGATGCAACGGTTCACTGCCCGAAGCCCCGCTTTATAAGCTGCGTCGTGTATAACTACAAGGTAATCTCTGACACTCATTAACAACATCAAGAAAATAGACTTTCTGTCCTTCAGATAAATGTTCTGCGATTTCCTCAGCCGTAAGCTCTGATGACCTCATCATGTCCGTTCTGAAGTGCTATAAGTAAAGCAGATACTCCATCATTATTTTTTGCTGCAAGTAATTCTGCTGTTTTATCCGCAGTCAGACATGAATTTTTAAGCAGTCTTCCGTAAGCAAGAACAGCCTCGGAATGCCCATTCTTTGACGCTATAAGCACTCCCGGAACATTATCAAATCTCTTTACAGTCAACAAAATATGTTTCATCCAAACTGAGCGTCGCTGCTTTGAGAAGTATTATATTCGACCGTTGTTATATGAAAATAAATGCTACGAGGTGAAAATGAAATCATTCCCGGCATATAATATTCCTCCATTTATTATCAATCAATGGGAATTGTTATTTAATAACCAATTAAATTATTTAAGCTCTTCTTACTCCCATATTTCACAAGGAATGCCGTATATCCCCGTTCTGAACAGCGCTGCGATTTTAAAGTTGCGTTGTAGTAGAGAAAACTGAGCAACAAATATTTTTTCGCAGAAATTTGATAGTTTATGCCAATATTTTATGTATTTAATAGCATGATTATTGCCATTTCCACTACTGCACCTGCCTCGCCCATGAACTTTGAGTAAACTGACTGGTATTCATGATAATGTTATCATGCTTGAACTCAATAAAATCGCAAAACGAATTATAATTTTCATTTAAAGAATAATTAAAATGTTTTCTAATCCCATTACATACACCATCAGAATAGGGATCAGCATCAAATTTAGTATGCATTATTTCCAATCCAGCAAGTAAAGCCGGGTGGTTATTGCGATCAACAGCTATTATCCCGTTTTCCATAGAAGCACGGCCATCTATCCTTTCTACATGAACAGCAATTCCATCCGGAATATATATACCCCCCAGTTTTTCCGTGATAATCATATCAGCATCGAGATATATACACCCACTATTTGCTGATAAATCATAACACCCAACCTTATCCGCCTCAAAAAATAACTGACCAGCCTTTAACATAGCCATATTCCTGTAAAAATCAAACCATGCATGGCCTTTATCTAGTAAGTAAGATTTAATTAATGAATCATTACCCTCTTGAATATCACTCAATTCTTTTTTCAATAGCTGCAGTAAATGATAATCCCTTTTTTCTTCTGGCATGGACTCTTGCTTAGAAATATTTTCCATATAAATTTCTGATAGTTTTTTATCGTACATGCTAAAGTCAATATCATTTCTATATATGACTTTTATGTTTTCATAGTCATACTCAAGTTTTGAAAAAGCATCCTTTTGTCCCGGAAAAAAATCACCATCTACAAAAATACCTACAACACGTTCTTTTTCAATTGTTGCTGCTTTAATAATATTGTTAAGGTAGGGGTTTTTCTCTGTGTTAATTATAGGTATATCATTTTTCCCAAAGCGAGCAGGATTCCGTTCAAACCACTGGAAAAGAAGAGGGGTTTTCTCATCTAAAAGGCACAAGGGATAATCTTTTCCATTAAAACTTGTAAACTGAATGTCCCTGTTGGTAACAGTTTTAACCAATTCATTTTCTGAAAGCGCGGGAACATATCTATTTAATGGTGGAATCATAACAATTAAATGCTCCATACTTACTTCATTACATATTTTACATGATGATTATTAGCACATGTTTTTTAGCGTTGCAATAGCTGTCCGATAAAAGATGCTAAAACTAAGCATTAACCGATGGATACATAAATATTCTACTAGTGAGCAATCAAATAAATAATTTATTAAATTTATTTTTATTCCAGAAATGGCATAATATTTATAATTCCTATAATAAGAGCAAACAGACACCTTTATGGAATTAAATACTTCATTTAATAATTTAAAATATCCCGCGTAAACAATCAATAAATCACTAAAATAATCACCAATAACAATAAAACAAATATTTTATTGTTAAAGTTGATACTTTATGTAAACTCTGTAGATAAATCATAGGGATAACATGATACAACAGATACGTGCTAATTTTAATTTATGCTTAAACTGAGTTTCATCAAGTTTTTTTAAGGCGACTGTTAAGGGATACGCCTTGGTTAGCATATAATGCTTGACAGACTGATGTTTAAATAGAGATTATACAATATCATTGTAGTATCTAAATAAAAATGGAATTGCAAATGAAAATACCCAGCATTAACAATCAAAACATTTCGTTTCCGGATCGGATTAATGCGATAGATATAATAATGAAAACTTATCCTGATGTAACTCCTTATTTTTTCATGGAAAAACCAAATATTTATGATCAGAAATACATTTCAGGTATAACCAGAGAACAGTCTGTATTTAAAGTTAATGGATACATTAATAAAAAAGCAGAACTCACTCATTATATGCAACGTATGTATTCAGACTCTCACATTAATTTTAAAACCATCTCCAGGGATGAAGCCAACACCTCTGAAGGAAGTTGGTTAACTGTTATTACAGGGAAACGTCCAATGGGACAGTTTTCAGTAGATAGTCTTTATTCACCGGTGTTGCATTCATTGCTTGAACTACCAAATATTGGATGTAAAATTTTCCCCAAAGAGGACAATAGTTTTTTATATATAATAGTAGTATACAGAAAAGATTGTGCGCAGGGTGAACAATATGCAGACCGATTTATTGAATTATACAATAAAAAAAGAGAATTAATGTGTGATATGAGTAATGAGTCTAATGAATTGAAAACAATAAAATCAGAGCTTGTTGTCGCAAGGGAGATGGGAACAATTTTAAGTTACTTACCAGAGGAAATAGATAATTATATCTCTAAAATGAATTTATTATTTTTAAAAAAAACTAATTAACATAACCACGCGAGTCCGCAGCATAAAAATAGTTTTCGTTAGTTTCGTCTCTTTCCCGGAGAACATGAGAGCAAATATACGGCTTATCCCACTTCACATATATACCCGTCATACTTCAAGTTGCATGTGTATTGGCTGCGCTCACTCACCCCAGTCACTTACTGGATGGAGTAAGCTCCTGGGAATTCGCTCCCTTGCCGCCTTCCTGCAACTCGAATTATTTGGGGTATAACCTGAGAAAACTACATATCAGTAAGTATCTTGAGTGAAGTTATCTACTTGAATAGTTTAATATAAATAAAAAATTGGTCATTGCTCTAAGAAGTTAATCTGTTCTTTTTGAGAGAATGCCCTAATCGCTGCTGCCAACCCGCAAGAATAGGGTGCGGAAGCAAAGAGAAATTACGATTCAGCGACAGACTTCTGAAACTGAAGGTGTCACAGGCGCAGAAAAAGAATCCTTCGCTGCCGGAATACGGGTATGCATGGGCCGTCATTTATGAGGTGGCAGCGCTTTATCACTCACGATGGAAAATCGAGGTCGGGTTCAGAAACCTGAAAAGCGGCCTACTGGATAAGACGCTGGTACTGAGAAGGCGGAAAGTAGATCTGCGGGAGGTATGGGGGGATATTGCTGGCCTATAACCTGATACGTCGGGAGGCGGCAAAGGCGGAGGAGAAGCATAAAAATTCCCCTCAGAAATGAGCGTTAAGTTCACGTTCCAGTTTATCGCGATGGAAATGATAGTCCAGAGGAATACAGTATCGCCGGGAACCATCCCAAAACGGTTGGAGTACCTTTGAAGGAATCTGGAGGTATTCATAACAAAACGCCCTCGACCATCAAGGCCGAGGGCGATTAAGACATCAAAAACCCGCTATCCGGTAAACTCTCATGCCGCTCCGCTTAAGTGAACAGCATGCCGCCGATGCGGGCTTCTTATTATGGTCAGCAACGATTACTCGTTATCAGAACCGCCCAGACCAGCGGTGTTGCTGGCTGCTCGCCCGCGGCGCGACGGCGCATACGCTCCTGGTGAGGACATGAATCTTTTCAAAGGTACATGTATATATTTTATAAAAGAGCGGATTTATAGCAAAATGGCTTACCCTCCTTTGCGAATACTATTGGCCCTACTGGCATACAGGTATTAAAACAGGTTTATCATTTAATGTATGAACAGCAGGCATTTTATAATGGCGAGCCAATAGACTTTAATAACTTAGATTTATGGGATAAATTTAAAGTCACATTTGGACCCAATGTTACAGAAAAAACCAAACCCAATGGTAAAAAAAATTTCAATTTTAAGTATTGTGGATTCTCTACTTTTATTACGTCGGTTGATGGCGTTGGCGGGATTTTAGCAAAGTGGTTCGCAAATAAACATAAGGCAAGTGTGCCGTGTATAATGGCTCTAGATAATTCAAAACCAGGGCAGCTAATTCACATCACCAGTGAAAATGAATTTCTACATTGAATGCACGAAATAAGCGATATAAAAAGACAGGTCATGTATTCAAAAAATTTATGATTATAGAGAGTATTAAGAGCCAGCATGGCATTGAAAAATAAAATACTGCTTTTTTATCCGCGCTGCTTTTGACTCGATGAGAATAACAGCAGCGACAATAATAATAAGACAATAAATAAATATCAGTAATGATTTATGGTGAAGTATATATAACGATAGAAACAATAAAAAAGCGGACAGAACGCTTGAAATGGTTATCTTTTTGTAAATACCAAAAGACTAAACATTAAATAGATTAATGAAATAATCGCTGGCATTTTCTTTCCTTGTAGGCAAGCGACCCGAAATTCAGTATCCAGCATGAAGCTGGTGGAGGGATAAATACCCCTCCACCATTTAACGATTACTCGTTGTCAGAACCGCCCAGACCTGCGTTCAGCAGTTCTGCCAGGCTGGCAGATGCATCTTCCGCAGTGACCTGCGGTGTTGCTGGCTGCTCGCCCGCGGCGCGACGGCGCATACGATCCTGGTGGTACGCGTAACCGGTACCTGCCGGGATCAGACGACCCACGATAACGTTCTCTTTCAGGCCGCGC
>JGI2924J29684_1076776_pt1 | contig 11257 bp, 6 predicted proteins | sample BenlonsequencITS_FD_29684 | JGI IMG/M metagenome (IMG submission 29684)
TGAGCACCGGGGCGCTGCCGTGCACCATTTAACTTGTGTGCCAAACCTTTATAGATGATTTCATTGACAAGAGTACTCTTGCCCGACCCGGAAACACCGGTTACACAGGTCAGAAGCCCTAAAGGAATCCGAGCATGAACATTCTTTAAATTGTTCTCGCGAGCCCCGAAGACTTCCAGCCATTTACCATTCGTTTCCCGCCGTTTCTCAGGGACGGGGATTTGCTTTTCACCGCTTAAATACTGACCTGTCACAGATTTTTTATTAGCCTTAATTTCTTGAATGGTCCCTTCAGCCACCACGTAACCGCCATGGGCACCGGCTCCCGGCCCAATATCAATAATATGATCAGCCTCAAGCATCGTATCTTCATCGTGTTCAACCACGATCAGAGTATTGCCTAAATCCCTTAAGCGTTTTAAGGTTGAAAGAAGCCGGGCATTGTCTCGCTGGTGAAGTCCAATACTGGGTTCATCCAAAACATAAAGCACACCCATAAGACTTGATCCGATTTGCGTGGCAAGACGAATTCGCTGAGCCTCTCCGCCGGAAAGTGTCCCAGCGGAACGGGCCATCGTAAGATAGTCCAGACCAACATTGATTAGAAAACCCAGCCTCTCTCTGATTTCCTTCAGAATTTGATAGGCAATCGTTTCTTCTTTTGGGGTCAGCGTTAATTGATTTATAAAGTCAATGGCTTCCGTAATGGAAAGACGAGATAAATCATCAATGGAAATCCCCCCTACCTTGACAGCCAGAGCCTCCGGCTTTAGGCGTTTTCCCTGACATTCTGGGCAAGGACGTTCACTCATATAGCTTTCGATCTCAGCGCGTACGGTATCGGAAGTAGATTCCTTGTAGCGGCGCTCAAAATAAGGAATTAACCCTTCAAAGTTAGAATGATAGGTTTTTAATTGATCAAAAATATTATGGTATTGAAACTTGATAGGCGTTTCCGTGCCATAAAGCAGACCCTGCCATTGCTTCTCAGATAGCTTCTGCAAAGGAGTGTCCATCGTAAACCCAAGATTGTGAGCCACGGCCTCCATCATTTTAGGATAGTAGGTGGAAACTGATTTGGCCCAAGGGGCAATGGCACCTTCGGATAAGGACTTAGAATGATCGGGAAGAATTAAGTCTAAATCCACCACTAAATTAGCACCTAAACCGGTACAAGTGGGACAGGCACCATAGGGACTGTTAAAGGAAAAAAGCCGCGGAGAAATTTCCTCCAGTGCTATTCCGCAATCAGGGCAAGCAAAATTCTCACTAAACAGCAGTTCGTCCCCGTCAGTAACATCAATAATAACATTCCCTTCCCCAAGCTTTAAGGCCGTTTCCAGAGAATCGGCCAAACGTTCAGCACTTTCGGGTTTTAGGATAATTCTATCGATCACTACGTCAATGGAATGCTTCTTAGTCTTCGCCAATTTAAACTCTTCACTGAGATCACGAATTTCGCCATCAACTCGGACCCGAACATATCCCGCCTTACGAGCCTCCTCGAATACTTTTACGTGTTCTCCTTTTTTCCCTTTAACCAAAGGTGCTAATATCTGGAGTTTTGTGCGCTCCGGAAGCTCCAAGATCTTATCCACCATTTGCTGGATCGTTTGTTGCGAGATTTCACGCCCGCACTTGGGACAATGGGGATGACCAATCCGTGCATATAACAAACGCAAATAATCCCAAACCTCTGTGGCCGTACCTACGGTTGAGCGGGGATTACGATTCGTTGTTTTCTGATCAATTGAAATTGCCGGCGATAGGCCTTCGATAGAGTCGACATCCGGCTTGTCCATCTGCCCCAAAAATTGCCGGGCATAAGCCGAAAGAGATTCAACATATCTCCGCTGGCCTTCGGCATAAATCGTATCAAAGGCCAGGGAAGACTTTCCGGAGCCGGATAATCCGGTAATTACAACAAGCTTGTCCCGGGGTATATCAATATCAATATTCTTTAAATTATGAGCGCGTGCCCCACGCACACGCAAGTATTCCTGGCTCATGTTCAGCCTCCTAATTTGTATGATAATCTAACTGGTTCTTTTACCTCGCTTCTTATTATCACCTTTAGATCGGTTATAACGATTTCCGCTTCCCCGCTGTTGACTCGTGATTTTGTACTTGTTTTCTTCACCTTTTAATTCTATCATAGCATCACGAATTTCGGCTGCTCGTTCAAAATCCAAGTTTTGAGCTGCCAGGCGCATTTCTTGTTCTAAGCTGGCGATAAGAGAAGCCATCTCCTCCGGCGGCAGTTTTGAACCATAAGCTTTTTTGCTTTCGGCTACTTTCGTTGCTTCCGGCGCATCATGGACTGCTTTCCGAATCGTTTGGGGGATAATCCCCATTTTCTCATTATAAGCCATCTGGATAGCCCGCCGTCGATTCGTCTCGTCAAGAGCAACCTGCATAGATTGGGTTATCTTGTCACCATACATAATGACTTTTCCTTGAGCGTTTCGCGCCGCGCGTCCAATGGTCTGAATGAGGGAACGATCAGACCTCAGAAAACCTTCTTTATCCGCGTCAAGAATCGCCACTAGCGATACTTCAGGCAAATCCAAACCTTCTCTCAGGAGATTAATCCCAACAATGACATCAATTATACCTAAACGAAGCTCTCGCAGAATTTCAACCCGCTCTAAGGTCTTAATATCCGAATGAAGGTATTTCACTTTAATCTCCAGGTTTTTTAAATAATCTGTGAGATCTTCAGCCATCTTCTTGGTTAGTGTAGTAATCAGGACTCGTTCGTTTCGGGCAATTCTTGCTCGAATTTCTCCCAGCAGGTCGTCAATTTGACCTTTAGTCGGACGGACAACGACTTCCGGATCTAACAAACCCGTTGGCCGAATGATCTGTTCAACCACCGTTGGGCAGTGAGCTAACTCATAAGGGCCGGGGGTAGCACTGACATAAATGGTTTGCCTAATTAGCCGCTCAAACTCAGCAAACGTTAAAGGGCGATTATCCAAAGCAGAGGGCAATCTAAAACCGAAATCTACGAGGGTTGTCTTCCGCGATCGGTCTCCTTCATACATCCCTCTTACTTGAGGGATGGAAACATGAGATTCATCCACAAAAAGCAAGAAATCTTCAGGAAAATAGTGAAGCAAGGTATAAGGAGTTTCTCCAGGTTCACGGAAGGTCAAATGTCTGGAGTAATTTTCAATTCCATTGCAAAAGCCCATTTCCCGCAGCATTTCCAGATCATAACGTGTTCTCTGTTCAAGTCGCTGAGCCTCTAGCAGCTTATTTTGGGATTGTAAAACCTGCAAACGTTCACTTAATTCAAGTTCAATATTTTCAGCTGCCTTCATTACTTTTTCTTGGGCTGTGACATAGTGAGAATTTGGGAAAATAGCGACATGATTTCTTTCCCCTAAAATCTCTCCGGTTAATACATTTATTTCGTAAATGTGTTCAATTTCATCCCCAAACATCTCAACTCGAAGAACCTTTTCACTAGAAGACGCCGGATAAATCTCCACAACATCCCCGCGCACGCGAAAGGTTCCGCGCGTAAAAGCAATGTCATTGCGGTCGTATTGAATTGAAATTAATTTGCGCAGAATATCATTGCGATCAATGACTTGTCCTTGGCGTAAAGAGAGCACCAGCTCACGATACTCTTCCGGTGAACCCAAACCGTAAATACAGGAAACACTGGCGACAACCAGAACATCCCGCCGCTCGAAAAGTGATGCCGTAGCTGAGTGACGTAATTTCTCGATTTCGTCATTAATTGAAGCATCTTTCTCAATAAAAGTATCACTCGAAGGAACATAAGCCTCCGGTTGATAGTAATCATAATAACTTACAAAATACTCTACGGCGTTTTCTGGGAAGTACTCTTTGAATTCGCTGTAGAGCTGTGCTGCTAATGTTTTGTTATGCGCTAAAACAAGGGTCGGGCGCTGGACTTTCGTAATAATATTTGCCATTGTAAAGGTTTTTCCTGAACCGGTGACCCCCAACAGTGTTTGGTGACGCTTTCCTTCCTTTATACCGGCAGCTAAAGAATCTACGGCCTGGGGCTGATCTCCTGAAGATTGGTAGGGGGCATGTAAACGAAATTCCATCTTTTGATCCCCTTTGTAAATTGTAAAATAAACACTATGTGAACTCGTTCAGCCAAAGCTGAACATCGGGGCCTCGGCGAAGGACTCTATCCACACAGAGGCAGAGAACGTGAACCACTCCCACTTATGGAAGTAGTGGGAGTCTTACAATTTGATAAAAACTTCATTTTGGGTAATAATTATAATCTTTCTAAGTTCATTTTACATCTTAGGAGATGCATATTCAACAATATCAGCCCTCTTAATTGCAGTCTCAGAATACCTTTTTATTCCATTGGGTAACGGTTGTCAAAATCTTAGGGAAGAGACGAAAGGATAAGGATTTTCGTCTCTTCCCTGTATAGCCTTTTATTATCCTCCGCTGTCACCGCCACCGCCGCTTTTGTCTTGTGAAGATTGGCTTCCTTGGTCTTTAGACTGACCTTGGGATGACTGATCTTTCCCTTCCGTTTGCAGCATTTCCGGAGGCACCGTCTTAACTTGTTGGTTCGTCGTCTTCTCCGTCCCTATGACTTTCCCTTGCGAATCTAGATATTCTCTTGTAGTTTCCGTCTTAACTGTTTCTGTAACTTTAGCAACCCCTGGCGGAACATTTCCTGACGTCTGGGCTTGATCACTGCTGCCGCTTGCACTCTGTTTACTCCCTTGTTTGTCTTTACTGTCTCCCTGATTTTTACTGTCTCCCTGTTCCTTACTCTGAGTTTGTGCTTTTGAAGTCTGTTTTTTCTGGTCTTGTTGTGCGCTTTGCATCGTTTTAACATAACTTTTTTGAATTACCGCAAGATTATCAGGGGTAACCGCCTTAACTTGAATGATCTTAGCGGGAATATCTCCCTGTTCACTGGTAATTGAATCACTAAGATCAAGAGGCTCTTTATCAATAACCTTCTGAGCCCACTGGAAGGCGTTTGCCCCCTGAAGATACGGAGATGTGTCCACATCGCTGGTTTGAGATCCGCTGGCCATTCGGTCAAGGGAAGAAATACTTGCCTGCCCCCCAATCAGCAAAACCTTCTTATCCAATTGCAATTGTTTTAAAACATCACTTGCCATTCCCGACAATTGAGCCGTAGGGGCTAAAATCCCTTGCACTTTCCCAGGATTCTTTTGTAAAAAGTCGTTTAAGCTTTGCTTAACTGTTGATTCCGCTCCCTGTGGACTGGCAATCGTTTGAATGGATATTTTAGGATATTTACTGAGAACCGCTTTGTTCCCGGCAAGAAGTTCTTGAGATCCCGTCTCACTGGGATCTCCCTGCAAAATGATGACTTGCCCGTCTGAAACTTTGCTGACTAAGGACTGAGCCATCAGTTCCCCTGTCTTTTCCTGATCTGACGTTACTATGCCTGCAAGATTAGCGCCCGCCGGAACTTGGTTTAATGCTAGGACTGGCACTTTATTTGTCTGGGCGTTCTTTAAAAGATTCGCATTTCCTCCCTGATAGATTAAGACTTTAGCCCCTTTCAAGGCTGAATCATCCACCGCTTGACTTGAATCGAGGTATTTGACTTTGACATTCCCCTTCTTCGCTAAATCGTCAATGCCTTTGGTGATCAGCAATTTATTTGGGTCTTTTTCATCTAAAGACACTGCAATTATCGGAGGTTTAGAATTATTACCTGCAGAAGAAGTTTTGTTTTTGTTGCCTAAAAGGGCTTGAAGACCACAGCCACTTATGGTTAAACTAAGACATAAACATAAACCAATGAAAACAACTAGGGTTCGCTTTCTGTATGTCATGGAAACGCTCCTTTCGAACTCCTAATTTTGTCATTAGTCTTCCCTTGTCGTATAAAATAATGCAGTTTGTTTAAATAGTTCAAGCGACTCATTGTATGTTGAAGTCTTTAGTTATAACATTATAATGATTCTTTTTCAAACCATGAGTTCATTCAAGTCTGACGACGCTCCCAATGATTTTAAGGAGGGTTAAAATTGCCGGTCAAATTGGAACACATTCTCACTCGTGTTAATACTCTTCCCCCTCTGCCTACTGCTGCCGTAAAAGTTGTAACCTTAACAAAAGATCCTACGACTACAGTTAAAGAGCTTGAAACCGTAATTTCACAAGACCCTGCGCTTGCCGCCGGGATGTTGAAGCAAGCCAATTCTGCCTATTACGGATATGCCCGACGCATTTCATCACTCCAAGAAGCCATCGTAATGTTAGGTTTTCAGGCGACTCAAGGATTAGCCATGGCTTCAGCCGTTGCTCCTATACTTAAAACGCCCCTCATTGGCTATGAAATTGAACAGGAGGGCCTCTGGAAGCATTCTATGTTAACGGCTATGGCAGCCAAACGATTATGTCAGCATTTAAGGCTTCCCTTTGGAGAAGTTGCTTTCACCGCAGGTTTGCTCCACGATATCGGTAAATTAGTCATCTCCATTTATATTCAGGAAGTTAATACCATCCTTTTGCAAAAAGTCCAGGAAACATCACTTTCCTATGTTGAACTTGAGGAAAAAGTTATTGGCTATGACCATGCTACGGTGGGCGGATACTTAGCAATTAACTGGAACCTGCCAGACGACCTTGTGGAAGGTATTTCCTACCACCATTCTCCTTTGAAAGCCCACAACTTCATTGATTTAGCGTCTGTTATTCACATTGCGAATGGCTTAGCTAATTTGCTCGGCACAGGTGGTGGGGTGGACAGTTTTTTTAACCCTCTTGAGCAAGAAATTCTAGACCGCTTTACCCTCAAGGAAAGTGACCTTGAACGTCTCATTTCGGAGATTGGTGAATATCTCGTTGACCCCTCCATTTTTGGCTAGGTTCTCAAAGCATTTTAGTTTAATCCATTTAATTTCAAATCTCCCAAAATTGTATTAAGAAGAATTTCCCGGTATTCATCTAACTTCCCAAAGTCTACAGATTCTGTATAAATGGCTTTAAGCTGAGATCTATGGTTTTGCCAAGAGGAGATAGTTTCAATTAGCTTTTCCCCAAAGGGTCGTTCTAAGCCCTGATCAACTAAGTTATCCGGATTACCCTGCCATATGGCCAGATGTCTTTCTGGAAAAACAATCCCAATCACTTCATCTGGGTTTAGTGGATGTAAGATAATTTCAATTAATTGACCGAGTTGCTGCGCTTCATTTAATACCCAGTCTAAGGCATCTAAGGTTTCATCCCCTTCAAGCCGAATCTGATCAAAATCCATAAGAAAATGAGGGGCTAGGTTCAACCATCCTTCTGAGGTTAAGCCATGCAAAAAATAGGGATTAATTATACTCTTTTGCAGCAGTTTTACTGCATTCTCAGCAAGTGGCCAAGGCCCAGTATTCTCTTTTCTGATTTTTAGCCGGGCGGAATTGCCCAAAATCCAAGACATGTCCTCTCTTTTATCGGTTCTGGAAGTCCTGGGAACAATTAAAGAACTCAGCTCAGCCGCCAATTCTTCCTCTACCTTCTGTTGAAGTAATTGAAGCTGATTTTCAAGTTTTAAAATATGTATACGCTGCTTCTCGAGCTTATAATCATCACAAAAGCGGTTAAAATCAATAAACTTTTCCACCACACCCGGAGCACGCCAACGAAACGGCGAAATTTCCATCACATCCAGCATAGCCAATCCCATACGAGGCATTATGAAACCGGCCATAGAATCGGGGTCGCGAGCTGAACGCATAAAATCAATTTCATACCCCCGATCTAGCAGTTCCAGGCCAATAACTTTAATTAAAGTCGATTTACCTGTTCCCAGCCCCCCTAACAAGACATAAACCCTTTGCCAATTCGGCATCATATTAGGCACCAGAGAAATATACCCCCGCGTGGTGATTCCTTCGGCAAAGTAATGCCTTACCCCAGTTTTATTTCCCATCTTCATCCAGCCCCCGTTGTTTTTTATATCAGCGTAGTCTATGCAGCTAGAACTTCGAGGGTGAATTTATAAAAAAGGAACTAAACTGTAGTCTAGGCGTTTAAAATAAAAAACGAGGTTGCGCAACAAAATGTTGCCGCAGCCTCGTTTTCTTTATACTATCAAAAAGTATAACTTTTGGTTGTATATTTTACTTCATTTTTCCTTGTAATGCTTGAACTGCTTTTAAAAGCTGAGGATCAAAATTCGTATCCGTTGGCGAAAGTGTAGCTTGCTGGCCCTTTGGGAGTTCTACCATTACGTCCGGTTCAATCCCAATTTTGTTAATCGAGACCTTATTTGGTGTAAGATATTTGGCAGTGGTTAATTTGACACTCGTCCCCGCATCGAGAGGGAAAATTGTTTGGACGATCCCTTTGCCGAAGGTTTTTACTCCCACTAACGTCCCCGTTTTCTCATCCTTAATAGCGCCGGAGACAATCTCCGCGGCCGAAGCGCTCTCTTCATTGACAAGCACGACCAAAGGCATTCCTAAATACGTTCCAGTGGCCATCTTTGTATCTACGTTTCCTTGTTTGTCTACAATATAGACCACCGGTCCGGAAGGAACAAAATAACTTGCAACTTGAACAGCCGCATTAAGTTCACCGCCGTGATTATATCTTAAATCCAGAACGATACCTTTGTATTTTTTTATATTCATGTTGTTCAAAGTATCTTTAAGTTCAGTACCGGTATCCGTGGAAAATTGAGTAATATTAATATAGGCAATATCAGGATGCCCGGGCAGTGCTTCTCCATCAACCGTAGGAACGGTTATATTTTCCCTTGTCAGGCTCACCGTATAAGTTTTGTTGGTACTGGCGCGATATAATGCTAAAACCACTTTCGTTCCCGGATCACCGCGCATCAAATTTACGGCTTTGTCCTGGTCCATACCGGCCGTATCGGTATCATTGATCTTGCTCACAACATCCCCCGGCAAAATCCCCGCCTTGCTTGCCGGAGAATTTTTAATAGGCCGCAAGACCACGAGTTTATTTGGATCCTTCAGGCTAAGAACAATCCCCACTCCGCCAAATTTGCTATCAAGAATCTGAAAAAGTTCTTGATTCTCTTGGGCATTCATATAGGTCGAATACGGATCCCCCAGAATATCCACAATTCCTTTCGTAGCACCTTCAACCAATTGTGATGTCGAAACATTCTCTAAGTAATCGCTGTGAATAAGTTGTGCAACATGAACCAGACGACCAATGTTATCGACGTTGGCGAGTACGATTCCGCCTACCGTTGCTGTCACCAGCACACAAAAAATCAGTAAGACAACTCCAACATGTTTTGCTGTTCTTTTCCAATTCCACTCCTGCACTCAATGTCAAACCCTTTCCTCAAGTCTTGCTCTATTATATGCCTATCCCCTTGCAGAAATACTGCTTATCCATTAGTTGGGGAAAAATTGCAATGGATCTGTCGGGTTGCCATCGACCCTAACCTCAAAATGCAAATGCGGGCCCGTGCTCCATCCAGTGGAACCGACATAGCCGATAACTTGGTTTGCTTCTACGGATTGTCCTTCGGTAACATTCAATTTTGACTGATGCCCATAAAGAGAAGAAATCCCATGACCGTGATCGATAATAACCATGTTGCCGTAGGCAACATTCCAACCGGCCATAATAACAACGCCACTTCCTGCAGCGTGAATCTCGGTCCCCATAGGAGCCATTATATCCGTTCCGGTATGTAAACTTTGCTTGTGGGTGATTGGATGAGTTCTCCACCCATAAGGATCACTAATCTCATAATGCCCCGGTAAGGGCCAGGTTGAAATGGTTCCATTCCCATTGTTTCGTCCGGCTTGAGCAGCCTGCAATTTGCGAATCTTATCATTTAAAGCATTGGCTTCTGTTTGTAAGCGTTCGACCTCATCATAAGAAGCTTGAACGGCTTTCTGATTTTGCTCCAAAGCCGTTTGCTGCTGAGCCTTTTTCGCATCCAGGTCTGTTTTGGCTTTTGCTGCCTGAGCCTGAAGTTGAGCGGCTTGATTCCTCTTCACTGTTAGTTCCTGAGTTTTTTGAGCGATTTTTTCCTTTTGCTCTTGGATATCTGTCAATAACTTTTGGTCATTCGTAATTAATTTATTGAAATACTCCATCCTCGTGATAAAATCACTCAGGTTTGCAGATTGAAAGAGTAATTCGAAATAGCTGATCTGCCCGTTTTCGTAAATTCCCCGAGCCCTTTTTCCAAGGGCAGTACGGCGGTCGGCCAGTTCTTGCTGTTTTTGATCCAGTTCTTTTTGCGCAGCTTGAACCTGAGTTTGGGTTTGGTTAAAAGCACGCTGCTTTTCGGCTAAAAGTGACTGGGCAGCAGAAATTTGGGTTTCTAACTGAGCCAGCTGAGCCTTCAATTTATCGGAGGTATAGGTCAATTGATGCAGTTTGTTCTGCGCTTGATTCTTTTGACTGGAGATCGATTGCTGCTCATGCACTGCGTCATAAAGCTCACTCGCCTGAGAGGGCGCCTTAGAGGCTATAAGCAAAGCAAGACTCAGTGCCGTAATTAAGACCACTTTTTTCTTGAACATCTACTCCCCCCTAAGACACAAATCTCAAACGTGCCAAGGAACACGTTTTGCCACGTGTCCTCAGCACAATACACGTTCAATGTTTAGGAACGCAGGAATTTTTGCAAAGACACAGCGCTGCCCACAGCCCCCATAGCCATACCCGCCAGTAAAAGGCCGCCTGTCACTTGGTGAAACAGGAGGGGATTGCGAACGACAGGCAAGAACGTAAGAGCCGATTGAATATACATGGTCATCCAGTTATAGCCCATTCCGACAATCAAGGCCGCCAGAGCACCACCAAGCAGACCTAGAGTTAATCCTTCAATGAGAAACGGCCAGCGGACAAAACTATTACTTGCCCCCACTAACTTCATAATTTGAATTTCCCGCCGTTTGGAAAAAACATTCATTTTAACATTAATTGAAATAAGCACAACGGAAGCCGCGGAAAAGGCAGCTACCACACCGAGGCCAATCCATCTCAGCCATTTGGTGAATTCCAGAAGTTTATCCACATAGCCCTGTCCATAGCGCACTGTATCAATTTCCGGCAATGCTTGTATAGCATCTGCCAACGTCTTTACATCTTGAGGATTTGTAGCTTTTACCGTCAATTTATCCGGGAATGGATTTGTTCCTCCCAAATCTGTTACAAGATTGCTCTGGGATCCGCCTATGGTCTTTCCGAAATCTGATAAGGCCTGATCCTTTGTAACAAGAGTCACAGAAGCAACCCCTGTCATCCCTTGAATTTGACCCTGCAGGGT
>JGI2924J29684_1076774_pt1 | contig 11255 bp, 9 predicted proteins | sample BenlonsequencITS_FD_29684 | JGI IMG/M metagenome (IMG submission 29684)
GGCGGATTATAAGCAAAAGCGGTTTAAAGAAAATGTACTGGCCCAAATGAGAATAAAAGATCTCGGGGATCCTTTAGATTTATTGGAAAAGGAAATTAGCGAACCGAGAAGTTTTGCCGAACTTGCGACACGCTTGCAGATTAGTACAGATGATTTAGAAAACAGGATAACAATAATGGAAGAGTCTGGAAGGCTAGAAGTGTTAATGGAGGATGATACAAGACTATTATGGGGGAGCGAAGCGGCCAGAAATTGGCGCGAAAGGTTAGTTGAAGTCGTAAGGAACTATGAAACGCACAATCCTCTGCGTCTCGGGATAAGCCGAGGGGAATTAAAAAGCCGCTTAAATAATCAGTGGTCAAATCGTCGTTGGCAAACAGTGCTCGAACAAGGTGCCGAAAAAAACGTATATATTCTAAAAGGAAGTAAAGTTCAATCCATAGATATAGCAAAAATGCCGCAGGAAATAGAAAAGAGGTTAGAAAATCTGAGGGAGAAGTGGCTGTCTCTCAAACTTACGCCACCAGATTTAATAGCTTCTGCAGAGACTCTCGGCATTTCAAAAAATGAAGCGGCAGACTACGCTCAATATTTATGTGACACCGGAGAGTGGATTCATGTTGATCAATATTATTATCCACATATAGAACTTGAGAGAGCGCATGGGCAACTAAAAGAATATCTGGAACATCATGGAGAAATCGGAGTTTCAGAGGTGCGTGAACTTTGGGGGACTTCTAGAAAATATGCCGTGCCATTGCTTGAATATTTTGACCAACAAAAGGTTACGAAACGGATAGGCGACAAAAGAAAACTGTACTAATATTGTCATGACACAGAATTTAATAATTGACACAATGGTGTAACAGATATAAAATATTTAAGTACAAGGGGTAAGTGTTTTATATGTCTGTATTATAACTGTTGTGCGGGGTCTATCCTGGCATTATGCCAGGATTTTTTTTCTCTATCAGACTCCTATGCCGCTTAGCGGCATCACTAATGGATGGAAAATCCATTTTCCTGGGCAGAAGGTATAATCTTCGCTTGTTTACTGCAAGAAGAGTAAATACGTGCGAAGACAGTGTCTTCGTCTGCTGAAATACGTGTAACTAGGCAGCCGCTGGCCAATCCACTCTGCAAACTTAATAGACATTCTTCTGCAGTGTGGATTGACCAAGTGTCTATAAAGCCAAACAAGTGCGATACTCTCCACTGAAGACGATCAGGATGTCAAAGGCCAAGGGCAGAAGACAGGTCACCAATTAATCTATAGTTAGAGGAGTGGTACAGGAATCTAAATGTGAAATTTGGAATTTTGTTATCAGGAATCTTCAAGCGGCAAAAAAATACTTTAACAATGGAAGAGATTAAAACTAAGGGAAAGATAATGGAGGAATAAGAGTGAAAAAAAACAAAGGCAAAGTATTATTAGGTATCGCAGTCTTAATGTTAGGTTTGGTCTCGGGCTGCGGCAGCACTACAGCTTCCAAAGATTCAGGGAATATTAAAATTGGCGGAGATCTGGAATTATCGGGCAATGTAGCTACATTCGGACAATCCGTATTAAACGCAGTCAATTTAGCTTTTGAAGATCAAAATAAAAAGGGCGGTGTTTTAGGGAAACAGATCCAGTTCATCACTGCCGACAACAAATCAGATGCCGGGGAGTCAACATCCGCAATCACGAAACTAATCACACAAGATAACGTGGTCGCTGTTCTTGGCGCAGTGACAAGCTCAAACACAAAGGCTGCGGTGCCTGTTGCCACCGATAATAAAATTCCTCTAATTACGCCGACGGCAACCAATGCTGAGGTAACAGTCAATAAAGATGGTTCTTTAAATTCTTGGGTCTTTAGAAGTTGCTTCTTAGATCCATTCCAAGGAAAAGTTGCTGCAAACTTTGTCCTGAATACACTTAAAGTCAAAAACGCAGCAGTTTTCATCGACCAGAAAGATGATTACTCGAAAGGTTTAGCGGCAGAATTCAGTAAAGATATCAAAGCTGGCGGCGGAACAATTACTGACACGGAAAATTATGTTGGTGGAGATAAGGATTTTAAAGCAACCCTTACGAGAATAAAAGCGAGCAATCCGGACGTTGTCTTTGTTCCCGGATATTATAATGAAGTGGGATTAATTGTTAAACAAGGACGAGAACTTGGTATTACTGTACCCTTCGTTGGAGGAGATGGCTGGGATTCAGCTAAATTACCCGAACTTGCAGGTGCTGCGAATCTAAATAATACGTATTTTGTCAATCATATGTGGGCTGATGATCCTGCTACCAAACCATTTGTTGAAGCATATAAAGCGAAATACAATACGGAACCGGACGCTCTGGCGGCTTTAGGTTATGATGCTGCCGAAATGTTAATATCCGCCATTAAAACTGCAGGGAGTACAAATGCAGAGAAAATCCGCACTGCTCTAGAAAATACAAAAGATTTCAAAGGAGTAACGGGAGTAATATCCGTTGATCCTAAAACTCACAACCCAGTGAAGAGCGCAGTTATCATTAAAATGGTTGACGGCAAAAAGACATTATTAACCCACGTTAATCCATAATTCGAAATATTCGATAATCAAAATTTATCATAGTACAGAATACATCTTGACTAAATCTTATACAAAAGTTAAAATGTTTTTACAGAGTTAAGTAAGCTTTTAGGAGTTGCTTAGTTTAATAAGAAAAGAATATTAAGGCAAAGAAGCCCCAGTCACTGAGATATACTTTGACTGGGGCTTTTAATAAAAGGTTGGGAGGGGGCGTGGACAAATACATAAAAACAGCCAATAGACAAATATAGTTATGCTGAGGAGGAGAAGAAGTGAAAAGACTAAACAAGGTATTTTCAATGGGACTGGCAGCATTGCTGAGCGTATCTTTGATTGCAGGATGCGGAACAACTCAGAAGGCTGCTACGAGTGATTCGAGCGGACCTATTAAGATCGGTGGCAATTTAGAGTTAACTGGCGGGACGGCTATGTTCGGTCAAGCAGCTCAAAATGCTATTAACCTGGCCTTTGACCAACAAAATGCCAAGGGCGGTGTTCTGGGCAAACAATTAACCCTGGTTGCTGCCGATAATAAATCAGATGCCGGAGAATCAACCTCTGCCGTCACTAAGTTGGTTACCCAAGATAAAGTTGTGGCCGTTATTGGTTCAATGACAAGTTCCGTAACTTTGGCTGCTGTGCCTGTAGTAACTGATAACAAAATTCCAATGATTTCGCCGAGCGGTACGAATGCCAAGGTTACTGTTGACCCGGCAACCGGGCAAGTTCGTCCCTGGATTTTCCGGGCCTGTTTTATTGACCCGTTCCAGGGTCAAGTGGCCGCGAATTTTGCTCTTAATACATTAAAGGCAAAGACAGCTGCAGTTATTATTGACCAAAAAAGTGATTACTCTAAGGGCTTGGCAGATGCTTTTGTAACGAACTTTAAGAAGGGGAATGGACAGATCGTTGAAACTGAACAATATGTTGCAGGCAGTGATAAAGATTTTCGTTCCATCTTAACTCGTATCAAAGCGCAGAACCCCGATATGGTTTGGTTACCCGGCTATTATCAAGAAGTGGGCCTGATTGTTAAACAAGCTCGTGAGTTAGGCATGAACATGCCATTTATGGGCGGAGACGGATGGGATGATCCGCAGCTCTTTAATATCGGCGGCAATGATGCCTTGAACAATACCTACTATGTTGATCACGTAGCGACAGACGATCCCGGCATGGCCACATTTGTTAAAGATTATAAGGCGAAGTTTAACAGCGAACCTAATGCTATGGCAGCTCTGGGCTACGATGCAGCTAACCTTCTCATCAAAGCAATTAGTGATGCTAAAAGTACAGATCCTGAAAAAATCCGCACAGCTTTAGAGAATATGAAAGGATTTCAAGGAGTCGGCGGGGAGATTACCATCGATCCAAAAACTCACAATCCAGTAAAGAGTGCCGTTATCAAAGAAAACAAAAATGGAAAATCTGTTTTCTTGACAAGGGTTGCTCCCTAAGAGAGATATGAGTAGCAAAGCTACCAAAAAATGAACAAAGACCATCCCGTGGTAAGAGGGAGGGGTATGATTTCACCCTCTCTCTTCTAATTGGGAAGGTTAGCAGAAAAGGGAGTGAGTATATGGGGAGTAGTATTATAAGAGAAGTTTTTCAACAAATTGTCAACGGTCTGTCGTTAGGAAGTATCTACGCGCTGATCGCCTTAGGATATACCATGGTCTACGGTATTGTAAAATTGATCAATTTTGCCCATGGAGACGTTATGATGGTGGGAGCTTATGCGGGATGGTATGCGACAACAGTTTTGCACCTACCTTTTTTGCCGGCATTACTTCTCGCAATGATTACTTGTGCAATTTTGGGCGTTATTATTGAGCGTATTGCCTATAAGCCCTTGCGCAACGCTTCTCGAATCGCAGCCTTAATTACGGCCATTGGGGTATCCTTGTTTCTGGAGTATGGCGGCATGCTGGTTGTAACAGCACAAGTACGCACTTATCCGCCGGTTTTTCCGGAAACAATTTATAATATAGGCGGCGTAGTTTTTAAATATGGCGATGTCGTCATGATAGTAACCTCTGTCGTTCTTATGGCCTTGCTTCACTTTATTGTCCAATTCACAAAAATGGGAAAAGCTATGAGAGCTGTTTCCTATAATAAAGATGCCGCCTTGTTAATGGGCATCAATACCAATAATATTATTTCTTTTACCTTTGCAATCGGCTCAGCTTTAGCCGCTGCGGCTGGTGTTTTAATGGGCGTTTATTTTAACACGATTGATCCACTTATGGGAATTATTCCAGGCTTAAAAGCATTCGTAGCAGCAGTATTAGGCGGAATTGGAATTATTCCCGGTGCCATGGTCGGAGGCTTAGTGTTAGGTTTGGTAGAATCGATTGTGAGTGGCTTTGGAGCTTCAACATGGCGGGATGCCGTTGCCTTTCTCATCCTGATTCTTGTCCTTATTATTAAACCAAGCGGTCTATTTGGTAAAAATGTACGTGAGAAAGTGTAGGTGAGAAAAATGAGCAACTGGTTCAACCGCAAAAATATAGTTGCCCTTGTGGCGATCGCTATTATTTACGCCGTTGTACAAGGATTAATAGTGGTTGATATAATGCCGCCTTTCTTTAAGTTAACGTTAATCCTTATATGTATCTATATTATTCTCTCAACAAGCTTAAATTTAATTAACGGTATTACAGGACAGTTTTCAATTGGTCACGCAGGATTTATGGCCGTAGGTGCCTATATATCAGCGATTGTTACGGCAATACACCATGGCCCTTTGGTTTTGGGACTTCTGGCTGGGGCGATCGTGGCAGGAATAGCCGGCATATTAGTTGGTCTGCCAACCCTCCGTCTTAACGGAGATTATCTGGCGATTGCTACTTTGGGATTTGGTGAAATTGTGCGGATTATTTTCTTAAATACCGACTATGTGGGCGGAGCAGCAGGGTTTACTCTGCCAAGCAAAATAACTTGGACATGGGCCTACTTTTTGATGGTTATCAGCGTTATTTTAATTAAGAACTTTGTTAATTCCACTCATGGACGTGCGTGTATCTCTGTTCGTGAAAATGAGATCGCTGCGGAATCTATGGGTGTCAACACGACGAAATATAAGGTTATGGCTTTTACCATGGGAGCTTTTTTTGCCGGACTGGCAGGTGGAATTTACGCTAATTACATGTATATTATTCAACCTATGACGTTCTCCTTTTTGAAGTCTTTCGATATCTTAGTTATGGTTGTTCTGGGAGGGTTAGGAAGTATAACAGGCGGTATTGTCGGTGCTATTGTTATGACTTTAGTGTCGGCATTCTTGTCTAGCTTCCCTGAATGGCGGCTTGTAATTACCGCAATATTATTAATTGTCATGATGATTTTCAGACCTACAGGATTAATGGGAACAAAGGAATTCAGCTTAAGTTTCTTGGGAAAGAAGGGTGAAAAGAATGCCTCTTCTAAAAATTGATAATCTATCCAAGGCCTTCGGTGGACTAAAGGCTGTTTCAGAATTAAATATTGAGATTAATGAGGGTGAGCTCATTGGTCTCATTGGTCCAAACGGTGCAGGCAAAACGACGGTCTTTAATCTTCTCACCGGGGTTTATGATAAAACAGAAGGAGACATTCTTTTTCAAGGGAAAAGCATCTGTGGGCTTAAACCCTATCAAGTAACTTCCCGAGGAATGGCTCGAACTTTCCAAAATATTCGTCTGTTCAGTGATATGAGTGTTATTGAAAATGTCAAGATAGCTTATCATCAGCGCACAGCCTATACTACCATGAGTGCATTGTTTCGTTTGCCTGGTTTCTATTCAGGTGAAAAGGAAATGCAGAACAAAGCCATGGAATTGCTTAAAATATTTCATCTCGAAGATAAAGCAAACGAAACAGCCAAGAACTTACCTTATGGTGAACAGCGCCGTCTGGAAATTGCCCGGGCCTTAGCCACGGAACCAAAACTGCTGTTACTTGACGAACCTGCTGCAGGAATGAATCCTCAGGAAACACAGGAACTCATGAATTTGATTCGCTGGATTAGAGACCATTTTAAACTGACCATTCTTCTTATTGAACACGATATGTCCTTAGTCATGGGGGTTTGTGAACGTATTTATGTTTTGGACTATGGTATGATTATTGCTCATGGTGTACCTGAGCAAATTAAACAGAATCCGAAAGTTATTGAGGCCTATTTAGGGGAGGAGGTTGTCTGATGCTGGTACTAGAAGATGTAAACGTTTTTTATGGTGCCATTCATGCCCTCAAAGGGATCTCCTTCCGAGTTGATCAGGGAGAAATTGTCACCCTAATTGGTTCAAATGGTGCAGGAAAAAGTACAAGTCTCAAAACAATTTCAGGGCTGCTGCGTCCGAAGTCCGGGAAAATGACGTTTAATGGGGAGAACTTAGCCGTAGTCCCACCGCAAACGATTGTAGCCAAGGGAATTTCTCAAGTACCTGAAGGAAGGCTTGTTTTTGCTAATATGACGGTTATTGAAAATTTGGAAATGGGAGCATATTTGCGCAAAGATAAAGCAGAAATTAAGAAAGACCTTCAACGCGTGTACGAGTTATTCCCCAGACTTAAGGAGCGGAGCAGCCAACTTTCAGGAACGCTGTCAGGCGGAGAACAGCAAATGCTGGCTATGGGACGGGCACTTATGTCCAAGCCGCAGCTTCTATTGCTGGATGAACCTTCTATGGGATTAGCCCCAATTTTAGTGAAACAGATATTTTCCATTATTAAAGAAATTAATGAAAGCGGAACGACTATTTTGTTGGTTGAGCAAAATGCTCATATGGCTCTTTCGATAGCCAATCGGGCTTATGTTCTCGAAACAGGAAAGATTGTTATTTCAGGTGATGCCAAGGAATTGGCAGCCAGTGAAGAAATTCGTAAGGCCTATTTAGGAGGTTAAAGGCATAATCTTTATAAGTTTAAAGATAGTGCGGTAGGCGGATAATCCCAATAAAAACCAGGGTTTTAGCAAAGATCAAGGTTAAATAGAAAGGGGTAAAGAAAAATGTTTGTTCGCCAATTTATGACTACCCAAGTTTTTACGGCTTCTCCTGATGAATCCATTGCGGATGCGATGGCTCTCATGCGTGAGAAAAAGATTGACCGGCTGCCGGTTGTGGAAAAGGGAACGTTGGTAGGTTTCGTGACCGACGGAGACCTTCGGGAAGTATCACCGTCTCCGGCAACAACCCTCAGTATTTTTGAACTTAATTATCTTGTAGCGAAAACACCCATTCGGGAAATTGCCATTAAAAAGGTTATTACTTGCCACCCGGATATGGGCATTGAAGATGCAGCCTTGTTAATGAGGGAACATAAAATTGGCGGCCTGCCTGTTTTGGAAGACGATAAACTCGTGGGAATTATTACAGGTTATGATATTTTAGATGCCTTTCTGGATATTATGGGTTCGCGCAGTCCCGGCAAACGATTTGTTATTGAAAGGAAAGACGCGAAGGGTATTTTGCTGGATATTGCAACAACGTTTAAGCAATTTGATACGAATGTTTCCAGCTTCGCTTTTTATCATCTCAAGGAAAACAAAGTTCAGTTATTAGCACATCTTCAAGGAGAACAATTGTCTGAGGTGAAAAGCTCTTTAGAGGAAAAAGGATATACAATACGCTAAGGCCAACTTAGAACGCAAATAACGTTGTAAAGAAAAGCCGGCTCATAACAATCAGGGTTGCTGCTCTAAGAACTCCATGGTTCCAAGAGCGGCAACCCTTCATTACCTTTAAAGAAGACTTAGCTCGTTCTCGCAAAGACACTGTCTTCGCACGAATTTTCCCTTCTTGCAGCCTCAGGTTAGAATGTAAACGAACGTTAAACATTTTAATAGTACTAGAACTGCTGCCCCTTAAGAATCCCCTGGCAGCGCATAAGTACGTTATACACCATTTATTAGACGTATTATGAACTTTATAATCCTAAAAATAGTTACCCCCAAAAACCATAATAGAGTTAGGATAATCAAAACTTCACAGATAAATTTTAAGGCTGGGATTACAGCAGCCAGAAGAACTAAAAAAAATAAAAGGCCAAATAAAAGCGTTACATCTTTAAGCACTGGATTTGCAGATGGTTTAGGTTTTCTTTTTTCCATAGTACCCCCCTTTTCTTACAGTACATAAAAATTTTAAATAGATAATTTCGAACATAGCTTACATATTTTACATCTTCGGAAATGAACCTTCTAAAATTTTATGTCGTCTAACCTGATATTTATATCTTTTTGCGTCGAGAAGAGATTTACTGTAACACTCCCTGATTATGTCCATGATCTGGGGGATTTTGAATAAATGCAAAGACTCTATTCACCATTTCTTGGATAAGATAGAAGAAGCACTTCCATATTGTCAATGAATGTGTTAAAATTACTGACATTAGTGGGGATGGATGGTGGCTGGTGCTGCTCCCGGACTTCAAATCCGCGTGTCGGGACGCAGAACGTTCCGAGGTGTGTTCGATTCGCACGCATCCCCGCCATATAAAGTTTGTAAGATTCGAACATAAAAATAAATAATAATCCTGACCACTGGTAAAAAAGCCTGGATACTAAGATTGAACCTAAGAAATTTAAACGTTTTAAAGATGAGGCAGCGAAAAGCTGTCTTTTTATACTATTAGAAAGTATAACGTTTGGTTGTATTACTTCAAGAAGAGTTAATACCTGCGAAGACAGTGTCTTCGGGCGCCTGCCAGTTTTTCTATAAGCATTATAGGTCTGTTCTTAGCAAGAGACAAGAGGAGGATTTTTACTTCTGAGAATAGAATAGGGTATAGATGAATCTATTTGAAAAATGAGATGTTTAATGATTTAAGGAGGGGGGGTTGTATGAATCTAATTGATATCCTTATCTTAGGTTTTATCTTATTCGGTGCTTTAAATGGTTATCGGAAAGGACTTATAACTAGCATTATAAGTATTATAAGTTATTTAGTGGGTTTTATGGTTGCATCGCGGGAATATTCACCTTTTCTTCAATGGGCAGAAAAGTATTTTCCGCTGCATCAATGGCTAGAGCCCATTGTTTATAAAACGCTCCTTCCCCTGATTCAGCTAAAGGCATCAACCCTAGAACAGCAAGTTTTAGGAAATATTCTAGGTGCTTTACCGGAAGAATGGCGAAGCGTCTTTGCTTCAGTTAATGTCTCAGGCCAACAAATGACACAAACGATAGAACAGGTCACACAACGGTTAGCAGGAGTGTTTACAGACCGTTTACTCAGTCTTACTGCCTTTGCTATAGTTTTTTATGGTATTGTACTTTTAGTTCAACTATTTATGGCCCTCTTATTAAAACCCTTGGGGAGTTGGGGCAGCTCGATGAACCGGGGAGGAGGCCTTTTTTTGGGTGCTTTGAGTTCAATTATAGGTTTGTCGGTTTTTGCCGGCCTGATTTCTCCACTTATAAAAATGGGCTTTGGCAGCAGCTTTACTGCTCTTTTGCAAAATTCAGCGTCATTTCCCTATTTGCTGAAAATCTTCAATGAAATGGATCAGGCCTTTTCAACTCAACTTAGTCAAAAATTGATCGAACCACTCATAAAAGAAAAGGGAACTTGGTTTTAATACATAAATTATATAGTGAAGATAAAAACTTAGGATAATAGGTTTTAATCGAATATTTATATCTATAAAATATTTATTCCTATTATAATGAAGTAATCAAGGAAAGTAAGGAGATATTGTGAGCATTCAAAAGAAAAATCTAGCTTGGGAAGAGTTGTTACTATCGGATCGAGAAAAGCAGATTCTAAAAGATTATTTGGCATTCCTCAGCGAAGGAAAAACAGAAAGAGAATCCTGGAAGATTTTGGAGCAATCTGCTGCAAATGCAGGTTTTAATCCGCTTTCGGAAACGAAAACTTTTTTGACTGGGCAAAAGGTTCGTTTGGGCGTGCGTAATAAAGCAGGTATTCTGGCGATTGCCGGTAAACGTCCGTTACAAGAAGGATTTCGCCTAGTTGCCGCTCATATCGATGCACCTCGCCTCGATTTAAAACCCCATCCTCTTTATGAAGATGAAGGACTTGCTTATTTGAAAACGCATTATTATGGCGGGATAAAAAAATACCAATGGACGGCACTGCCTCTGGCCATTCATGGCGTGGTGGTGTTAGCTGACGGACAGAAAAGGGAAATCGTCATTGGGGAGGATGATGATGATCCTATTTTTACAATTAATGATTTGTTGCCGCATTTAGCAAAGGACCAATATGATAAGAAATTACGTGAAGCAATCCCAGGGGAAGGTCTGAATCTATTGTTGGGTCACATCCCTGCCCAAAGGGAAGGAGACGAACGCGTTAAAAGCGCAATCCTCGATATCCTTAAGGAAAAATATGGGATGGAAGAGGAGGACTTTGTAAGCTCTGAATTTGAGATCGTCCCGGCGGGAAAAGCTCGTTGGGCGGGTATCGATAAAAGCTTTATTGCCGGTTACGGACAGGATGACCGAATCTGTTCCTTCGCAGCTTGGAAAGCGATAGAAGAAATCGAATCCCCTGAATGGACGACGGTTGTTCTTTTTGCCGATAAGGAGGAAATTGGGAGCGACTCTAATACGGGAATGAAAGCTCGTTATTTGGAAAACTTTATAGCCGAACTTCTTGCATTACAAACGGGCACATATAATGGACTCATGGTTCGGCGGTCTATGGCAAATAGTAAAGCTCTTTCTGCAGATGTTACGGCAGGG
>JGI2924J29684_1076770_pt1 | contig 11243 bp, 8 predicted proteins | sample BenlonsequencITS_FD_29684 | JGI IMG/M metagenome (IMG submission 29684)
CCCTGCATTTCGACAAGCCGTGGGCGCTGGACAGCTACGTCCAGGTCGGGGGCTACGAGGCATGGAAGAAGATTCTCGCCGAGAAACCCGATCCGGCGAGCCTGATCGACGAGCTGAAGAAGAGCAATCTGCGCGGCCGCGGCGGCGCCGGTTTCCCCACCGGCATGAAGTGGTCCTTCATGCCCAAAGGCGATATGCAGAAATACATGCTCTGCAATGCCGATGAATCCGAGCCCGGCACCTGCAAGGATCGCGACATCCTGCGCTACAACCCGCATGCGGTGATCGAAGGCATTGCCATCGGCTGTTATATCACCGGCTCGACGGTGGGCTACGCCTATCTGCGCGGCGAATTCCACCACGAGCCCTTCGAGCATCTGGAAGAGGCCCTGGCCGAAGCCTATGCCGCCGGCCTGCTGGGCAAGAACGTGCTGGGCAGCGGCGTCGATGCCGACATCTATGCCGCTCTCGGCGCCGGTGCCTATATCTGCGGCGAAGAAACCGCGCTGATGGAATCGCTGGAAGGCAAGAAGGGCCAGCCGCGCTTCAAGCCGCCGTTCCCGGCCGCCTTCGGCATCTACGGCAAGCCCACCACCATCAACAATGTCGAGACCTTTGCCTCGGTGCCCTCCATCCTGCACAAGGGCGCGGACTGGTTTCTGGCCCAGAGCAAGACCAAGAACGGCGGTCCCAAGGTGTTTTCGGTATCGGGTTGCGTGCAGCGGGGCGGCAATTTCGAAGTGCCGCTGGGCACCACCTTCGACGAGTTGCTGGAAATGGCCGGCGGACTGTATCCCGGGCGTACCCTGAAGGCGGCGATTCCCGGTGGCGTGTCGATGCCGGTGCTGAAGGCCGAGCAGCTGCAAGGCCTGCAGATGGATTACGACACCTTGCGCGCGCTGGGCACCGGCCTGGGTTCCGGCGCCATCGTGGTACTGGATGACACGGTCTGCACGGTGAAATTCACCCGCCGCATCTCGCAGTTCTTCCACCGTGAATCCTGCGGTCAGTGCACGCCTTGCCGCGAAGGCACCGGCTGGATGCACCGGGTGCTGGACCGCATCGTCGCCGGTGGCGGCACCATGGATGATCTGCATCGGCTGAAGGCCATTGCCGGCCAGATCGAAGGGCATACCATCTGCGCCTTCGGCGAGGCTGCTTCCTGGCCGATCCAGGGTTTCCTGCGCCAGTTCTGGCATGAATTCGAGTACTACATCGAGCACGGTCATTCCATCGTCGATGACCGGCTGGGAGTCGCTGCATGAGTGCGCAACCTGTCAATCAGGCGCCACCGGACCAGGTCAATATCGAAATCAACGGTCTGGCGCTGCAAGTGCCCAAGGGCAGCATGATCATTCATGCCGCCGACAAGGCCGGCATTCCGATCCCCCGGTTCTGCTATCACCGCAAGCTGCCGATTGCCGCCAACTGCCGGATGTGTCTGGTCGAGGTGGAAATGGGTGGCCGGCCGATGCCCAAGCCGCAGCCGGCATGCGCCACGCCCGTGGGCGAGGGCATGAAGGTGTTCACCCGCACCGAGGGTGCGCTGAAGGCTCAGCGCAACGTGATGGAGTTTCTGCTGATCAACCATCCGCTGGACTGTCCGATCTGCGATCAGGGCGGCGAATGCGAACTGCAGGATATCTCGCTGGGTTACGGCCGCGGCGTATCGCGTTACGTGGAGCGCAAGCGCACCGTCGCCGACGAGAATCTCGGCCCCCTGGTGGCCACCGAGATGACGCGCTGCATCCAGTGCACCCGCTGCGTACGCTTTACCAGCGAGATCGCCGGCAGTTACGAGCTGGGTGGCATCAATCGCGGTGACAATCTGCAGATCGGCACCTATATCGGCAAGACCGTCGAAACCGAGCTGTCCGGCAATATCATCGATGTCTGCCCGGTCGGCGCCCTGACCAACAAGGTCTTCAAATTTCAGGCCCGTGCCTGGGAGCTGATCGCCAGGCCATCGATCGGCTACCACGATGCGCTGGGCTCCAATCTGTGGCTGCATACCCGTCGCGGCGCGGTGCTGCGGACGGTGCCACGCGACAACGAAAGCATCAACGAGTGCTGGCTGTCCGACCGGGATCGCTACAGTCACCAAGGCCTGCAGTCGGCGGATCGGCTGGCTCAGCCACGACTGAAACGCGATGGCTTGTGGGTCGATGTCAGCTGGGAAGAGGCGCTGAACACGGCCGCCGGGATCCTGCGCAAGGCAGGCCCGGAGCTGGGCGTGCTGGTCAATCCGGCCAGCACCTGCGAGGAAGGCGAGCTGCTGCGGCGACTGGCCACCGGTCTGGGTACGGCCCATCTGGATCATCGTCTGCGTCAGCTGGATCTGGCCGATGCCCCGCTGGCCCGCCGTTTCGCGGTGCCGGTGGCCGAGGTGCCCAAGGTCAAGGCGGCGCTGCTGGTCGGTTCCGATCTGCGCTACGAGCTGCCGCTGCTGAACCACCGCCTGCACCAGGCCTGGAAGCAGGGCGCCCGGATCTTCGCGGTCAATCCGGCGGCTTATCATTTCAATTACGATCTGGCCGGTGCGGCCGTGGTGGCGCCGCAGCATCTGGTGGATACCTTGCTGGGATTTGCGGCCGCCGCGGCGGAGCTGGGGGCCGGCGTACCGGCGCCGCTGCAGCAGGCGCTGTCCGGTGTCGAGCCCGACGAGCTGGCCCGCACCGCCGTCAAGGCACTGCAGGCAGGTCCGGCGGTGATCATTCTCGGCGAGGCGGCCGTGCTGCATCCGCAGGCCTCCTGGCTGCGGGCGCTGGCGGACTTCATCGCAACGGCCACCGGTGCCGGCATCGACGAGCTGCCGGTCGGTGCCAATGCCATTGGCCTGGCAGCCCAAGGCGTGCTGCCCGCTGCGGGCGGCCTGAGTGCCTGCACCATGTTGACCCAGCCGCGGCAGGGGTATCTGCTGTACGGCGTGGAGCCGGCGCTGGATCTGCCCAATGGCGAGCAGACCTTGCGCGGTCTGCGGGCCGCCGGCCAGGTAGTGGCCTTCACGGCCTTTGCCAGCGAGGATCTGCTGGAGGTCGCCCAGGTCCTGTTGCCGATCGGTCTGCTGCCTGAAATCGACGGTCGGCTGGTCAATGTCGACGGCCAGGTCCAGACCGTGGAAGCCGCGGCCACGCTGCCCGGCGAGACGCGGCCGGGCTGGAAGGTCTTGCGGGCACTGGGTGCCCAGCTGGGCCTGGAAGGTTTCGCCTTCGACGACCTGGCCGGGCTGGGTGCGGGCGAAACACCGCCGTCGGCTGTGGCGGGCTCGGGCCTGTCAGGAAGGCCCGCTCCCGTAGAGGGGCTGGTGCGCCTGGCGAGCTGGCCGATTTATCGTTGCGATGCGGTACTGCGGCGTGCCGCAGCACTGCAGGCCCATCCGCTGACGCGGCCGGCCGAGGTGCGTCTGAATCCCGAGGATGCCGCCGAGCGGGATATCCGTGAGGGCGATCCGCTGCGGGTGGCCGATGCCGTCGTACTGCCGGCCCGGCTGGACCCGGCGGTGCCGCGGGACGCCGTCTGGATCGAGTCCGGTCATGCCGACACCGCCAGTCTGCCGCCTTACGGTGCGGCCATCACCCTGAGCAAGGCATAGCATCATGGCCCATGTTCTATTTCACGATGTTCTGATTCCGCTGCTGCTGATCCTGCTGGTGGTGGTACCGGTGATTCTGGCCGTCGACTTCTACGTGTACTGGGAGCGCAAGGTCATCGGCTGGATGCATGTGCGGATGGGGCCGAACAAGATCGGTCCGCTGGGTCTGGCCCAGACCTTCGCCGACGTGTTCAAGCTGCTGCTGAAGGAAGTGGTGGCGCCCTCCAAGTCCAGCCGGTTCCTGTTCTTCCTGGCGCCGGTGCTGGCGGTGGGGCCGGCTTTCGCGGCCTGGGCGGTAATACCCTTCAGCGACGGAGCGGTGATCGCCAATGCCAACGCCGGCGTGCTGTATCTGCTGGCGATGACGTCCCTGGGGGTCTACGGCATTCTGCTGGCCGGCTGGGCGTCCAATTCGCGCTATCCGCTGCTGGGCGCGATGCGTGGTGCAGCGCAGGTGATCTCCTACGAGCTGGCGATGGGCATGGCCCTGGTCTGCGTGCTGCTGCTGGCCGGCAGTCTGAATCTGACCGATATCGTCCATGCCCAGGCCGGCGGCAAGGGCTTGTTCTCCTGGTTCTGGCTGCCGCTGCTGCCGATGTTCGTGATCTATTTCGTGTCCGGCGTGGCCGAAACCAATCGCGCGCCCTTCGACGTGACCGAGGGCGAGTCGGAAATCGTCGCCGGCCACATGGTGGAGTATTCCGGGGCAGCCTTCGCGCTGTTCTTCCTCGCGGAATACACCAACATGATCACGGTCAGCTTTCTGTGCTCGCTGTTCTTCATGGGCGGCTGGCTGAGCCCGGTACAGGGCTGGATCCATCTGGGCGGGCCGGGCTGGATCAGCTGGCTGTGGAACGGTGGCTGGCCGTGGCTGTTCATCAAGGCCTTCTTCTTCGCCACCACCATCGTATGGTTCCGTGCCAGCTTTCCGCGCTACCGCTATGACCAGATCATGCGGCTGGGCTGGAAGGTCTTCATCCCCATTGCCATCGTCTGGATCCTGGTGACCGGCGGGCTGAAGTATCTGGGTTGGGCCGGCGCCGCCTGAGGACATGAAATGAATCGCATAGCCAGCTATTTCAAAAGCCTGCTCTTGCTTGAGCTGTTGCAGGGGATGGGTCTGACCTTCCGCTACCTGTTCAAGCCCAAGGTCACCGTGCGTTACCCGATGGAGCATATTCCCAAGTCCAACCGCTTCCGTGGTCTGCATGCCTTGCGCCGCTATCCCAACGGGGAAGAGCGCTGCATCGCCTGCAAACTGTGCGAGGCGGTGTGCCCGGCACTGGCCATCACCATCGATTCGGCGCCGCGCGCCTCCGATGGCCAGCGTCGCACCACCCGCTACGAGATCGACCTGTTCAAGTGCATCTTCTGCGGTTTCTGCGAGGAAAGCTGCCCGGTCGACTCCATCGTCGAGAGCCATGTACACGAATACCACTTCGAACATCGCGGTGAAAACGTGGTGACCAAGCCGCAGCTGCTGGCCATCGGCGACCGTTTCGAGTCGCAGATCGCCGCGGCTCGCGCCCAGGATGCGGCTTACCGCTGAGACGAGGATGATCGATCAATGAATATGCCATTGTTTCAGCTGGTCTGTTTCTACCTGTTCGCGGCGGTCACCGTCGCGGGTGCAGTCGCGGTGATTTCGGTCCGCAACACGATTCATGCGGCCCTGTTTCTGGTGCTGACCTTCTTCAGTTCGGCCTGCCTGTGGATGCTGCTGCAGGCCGAATTCCTGGCGCTGGCCCTGATCGTGGTCTATGTCGGCGCGGTGATGGTCATGTTCCTGTTCGTGGTGATGATGCTGGACATCGACCAGGAGCGGGTGCGCGAAGGTTTTGTCCGCTATCTGCCGGTGGGACTGGTGGTGGCGCTGGTGATGCTGGCCGAAATGCTGGGCATGATCGGGGTGCGGGCGATGCACCAGCAGGCGCTGGGGCCCGATCCGGCCCAGGTCGCCGGTGGCAGCAATATCCGCTGGCTGGGCGAGGTGCTGTTCACCCAGTATCTGCTGCCTTTCGAGGTGGCGGCTTTGATCCTGACGGTCGGCGTGGTGGCTGCCGTGGCGCTGACCCTGCGGGTCCGCGCCGGCACCAAGCATGAATCGCCTGCCCGGCAGGTGCAGGCGGATCCGGCCCAGCGGGTTCGCCTGGTCAAGATGGCCGCCGAGCTGCCGCAGCCCGAGCCGGTGGCACCCGCCGCAGAGGAGTCCGCTTCGTGATTACGCTTTCACACTACATCGTTCTGGGCGCCATCCTGTTCTGCATCTCGCTGGCCGGCTTGTTCATCAACCGCAAGAACGTGTTGGTGCTGCTGATGTCGATCGAGCTGATGCTGCTGGCGGTCAATACCAATTTCGTGGCCTTCTCGCGCTTTCACGGCGACGCCTCGGGACAGGTCTTTGTGTTCTTCATCCTCACGGTGGCGGCGGCCGAGTCGGCGATCGGGCTGGCCATCCTGGTCCTGCTGTTCAGAAACCGCAGCACAATCAATGTCGGCGAAATCGACAGCATGAAGGGTTGATGCGATGGAAGTCTCTACACCGATATTGTTGACGATCGCCCTGGCGCCGCTGGTCGGCTCCTTGCTGGCCGGCCTTGCCGGCGGCTGGCTGAAGCGCGGCGGTGCCGCGGGGGTGACCATCCTGGGCGTGGCCCTGAGCTTCATCCTGGCCGTGGGCGTGCTGGTCCCTTATCTCAGCGGGCAGGGCACGGTCTACAACCAGAACATCTACACCTGGTTCCAGGTCGGCCACATCAATGCCAGCATCGGCTTCATGGTCGACCAGCTCACCGCGTTGATGCTGGTGGTGGTGACCTTTGTCTCCCTGCTGGTGCACATCTACTCGATCGGCTACATGAAGGGCGAGGAGGGCTACCAGCGCTTCTTCAGCTATATCTCGCTGTTCACCTTCTCGATGCTGATGCTGGTGATGGCCAACAACTTCATGCAGCTGTTTTTTGGCTGGGAAGCGGTGGGTCTGGTCTCCTATCTGCTGATCGGTTTCTACTACCAGCGTGAAAGCGCGATCTTCGCCAACCTCAAAGCCTTTATCGTCAACCGCGTCGGCGACTTCGGCTTTCTGATCGGCATCGCCGCGGTGGTCTATTTCATGGACAGCCTGGACTATGCCCAGGTCTTTGCCCAGATCGGACAGCTGCCCGGAAAGACGGTGGCCATCACAGCCCACACCCATTGGGATGCGGCGACGGTGATCTGCATCGCCTTGTTTGTCGGTGCGATGGGCAAGTCCGCGCAGATTCCGCTGCATGTCTGGCTGCCCGACTCGATGGAAGGCCCGACCCCGATCTCGGCGCTGATCCATGCCGCGACCATGGTCACGGCCGGTATCTTCATGGTGGCGCGGATGTCGCCCATCTATGAACTCTCGCCGACAGCGCTGAGCTTCATCATGGTGATCGGTGCCACGGGCGCCTTGTTCACCGGCATGATCGGCATCGTGCAGAACGACATCAAGCGGGTCGTGGCCTATTCGACACTGTCCCAGCTCGGCTACATGACGGTGGCCCTGGGCGTGTCGGCCTACTCGGGCGCGGTGTTCCACCTGCTGACACATGCCTTCTTCAAGGCACTGCTGTTCCTGGGCGCCGGTTCGGTGATCCTGGCCATGCATCACGAGCAGGACATGCGCTATATGGGCGGCCTGCGTCGCTACATGCCGGTGACCTGGATCACGATGTGGATCGGCTCCCTGGCCTTGTGCGGGGTGCCGTTCTTCTCCGGCTTCTATTCCAAGGATGCCATCATCGAGGCGGTGGGCGAGTCGCATCGCTTCGGTGCGGGCTACGCCTGGTTCTGCGTCACCGCGGGTGCCTTCGTGACAGCGCTGTATACCTTCCGTCAGCTGCATCTGGTCTTCCACGGCAAGCCGCGTTTCACCATCGAGGCAGCCCATGGTCACGGCCATGATCACGACGACCACAAGCCCGGCGTGCTGGCCCATGCACCCAAGGAGTCACCGCTGGTCGTGACCTTGCCGCTGATCCTGCTGGCGATTCCGTCCCTGCTGGCCGGTTATCTGCTGGTGCAGCCGCTGTTGTTCGGATCATGGTTCGGCGATGCCATCCATGTGAATCCGGCCGACAACGTGCTGACCGTGCTGGGCCAGGATTTCCACGGTGCGCTGGCGATGGCCTTGCATGGTTTTGTCCAGCTGCCGTTCCTGCTGGTGCTGGCGGCCTTCGTGATCACCACCTGGATCTATGTGTTCAATCCTTCGGTGGCCGACAGGATCAAGCAGGCTTTCCACCCCTTGTGGAAGCTTCTGGACCGCAAGTACTGGGTCGACGAGGCCTACTTTGCCGTATTCGCACGCGGTGGCGTGGCCCTGGGCAGGCTGTTCTGGAAGGCGGGTGACAAAGGCCTGCTGGATGGTGTCGTCGTCGGCGGCCCGGTCGCGGCCGTGCACGGACTGGCGGCCAGCCTGCGCCGGCTGCAGACCGGCTTCGTGTATCACTACGTCTTTGCCATGATCTTCGGCCTGGTCCTGCTGCTTGGCGGGTACTGGGTGTTCGGGCACTGAAGTCACTAGGAAGCAAACATAGTCATGTCGAATTATTTGCTCAGCCTGTTGATCTGGGTCCCGGTGATCGCCGGCTTCGGCCTGCTGCTGGTGCGCGATGATCGCCCCGACACGGTGCGCTGGACCACGGTCGTCGTCACCACTCTCGTGTTCGCCTTGAACATGGTGATGTGGCCGATGATGGACTCCTCCAATCCCAATCCCCAGTTCGTCGAGCATCTGGCCTGGGGCGGACCGATCCACACCGCCTATGCACTGGGTGTGGACGGCATCGCCTTCGCGATGTGCCTGCTGGTCACCTTCGGCACCATGCTGGTGATCCTGGGGTCCTGGGGGTCCATCACCTACAAGCTCAAGCAGTACTTCGCCTGCATGCTGGTGATGGAAGGCCTGCTGATCGGTTGTTTCGCGGCCACCGATGCCTTGCTGTTCTATGTCTTCTTCGAAGGCATGCTGATCCCGATGTTCCTGCTGATCGGTGTCTGGGGCGGCCCCCGTCGCATGTACGCGGCCATGAAGTTCTTTATCTACACCTTCTTCGGCTCCATCATGCTGCTGGCGGCGCTGATCTACCTGTACACCCAGGCCGGCACCTTCGACATCGCCACTCTGGCGGCCCTGAAGCTGGACCATACCCAGCAGACGTGGCTGTTCTTCGCCTTCCTGATCGCCTTCGCGGTCAAGATTCCGATGGTGCCGGTGCATACCTGGCTTCCGGACGCCCATGTCGAAGCCCCGACCGGTGCCTCGGTCGACCTGGCCATGATCATGCTGAAGATCGGCGGTTACGGCCTGATCCGGTTCAGTCTGCCCATCGTGCCCGATGCCTCGGCCGAATACGCCTGGCTGGTGATCGGCCTGAGCCTGGTCGCGATCATCTACATCGGCTACGTGGCGATGGTGCAGGACGACATGAAGCGGATCATGGCCTATTCCTCGGTGGCGCACATGGGTTTCGTGACCCTGGGCATCTTCGTGGCGGTCGAGCTGATCCATACGCATGGCGACTCCGACCTTGCGGTGCTCGGCATGCAGGGCGCGATGATCCAGATGGTCTCGCATGGCTTCATCTCCGGCGCCGCGTTTACCTGCATCGGCATCCTGTATGACCGCATGCATACCCGTCTGATCAAGGACTACGGCGGCGTCATCAATACCATGCCCTGGTTCGGCCTGTTCTTCGTGCTGTTCATGATGGGCAACAACGGCCTGCCGGGCACCAGCGGCTTCGTCGGCGAATTCATGGTGGTGATCTCCAGCTTCTCGCTGAACCCCTGGGTGGCGCTGGGCGCGGCCTTCACTCTGGTGATCAGCGCGGCCTACACCCTGTGGATGGTCAAGCGGGTGCTGTGGGGGCCGGTGGTCAACGAGGCCGTCGCCCAATTGAAGGATCTGGACACCCGTGAGTGGATCACGATGCTGGCCTTCGCTGCTGCCGTTCTGGTGGTGGGCGTGTGGCCCCAGCCGTTCATCCATCTGATGGATGCTTCGGTGACCCAGCTGGTTCAGAACCTGAACCACTCCAAGCTTTGAGCGGACACATCCATGCCGACTATCAATGATGTACTGACCCTGGTCCCCGAGTTTTATCTGGTGGCCGTCACCTGTGTCCTGCTGCTGGTCGATGCCTTTGCCCCGGCGCGGCGCAACGTGGTCCACTGGCTGGCCATCGTGTTCGTGCTGTTCGCCATCGTGCTGGTGGTGAAAGGCCAGCCGGAGAGGGCGGTCACCGCCTTCAACGGCAGCTTTGTCCGCGACGGGGTCTCCGAGATCCTCAAGGTCTTCGCCTTGCTGACCACCGCACTGGTCTTTGTCTTCGGCAAGCCCTATCTGCAGGAACGCAAGTTGTGGGTCGGCGAGTTCTACAGCCTGACCCTGTTCGCGGTACTGGGCGTGATGCTGCTGGTCTCGGCCGGCAACCTGGTCACCGTCTATCTGGGTCTTGAGCTGCTGACCCTGTCTTCCTACGCACTGGTCGCCCTCAACCGTGATTCGCCGCTGTCCTCCGAGGCGGCCATGAAGTACTTCGTGCTGGGCGCGCTGGCCTCGGGCATGCTGCTGTACGGCATGTCGATGATCTACGGTGCCACCGGCAGTCTGGACCTGGCGGTGATCCATGCCGCGGCGCCCCATGTCGCCATGCATCATCTGCTGCTGTTCGGCATGATCTTCATGATCACCGGCATCGCCTTCAAGCTGGGTGCCGCGCCGTTCCATATGTGGATACCCGATGTCTACGAAGGCTCGCCGACCGCCGTGACCCTGTTTATCGGCTCCACGCCCAAGCTGGCGGCCTTCGGCATGGCCTACCGCCTGCTGGACGGCGGTCTGGGTGATCTGGCCCATGTCTGGCAGCCCATCATCGCGGTGCTGGCCGTGCTGTCACTGGCGATCGGCAACGTGGTGGCCCTGGTCCAGACCAATCTGAAGCGGATGCTGGCCTATTCCACCATCTCGCACATGGGTTTTCTGCTGGTGGGCCTGGTCAATGCCGGTCCTGAAGGCTATGCCGCGGCGCTGTTCTATGCGATCAGCTACGCGCTGATGGGTACCGCCGGTTTCGGCGTGATCCTGGCGCTGGCCCGGGCCGGCTTCGAATGCGACCGTATCGAGGATCTGCGCGGTCTCAACCAGCGTTCGCCCTGGCTGGCCTTCCTGCTGTTGCTGGTCATGTTCTCGCTGGCCGGCATTCCGCCCCTGTTCGGCTTCTTCGCCAAGCTGATGGTGCTGGAAGCGGCAATCCATGCCGGCATGGTCTGGCTGGCGGTGGTGGCGCTGGGCTTTGCCCTGATCGGCCTGTACTACTATCTGCGGGTCGTCAAAGTCATGTACTTCGACCGGGTCGAGGCCAGCGACCACTTCCCGGCACCGCAGTCGAATCTGCCGCTGCGGCTGGTGCTGAGCCTCAACGTGCTGGTGCTGGTGGCGTTGGGCTTCTGCTGGGGACCGCTGCTGAGCTGGTGCCAGCAGGTCTTCGTGGCCTGATCGATACGGGGCTTGCGCAGTCGTCGCAAGCTCCGTATACTTGCCGACTCTGATGCGGGGTGGAGCAGTCTGGCAGCTCGTCGGGCTCATAACCCGAAGGTCGTAGGTTCAAATCCTGCCCCC